>Ga0116135_1001219_pt1 | contig 13305 bp, 6 predicted proteins | sample June2015DPH_20_1_FD_89738 | JGI IMG/M metagenome (GOLD analysis project Ga0116135, IMG submission 89738) | Peatland microbial communities from SPRUCE experiment site at the Marcell Experimental Forest, Minnesota, USA - June2015DPH_20_10 | ecosystem: Environmental > Terrestrial > Soil > Wetlands >... | reverse complement strand
CAGGTCCGCAACATCGCCGAAGTCACCACCGCGGTCGCGCGCGGCGACCTGTCGCGCAAGATCACCGTCGACGTGAAGGGTGAAATCCTCGAACTCAAGAACACCATCAACACGATGGTCGACCAGCTCAACGCCTTCGCTTCCGAAGTCACGCGCGTCGCGCGCGAAGTGGGCACCGAAGGCAAGCTGGGCGGTCAGGCCGAGGTACCGGAAGTGGCAGGCACCTGGAAAGACCTCACCGACAACGTCAACTTCATGGCCTCCAACCTGACCGCGCAAGTCCGCAACATCGCCGAAGTGGCGACCGCGATCGCGGGCGGCGACCTTTCCAAGAAGATTACGGTCGACGTGCGCGGCGAAATTCTGCTGCTGAAGGATACCTTGAATACGATGGTGGAGCAGCTGCGCTCGTTCGCGGCCGAAGTGACACGCGTGGCGCGCGAGGTCGGCACCGAGGGACGGCTTGGCGGCCAGGCCGTGGTCCCCGGGGTCGGCGGCACCTGGAAGGACCTCACCGACAACGTCAACCTGCTGGCAGCCAATCTGACAACACAGGTCCGCAACATCGCCGAAGTCACCACCGCGGTCGCGCGCGGCGACCTGTCGCGCAAGATCACCGTCGACGTCAAGGGCGAGATTCTCGAACTCAAGAATACCATCAACACGATGGTCGATCAGTTGAACGCCTTCGCGGGCGAAGTGACACGGGTCGCGCGCGAGGTCGGCACCGAAGGCAAGCTCGGTGGACAGGCGCAGGTTCCCGGCGTGGCCGGCACCTGGAAGGACCTGACCGACACCGTCAACTTCATGGCGGCCAACCTGACCGAGCAGGTGCGCGGCATCGTCAAGGTGGTGACGGCGGTCGCCAACGGCGACCTGAAACAGAACCTGACCGTGAAATCGAAGGGCGAGGTCGCGGCCCTCGCGGACACCATCAACAACATGACCGAGACGCTGGCGACGTTCGCCGATCAAGTCACCAGCGTGGCGCGCGAAGTGGGTGTGGAAGGCCGCCTTGGCGGTCAAGCCAATGTGCCAGGCGCGGCCGGCACCTGGAAGGATCTGACCGGCAACGTCAACCTTTTGGCCGCCAACCTGACCTCTCAGGTGCGCGCGATCGCCGAGGTCGCAACCGCCGTCACCAAGGGCGATTTGACGCGCTCGATCCAGGTCGACGCCCGCGGCGAGGTCGCGGAGCTCAAAGACAACATCAACACCATGATCGGCAATCTCAGGCTGACCACCGACGTCAACACCGAACAGGACTGGCTGAAGACGAACCTGGCCAGATTCACCAACATGCTGCAGGGCCAGCGCGACCTTACCACCGTCGGCCGGCTGCTGTTGACCGAGCTGACGCCGCTGGTGAACGCCCATATGGGCGTCATTTATCAGGTTGAGAACGAAGACAATCCCCGCCTGCATCTGCTATCGGCCTATGCCGGCGATGGGGCCAATCCTCACCCGCAATCCGTGCAATTTGGCGAGGGCCTGATCGGACAATGCGCGATGGACAAACGCCAGCGGCTGGTGTCGGACATTCCGCTCGATGCGGTCCCGATCAATTCGGCGCTGCTGCGGGTGATGCCGAAGAATCTGGTCGTGCTTCCGGTTCTGTTCGAGAACCAGGTCAAAGCCGTCATCGAACTCTCCTCGGTCAGTTCATTCACGACCTCGCAAATGACCTTTCTGGAACAGCTCACCGACAGCATCGGCATCGTGCTCAACAGCATCGAGGCGACGATGCAGACGGAAGGTCTGCTCAAGCAATCCCAGCAGCTCGCCGGCGAATTGCAGACGCAGCAGAAAGAACTGCAGCAGACCAACGAACAGCTTGAGCAAAAAGCTCAGCAGCTGGCCGAACGCAACGTTGAAGTGGAACGAAAGAACCAGGAAATCGAACAGGCACGACGCGCGCTTGAGGAAAAAGCCACGGAACTTTCCCTGACATCGAAATACAAGTCGGAATTCCTTGCCAACATGTCGCACGAGCTGCGCACACCGCTCAACAGCATCCTGATCCTGGGCCAGCAGCTCACCGAAAATCCGGACGGCAATCTGTCGGCGAAGCAGGTCGAATTCGCCCGTACCATTCACGGCGCCGGCACTGACTTGCTCAATCTGATCAGCGACATTCTCGATCTGTCCAAGATCGAGTCCGGTACCGTGACGGTGGATGCCGAGGAAATCCTCACCGCCAATCTGCTGGATACCGTTGGGCGTCCGTTCCGGCATGAGGCGGAAAACCGCCAATTGTCATTCACCATCGAGGTCGACCCCAGTTTGGGGCGCAGCATCGTCACCGATTCGAAACGCCTGCAGCAGGTGCTGAAGAACCTGCTGTCGAACGCCTTCAAGTTCACGGCCGAGGGCGGGGTTCGCCTCGGCGTCTCGGCAGCCCTCGGCGGCTGGAGCGCCGAACATCCGGTTCTCAATCACTCGCCGGCCGTTATCGCCTTCGAGGTGTCCGATACCGGAATCGGCATTCCGCTTGAAAAGCAGAAGCTGATCTTCGAGGCGTTTCAACAGGCCGACGCAGGCACCAGCCGAAAATATGGCGGCACCGGTCTCGGGCTCGCCATCAGCCGCGAGCTCGCGAGCCTGCTCGGCGGCGAGATCCACCTGCGCAGTACGCCCGGCCAGGGCAGTACGTTCGTGCTCTATCTGCCGCTGAAATACTCCGGACCGACGGTGGCGCCGCGAGTCCATGCCGCAACCTCCCATGGCGCAACGCCGGTACTGCAGGTGCCTGCACAAGAGCGGGTGATCGAACAATTGGCGGACGATCGGCTGAACCTCGAGCCGGGAGATACTATTCTTCTGATCGTGGAAGACGATCCGCATTATGCGCGTGTGCTGATCGATCTGGCACGCGACAAGGGGTTCAAGGTGCTGATCGCCGCGCTGGGCGCCGAGGCGCTTGATCTTGCCAAACAGTTCCAGCCCGCAGCGGTCTCGCTCGACGTGTTCCTGCCCGACATGCTTGGCTGGACAGTCCTCAGCCAGCTCAAACACAATCCCCTGACGCGGCATATTCCGGTCCAGATCATTACGCTGGACGAGGACCGCCAGCATGCGCTGGCGCGAGGCGCGTTCTCATTCGTCAACAAGCCGACGACGACCGAAGGCGTCAGCGCGGCGCTGTCCCAGATCAAGGAATACGCCAGACCGCGCCGCAAGCGCCTGCTGATCGTCGAAGATAACGCGGCCGAGCAGTTGAGCATCCGGGAGCTTCTGGACCACAAGGACATCGAGATCGTTACCACCGACACCGGCGCCGGCGCGCTCTCGGCGTTGCGGGACAATCCGTGCGATTGCGTGGTGCTGGATTTGCGGTTGCCTGACATGAGCGGTTTCGAAGTGCTGGACCGAATCCGCAGTGATGACTCACTGTCCAATGTGCCCGTGGTCGTGTTCACCGGGCGCGAGCTTTCGGTCGAAGAAGATGCGGAACTCCACACCATGGCACGAAGCATCGTGGTCAAGGGGGTGGAGTCGCCGGAACGTCTGCTCGACGAAACGTCGCTGTTTCTCCACCGTGTGATCACGGAATTGCCAATCGAGAAGCAGCGAATGCTCGAAAAGCTCAACAGTTCCGACGAAGATCTGGTGGGCAGGACTGCATTGCTGGTGGACGACGATGCCCGCAACATCTTCGCGTTGAGCAGTGTGCTCGAGCGGCGCGGCATGAGAGTCCTCACGGCCACGACCGGGAGCGAGGCCGTAGCCTTGGTGAACTCGAATCCCGAGATCGCCATCGTTCTGATGGATATCATGATGCCGCAAATGGACGGTTACCAGACCATGGGGGTCATTCGCGAAAACCCGTCATTCCGCCGGCTTCCGATCATCGCTCTCACCGCGAAAGCCATGAAGGGGGATCGGGAGAAATGCCTGGAGGCAGGCGCTTCCGACTATCTCGCCAAGCCCGTCAATACCGAGCAATTGCTTCTCGCCATACGCATGTGGCTACACCGCTGATGGTGCACACGATGATGGACCATGAAAAGGTAAATATCCTTCTGGTCGACGATCAGCCGGCGAAGCTGCTGGCCTACGAGGTTATTCTAAAGGACCTCGGCGAAAATCTCGTCGTCGCCGCGTCCGGCCGTGAAGCGCTGGAATATCTTCTCAAGAACGAAGTTGCCGTCATCCTGGTGGACGTCTGCATGCCGGAACTCGACGGGTTCGAGCTCGCCGCCATGATCCGCGATCATCCCCGCTTTCAGAAGACGGCGATGATTTTCATTTCCGCCATTCAGGTCAGCGATCTCGATCGCCTGCGTGGCTACGAAATGGGCGCGGTCGACTATGTGCCGGTGCCGGTGGTACCGGAGGTATTGCGCGCAAAGATAAAGGTGTTCGCGGAACTATATCGCAAAACCAGGCAGCTGGAGCGGCTCAATGCGGAACTTGAGCATCGCGTTCGTGCCCGAACCGCGGAGCTGGAAGAATCGACATCCAGACTTGTCGAGAGCGAACAGCGCCGCAGCCTGGCTATCGCGGCCGGCAAAATGGGGTCCTGGGATTGGGATTGGGTCAACGGGGACTGGATGTGGGACGAAGGGCAACATCAGATTTTCGGCGTTGATCCGCAAACCTTCGTGGTGACGCCCGCGTCCGTTCAGGCCCTGCTTCATCGAAATGATATTGGCGAGCTGCGCAGGGCGATGGTCCAGTTCGCCAAGGGCGCCCGATCCTATGAAGCGGAGTTTCGTATCAATCGGCCCGACGGCGAGATTCGCTGGTGCGTTGGAACGGCGGCGGCGACGCTCGACAAGGATGGTCGCGTTGTCCGTGTCAGCGGCGTGACCGTCGATATTACCGAACGAAAACGCGCGGAGGAACGTCAGAATCTGTTGACCCGGGAAGTCGATCATCGCGCCAAAAATGCATTGGCCCTTGCCCAATCGATCGTTCGATTGACGCGCGCCGGCGATGTCAAAGCCTATGTTCAGGCGGTGGAAGGACGCATCAATGCCCTCGCCCGGGTCCATACCATTCTCTCGCTGTCGAGCTGGCAGGGTGCCGAAATCAAAAAGCTGATTGTCGAGGAACTGGCACCCTATTCCGTCGGCGGCCAGATCAAGATTTGCGGTTCCGAGGTTCAATTGCAGCCCACAACGGCGCAGACATTGGCCCTGGCCCTGCACGAACTGGTCACCAATTCCGCGAAATACGGCGCGCTCTCTACCGTGTCGGGACAATTGTCGATCATATGGCAGGTCGAGGCAGACGATCTCGTCTTGTCATGGGAAGAAGCCGGCGGACCTTTGGTTCGAAAGCCGGAATCCAGGGGTTTTGGAACCAAAAGCCTGATCACGAGCATTGAATCGCAACTCGGCGGGCAAGCCTCATTTGATTGGCGCTCTGAAGGTCTGGTTTGTCGATTATCGGTTCCATTGACGCCAAGGGCGGGAACGCCCGAATCGAGTGACCAGCAAAATGAAATGACACCCGGCCATTCGCCCCAGCGGTTGTCCAAATCGGCAAGGGTTTGAGCGATCGAAGCAACCCTAATGGGTAATTCGCCAGATGGTGCCGTTGCTGTCCTCCGAGACAAGCAACGCGCCGTCGTGAGCCACAGCAACGCCCACCGGACGTCCCCACACCTCGGAGTCATTGACCACGAATCCGGTGACGAAATCCTCATAGGCGCCGGTCGGGATACCGTCCTTGAGACGGATGCGAACGACCTTGTAGCCTGTGCGCCTGGATCTGTTCCATGAGCCATGCTCGGCGGCAAAACCATCGCCGCGGTATTCGGCTGGAAAGGCGTTGCCGTTATAGAATGTCAAACCAAGAGAAGCCGAGTGCGGCTGGATCAGGACGTCGGGAATGGTGACCCTGCCCTTCAGATCAGGGCGTTCGCCGGCGTGACGTGGGTCCTGATGGTCGCCGATGTAAAACCAGGGCCATCCATAAAAGGATCCTTCACGCACCCGGGTGACATAATCAGGGACAAGATCATCCCCCAGACCATCGCGCTCATTGGTCGAGCACCACACGTCCGCGGTGACGGGATGAATGGCGAGACCGACGCAGTTGCGAATACCGGTGGCAAAAATGCCGGGATTCTTTCCGTCGGGATCGAAGGCCAGCACCGCGGCGCGATCGGTCTCATCGCCCCAGCTTGCGCCCAGCGGATGCTGATCGCTCCACGATGGCAGGCCTCCCGGCGGAGCCCTCATGCCCTCGGCATCATTGCTCGCAGAGCCGACCGATATCAGCATCCGCCTGTTGTCGCGGGTGAAGGCGATATCCCTGGTCCAATGACCCCCGCCGTGGGGCAATTCCGCGACGACGATCTCGGGCTTGCCGGACGCCTTGAGGTCGCCCGGCCGGTAGGGAAAGCGAACCACGCTGTCGGTGTTGGCGACATAGACCCATCGCGGATTGTCACCGCTCGGAAAAAACGCGATCCCGAACGGCCGGTTCAGGCCGCTGGCGTAGACCTCGTTGACGGTCGGCTTTGAGCCGCCGTCCGGGGCGCGCAGGACGCGAATCCGATCCGCATGGGTTTCCGCGACGAAGACGTCGCCATTGGGAGCGACCCGCATGATGCGCGGACCGCTCAATCCATCGGCGAACAGCTCTACCTTGAATCCGGCCGGCACCTGTGGAATCGCGGAGACCGGTCGCGGAACCGATCGCGGGCCATTGGCGACCGAGGACGTAGCGCCCGGTTTGGGCAAATCGGCCGCGGTCAAATGCCTGGTGAGGCCAGGCTTGTCGGCATGCCAGTCGCCGAACGCTTCCCGTCCCTCCAGCGAGGGCCCCGATTGGGCTATAGCCGGGCTTATCAAGCCCAGGCCTGTTAACCCAAAGCCTGCCAGCACCGCGCCGACTTTGCGCCAATCGAGCGGCTGTCGCATCCATTCCTCGCCGGGTGGTCATGGTCATCGATGCGCTCATCATCGCATTCGATGCTGACCGCACCAACCATCAAGCACTCTCCCGCGGCGTTTTGCTGGATCACGTTTTCTTTTCCAGGCCGTGATCGGGACCCGGCAGACGTTTTACGCCGCGCGCGCCGGCGGCCCTGCCGCTTCCAGTTCGGCAACCTCTTCATCGCTGAATACGCGGCTGCGCGTCAAAAACCGGACGCCTTCCGGCGCTTCCACGGAAAATCCCGACCCGCGTCCGGGCACCACGTCGATGATGAGCTGGGTATGCTCCCAATATTCGAATTGGGCGGCTCCGATGTAAAACTTGCAGCCGGCGATCTCCCCCAGCAGCACGTCCTGCGGCCCGACGCGAAAATCGCCGGCCGGGTAACACATCGGCGATGACCCGTCACAACAGCCGCCGGACTGGTGGAACATCAGGGCACCGTGCTGGCGCTCAAGGCGCGCCACCATTTCGGCCGCCTTGTCGGTGATCTCGACCCGCTTGACCATCCCGCGCGATCCCTTGTTTGCCAATGAATTCACAGGCGCGGGTCCCTCCCCCGCGCCTGTGAGCTGCGTTGATCTCAGAACAAGCCAAGATCTCAGAAGAAACCAAGCGCCTTGGTGCCGTAGCTCACCAGCACGTTCTTGGTGTTCTGATAATGGTCGAGCATCATCTTGTGGTTCTCACGGCCGATACCGGAGGCCTTGTAACCGCCAAAGGCGGCGTGAGCCGGATAGGCGTGATAGCAGTTGGTCCATACCCGACCGGCCTGAATGGCCCGGCCGAAGCGGTAGGCGCGGTTGCCATTGCGGGTCCAGATACCGGCGCCAAGCCCGTAAAGCGTGTCGTTGGCGATGGCGAGCGCCTCGTCGTCGTCCTTGAACTTCGTGACCGATACCACCGGGCCGAAGATTTCTTCCTGGAATACCCGCATCTTGTTGTTGCCTTCGAAGATCGTCGGCTCGACGTAATAGCCTTCGGCGATTTCGCCGCCGAGCTGGGCACGTTTGCCGCCGGTCAGCACTTTGGCACCTTCCTGCTTGCCGATGTCGAAGTAGGAAAGGATCTTCTCAAGCTGGTCGTTCGAGGCCTGGGCGCCGATCATGGTGGTGGCGTCGAGCGGGTGACCCTGCTTGATCTTCTTGGTCCGGGCCACGGCGCGTTCCATGAACCGGTCGTAGATCGACGCCTGAATCAGCGCACGGCTGGGACAGGTGCAGACCTCGCCCTGGTTGAGGGCAAACATGGCGAAGCCCTCGAGCGCCTTGTCGAAGAACTCATCGTCGGTGTCCATGACATCGGCGAAGAAGATGTTCGGCGACTTGCCGCCCAGTTCGAGCGTCACCGGAATGATGTTGTCGGAAGCGTATTGCATGATCAGCCGGCCCGTCGTGGTCTCGCCGGTGAAGGCGATCTTGGCGATCCGCTTGTTCTGCGCGAGCGGCTTGCCGGCTTCGACCCCGAAACCATTGACGACGTTGATCACGCCGGGAGGCAGGATGTCGGCAATCAACTCCATCACGACGAGAATGCCGAGCGGCGTCTGCTCGGCGGGCTTGAGCACCACGCAATTGCCCGCGGCAAGTGCTGGCGCCAATTTCCACGTCGCCATCAGGATCGGGAAATTCCAGGGAATGATCTGACCGACGACGCCGAGCGGCTCGTGATAGTGATAGGCGACGGTCTCGTGATCGATCTCGGAGATGCCGCCTTCCTGGGCCCGCACCACGCTGGCGAAATAGCGCCAGTGGTCGACCACCAGCGGCATGTCGGCATAGGTCGTCTCGCGGATCGGCTTTCCATTGTCGAGGGTTTCGACCAGCGCCAGCAATTCCAGATTGGCTTCCAGCTTGTCGGCAATCTTGTTGAGGATGTGGGAGCGTTCCTGGACCGAGGTCTTGCCCCAGGCGTCCTTGGCCTTGTGGGCGGCGTCAAGCGCCAGTTCGATGTCAGCTGCAGAGGAGCGCGGAACCGAGCAAAGCCTTTTACCGGTGACGGGGCTGGGATTATCGAAATAGCGCCCCTCCTGCGGAGCTACCCATTTACCTCCGATGAAATTTTCGTAGCGCTCTCGGATCAGAACCTGTTTGGAAACTTTCTCGATCGCTTCATGATACATGAACGTTCTCCCTGTTGCGCGCCATTTGGCGTCGTAGCGTTGTTGATTTACGGGCAGTCACTACTAAGGGCGTTGCCTCGACCACAAACCGGCCTGCACAGGACCGGTCTTGCGTATTTGAGGTTCTTTGACCTCGGGCATCGCTGTCTTTCAGGATTCAGTCGAGCGCGCCTGCCAGGAGTGTGCTCCCGGCCGAATGGGCCGTCAACGTTATATTCCTCCGAATACTTCGATGTCGGAAGCACGATTATTTCAATGCCGTCGAAAATGCCGGGGTGCGTGGTCTGGCCGCGGCTTGGGGCAACCGACCTGAGCCGGAACCCGGCTGGTCATCGGCCGTGGTTTCCCGTCGCTTTTCAGACTTTGGCATTCAGACTTGGGCATTCAGACTTGGGCATTCAGACTTGGGCCAGCTGAGGGCTGTGACGGATATCGCGATGGCCGATGGCGGCGATAAAGCTTGCCACACTTGCGGTTCGAAGCGGCGTGAACGACTTATGTCCGTCGCGACAATACTTTTTGATGTGCCCGACAGCCGAGTGGCTGATGCAATCCATCGGAAAGAAGATGGCATCGGCACGGCTGATCAGTCCCGGCAGCGCCGCCAGATTTTCTTCAATGCCGCCGTCGTGGGAAAGCAGCGTGCCCCCCCGTCTGGTGACAGCCGCCTTCAACTGATCGATCAATCCGGGACGCCCACCCACATATAGCACGGTTACGCCAAGCAGGTCGTGCTCAACTTTCGCGGCGGGCTCGTCTGCATCATCGATCCTGAGTTCGGATTCGAGTGCGATGACTTCGCGTTGAAGCTGGTCGTTTTGCTTGTTGAGAGCCGCCGCAAATTTGCGGGCCTTTTCGACCTGGCTTTCGAGTTCCGCCACCCGCGCGGCCAATGTGCTCGAATGGGCCATCTGCGTATCCAGCCGCTGCAGCAGCGTGGCGGCGGTGACCGCACCCGAAATCAACTCAGCGGCGGTTCGCTCAGTGGCTTCGCGCCGGCGAACCTCCATTTCGAGGCCTTCGACCTTGCGCAAAAGTTCCGCGCGCTCCCGGGCGCTCTCGGACAGACGCGTCTGCTGTCGTGAAATCTTCTCGTCGCGTTCGCCGAGGTCACGCTCAAGCGTACGCAGTCGCGCGATATCGATGCGGTTGGACGAGCCAACCATATGCGACAGCATGTGCACCTGGCCAAAAGCCTCTTCGACAAGAGGCCGATCGGTCGCAGGATGGGTGAGGACGGCCCAATAACCGCCGGGGATATTTCCCTGTTCGAACGCCTCAAGCCAGAGCTCTCTTGTCTCCGCCGCGCTGGAAGCTTTGGCAAAACGCCGGATCGACGCCTCATGGCGGTTGTCCAGCATCTTGTTCAGCAATTTTCCGACCAGATCGTGCTTTCCGGCGCTGCGAACCCCGCGCCCATGCAGAATGTTATCCGAGGCCGTTCTGGCGTCGGCGTCCCCAAGCCTGACGAAGAATTGGCGCAACTCGGCGGCCGAGAGGCATGTTCCTATAATGGAGCAATGCAGCGACGGCGCGATATCCCAGATTTTGGACCTTCGGCCCTTGGCGTCGGTCGCAACGAGGGGCGACAGATCGTTTTGCCGGCGCGGCAACAGGATACTGGCCCCGGCCCGATGATGATGGACAACCGACAAGTCAGACACGGAATAGTTCCAGACACGTCATATTCATATAGATATAACGATATCCCGCATTCCGTCCGCTGGCAATACGTCGGGAGACCGGTCCAGGACGTGAAATACCGCCCAATCAGGCAGTTGAAACCCGCAATACCTGCAAAAGACAACAGTCGAACGGCTTGAGAATGAAGTCTGCAGGCCTCCGCGAAATAAGCATATGAGGTTCGCGTTCGCAGGTGCTTGATCTGCCCGCTGGCGCCTTTACCTCTTCGCGAAGTTCGATGTACTCTAAATGCCTCAGCGAATTTCCAAAGGTCTTTGCAAAAGGCCCACTATCAAGGGAGCGGAACACCATGAACATAGCGCAACCCGTCTCGATCGCGCGCCATCCCTACGCCGATGGTTCCTACAAGAAGATGCTGATCGACGGCAAATGGATCGACGCCGCATCCGGCAAGCGCTTCGAGACGCACAATCCCGCGACCGGCGAATTGCTCGCCACCGTCGCCGAGGGCGATGCCGAGGATATCAACCGCGCGGTCGCGGCCGCCCGCCGGGCTTTCGAAGGACCCTGGAGCAAGGTCAAGCCGTTTGAACGGCAGAACCTGCTGCTCAAGCTCGCCGACCTCGTCGAGAAGAATTTCGAGGAGTTGTCGCAGCTCGACACCCTCGACATGGGGGCGCCGATCACCCGTACCCGCGGCAACAAGCAGCGCGTGCTCGGAATGCTGCGATACTATGCGGGACAAGCGACGGCGTTGCACGGCGAGACCATCGAGAACTCGCTACCCGGCGACATCTTCTCCTACACGCTGAAGGAACCCGTCGGCGTCGTCGGCGCCATCATTCCATGGAACGGCCCGCTCGGCGCCAGCGTCTGGAAGATCGGCCCCGCCATCGCCACCGGCTGCACGGTGATCCTCAAGCCCGCCGAGGAAGCGCCACTGACCTCGCTGCAGCTCGCAGAGCTCGTGATGGAAGCAGGCATCCCGCCCGGCGTCGTCAACGTGGTGCCGGGATTCGGCGAGACCGCCGGCGCGGCACTGGCGTCGCATCTCGGCGTCGACAAGGTCGCCTTCACCGGCTCGCATGTCACCGGACAGTCCATCATCCGGGCGTCCGCGGGCAATCTGAAGCGGGTGTCGCTCGAATTGGGCGGCAAATCGCCCGACATCGTCTTCGCCGACGCCGACCTCGAGCAGGCGGTGCCGGGCGCGGCGATGGCGGTGTTCGCCAATTCAGGCCAGATTTGCAGCGCCGGCACCCGGCTGTTTGTCGAGCATCAGGTGTATGACGAATTCGTCGGCCGCGTCGCCGAATACGGCAAGAAGCTGCAGGTCGGCAACGGCCTCGACCCCAACACCCAGATCGGGCCGCTGGTGTCCGAGCAGCAAATGGAGCGCGTCTCCGGCTATCTCGACATCGGCCGCCAGGAAGGCGCACGCGCGCTGGCCGGCGGCGCCAGGCTGACCGAAGGCGCGCTGTCGAAGGGCTACTTCGTGCCCCCAACCGTATTCGCCAACGTGCAGGACAATATGCGGATCGCGCAGGAGGAGATTTTCGGACCGGTGATTTCGGCGATCTCGTTCAAGGACAGCGACGAATTGATCCAGCGCGCCAATGCGACCACGTTCGGGTTGGGCAGTGGGGTCTGGACCAAGGACGTCAGCAAAGCGCATCGCGTCGCCAAGGCGCTTCGCGCGGGTTCGGTCTGGGTCAATTGCTATCAGGCGATGGACCCGGCGGTGCCGTTCGGCGGCTACAAGATGAGCGGCTATGGCCGCGAGTCCGGCAAGCAACACCTGGAAGAATATCTCAACGTCAAGGCGGTGTGGATCAAAACCTGATACGCGGACCGATAAGTCCTTGCAGGAGACGCAGCCGAGCGCGTTTCTTGAGAGCGACGCTTTGTTCAGCGGCGTGTGACCTGGTTCACATAACTCACCGCGAGGCGATGCTACCAACGCCTCACCGGACATTTCCCCGTCCGGGCAGTCCCCCACGGCGAAGTCGTCAAGCGATCATATTCCGCTTGGCGGCTTTGTCATTTTCACGTCGTATTTATTTTTATTGCAGCGCCCAAAAAGCATCCCCTACAATTCAACATCGGGTTAATTCTGGGCTGCCATCGTTGGATCGTGGCCCTTCCCTGCGCTCGCGTAACGCAGCGACCGATGGCTGGTGATGATCGGCCCCTGAGACGTTACCTCATTCAACTCATCACGATCAGGGATATCAATCATGAAACAAGAACACAGCGTTGCTTCAAGCTCGCGTGCACAGGGAGAATTGCTCAAGAGCTTTTGCGTACGTGCGCTCGGCACGGCCGGACTGGCCCTCATACTTGGTGTCGTGCCAGGCGGCATGGCGCATGCCCAGACCACACCGGTCGGCGTTCCCGACAAGAGCTTTCCGGAAAGTCTGACATCCACCAAGGACGGCACACTCTACGTCGGCAGCTTCAACCTTGGCGGTGTGGTGAAAGTCACCCCCGGCGGAAAGGCCGAGCAGTTCATCAAGCCCGGCACCGCCGGGAGTCGCTCGGTGCTCGGCGTGCTGGCCGACGAGAAAAGCGGCACGTTATATGTTTGTTCAAACGATATAACGGGGTTTGGCGTTCCCGGCCCGAGCGACACCAAGGGGGCCTGGCTG
>Ga0116135_1001217_pt1 | contig 13333 bp, 18 predicted proteins | sample June2015DPH_20_1_FD_89738 | JGI IMG/M metagenome (GOLD analysis project Ga0116135, IMG submission 89738) | Peatland microbial communities from SPRUCE experiment site at the Marcell Experimental Forest, Minnesota, USA - June2015DPH_20_10 | ecosystem: Environmental > Terrestrial > Soil > Wetlands... | reverse complement strand
TAAGTGAAATCAGTTCAGATCCGATTGCGCTATGGCCTGCCCACGAAGTAACTGCCGCATCAGTATTAATGCGGATTGACGACTCATGCCACGAGTAGTAAGAAAACTGATCTCAAACATCTCGCCAATTCGTGTTTCTCCGAGCACGAATAGGTGCCCTATCAACAAGGCGTAGCCCGGAGTAATCGGGGCTGCGGCGGTTTGTAACCCCGTGCAATTTCGAGTTGGCTCTGGAATCAATCGGAGGAGCACGTGCGAGAAAAAAACCTTTATCGGAAGCTTAGCGAACCTGATTCGGCAGCGGTTTCAAGCAGATTTGCTCTCGTCTTGGCCCGCTCGATAGTAAGGTTGGAGGGGGACATATTTCGGACGCTCCGTCTCGAATTTCAGGACACTCCGCGGGATAAGCCCCGGCCCAACCGAGAGCCCGTACTCACTTGCAGCGCGAAATCATGCGACTTCTTCAACTAGCGAGAGTTCAATCCTCGCCTGCACCGTTCTAGATTGTCGCGGAGGGGTCGAATGGTCATCGGCAAAAGATTGAAGACTTTAAGAGATCGGAAGCGCTTATCCCAGGGCGAGGTCGAGAAGCGCACCGGGCTTCTCCGCTGTTACATCTCACGAATCGAGAACGGGCACACCGTTCCTTCAATTGAGACGATGGAGAAGATGGCCCGGGCGTTGGAAGTCCCGATGTACCGCCTCTTCACGGACGAGGACCACGTGAAGAAGCCGAATATACCGGCAGCTGCAATTCAAAGCCGGAGCGTGACCTCGAAACAGGGCCGTGAGCATCGCACCTTCGCCAAATTACTTTCGCGCATGGATGATAAGAGCCGCGGGCTCCTGTTTCACATGGCAACCAAAATGGCGAACAGCGCTTAGCGAAAATTCATCGTCAGTGCGACTGATCACGCTTAGCTCTCTCGTTCCTGTCACGAAACAAGATTCACAAACCCTCGTTCCGCTTTTCAGCCTGAAATCGACTCGTCGGTCCACATCATCAGCTCGCGCGGCCGTGGAGCTGATCTGGCCGCCTCGGACGTTGCGCTCGACTGCGTGCATAAGGAGCCGCCCTCAGCAAAGGACCGGGCGGAGCCAATTCGCACTCGCTCGGCGTATGCTGAATTGCTCGCAACAGGCCAACCGCTTCGGCAACGTGTGCTTCGGCCAGTAGAACTTGAGCGACCGAACGCTCAGTGCCCGAGTGCTCCACACGACGCCGCAAGTCCGTCATCACGCTGGTTAGCGCGTCTGTGGCAAGTCGATTAAAGAAATCTTCACCGGTCGGCGCGGGAGGGACGCGCCGCCTGGTCGCAGGCCTTCGCATTAGGAGCCTCCTTGCCTCGCCATTGGCAGGAGCAACGGTAGCCTTGAGTGGGTGTCAGTGCTCGGGACGCGAATGAAAAGAAAGCGGCGATCTAAGGTTCACTGCCGTTAGAGCGAAGCTGTCGGGAGACTGACGTCTCACCCGGAAGTTCTAGTATTACTAGAGCCATACTCGAATCGTCAATTCGTACTAACCGCGTCGCGCATCAGCATTAATACTGAGGCACGGAACAATCCCATCGCAGCGCTCGCAAGTTTCCTCGAGCTGCCTATTCTCTCTGTTCCGACGCGGCCTTGGACAGCTCTTCCAGTGCTCCGTCGAGAAGACCAGATGCCATGATCAAGCGGGAAATTGCTTTCGAGTTGCGACCGTGTTCGATCATTCCACTCAGGTCTAATTTTAGAACGCGAATTCTCTGGACCAGTTCAGCCAGGCGCGTTGCGTCTGGATAACGTCTTGAGTCCGCTGTGCTCATTTGCCCATCCCTCTGCCTTCAGCACACGTTTATATGAAGCCAGATTGGATTTGGATGGTCCAGTTTTGCCAGAGAATACAAGCGCCGCCCGATTTCCGCAACAGCCGAGGGAGTCTAGAATTTAAGCGCTGTATCTCGCGTCGCAGCCGAGAAATTGGGGGTCATTTTCCTTCGCCAATCGCACCCACAGCTGCACCCACGACGACGACTTCCGAACGGGTGGTCGCTGAAGTTGCCACTCCAGCTTCCCCTCCTCTGGCCGGATTCTTGGGGAGCCAGCTAGATTGTACTTTTCCGTTTAGGACTGTAGATGGTGTTACACAGACCCATTGAGATCTCCGCGCGAATCGGACACTGTGAGGCTTGACGTCGTAAAAAGCGCATTGACTATCTATTGCATACGTACACAATTAAGCACAATAGCAACGGACTTCCGGCACGGTGAAAAGGCAATTCCGGTTTCGGTGCCTCGGCGTGATAATTACTTACCGACTCGTCGGTGGATACCTTTACGTGGAACCCCTGAGAACGATCCCGCACTATTCCGAATTGACCGCACGCCTCGTTTCTATTAAACAGTTAAGACCTTAAATCGGAAAGCTAACTGAAACGTGTTCCCCCGGGCACGTACAGGTGAGAGCCCTTCCAACACAATAGGGCCGCTAACGGGGCGACTCCGCTCTGGTGATTCGCTGTGGCACCGAGCTAACGGCCGCCGCCCCGCAGGCCAAACTCAGGGGACAGAGCAGTGACTAAAGAGCCGCTCGAAGAATATTTGTGCTACCCAGAACATTCAGGTGACAACCAAACTGCAAAAAGGTATCGCGTGCTAATCGCCGATGCCCATCCCACGACTCGGCGTGGTCTAATCGCTAACCTGGCGGTAGTACCGGAAGTCGAGTTCTGCGGAGAAGCCGAAGATGGCCGCAAGGCAGTGCGATTTGCTAGACGGAAGAAACCTGACCTAGTCATTACGGGCCTGAATTTTCGAGATGCCAGCGGCATAGGCATTGTCCGAGCGATCCGTACGATCCTTCCTAAGACCGAGGTGCTGATCGTAACATGTCACGATTCGCTGGAAGTTGCGAGGATTGCGCTAAGGGCTGGTGCTCGCGGTTTTCTGGGAAAATCCGACTCTAACCAAGAATTGATTGATGCGGTGTACAAAGTTAGGGAACGAAGGTTTTACATAAGGGCGAAGCTATCACCAATATTGCAGGAGGAAACCGAGCGGATGGCCGCCCGCAATGCATCACCCGATTTCACGTTGACGCGACAAGAAATGGTTGCTGTTTTGGCGCGCTCGCAAGTAAAGCTTCGCGCCCACTTTCTGGACATTCTCAAGCTGGGTAGTCAGTAAAACATCCGTAAAATGCGCGCGGAGGAATCGAATGCTTATCGGCGACAAATGGAGGTCTTTGAGAGAACAGAAAATCTTGTCAGTGGGCGAGACCGAAAAGCGCATCGGGCTTCTCCGCTGTAACATGTCATGCGTTGAGAACCGCCACACGGTGTCTTCAATTGAGACCATGGAAAAGTTGGCGCGAGCGTCAGAGATCCCGATCTACCGACTCTTCATGGACAAGGAGCTCGTGAAGCAGCCGATCATAGCGGCAGAAGCAATTCAGAGTCAGAGGGTAAACTCAAAACAGAACCACGATCTGCGGGCTTTCGCCCAATGCCTCTCGCGTATGGACGACAAGGACCGCGACCTTCTGATTCACGGGGCGTGGAAAATGACGAACGGCGCCAAGACTGTAGTCTCCACGCGGCAACAAATTTCATCTTAAGAGCACGGGACCCGAAATCGGACGACCTCTCGGTTCTTCAGGCGTTCTTGGACTCCGTCGGCCGTCATTGAATCTGGTGCGCGAGCTTAGGCCTTGCTCGTCATGGTAGACCCGACGCCGAACCATGCATAGAAGCCAGTGCCGCAATCCTGACAGCGGTAAGGCAGTACGCCAATAAATCTCAGCAGATATCGTTCAACGCCCCCCTGTCTGCGTGAACGTGAGGTATCCAGGCTCCTGCAACGCGGGCACGGCCGTTTCGTGCATCCGTGCATTTTATTTAGAGCGTCGCCGCGGATCACCTTCGCGTTCCTTTCCCGAACGCTCAGCGGTGCAATTCAGATTCCATTCGTCGATGTCGGAAGCAGACTGCCGCAAAGCTAGTTCACTGCTGAGTCTTTCCGACGTTCCGATTTGCAGACAATTAGATGAATGTTAGGACTTCAACTGGCGACGTCGGACCACGGTTTGGAGTCGGAACTGGTGGTTCAATTCGGCGCATCAACTTCCACATCACCTCAGACGGACCCGCAGCGCAACTGAAACAACTCTAATGACCGACGCATGTGATTCATTTTGAACCGGTCATCGACTTCAATAAATCAAGCGGGCGCCTAATGCTACGACGAAAATGGCCGATTAGACTACGAGGTACTCAGAAATGAATTCAGCGAGTCTCGTGAAATATTGCTTCATAGTCGCGGCGCTTATCCTCATTTTCGCATGCGACGCGCAGGCGCAAATTCCGGCAGGACGCTGGCATGTGGAGACAACCTCAGGGGACCAGCCGGCACAAGTGGCAAGCGGCGATCCGGTCATGTTCGACGCAGCTTTCGATTGCTTGACGGAGGCGTGCAGCGGCAGAGAGATCTCTACATACGACACGTCGATCTGTGACACAGTCAGGTTCGAGAATATAAGTTCCGGCCTTTCTATCAACGGTTCGAACGCGGCATTCCAGTTCGCAGTTTCAGCCGGCGATGACGGATTTTTCATCTATACCTTCGTCGGAACCATCGCAACAACTTACATAATAAAAAGTGGCATCAATTCAGTTGCGAGCGCGACGATAACAGGAACCTATGGCTCAACCGCGGGCGGATGCAATAACGGCACCGCTGGCGACCAGGGAACGTTTGTTGCTCACTGGTACCCACCCATCACGGGCACTTACCTCGGGCGTCTTTTTCCGGCGAAGAAAACGACGCTGAGCTTCGGGGCCGAACTCGAACTTTCTCAAGGCGAGTTCGGGGCGTTGACCGGAACCATTACCACGGGCCAAGAAGTACGTAATCCGCGGACCGGCGTTATTACCTTCGAACCGATCAAGAATGCGTGTTTTAGCACAATCAGCCTAACCATGGTAGAAGATCCGAGCGTTGATACGAACGATGCCTCGGGCAGCCTGTTCTTCGTCTATGCAAAGGACGGCGCCGGCACATCGCTGAGCCTGTCAGGAGTCGCGAACGAGATTGGTTCGAACAGCGCATACACCGTCGATTACGCGATCGTCGGGGGCCCGTGCAGTGGACAGACCGGAACTAACGCACTCTTTCACCCCATCACGATTTCGCGCTCTGTATTTCCGAGGCCAGTTCCCGGTCCTCGCCTCCCCGGAGGGCTTCGTTAACTGAGGTCGGCGCCCTGTTCGCTTTCGGCCTGAGAGTCAACCGTGCTTCGAAGGCGCATAAGCCCGGCCACTACCGCAGCTCATCCAACTGAGCAGCGGGCCATTTCCAGGCGAGCTGCGATCGTCCTTGGCAGCGAATGGTAGCTCAGAGTCGTATATATCCCGGCAATACAAGAACGGGTCAAGGAATTGAATGGCCGCTTCGTACTTGAGAGCGCGCCTAACTAAGGCATTACCGTTCACGTGGAGCCGCCTGTACCATCGCACCCGTCTACCGATGGGAATTCGCGACCGGTTATGCTCCTCGACTCTTGAACAGAAGCAAATCACGCCGAAGGCCCTCGGCGTGAATCAATCCCGGTCTGCCGACCCAATTCTGAAAATGTCGCGGAGACCGAGCCCATGTCGAGCGCAACAGCTCCACAACCAACAAGCGTCTGCGTTCGAGCTGGTCCATCAGAGCGTAGAGCCTGTTCGGCCGTTGCGAATACCAGTCTCGCGGAATTTCATCAGCGATTTGGGTGAGCCAGAGTTTGTCGATTTTGCTTTCTAGAAGTTGAAGCCACGGTCGAAAGCTTTCAATGCCTTCGATGGCCGCATAGGCGCATGAGTGCCCGTACAGTCCACGCAGAGGAGCATCGGGGAAGTTCCATTCACCTGCATTAAAGCAAAATCCGTTATCAATCATCACGACCCTGTATTCGAGCTCACCCTGATCGCGTACGAAGACGACTTGCCGGCCGTCCGTATTGCACGTCCATTTGTCAAACACGAGCATACCAGCGAAATCCACAAGGTTGCTGACGCGCCCCAGTACATCCGGTGGAAGAAAGTCGTATGCCGGGAGCATGAGTTGCCTGCCAAACGGATCTGTCTCCGAAGAGTGACGAGAACCGAAGCACAATCCCGGACTGCAAGCTACACGCCCCCGTCCGACTTGGATGATGAGTTCTTTTGTGCCCGCGATGAGCGAGTCGCGCACCTCGACGATGGCGATCTCTGGCGTTGGCAACCCCAACCGGGCCGCCAATGCACCACCCAACATTTCATTTGCGAGAATCCGGACTCCTTGCGGATTGTTCTGGAATTTAACAACGTAATAGCCTCCATCCGAGCATCGCATCAGGTGCGCCTGTGTTCCACCTCGCATACAACGAACATGCTCCAAAGCCACGACTTTTTTGACCACGTAACTCTCCAAAGAAGTTCTAGAGCACACCCGTGGCGGAACGTCTGCCAGCGCGACGCAGTAGAATTTCGACCGAGTTTAGTTAAGAACGTGCCGAGCGCGAGATTGCAGCTACCGCCTGCGAACAGACAATTCCTCCACTGAAAGTCGCGGCGGATCGCCGAGTTGCCATCGTCTAACGAGCGAGGACGTCGAAGAAAGGTGACGCGATTAGGCGTCGCACAATTCAATAACTTCAGTCACCGGCTCCTGGCTGGGGCAGGAATTCTGCCGTCTGATTTGTAACCTGAGCCATGTCCTGAGTCAACTCCAATATATACTGTTTGATAAAACACATTCGTTCCTTTCGCTAGGGCTTTTTGTACTAGGGTAGGAAGTTTCTACACATACTGACGAGACTCCGCCCGTTTTTTCCCACATTGGCCCCGCGGGAATCCATATTGAAACGCTTTCTGGCACAGAATTTTCCTAAACCGCTTCGAATGTGCCAAAAAGTGTTGGTATTTCACATGCACTGTTCGCTTCCGGTTCACAGTAAAATTCGGAGTTTACCAATGAATAAATCTGAAAACGTGCAGTCAACGCCGACCGACGGACGCAAAAATCCGCAACAACCCACTGCTGGCTTGTTGAAGTTTCTCGCAGCGGCGATGGACGAAGCCTCGCCACGCACTGTGATAATTCGCGAGGCGCTGATCCCGGCGGCGCGGCCGCGCTGGCGCTCGATGGTCGTGGCCATGGGCTTTCAAATCGCCATCACCGCTTGCCTAGTCGTAATTCCTATTTTGTTCCCCGAGACATTCGCGCCGGTCCGGCACTATCTAACGACCGCGCTTGCCAAGCCGGACGCTATAGCTCGCTGGAAGCCTGAGCTCAAACACTCCGTTCCCGTCCACAGTCATGAGGTCGTGAAAACTCTTCCTCCGCTATTGGAAGAACCTACGCCAACCCCGAGGATTGCGTCGCCTATTCCCCAGGCTCCCTTAACGAGCCCGGTCAGGACCACTCGAACCAAGCCGCCGATCTCCGATCCTGCAGAAGTCGCAACTGCGGTCGTGTCCCCCGCCCCTTTGGTCGTACCAGCCCTGGCTATCCCCACTCTTAAAAAGCCACGTGAAGGCGTTCAGACAGGCGGATTTGCGGGTCATGACGGCATTGAAGACGGTGACTCAAGCGCTGGCTTGAATCGAAGGCGTGGTGGTGTAGTGAACGCCAAGTTCTCGGAAGGAATGCCTGGGGGTGTTCGGGGTGGTACTGGAAGTAGAGCCGGCGTCTTGCAAGGTTCCTTCTCCAACGATCTTCTGGGTGACGCTGCGTCCAAGCCGAAAGAACAGAGCCAAGCCTTGCCCCCAACACCCGTTCACATTATCGACAAGCCTAAACCCGTGTACACGCCAGAAGGCCGAGCTAGGAAAATCGAGGGCGAGGTCATTCTTCAGGTCGTTTTCGCGGCATCGGGCGAAGTCCAAGTGCAACGCATCTTGCAAGGTTTGGGGCACGGGCTGGACGAATCGGCAGAGAACGCGGCACGCCAAATCAAGTTTGAACCCGCAAAGAAAAATGGACAGCCGGTCGATTCCGCCGCGGTGATTCACATCAATTTCGAACTCGCCTACTGAGGAAACGGAGGATTAGAAAATGCGTACAGCGGTGCAAGTGTTCTTGATGTTGTTCTTGGGATTGAGTTCCGCAACAATCGCGCAGGCGCAATCGAGCCAGCGCAACGCCGATACTAAAACTCAACAATGGCCGGCAAAGACCAACCTGCCGCCGCCCCCGACGACCGACGCGGCCGTTGACCGCATCATTGCTCAAGAGCAGGTCGAAGTCGGGATCATTCGCGGCTATACACCCATCGTCCAGACATACCTTCAAGAAGTGAAGCTGGATAAAGACGCAGGAACGACCCCGACGCACGACGCTCTATTCTTGGGGCAGGCGGACCTCTCCAAGACAATTGATGACCGTTCCATGTTGCCGTACGACGGCGAACCTATGAAGGGCTTCGTGACGGGTCGCTATAACCCGAATTCCTTCTTGCGAATGATTTACGTTGACCCGCACAAATTCGATAAGCAGCACTATCGCTTCGACTATGTGGGTCGCGAGTTCTTAGGCGATGTCCGCTGTGTTGTATTCGACGTAACTCCGCTCCCCAAAACTGGCAAAGGCCGGTTTCGCGGACGAATCTGGGCAGAGGACAAGGACTACTTTATCGTCCACTTCGACGGGGCCTACACCGACGTCGAGACGGTCTATCTTAAGCGCGACCTTAACAGCCATTTCGACAGTTGGCGCGCGAATGTTCAAGAAGGGGTGTGGTTGCCCTCTTACATTTACTGTCAGGAACTTAATCTCAAGTACCTTCTTGGCGCTCATCTTCGATTCAAAGCCGAAACACGGTTGTGGGGCTACAGTCTGAGCAGTGCGCACAAGCAGGCAGAATTCGCATCGATGCAGATTGAATCCCCGACCGCCATTCAGGACGCGGACGAAGGGCATGATCGGTCGGCTGTTGAATCCAAACGAGAGTGGAACAGCCAAGCCGAAGCAAATGTAATCGAGGGGATGGAGCGCGCCGGTTTGCTCGCGCCGGCAGGTCCAGTAGACAAGGTGCTGGATACGGTCGTAAACAACATCGAAGTCACCAACAATCTGGATGTCGAGCTCCATTGTCGCGTAGCGACCGTCGGCACCTTCGAATTGTTCGCAATCGGCCGGATGATCGTCGTAAGTCGCGGACTCCTCGACGTGCTGCCCGACGAACCAACCTTGGCGGCAGTTCTGGCGCAAGGTATGGCTGACGCGATGACTCCAAATCCTTTGGCGGACCAATACGCCTTCAGTGATTTCGCCAGGGCGGCGCCCCTTGAGGCCCTCCACCGCTATTCCTTCAAGGAGAAAGCGGCGGACGTGCAGGCAGCAAACGCACGAGCGATCGAACTACTCGAAAAGTCTCCGTACAAAGACAAGTTAGCGACGGCCGCTCTCTTCCTCAGGCAACTGAATGAAGAAGCAAGCTCGCTATCCGCTCTGATCAGCCCCAGGCTCGGGAACAGTATTTATCTCAAATCAGAGTTGGGGAGTTCGGCGCCAGCGCTGGAGCCTGCCAAGCTTGAGCAGATCGCGGCCCTTCCTGTTGGTGGTCGAATCAAAATGAATCCGTGGGACGACAGCGTTGACTTCCTGAAGACCAAGCAGGTCCCGCTTATGTCTTCGCGGGAAAAAATGCCATTTGCCGTCACGCCTCTCATGCCCTACCTAACCCGATATCGCTTGCCGAAATCATCGGACGACGTTCAAAGCTCGGCCCTTGTTGGCACGGATCCGAACCCTTTAACGACAACGCCGGCTCAGCCGCGCCAGTAGTACTAGGCTGAGGCAGCGCCGCGGAAATCGTACTGATACGGATAGCGGGCACAGTTATTGCATTTACTACGAATAGACTTAATGCAGCAACGAATTGTACATCGTAGATCTGACTTGAGTGTGGAGCAGCTTCCCTTCTGCTCAAGTCGTCCCTACGGCCACGAGGCGGCGGCTTGCAGCCTCAAAGTGTGATCCAGCTTCATTCGGTTTCGATCCTGGAGTGAGTTGAAAATGCGTACTCTCAGACAGATGAAGAGTGACGGATGGGTCGTTAAGATCGCGCCCGAGGTGTGGGGCGCATTCATTGTGATCGCTGGGGCAATCACGGCCTTCGTGGTGCTCGCCATCACGCGAAACTAAGCTGCTATTTCAAGGACCGATAGGGAGGTTTTCGTGATGCGCTGTGGGTGTCTGTTGCTTGGCTTACTTCTCACGACGGCGATCTCCACGATCGGTCAAGAAGAAGCTTTAACAAATCCCAAACTCGACTTGACGGTCGGAAGTATGTTCATGCACTTCGGTACAGCATCTTCCGTCAACCTCATGGGTGCGGGCATTTCAGGACAGTACAGATTGTCGAATCGGCTCGGGTTCGTCGGCGAATTCAACGCTGGCTATGGCGGCGGTGCCTCGGCGCGGACGCTGCTTTTTGGACCTGAAGTCTCGCTGCGGCGCCATTATTCTCCGTTCGCCCACATACTCATTGGCGGCGCACACCTATCGCAAGGGTCTTCGAGTAGCGGATCGTTCGCGACCGAGATTGGGGGTGGCGTCGATCTTAACGTCGAGGGAAAAATCTCGTGGAGGTTGGCTGAGTTCGACTATGTTCCAACCTATTTCCACCAAGGACGCCAAGATAATTTCCGTCTCGGCACCGGACTTGTCTTTCGATTCTAACAAGAAGGATCAGTGCTGGGGCCATTAAGACGCGGTATCTCGGAGCGATTCGCCGACGCCACAGCAGTCGATTCTGGTTTTTCACAAACCACACTTTATACTTTCGGAACGTAGGGATATTCAAAGAGGTGCTTCGCAGAAGTTTAATCTCGGGCTGTCTCCACAATCGAGGCGTTACCTACAAACGACCGCCTTCAGGTAGCTCCGCTCATCGGCTCACGGTGCAGGGGAGTTGAAAACTGCATGAAACTGCGTCCCAATACTGAGGTGTCTGCTCCCCTGCAGATCAGGACACTTCTTTCGCTGCTATTTATCGAGAGGGTGAAACGTGCTGCTGAGTGGCTGACGTGGCGTCGCCTGCGATTTCGGACTTGCGTGAGATCAAATCGAAAGATGCGTTGTTGGGATTCGTGGCCGAGGTTCCCGCCAGCGAAACGGGAGTGATTGTCGCGATGAATCGATTTTCGTATTGCGCGTTTTGACCTAATCCCGGAACCTCCGAGATTCCGATCGATGCGCTCAGGATCTCGTTTGCACTCAAGCGGGTGGAGCGCTGAAGAAGGAGCTGCTGGAGCACTTGCGATCCAAGCGCCGCATACGCCGGTCGCAACACTCTCGCATCTTTAAAGACGCGCGCGGTCCAATCCCCGAGGCCATCTCCATCCGTGAAAGGCCCGCGGAAGTGGAGGACCGCGCCATTCCGGGTCACTGGGAGGGCGATCTCCTGCGCGGCTCAGGGAACAGTCACATCGCGACCTTGGTGGAATGCCATTCGCGCTTTGTCATGCTGATCAAGGTACGCAGCCGAGATACGGCGGAGGTTGTGGGGGCATTGAGTAAACACGTTCGTAAACTTCCCGCTACCCTGCGACGCTCGCTGACCTGGGACCGGGGACTGGAGATGGCCAAACACAAGGACTTTACGGTGGCCACGGATGTGAAAGTCTACTTCTGTGATCCGCAGAGTCCCTGACAACGCGGCTCGAACGAAAACACAAACGGGCTCTTACGACAATATTTCCCGAAGAAAACCGACCTGTCCGACTATTCCCAGCCGGATCTGGACAAAGTAGCGCTGCGTTTAAATCAACGCGCGCGAAAAACATTAGGATTTCAAACTCCAGCGAGTAAACTGCGAGCAGGTGTTGCGCCGACCCTTTGAACCCGCACGACTAATCAGATGGGATGAGAAGGCCGGTCTCCAGCGGGATGCGATACGCTCCCAATGAACGACGCGCTCGAGGCGCAAAAAGGAGACCGGCGATGAAGAAGATTAGCACCGTGGCGCTGGAGGGGATGCAGATTTTCAAAGAGAACCAGCTAACCATTGGTTTGGATCTGGGAGATCGCACCAGCCGTTACTGCATTTTGAATGAAGCGGGCGAGATAATCTTGGAACAAGAACTGCCCACGGCAGCGAAAGGATTCGAGCAAGTATTCAGCAAGATTCCGCGGAGCCGGGTAGCCATGGAAACCGGAACGCATTCCCCGTGGATTAGCCGGCAGCTCGGCCAGTATGGTCACGAAGTGATTGTGGCCCACGCGCGCAACGTGCAACTAATCAGCGAGAGTAGCCGGAAAGATGATCGGCTCGATGCCCGGACGCTGGCCCGGCTGGCCAGAATCGATCCTGCATTGCTCGGTCCGGTGCGGCATCGCAGCGCCAAGGCGCAAATCCATCTGACGGTGATTCGGGCCCGGGCAGCGCTGGTCAGCACCCGGACGGCGCTGGTGAATGCGGCCAGAGGGCTGACGAAATCCTACGGCCAGCGACTGCGGAAATGCGGGACCGAACAGATGAATCGCGAGATCAGCAAAGAGCTCAAACCGGAGTTGCGGGAAGCTTTGGATCCGCTGCTGAGAGAAATCGAATCGCTCAACGAACGCATCGCGGAATACGACACGCGCATCGAGCAGATTGCTAAAGAAGTCTATCCCGAGGTGGCTCGGCTGAAGCAGGTAAAAGGCGTAGGGCCTCTGATTGCCTTGACCTACGTTCTGACACTGGATGATCCGCACCGCTTCCGGCACAGCCGGGACGTGGGATGTTTCCTGGGATTGCGCCCTGGTCGCAGGAACTCAGGGATGAGTGAACCACAACTGCACATCAGCAAAGAAGGAGACCGGTACCTGCGCACGCTGTTGGTGCAGGGAGCCCACTACGCACTGGGGCCCTTTGGGCAGGACAGTGATCTGCGGCGCTGGGGACTGAAGCTGGCCGAGCGGGGAGGAAAGAACGCCAAGAAGCGAGCCGTGGTCGCGGTGGCGCGGAAGCTGGCCGTACTCCTGCACAAGTTGTGGGTCAGCAAAGAGGTCTACGAACCACTGCGGAACAACAACCGAAAAGGGATGGCACAAGTGGCATAGACATTAGCAGCGTGTGGATTTTAACAACCGAGCTCAACCGCCGAGATCAGGTGACTGCGCCTAACTCCTGGCCCAACTCCCGTCGCGAGACGCGAGCCAAGGTCGATAATCAGGTCGCAGCACCTACTGTATCGAGGACGCCCACCTGGCAGCGAGCGAGAATCGCTCAGCAAAAGACTGCGGATGGAAGGATGGCGACAGAGGCGGCTCGGTGAAAAGGTTAGGGTCCACAGAGAGGAAAAACAAAACTGTCTTGACTCCGACCGGCCTTCTCATGGAAGGAGTT
>Ga0116135_1001207_pt1 | contig 13411 bp, 7 predicted proteins | sample June2015DPH_20_1_FD_89738 | JGI IMG/M metagenome (GOLD analysis project Ga0116135, IMG submission 89738) | Peatland microbial communities from SPRUCE experiment site at the Marcell Experimental Forest, Minnesota, USA - June2015DPH_20_10 | ecosystem: Environmental > Terrestrial > Soil > Wetlands >... | reverse complement strand
GGGTTCGAATCCCTCCGCCCCGACCATCTAACCTCTTCCCTTTCAATCGGTTTGACTGAGTCTGAGGGGTGGGATACGAACTTGGATACGAAACTCGCATGGGAGAGCCCCATGGAAGTGAATATCACCAAGCGTATCGACACCCCGATGGCAGACGTTTCTCGAGGGTAGTCTTCACCCCCAACGGCCGCATCAAGCCCGATTGGGTTGAAGTCGACGAGCGACCGGAAAAACACCCCGAAGGTGCCTATTACCTCGACTGGACCGAAGACGGTCTGCGATTAGGCTGGCTACGACGGGAGCTGTCGCCGTTGGATTGGCGTTTTATTGATTGGTTTGTGCCTCTGCCTCTGCCTGATCCGCTTGCTTGGCTTGCGCCTGAATGTCCGCTGCGTCCTGTGGGCTGGGGGGAGGCGCGACAGCGGCATACTGTGGCTGGGCAGGCGCTGCCTGGGCTGAGACGGGAGCCTGCGGCAATCCGCCGTGGCCCTGCTTTGCCTGCAACTCCTTGAGCCCCAGATCTATATTTTCTCGCATGTGATTCTGCATCTCCTGCAGGTCGGTAAGGTTCACTGAAACCAGGCTGCCGGGAGCGCATTCCACTCCGCCCTTGCTGGCTTTCACCATCAGGGTTGCTACGGTGGCGTCTTGCGCCGGGGCCGTTGTTAACTGCAACGCGTCGCCGTCGCTTACATGGCACTCCTGCCCGGACGATTCATCGGTTACATCCAGACCATCCCCGACGACAAACATGTGCGGCCTGCCGTGGGCCACATCATCCAGAAGGCGTCCGATGCCGCTTGAGCCGGGGTCGACGTCCTGGTTGGCTGCAGTCTGTCCCGCCTCCTGGTTCTCCAACGCCAACTGGGCTCTTATCTCGTCTGCGATTTGCTGCTTCACTTCGGGGGGCAGCGCGGGCCCGACACTGGCTTGCTGCACCGCACCGGACGCATCGCCTCCATCGGGTTGACTGACCGTGGCGATCCAGCCACCGGAGTTATCACCCAGGTTGCCATCGTTCACGCCGAGAAAGAGTTCGCCGGTAGCAGGGGCAATGAGGGTCATTGCGCTACCCACTTCGAACGGCGCACCATCAGCGCCGATCTTGCCTATGAGTGACAGGCAGGGCGCCAGAGGAACTGGGAATCCGACATGAACTCGCCCAGGCCAGCATTGAGCATCTATCCCTGGCCCATGATCGGAGCGTCCTGTAGGTGGAGCAAGCGAACCTGGATTTGTGTTGAACTGCAGCATTCCGCTCGCGGAAATATTGTAGGTCTGGCCCTGTATTGCCTGGGTACCTGTATCTGTCCAAAGCTGAGTCGGGTTGACTTGAATACCTGCCTGTAGGTCGGCTCCGGCGCGCGCCTCGTACGCTGCCTGCAAGTCCTGAGAAAGTATGTAGTCCGTCAGCCAAAACGATGCATTGGGATACACAGCAAACGGCGTAAAGTAGCTCGCGTAAAATCCATACCAGGGATTGCCGGCCCATCCCCACCCAAAGGCGATAGGCGCAGCCCAGGGATTGTAGGCCCAGCCATAGAATGCGGGCGCGAAGTAGAAGCCGGGAGCGTATACATTCAGGTCCAACCCGCGGTACGCGAATCCGCGATAGAAGCGGTCATATTCGTGGCCGTGAAAGTAGTAGGAACGGCGCGCAAAGTTATGGCCGTGGTAGCTATATCCACGTTGGACGTATCCGGCTCGACCCCGTTCGGCGACCAATCGGCTGCCGTCTCTGCGCTGAACTGAAACCCGCCGGCCGCCATCCAGGCCGTGGTGAATATCCATGCCGCGCTTGGCGTCATGCACATCGCTCACTTTGCCGTTGCGGCGCGTGGTCACATTCGCGCCGTTCCTGGCAGTGACAGTTTTGCTTCCTGCCGCAGCGCGTGCTCCAGATGTTCTCCCCACTCCGCCTGGCGCGCTCGCTGGCCTGGCAGTTGTAGCGGAAGGCCTCGCGGCGCCGCTCCCGTTTGCGGACGGGCGTGCCGCGCCTGCTCCGCTAGCGGATGGCGCCTTTGTTGCCGAAGTTCGGCCTCCGGAGGTGGCTGGCGGCCTTGCCGGGGCGGATGCTGATCTGGCTGGAGCCGCCGGTTTAGCAGGCGCCGATTTGGCGGGAGCTGCCGGCCTGGCCGGTGCTGCAGGCTTGGCTGGTTTGGATTGTGCCTCCATCGCGAGGACATTCGATCCAAGCAACACACCAACCAGAATGATTGCAATGCGGTTTCTGCCGTATGACCTAATAATCTGCATATTCAACCTCTCCTGTTTCACTTGAATGCGTCTGCGCATCAGCGATCGCGCCCAGACTCGCCGATGCCCATCGTTGGATGGGTAGTTACGTTTTTGTCATGGGGTAACAGTCAAAGTTATCGAGGACGTCTTTGTGATGCTGCCTCCAGACGCGGTAATCGTGACGGTGTAGTTCTCCGATTTCGGCGAGCTGATGCAGCCGGTAGCGGCGAGGCATGCAATTGCGAAAATCGCTATAGCGAGGCTGTAAACAGGCCTCCGTCTTGCGAAGGGCCAGAGAAGAAGTGCCAGCGCCAGACCGACGCCCGCCTTTTGCCAGGGAAGCAATCGCGTGCTTCTGGCGCTTGAGGCCGGGCTGATGGTCATATTGGAATTGACCGCAGCGCCAGCCGGAGTAACGGTGGATGGGGAGAATGAACATCCATAACCGGAAGGCAGTCCAGCGCAGGTGAAGCTCACCGCCTGACTGAATCCATTTGCAGGAGTGACGGTCAAAGTAATCGTAGCGGGCTTCCCAGAGCTGATGGTTGCGCTCGAGGGTGAAGAGCTCAGCGAAAACGTGGGCGGTGGAATGTTGATTGTGTAATCCGCCGTGGCGACAGCGCTGTTGCTATAGCCTGGTGAGATTGCGATCGCTTCAATCGTCTCGGAGCTGTTGACTGCGATCGCTGCAGTGTATGTTGGCGAATTCGATGTGGGCGTTGAGCCGTCCGTTGTGTAATGAAGGATTGCTCCGGCGGTGGTGTCAGTAATGGAAACGCTTTGCGCCGAGGTGTATGTGCCTGCTGGGGGCGAGAACGTTGGCGTTGCCGCAGTTCCAAGCGAGGTTATGGTCAAGGTTCCATTAACGAAGCCGAATGTATAGTTGGCGGCTGTCAGCGTTCCAAGCGCGATGGTGATCGGGTAGGTCCCCACGGCGGAGCCCTGGATGGCTGTCGTGGTTTCGGTGGGCGATCCGCTCAGAACGCTCGATGTGTCCCCGTTGACGAAGCCGGTTACCGTGAAGGCGAGCTTGGGAATGGGTTGGTTGTACGCGTCACTCACACTGGTGGCAGTTACCGTGAGAGCAACTTTCGTTGCAGTGAGAGAAAAGTTCGCTGAACCGGTAACGCCGCTGGTGCTGGCCGATGCGGTCAGACTCCCGGAGGCGGTTGCAGTTGCCATGACCGATGCTTCGCCGCTGGAGCCCGTGGTCGCGGATGCACCCGAAAAGCTGAGACCGGAATCGGAGAACTTTACCACTGCACCGGAAACAGGATTGCCGTTGGCGTCTTTGACAATCACTACGAGCGGAGCTGGAAAGGCCGAGCCGTAGGGCGTGGTCTGGCCAGAGCCGGAGACGACAGCGATGCTTGCGGCAGTTGTACCCGTTCCGTTGTTGATGGTCTCTACAAGGGTTGCAGTGCTTCCCGAATAAGTTGAGTCTCCCGCATATGTCGCGACGATTGTGTGGCTTCCGACCGTTAGGCTACTGGAAGAATAAGTAGCCGTGCCCCCGTTGAGTGTGAGTGTGGGGCCTGCCGCTCCATCAACCGTCGTCGTAATCGTGCCAGAAGGGGTTCCAGAGCCTGAGGTTGGCTTGACGTCAACGGTAAATGTAACAGTGGCGCCAAGCGTTCCAGGATTCGGATTCCCCGTCAAGGTCATTTGTGTGGGAATGAGGGACTGGATCGTGTAGGTCGCGGTTGCCACCGAACTTTGTGTGTAGCCAGTCTTGGTTGCGATCGCCTTGATCGTCGTTGTATCGCTTACCGTAATCGATCCACCATATGAAGACGAACTGGCGCTCGGGGTCGAGCCGTCAAGAGTGTAGTAAATGGCCGCCCCAGTTGTGGCGTCACTGATGGTGACAGACTGAGTGGAGTTGTAAGTGCCTGGGGCAGGAGAGAAAGTTGGTGTCGCCACCGTTTGTGTTCCGCTTCCGCCGTAGTGTATCTCTCGAACAACATTGTTTCCGCTATCCGCAATATAGAGATTGCCGCCGGGATCGAAGGCTATTTGATAAGGGACGTTGAACTCCGCGCCGAGTGCGGGTCCACCATCACCGCTGTAGCCCTGCTGTCCGTTGCCGGCCGCCACGGTAATGATGCCCGTGGTGCCATCGATCACTCTTATGTTTTCTGATTCGGCGTCTGAAATGAAGATGTCGTCTTGAGAATCTACCTGTATCCCAAGCGGCTTGCCCATTACCGCCTGGGACGCGAGGCAACCATCTCCCTCGCTATCCGTTTCGTCCGCACAGCCGTTGCCATAACCGGCCAACACGCTGAATGAGGCATTTGAAGCGTCATACTGGTAAACAACCTCAAGGTCGGTGACCAGCAGGTTCCCGTGAATGTCGAATGCCAGGGCAAGCGGCTCGAAGAAACCGGCAGCGACAGAGCCTGCCACGGTTTCGATTACGCCGGTCTGAGCATTGATCACCCGTATCACGACATTGCCGTAGTCCGAAAAATAAAGATTATTTGAAGCGTCGAAGACCATTCCGCTGGGCGCATCCAACTCGGCTTGCGTAGCCGGGCCGCCATCGCCGGAGTAGCAAGTTACCCCTGAGCCGCAGATGCCGACTCCGGCGTACACCGTAATGGCCTGTGTTTTGGCGTCGACTCTCCAAATGACACTGAGCTGCTGGTCCGAGATGTAGAGATTGTCCGACGAATCGACGGCGAGATAGTAAGCATGGATCGCTGCGGCAGTTGCCTGGCTGCCATTGATGCAGGCCGGGTAAGGAGAACAGGACGGGAGCGCATTCCCTCCCGCATAGGTTGTGATGATTCCGGTGGCGGCGTCAATCTTTCGCACGCCGGCGTCGTATGGAAGGTTGTCGGTCGTATAGACGTTTCCCTTGGAGTCCGATACGACCCCGCTCGGGGCGTACAAACTCGCCGACGTTGCAGGTCCGCCGTCCCCGCTCAACCCTGGCTGACCGTTGCCCGCGATCGTGGTAACGATGGCGCTGGATGAAAAGTCGGACTGCGTCCCCTTCACCGGATGCGAGAACGCTTTTTCGACCGATGATGCTGTTGGCTGTTGGGCTGGTGCGAGGATCGCTGTCAGGATTGCGAGCAGGGGCAGGATCAGCTGCGGCCAGTGAGCGCGCATAAGGCCTCCAGAAATGCGTTAGCAGACTACGAGTGAACCGCGGGACAGGGAAGTGGATGGTAGAATTTCCGTACTATCTGGGACTGCGGCAATCTGTTGGATATTTGCCACGGCACGCAAAAGAATTTTTCCCAGCTCTCCAATCGGGCCGCAAGTTTGGGCCAATCAGAATTAGGACGCCATAACCGTACCAAGGCTGAAATGGATTCCCCGCTTCTGACTGAGCAACTGCGGCGCTACTCCGGCGGCGACCTGGAAGTCGCGGAAGCCGTATTGCGAGAAGTACTTCCGAAACTGCACGAGATCGCGGTACGTGAGCTGCGTCGCGAACGCTTTATCGCTCCCTTGTGCCCAACCGAGCTGATCCATGAGATGTGGATCAGAAGTCTGAGCAAGGGCGGCTGGTCAATTAACAGCCGAGAGCATTTTTATGCTATCGCGGCACTTGCCATGCGCCGGGTACTGGTAGATTTCGCTCGAAACCGGCTTGCACAGCGACGCGGTAACGGAGAGACACCGGACTCTCTTGACGAGACTGTATCTGCTAACCGGATGGGTCAGTCTGATCTGGAAGGTATGGTTCAGATCGGCTCGCTCATGGACAAGTTGGAGACGGTAAATCTGGGCGCCGCGAGAGTTGTAGATATGCACTACTTCGCGGGCTTTACGCTTGAGGAGATTGCCGAGATTACCGGGCTCACCTTCCGGCAAGTGCGCCACCGCTGGGAAAAGGGGCGCGACTGGCTGAAGGACAGGATTTGATAGCGATCGTCCACCGGCGGCATTGGGCTGTTTCGAGGACGACAAACTCAGTCAAATTGCGGGGCGCGATTCCAAATCGCTCGCGATTCGATCTGCAAAGAGGCCGGCGTCCTTGGGTCGATGCACTGGATCAAATACCAGCGCGGAAGCGATTAGTTCAATCGAAGCAGAAGAAAGCCCAAGTGGCAGGCGATGGAGCAGTTCTCGCACGCGATCAGGCAGGTCCATCGATGCGTCGGGAAGAAGGGTGGACAGTCGTTCTCCGGTCAGCATCTCGATCAGGATCTTGGCTAGACTGTAAATATCTGTTGAAGGGTCGGCATAGCCAATGGCCTGCTCCGGGGCCATATAGTAGATGGTGCCGGCTGCACGAGAAAGCCCATGCAGGGTTTCGTCGGGGTCTTTAACAATCGCAATGGAGAAATCGATCAGCACCAGTTCTTTTCCAGGCGTAGCTTCGGAGCGGATCATCAGATTGTCCGGCTTCAAATCGCGGTGGCAGATGCCGTGCGCGTGGATTTCGTTCAGCGCACGGCCAGCCTGGCGCAGATAACCGGCTACCTGCCGGGGATCAAGCTTGCCGGCTTCGAGCAATTCGCGGAGTGTCGCTCCCTCAATGAACTCCATGGCAAGATAGAGAGTGTCGCCGGGAAGGGTACCGCTGCCGAAGATACGTACAACATTCGGATGATGAATCTGGCCCAGCGCAAGCACCTCCTGATCGAATCTTCTCCTCATCCATTCCTTGTCAACCAATTCCTTGCGAAAGATCTTGACGGCGCAGCGCACACCTTCCTGCTGGAGATCTCGCCCTTCGGTCACAATCGCAAAGCCGCCGCGGGCCAGGATTCGACCCACTTCAAATCTGGAGTCCAGCAGAGTACCGTCGAGTTGCTGTAACTCAGGCTGTAGCGCGGCCAGACGCCATTCGGCGAGTTCAGGGAATGCCTTCTTGAGTCTCGCGCTGCGCTTTTTCCTCCAACTTCGGCCGCCGGCCAACAAGACACCACCACCAGCGAAATAGCCCAATAGCGCAGGCCACGATAACCACGCCGGTAATGGTACATCGAATGCGGTTGTTTCGACTTCGGACCAGGGGCCGGTCGCCAATCGGGCCTGAATTTGCAGCGTGTGATTTCCCCAATTCAATCTATCCAGGTGAATGTCAAAACTGCCGGTATCGGTCCAGATGGCATGGTCCGGCAGAACTCTGTACCGAAGATGCAGATTACTGCGGCGGTCAAACTGCAATGAGCCGATGTGCGCCACAACGTCGGAATTGCGCGGCACCGGTCCGACCGCGTCGGCCAGAATAGGAGCGCTTTGCCCTAGAGAAAATCCGGACACAAAGACAGGAGGCTGGAGAAATTGAGTGACGAATCCTTCTGAAGGCGAAAAGTGAGTAATGTCGACAGAGGTCGCAATCCAGATTGACCCGTCCTGGTCCTGCAGAAAGGAGTGAGAACGATTCAATGTTGGCATCACCCCGTCCTGCTGGTCCAGGCGCAGCCAATTGGGAGTCCTGGCTCCATCCAAGGTGGAGAGATAAAGCGTCTCCTTTCCCATCCAAAGCCATCCGCGAGAATCGATGGACAAGAAGTGGGTGTAATCGTTGCTCACGACCTGCCCTTGCCACGGTGAATAGTTGTGCACTTTGGGATGCCCAGAGGAGGGTTCGCTAATCCACGAAAGTACTCCGCCGTCATGGCCGACCCATATCTCTCCGTTTGCCTGCACGGCAATCGCTCCACACCTGAGATCGGGCAGGCCATCTGGTGGTGAAACACGTCTCCAGGCCTGGTCGGGGTGCGACTCCTGATGAAAGAGGATACTGTTTCCATCGCACGCCCATAATGTTCGATGGGCTGCGTCATACTGAAAGCCGGTCGCGGGCGCCTGGTCCCCGATTCCGCTCTCAGGATGAAGCGCAAGCCGGCCATCTGCCGCACTCACCCCGCTGATGCCGCCGTGGGCCAGCCATAGGTTTCCATCGGAGGATGACGCCACGGAAAAGACTGTACTGTCGGGCAGCGCAAGCTTGGCCAGGATGCCCCCTGTGGGTCGCAACTGCACCAGGCTCGACAAAGTGGCCACCAGCAGCGTGTGATTTGGTCCGATCGCCAAATCGCCGGTCAGACCCTCGGAACCTGCCACAAAATCCCAGCGCTTCCTGTCCGAGTCAAACTTGAGAACGCCCCCACCCTTTCCGGCCGTGGCGTAGATATCTTTTCCATCGCGGACAAGGGAAGTCGTGGTGGAGACCTCGACTCCATCGCCCGGCCCCCAGGACTCGATGCGAAATGGGTGTACAAACCGCACGAGGCCGCTTTCGGTTCCGATCCAGATGGTTCCGTCACTGGCCACCATCGCGGTATCCAATGCCTTTGGAAGTCCATTTTGGGCTGTCGCAACATGGAATGATCCTGGACGCCCCAATGCCAGCGGAACTCCAAGGAGGATCGAGCCGTCGGCGGTCTCATCCAGGAGGGCGCCGCTGTCGTTTGCCGCAACAGTGGCGGGAAGAAGCTTCGGTTCCGTATCCGCGGGACACTGATAGCCGGCGAATTGCTCGGCACGAAACCAAAGGCAACCGGATTTGTCCCGCAATACCCTTTGCAGCAAGGGGCTGCCCGCATGTCGTTCAACCCGAACCGGGGTTCCTGTGCCCTTCCAGTTCGCCAATTGACCGTGATCGATCTGGCACCATCCGCCGGGGCAGGGAAAAAGAAGATTCCCCTGGTGATCGAGCGTGAGATGGTTGGCCTGCTTCTCCAGAATCGAGTGCGCCTTCCACTCGGGTTTGGCGCGGAAGGCTCCGGACGGAGTTTTGCTCAGCAAATACAAGTCGCCAAACGCAGGCCGGCCGCCAATCTCCGTCCCCAGTGATGCCAAGACAATTCCCGGAGAGAGCGCCACCACGGACATCGCATCGCCTGCCATGATCCTGTCGACGCGTCCAGATTGATACCGGTAGAGGCCTCCGTGCCGGTTGCCCCCCAGTGCAGCACTACTCTGCGTTGCAATCCAGATACCTCCATCGCTGTCTTCGGCGAAGCTCACCGGGACTTCTTTGGGAAATCCATATTGCCGCAGAGAGTAAAAGCGTTCTCCGTCAAACCTGAGCGCATCGTTGACCGTACCTAGCCACAGAGCGGAGCGACTGTCCTGAAATAGGGTGTAGATGCCTTGGGCGGGAGAGTTCGGGACAGGCAGGAATGGGAAATGCTGGGCCACGCTCGCTGCGGCAAGCAGATTGGCCAACCCGATGAGCAGAAGTCTACGCACAACATACCCTGCGCAGTTTTTGAAGGTTTGTGCCATATGCGCAATGCATCCCGTGAATCCAACGATATCCAGCCACCCCGGACAATCCGCATGCAGGTCTTCGATGCGCGGTGGGAAAATGTCCCCGACATTGCGACCTGGACGGGCATTCGCTTTAGTGTCGCACGACCCACGGCAAAGCTCCTTCAATCCTTAGACACTTTTCCACGTCCACGCTCGCGCGACATACTAATGCGCCCCCACTGTTTCCTGTGCACGTGAGAATTCAGGCGCCTGCCGAGCCTTGTAGTAGAGAGCATCCCTGCTTTCTCGGTTCAAACACCGAGAAAACCCTCCACACATTCCTCTGCCACACCATGCTCCCGATACGCCTTGCCCCAGTTGGTGAAGCTTGGGGATGCTCAGAGCGTAGTTGTTGTTGGCGCACGGATCCCCGTGAGTGTATCGATCACCATTGCGCATTAGGAGAATCGTCGATCGACCTGATGCAGTGTCCAGACCCCGCAGCCGATCCTGTAATTTGTTGGTTCCCGTGGGGCTGAATTCTCGAAGGAGGGTGACACCGGTGATACCAAATTCTTGTGAGACCTCGTTCCTTGGTGAGTAAGTTGGGAAGGGAAGGGCACGCATTACTGGTCAAAGATGGTCCGGAACTTGCGCACGGCGCGCGGTATCTGGTTCGTTGTGATGCTTCCAAAACCGAGCACAAATCCCTGGCGCGCCTTTTTGCCGAGGTAGGAAGGCGAAAGAGGCCACAGCCACAGACGCTCAGCAGCGGCCTTTGCGGCAATTGCTCGATCGCTTCGGCCATCGTTCATCGTCACCGTCAGATGCATTCCGGCTTCCGCACCATGCACTTCAAGCCTGTCTCCAAACTCTTCGCGCAGGCTCTCGATCAGCACCGTGCGGCGTTCGCTGTAGAGTTGGCGCATTCTTCGAATATGCCGGCCAAAATGGCCCTGGTTCATGAAGTCGGTGAGCACTTCCTGGTAAAGGTAGGGCGGGAAAATATCCATCGCGATGCGCACCGCCATAAACCGCTCTACCAGGTCAGGCGGAATCACAATATAGCCGATGCGCAGCGAAGGGAACAGCACTTTGCTGAAGGTGCCGATATAAATCACGCGCGCATTCCGATCGAGCCCTTGAAGTGAAGCGACCGGCCGGCTCTCGAACCGGTATTCGCTGTCGTAGTCGTCTTCAATGATCCAGGTTCCCGTGCTCTGCGCCCAGTTCAGCAGGTGCAGGCGGCGGGTTGCGCTCATCGTCGATCCCAGCGGAAACTGGTGCGAAGGCGTAACAAAAGCTGCGCGCGCCTTTTGACGCCGCCGGATGACTTCCGAAATGACCATCCCGTCGTTGTCGACCGGCACCGGCACCAGTTGGCAACCCGCGGCAGCCAGAACCGCTCGCCCGAGCCGATACCCAGGCTCCTCCACCAGCACGCGGTTCCCTTTGTCAAAGAGGACGCGGGCGGTAATGTCCAGCGCCTGTTGAGAGCCGGAGACCACCATCACCTGGCTGGCGTCGCAGTTGACGCCGCGCGCTGTGCGCAAATAAGACGAAATCGCCTCGCGAAAAGCGTTGGAACCTTGCGGGTGTACGTAGTGAAGGGCCCTTGCGCTCGGGTTGCGGCTGTGGCGAGTGACCAGGCTCGACCAAATTTGAAAGGGGAACTCGTCAAATGCCGGCTGATGCACGCCAAACGCGCCCCATCCATGCAAAGAGGGAGAGCCCTCTGCCTTCGGAACCAGGAAAGTGCGCTGCGATACCGGGCGAGGCCCAGATGGTGCAGGAGCGGATGTACTGGCATGCCCATCGACCGACAGTAGCTGCTCCGGCAGAGAGGCCGAAACAAATGTCCCGGCGCCCACGCGGCTCTCAAAATATCCCTCCGCCAGCAGTTGAGCGTAGGCATGCAGAACAGGGAAGCGCGAAACCTGGATCTCGGAGGCGAACTCGCGGCTCGACGGAATCTGTTGGCCGGGACGCAGGACGCCGCGCAGGATCGACGCTCTAAATGCGTCGTAAATCTGCTTATGCAAAGACGCACGCGACTCGCGGTCGATCACGATGAGGGGTGAAATTCCGCCGTGGTGGCTGCTCATCCAACCAGTATAGTGGCTAGCTTCAATTTCAATGAAGTGGCTATTGGAACTAACCACTTCGACGAATCATACTTTGATCGTCGACTCAATGACCTTGAAACCGACGGATGCAGCCCGCGTGAGGGGCTCCTTTTGCCGACAGCTTGCAGCGCCTCGAGCGGTGGGTCTGGTCTTCCACAGCCCACCGCACATTTTTGCTCATTCTGCGTCAGAATCTGCAGTGCACTCAACTGATGACTGGACTGGTTCTGTGCTCATCTCTCTGCGCTGGGAAGACCATCTCCCAATGAATCAACCCGCTTCCTATTCAAAGTCTGTGGGGATGCTTCGTGAGAAGTGGTCATGCACAATCCGTGTTGAATGGTTATTGCTTGTGACCCCAAGCCCGCTCATAGTGGTTGCCACGCTTGGCTCGCCGCGTTGAGCGCGGTCTTCCTCAGGTTCAATGCGAGCGAATTGGCGGAGCGTTGAGAAGTTCGAATCATCTCAGGCTCCATGAAAGGGAGGTTCCATGAGCAAGGTGAATGAACGCCATCTTGTGCCGATCACCGCCGTAGTCGCAGCTCTTGTCGCCGTTTCTCAACTCTGGGTTGTGCAACTTGCCGGCGCCGCTTCGCTCTCTGCCAGTGCGTCTCAGCAGCAGCCGGCAAAGCCAGCCTCGCTATCTACAGCGCAACACCCGGACAGCGAAGCATTGGCTTCAGAAACTCCCGAAGAAACCGGTGACCGGCTCATTGCGGAGCGCAAGTTTCAGGGTGCAATTGAGGCGTATAAAAAGGCTCCGCATGACTCTGCGGCGGTGTGGAACAAGATGGGCATTGCCTATCAGCAGATGTTCTCGACCGACGAGGCGATGCATTGCTATATGGCCGCGCTCAAACTCGATCCCGAGAACGCCAGTGTGCTGAACAACCTTGGCACTGTCTACGCCTCACTCAAGGATTACCGCGGCGCTGAGCATTACTACCGCAAGGCGATCAAGCTGAATCCAAAGTCCGCCCCCATCCTCAAAAATCTTGGCACTGACCTTTTGACGCGGCGCAAGTACAAGCAGGGCGGGGAATTCTATGCCGCTGCCTTGGCCATCGATCCACATATTTTCGACAATGGATCGAGCCTCCAGGTCTCCGACCCATCTTCCGCTCAAAGCCGTGGGGCAATGAACTACTACATGGCGAAAACCTGCCTGCGCGCCGGCCTTACCGGTCGCGCCATCGAGTACCTTCGCATGGCCATCAACAATGGATTCACCAGCCCCAGAAAGATTCTCGCCGACAACGAGTTCGCCAGCCTGTACAACGTTCCTGCATTTGAGCAGCTTCTCTCAAACCAAAGAAATCAATAAGATCGCCAACGTTGCAGCAACGCAGCTGCTGGGCATTCTGTGTGAACGCAGAATGCCCCGTGGCGATGCTCCATCATCAAGCAACGTAAACAATGCCGCGGGAAAAGGCGCCGCAGGTATTTTGACCTCCTGATTCGTTGTGCAATTTCCTGAAACAGGCGTAAGATGACGGCATGAAGCACCTGGCTGCGGTCGCGCTCTTGGTAGTTGGAATTTCGATTCCGGTCTGCGCCCAGCATGGTGGATCGCACGGCGGATTCTCAGGCCACTCCGCATCGGCTTCCCATGGCAGCTTTCGCGCCTCCTCTCCCAGCCGCTTTGCAGCCGCTCCGCGCTCTTCTGACAGCAGAGCGTTCGCCATGCCGCAATTCCGGCAAAGGGGCGTTGTTGCGCGTGCCGGCGCGCGTGCACCCTACACCGGCTCGTGGCGCTATCGCAGACCTTATGTTCGGTCGTTCGGAATCGGCGCACCCTACGGCGTTGGTGGATAGGTAGTTCCTGGATACCTTGGCTATCCGTCTTACGGGGATGACCCAGACCAGGACAATTCAGC
>Ga0116135_1001203_pt1 | contig 13419 bp, 11 predicted proteins | sample June2015DPH_20_1_FD_89738 | JGI IMG/M metagenome (GOLD analysis project Ga0116135, IMG submission 89738) | Peatland microbial communities from SPRUCE experiment site at the Marcell Experimental Forest, Minnesota, USA - June2015DPH_20_10 | ecosystem: Environmental > Terrestrial > Soil > Wetlands... | reverse complement strand
TTAATTAAGCTGCAAGTGCCAGATTATCGTTGGCAACTTTGTTTTTGCAGGCGATTACAGGTGCCCACACCCTGACATGCCTCCTAAGCCGCAATCGATCCCGTCGAAACCGTGACGCCCCCATCGGGTAGGCACCGGGCCAACTGGCTCGTGCTGCATCTTCCTATTCTACGCCAAATCCGGTTTCACCACGGGTGATACGGTGGCATTCGCCGCCAGGCTACATTCGTCCCAGCCGTTAAGCCGAGCCCGTCATCGACGCGCTAACTTATCTTGAATGTGCTTGTTATAGCCGTCCATACTGGCATACTAGAATTGTACGGCACTGCCCTTTCTGCTGGTAAGCTGTTTAATTTGTTTCGGTTAAACCTACCTTCACGACAAAGATGCGGAGTTTGTTTGACTCCGCCCCGGACGGGTTTTCCTGCGGGCAGGGGGGTGCACCCCACCCAGGTGTTTTGTGGCAAGTTTCCTGTTTTCAGCGGGTTAGCCGAAGGATTCTGGTGTAAAGTACATGTTTTCAGGAACCTGGAAGGCAAATTCCTGAAAACGGGAAACTTAGGTGTGCTCGCGCACGCAGCCAAGCCGGGCGAGACGCTACGGCGGGTTCGCGTGCAGTACATGACCATCAACTACAGGTTAGCGGATTGAGAGAAATAATCTGCAAAAGGCGTGGCGATGGAAAGCGCTGAGACTATGGGAGATAGCTTGCAGCACAAATGACTGGGGGATTGACATCGCGCGGTCGGCGAAAGGGTATGGTCAGCTTTTGTGAGAGATGCGGACTGGTCCCGACGCTACTGCTTTTCCAGATCGATCGACTCGTATTCGTGCCTGGCGATGGCGGCGCGAATCTGGGCCGGGGTCTTGCCGAGTTTCGTCTGCTGGTAGGCGAAGAACCCCTCCTTGGCGCAGGTCGAGCACTCCGTGCCATGGAGTGTTTCAAAGCAGCTGCGCAGGCTGGTGTGGCCCAGGGCGCGATCGCAGCGGCAGTTGCAGGGAAGCTGGTAGACCACGTTGCCCACCTTTGCCACCTGCTCGTAGACATGCCTCTGCCAGGGATACTGGAAGTTTTCGCCGGTAAGCCTGGCGCCGGCCATGATCGGCGGCAGGGCACTGACTTTCAGTGGAGCGGAGGGGTGATAGGCGGGGACGTCGTCGGCCGGGTTCGACCACTGCGCGTAACTGGCAGCGGTGACAGCGAAGACACAAAAACCGAGAACCCAGCGGACCCAGATCGAATTCCGTCCCTTGCTCCAAAGCTTCATGGAAAACCTCTCAGCACATTTTAGACGGAATGCTCATTCGGTTGGAATCGGCGGCGACAATAGAAGCAGGAAGGGTTCGGAAGAAAGCCTTTCCAAACAAAAAAAGACGGCACGAACGGTCTAGCTGTTCGTGCCGGGAGGCCAGTGACGCAACTTACTTCCAGCTCCGATGCGACATCTCTGCCGCCTCCATCACTGGAATATATACACCATAGCATAGATTCACTTGAAGTCAAATACAAAAATCGAAATTAAATTGCGAAAATGAAAATTGAACATTCCGCGTGACTCTGCATCTAATGCGCAGGTTGATTTGAGAACGGAACGGGCTCAAAAGGCCCAGGCAAGAGGCAAAGCAAGAAGTGACAAATTCTTTCGAATCTGAGACTTCGTCTACGCAGCAGGCAACAGACCCGCATTCCGGCGGGTGGCTCAGGTTGGGCGTGATCGCTGCTGCTTCGGCGCTTGCGGGCGGCGTAGCGGCCGCATGGTGGTACCGAAATACCCTACAAAAACTCCGCCAAGCCGAAGAAAGACCTACAAATCCGGAATATGGGATTTCCGGGGAAGGTCCGACGGACGAATCCTGACTGCCGAGGTCATTTTCAGCCAAGCCCGTCTCACATGGTGGAGCATTCTGGCCGCTCTCGGACACTGTCAGACCAGTTTGTCAATCTGAACCGCCAGATTGAAGTCCTTCGCCGTCAGCCCACCGGCGTCATGGGTCACCAGCCTCAGGAAGACGCGGTTGTACCGAATGTCAATATCTGGATGGTGACCGGCAGCTTCAGCCAGCGGGGCCAGTTGATTGACGAAGGTGATTGACCCCAGGAAATCGGCAAACTGGAAGGTTCGCACCAGTTCTCCGTTCTGGACCTGCCAGGACGGCACTGTGGTCAGGAATTTAGTGACTTCCGCGGCGGAAAGTGCAGACATGATGTTTCCTTCCGGCAATTGAACTACGCCCCGCTTAATCTCCCGGATTGGGGATCTTGGCGGCTGGGGGAATCGAGGCCTGCGCGATATCGAAGGTAGAGAAGCGCTTGTTCTGTCCGGTGATCTCCGAGCGCAATTCGTGCCACAATTCATTGGGAATTTTGAGGAAAACCTCGACGACGGCAGGATCGAACTGGGTTCCGGAACAGCGCAGGATCTCGGTGCGCGCCACGTCGAAGCCTCTGGCCTTGCGGTAGGGCCGGTCGCTGGTGATGGCGTCCAGAGTGTCCGCCACGGCGAAGATACGAGAACCGATGGGGATTTCGGTGCCGCGGAGTTGGTTGGGATAGCCGCCGCCGTCGTAGTGTTCCTGGTGAGAGAAGACAATCTCCGCTGCTTCGGCGAGGAAAGGAATCTTTCGCAGCATGTGGTAGCCGCGGGTGCAATGGTCCCGCATCACTTCCTGCTCTTCCGGCGATAGCGAGCCAGGCTTGCGCAGAATCTCGTCGGGAATCGCCATCTTGCCGATGTCGTGGAGAAAGGCGCCCCGCGCGATCACCTTGATCTCTGCAGGAGAGATGCCCATGGCGCGCGCCAGGGCAATGGTGTAAGCGGTTACGCGCTTGGAATGGCCTTCCGTCTCGGAATCCTTGAGATCCAGCGCGTCCCCGAGAGCCTCAAGGGTAACGTCGTAGGAGTGTTCCAGGTCATCCATCGCCTGGCGGAGCATTTCGGTACGAGCACGCACCACTTGCTCAAGGCTCTGCTGATAGTTGTGGGTTTCCTGCAATGCGTTGCGATGGTCAAGCGCACGCTGCACCGTGCTCACCAGGTGTTCACGCTCAAAAGGCTTAAGCAGGTAGTCGTATGCGCCACGGCGCATGGTGTCAATGGCCACGCTGATGTCGTGAATTGCTGTAACCATGACGACGGGAAGATTTGGGTGCTGTGCATGAATCCGTTCGAGCAGTGAAATGCCGTTGCCATCCTGCATCACGATGTCGGTGAGCACCAGGTCAAAGGTGTTTTGTGCCAGCGCTTCAAAGGCATCGCGGCCACTTGGGGCCAATTGGACGTCATATCCGTGGCGTTCAAGGGTGGCGCCGATCATTGACCGGACGTGCGCCTCGTCGTCCACCACAAGGATTCGCGCGGGGCGGCGCAGTCTTCCCAAGACACGCGCATCGCCCTCGGCGCGCGGTTTCACTTCCGGGTCAGGCGCCCCCATTGCCGCCAGATTCGATGCCAAACTGGTGCCTCCCCTGGAACCTCGCAACACGGCAAATGCTGCGAGGCCGTCTGCTCTTGAAGCGATTTGCGTGAACCAAATCAGCTCGTAAAACTGGATCGAATCAAAGAATGCCGTGGTGATTGTGCCTGACGAGAGTTCACCGGGATCAATCGAGCCATCCGCGAACCCCTCGCCCCTTCATTTTCAACCCTCAATCCACCGGATGCGTTGAATCGCAAAAGAATTCCAAAAAAATACCGACCCCAATGGGATTGCTCCTGATCACCCCATGAATCTGCTGTCGATTTCGGTCATTTCCAATGTGTTCAATTTCGGTGGCCGGTCTTACAGGCATCGTATCGCAACGCTACGCTCTCAAGCGTACCGGACGCAATGTGATTTTCGATAAACGGTTGATCGATCGGATACCGAAGCTGGCGACGGAGGCATTCTCCATCAGGAATTTTCCGCCCGGTCAAGTTGCGCTCGATCAAAAACGCCGCGCAGTAAAGTGAGTGCCTGATAAAGGGTGAATCTGCGCCATTGCGTTGGGCTCCAAGGAGATGCGCGCGACGGGTCACTGTGCCGGCTTCTGACGATTTCGGCGAGCTGCTGCCCAGCCTTCCTTGACAACCTGGTGGGATCGGGCGACAGCGAGCGAACCGGCCGGTACAACTTTCGTAATACAGGAACCGGCGCCAACATACGACCCATCTTCGAGAGTCACCGGCGCCACCAGTGTGGAATCGCTGCCGACAAAGACGTCTTTCCCGATTGTCGTTTTGTGCTTGTTGACTCCGTCGTAGTTGCAGGTAATGACGCCTGCGCCGATGTTGGCGCCTTCGCCGATCTCCGCATCGCCCAGATAGGTCAGATGGCCGGCCTTTACGCCCTTACCCAGCTTTGCCTTCTTGGTCTCCACAAAGTTGCCCACATGCGCACCCTCTCCGATCTCGCTTCCTGGGCGCAAATGGGCGAAAGGGCCGATCTGGGCACCGTCCGCAATGGTGCTTTCCTCAAGCACGCAACTCTGCCGGATCAAGACACCCTCGCCGAGAGCGCAGTTCTCGATCACCGAGTATGAACGGACGAGGCAATCGGAGCCGATACGGGTCGCGCCTAGTAGCTGGACGAAAGGCTCGATCGTGGTGTCGGGCGAAATCTCAACGTCTGCATCGATCACACAGGTTTCGGGGCGGAAGATGGTGACGCCGGACGCCATCAGACGGGTTGCTGTGGCGGCGCGCAGCGTTGCGTCCAGCGTGACCAGCTCCGCGATCGTGTTTGCGCCCAGAACCTCAGCCGCAGATGGGGCCTGGACTGCGACAACTCGCTCTGCTGCCGCAACCAGTAGCCCCGCCATGTCAGTGAGATAAAGCTCGCCGTGCGCGTTGTCGGCATTCAATTTGTCCAGGTGGGCCAGCAGCGGAGCTGTTTGAAAGGCATAGATCCCGGAGTTGATTTCAGAGAGATTCCGGTGTTGTTCCGGCGTGAGAGCCTTCTGCTCGATGATGGCCTCGACAGAGTGCGAATCATTGGCCCTGCGCAGCACGCGACCGTAGCCTGTTGGATCTTCGGGCGCGGCTGTCAGAATGGTCATTGCCGCATGCTCTCTCAGGTGGAACTCCAAGACCTCTCGGATGGTCTGTGACGTGATCAGCGGAACATCTCCGGAAAGAACGAGGATGTTCTCGTAGGCTGAGATCGGCTCGCGTGCGGATTGGATGGCGTGTCCGGTGCCGCGCTGGTCTGTCTGGTCGACGAAGCTCACGCCGGTTGAGGAGACCGCGGCCTTTACGCGCTCCGCCTGATGGCCGACAACGACGTAGATATCGGATGGAGCCACAACCTGGCAGCGGCGACGACGTGGCTCAGGAGCGGTTTGCCTCCGATGGAATGAAGCACCTTGGGGTGGCGCGAGTTGAGCCGGGTTCCCTTGCCCGCCGCCAGGATCACAACGGCCAGCTTTGTGCTTTCTACTGCGCCGCCTGGTTCGTTGCTCACTGATTCTTCTCCGCCGCAGGCACTTGCTTCGGCTGCGGAATTGTGATGTCGATCGGATGCACCGGACCCATATTCAACTCGTCGAGGCCGGGCTTGATCTGTGCACCGTCGCCGACCACCAGGACCGCGAGCTTGTCGGGGTGAACGTACTTTTTCGCGGCTGCGTCCAGGTCGGCTACGGTCACTTTTTCAAGCGCGGCCTTATACTTTTCAAGATAATCGGCCGGATAGCCGTAGAACTCGAGGCGCACACGTTCAGCCAGCACTTTGTCGCGGGTGTCGTAGCGGAAGAGGAACGAGTTGAGAATGTCGTCCTTGGCCCGATCGAGTTCCAACTGCGCGAACGGCCTGGAAGTCAGTCCAGAGATCTCAGCAAGTGCGGCCTTAGTGGCCTCCACTGTAGTGGCGCTCTTGGTGAGTACAACAACTCGAAAGGTGGCAGGATGGTCATACGCGAAGCCGAAACCTCCGCCCACCTCGTAGGCCAGGCCCAACTCAGTGCGTACCTTCTGAACCAAGCGGCTGGCAAAGCCGCCGCCAAGAATCTCGTTCATCACGGACAGCGTGGCCAGATCGGGATTGTGACGATCGAGGCCCAGCCCGACAATTTGCACGTTGGACTGGTTCACTTCGCTCTTTTGAACGAAGTAGACACCTGGCGTGGGGCCGGCAAAGACATCGTGGCGAGGCGGCTCAGGCACAACCGGGGGCATCCCGTCGAACTCCGCGCGCAGCTTGGCTTCCATAGCTGCCGCGTCAAAGTCGCCGCTGATGGCGATAATCAGCTTGCCGTGAATCGTCCGGTCGTGCCAGGCATTCAGATCGTCCACCGTCACCGCGCCAATGGTGCTCAGCTCCGGCTGGCGAGTATAGGGGCTGTTGGCGCCGTAGACCAGCTTGCCGGACTCGCGGTCGGCGATCTCCGACTCGTCGTCGTTGCGGCGCACAATTCCCGTGGCCTCCAGTTGCTGGGCCAACTCAAGTTTCTCGGCGCTGAATTTTGGATGGAAGAGCAAATCCATCGCGAGAGAATAGACCTGGTCCGAATCGCCCTTTAGCGAATCCCACGCGAGGGTTGTCGAGTCCTCGCCGCCCTCGGTTTCAATGTGGGCGGCCTTTGCCTCAAGCAGGTCGTCCATTGCGTCCCCGCCCATTTTTGCCGTGCCGCTGGTGCGCCATGCCTGCCCGTAAAGGCCCACCAGGCCTGTCTTGGCAGGGTCTTCGTCGCGTGAGCCGCCGGGGATGAGCACCGATCCGGAGACGAAGGGCAACTCGTGATCCTCCTGGAGGAAGATCACAATTCCGTTTTTTAACTCGATCCGCTCCGGCTCCTGCGGCTTGAACTCGTGCAGCTTGGGGATAGGAATCTTTTCCCATGGCTTTTCCTGCTGCGCGCTGAGCGTGACAGGCGCAATGCCGGCAAGAACCAGGGTGATTCCGAGAACATGTTTCAGGGACAAGCTGTTCATCGTGCGCCTCCGTCGTTTGCCGCGGAGGCCTTCGCTGGCGCCTCAGGAGAGGACGTATCAATCTCAGCGCTGGTGCGGTTGCTGGCTACAAACACCTTGTTGGCGACGCGCCGGATGTCGGCCTTGGTCACCTTGTCCACGTTGTCGAGTTGCTTGAAGAGCTCGCGCCAGTCGCCGTAGCGGGTTTGGTATTCAGCCAGATCGTTGGCCAGGCCCTGGTTGTCAGCGAGGCCACGCAACAGGTCGGCGCGGGTGCGCGTCTTGTACATTTGCAGTTCATCATCGGTTACGTCTGTTGTCTTCAACTTTTCTATCTCTTTGTGGATGGCGACGCGCATCTCCGCCGGCGTGTGGCCCGGCAAAGGGATGGCGCCGAAAACGAACAGGCTCGGGTACTTTGTGCCGGGAAATCCACCGAATCCAACTGCCTCCGCGGCAATCTGTTGATCGCGGACGAGGCTGCGATAGAGTCGCGAGACCCGACCATTTGAAAAAATGTCGCTGATAGCGTCGTACACTGCGTCATCGGGATCGCGATAGTCGGGCCGGTGGTAGCCCTCAATGTAGATGGGCTGCGTCTGTTCGCGAATGGTCACTGTCTTCTCGGCGAACTGTTTCGGCTCGACGGTTGTCATCTCTTCCGGCTTGGGGCCACCCGGAACCTTGCTGAAGTACTTTTCCAGCATCGGCATCGCTTCAGACGCTTTTACGTCGCCGACCACGGCGATAACAATATTTGCTCCGACATAGTACTTCTTGTGGAACGCCATTGCCTCGGTGGCATTGATCTGGCTGACTTCGCTGGGCCAGCCGATGCCGCTGCGACCGTAATTGTGCGCCACGTAGGCTGTGGCCGCGAACTGCTCAAAGAGCCGGCCTTCGGGGTTGGAATCGGTGCGCATGCGGCGCTCCTCGATCACCACGTCGCGCTCCTTGTAGAACTCGCGCGGAACCACATCAGACAGGCGGCCGCTCTCAAGCCACGCCCAAAGCTCCAGCCGATTTTCCGGCATCGACCAGAAGTACGACGTGTCGTCGAGGCCGGTCTCCGCATTCAGGCCTTCCGCGCCATTGCGCTCGGCCACGTCGGTGAACTGGTTTGGAATTACAAACTTTTCCGCTTCGGCCTGGGCGGCGAGAAAGGCTTTCTTCAATTCGGCCAGTTTGTTTTCGTCACGGCCTACGGCTTTGAGATATTCGGCCTCGTAGGCGTTGTTGGCTGCTTCCACTTTCGCGAGCGCGACTTTTTCTGCGGCATAGTCCGTAGTGCCAATCTGGCTGGTCCCTTTGAACGCCAGGTGCTCAAACATGTGCGCCAGTCCGCTCTGTCCAGAGGGGTCGTTCACATCGCCGGCATCAATGAACGTGGTGTAACTGAAAACGGGCGCATCGGGCCGTTCACAGATGATCAGGGTGAGCCCGTTAGGCAGCACTTTAGTCGTGATCTTCTGCTCAAAACTTTTCAGGTCCTGCGCCTGCGCGCCGCAGAGCGCCATGGCCGCCAGCCCGAGGAAGAGGGCAGCGGTTCGCATTCTAATTTGCATCCAATCTCCTTGCGCGAGAGGCGCAAAAGCGCAACACCGCACTCTTCCAAGCTAGTTCCCCAGGCTGGAGGGGGTCAAACGGGGTAAGCCGCGATCCAGCCAATTTCTTCCGGCTGGGCTTCGCTTGCCGAAACTGGATAGGATTGGATATGGCGCTTTTCACATCCGTTCCCCAAAAGCCAATCAGCCGGCGCAGGTTTCTCAAGACGGCGATGATGGGCGCTGCGGGGCTGGCGGTTTATTCCACTGCGATTGAGCGCCACTGGTTGGAGACCACACATCATGAGGTCGCCCTGGCCGATCTGCCTCAAGTCTTCGATGGCATGCGCATCGCACAGTTAAGCGACATTCACCTCGACGAATACACAGAGCCGTTCTTCCTGCGCCACATTATCGATCGCATCAACTTGTTGCAGGCCGACATGGTGCTGCTGACCGGCGACTATGTGAGCTTTGGTCTGAGCTCGGTGAAGTTTGCCGTGGGCGCGGCATGGCAATGCGCCAACATCCTGAACGGGCTTGAATGCAAGAGTGTCTACGCCGTCCTTGGCAATCACGATGTTGCCGTCGGACCACGGGAGGTGACCGAGGCTCTCAAAGATAACGGCATCCAGGTGCTGACCAATACATGCCTGCCGATCGAGCGCGCTGGCTCCAGGTTCTGGCTGGCGGGACTCGATGATCCAGTAAAAGGAGTGCCGAACCCGGACCTGGCCATTCCTGCCGCGATCCGCAATGTGCTCCATGAACCCGTGGTGCTGATGTGTCATGCGCCGGACTATGTCGACATATTGCAGACGCATCCGGCGGGCCGCGCCGTTGACTTCATGCTGTCAGGCCACACGCACGGCGGCCAGGTGCGTCTGCCTGTGATTGGCGCATTGGAACTGCCAGCGATGGGCAGGAAGTATATTGAAGGCTTGTTTCGACTGGGGCGGATGCAGCTTTATGTCAACCGCGGAGTCGGGACCGTCGGAGTACCCTTCCGGCTTCTCTGTCCACCGGAGATCACGCTGTTTACCCTGCGCGCGAATTGAGTACGAGAGGCATTCAGGAAGCCCGCTGAAACAACTGAGCCGATGCTCAGACACCCAGCGCGCCGTGCAATCCTCCTCCGCGCTGGGTCTCCTGCTCGATACGAAATTGGTGAATCATGACGTCCAGGCTACTGGCCAACTCGGAGAGATCCTTGCAGGCTGCCGCCGTCTGGTCGGCGGCCTCGAGATTCTCGCCGGTCAGACGAGAGATCTGGCTGGCAGAGTCGGCGATCTCGCCGGATGCCGCGGTCTGTTCCGCGGCGGATGCCGAGATCAGTTGAATCTGGCTTTCGACTTGCCGCGACGACTCTATGATGGCCCGCAGGCTATCGTGTGCGCTCAGTGTCTCGCTCAAACCAGCTTCGACCGCTTCGTGGCTCAGAGACATGAGATCGAGCGTCGCCCGCGTCTCTTCCTGAACATTGCGAATGGTGCCGGAAATTTCTTCAGTGGCGTTCCTGGTCCGTTCCGCCAGGCGGCGCACCTCACCGGCCACCACGGCAAATCCGCGACCTTGTTCGCCGGCACGGGCTGCTTCGATGGCCGCATTCAACGCCAGCAGGTTGGTCTGTTCGCTGATCTCCTGGATCACGCGGACCACTTTGCCGATCTCCTCGGATCGGTGGGCAAGCGAGGTCATTTTTTCGGTCACCGAACCGGTCGCCGCGGCAATCTTCTGCATGGTTGCAGAAGCTGTATCCATCACCGCTCCGCCCTGGGCGGCCGTTCCTGCCGATTTGCAACTCGCCGCGGCCGCGCATTCGGTATTGCGGCTGATCTCGCCAATGGTTGAGGTCATCTGCTGCGCAGCGGTGGCAATCTGGTTGATCTTGCCGCTCTGTGCGTGGGTATTCTCGCTCGTCTGCGCTGACCGCGCCTTCAACTCCTCGGCCGCGCCCCAAAGCTGGTCGGCGCCTTCTGCCACCGACTTGAGGATGTCGCGCGTGGCAGAGACGCTGCTATTGAGCGCACTGGACATGCGCCCGATCTCGTCCTTCCGCCCCTCTTCGACGTGAACGGTGAGGTCTTTCGCTGCCACGCGTTCCAGCGCGGCCGTTGCTGAAACAAGAGAGGGCGCGATCAACCTGGTCAGGATCACGCCGATCAACGCGCAAAAAGCCACCGCAAATGCCATGAAGATACAGATCAGCGCCAAGAGCACCTTGCCTGTATGGATAGTCTTCTGACCATCCTCAGTGCCGGAGGTGTTGTTGAGAGACACATCGGCTTCGATTGCGTCGGCAGCCGCGTTGTAGGTCTTTTGCGCCTGTGGAGAAAGGATCAGCTTCAATGCCTCATCTTTCGCGCCGCCCGCGTCCTGCTGTCTTGCCTGGTTGCTCAGTTCCACGTAGGCCGCGAGATTCTGGTGAATCCTGTCGTAAAAATCCTGCTCGCCGGGGAGCGAAACCATAGCTGCGTACTTCGCGGATTCAGCATCGTAGTCGGCAATATAGCGCTTCCGCTTGGCTACGTAACGATCGGTGCACTCCTTTGAATCGCATAAGAGAAGCAGCACGTCAGTTCGCCGAATTGTCGACACCGAGTAGCGGATGTCGCCAAGAATCTGCACTTTGGGCAACGCCCCCACGAGGATGATATTTGTGATTGCGGTGTTAACGTGCTGAAGTCCCGCAACCGCAACGACGCCGAGGGCGGTGCAGACCAGGCAGACCGCCCCAAAAGCATAGGCGAATTTGCGCGAGATTCGGAGATCGCGGATTGCTTGCATGCGGCAGACATCCCTCGCTTGAGAAGACGGACTTCATTGCTCATCGGCGATCTTCGGAGAAGGGCGAGGGGAATCTTTGCCAAATCGAGTCAGCTTCCGTTTTGGGGTTTTGGACTTGAGGGAGGGGATTCGGGTGCATTCTTGGTACCATGGACACTCCATGCCCACCGGCCAACCAGATCCGAGACGCAGAACCCCAGCTTTGCGGGCCGTCATTGAGATTGCATTCATTGTTTTTCTCTTCTATTCCAACCTCCTCATGGGTGAATTCACAGTCGGAAACGGTCGCGGCAAGAGCTTTGCCTTTGCACTCAACGACATCTTTACCGAAACCAACCTGGCAATTGCCTTGATTTCCGCACTGATCGGGTATGTGGTTTTTGAGTACCTTCGCCGAAAATTTTAGGTGTGACTGCGTTTAGTTGGAACGCGACGCATAATTGCATTGAATTCAGACGGATAAATACACACATGCTCGTGCATCCTTGACCGCGAGCGGCGCACTTCCGTATGCTGCGAGCGGTTATGCGCTGTGGAGGACCACGCCTCCAGTCCGCTTACCCCGCCCGCTTCAGGGAGAGCCCGCATGAGCACGTCATCTTCCGCACTTTCTTCCGTTCAGCCGTTTCTTGTTCGTCGCGCCGCTGTGCTGGGCGCGGGAACCATGGGCTCTCGCATCGCTGCACACCTGGCCAACGCCGGTATCCCCGTACTCCTTCTTGACATGGTTCCGGCCGGCGAGGGACAGCGAAACAAGCTTGCGGTCTCAGCGATCGAGGCACTGGGCAAGACCAAGCCGGCCGCCTTCTACGATTCCTCGCTCGCGTCGCTGGTCACTCCTGGCAACTTTGACGATGACGTGCCAAAGCTGGTCCAGTGCGACTGGGTGATTGAGGCTGTGGCCGAAAATCTGGCCATCAAGAAGGCACTGCTGGAACGCGTTGTGCCCCATCTTGCGCCGAACGCCGTGCTAACGACAAATACATCCGGCCTGCCGGTGAAGCAGATTGCCGCAGGTCTTGGGTCTCATCGCGATCACTTCTTCGGCACACACTTCTTCAATCCGCCGCGCTACATGCGGCTGCTGGAAGTGATTCCGACGGCCGAAACCGACGCCAAGGTTGTGGCTGCCTTTGCCGCATTTGCAGACCGCAACCTGGGCAAGCAGGTGGTCTTCGCCAATGACACGCCCAACTTTATCGCCAACCGCATCGGCGTCGCCGTCATGTTCAATGCAGCTTCGCTCATGCTGGAAAAGAGCCTGACCATTGAAGAGGTGGACGCGCTCACTGGTCCAGCTGTCGGTTGGCCGCGCACCGGTACCTTTCGGCTGGCGGACATGGTGGGCATCGACATCCTGGCCCACGTGGCGGCGAACTTTCCGCAGGGCGTCAGCGCAGGCGGGTTTTCTGCAGTCCTGGCAGAGATAGTCAAGCGCGGATGGTTAGGCGATAAATCCGGGCAGGGTTTCTACAAGAAGAGCCGCGGCGCGGACGGAAGAGATGTGCGCCAGGTGCTCGATCTGGCGACTTTTGAGTACCGTGCCTCAGCCAAGCCTGCACTACCCGCGCTGGAGATGGCCAAGAACGCGGCATCGACGCAGGAGCGGCTACGCATTCTGCTGGCGAACGATCCGGCCAAGGATAGGGCCGCCGGCTTTCTGTGGCCTTTCCTGGGCGCACTGTGGAACTTTGCCGCCGACCGCATCGGCGAAGTGGCGGCAGACGCTGCTTCCATCGACCGCGCCATGCGCGCGGGCTTTAACTGGGAGTTAGGCCCATTTGAAATGTGGGATGCGGCGGGCGTCGATTCCACCGTTGCCCGGATGAAGGCGCTGGGGATTGTCGTGAGCCCAGTTGTCGAGGAGCTGCTGGCTTCCGGGCAGACCTCCTGGTATGCGCAGGATGGCCGAGAATGTTTTCAGCCGGCGACGAAGAAGCTGGAACCGGTTCCGGGCGTTCCGGGACACGCCAAGGTGGCCGACTTCAGGCGTTCGAATGGCGTAGTTCGCTCCAATGCGGGGGCGTCGCTGGTAGATATTGGCGACGGCATCGGCTGCATCGAGCTTCACTCGCTCAAGAACGCCATCGGCGGCGACGTGCTGGCAATGATTTCCTCGGTGCTCAAGCCGGACTCGGATGCGGTACGCGACTTTGCCGGGTTTGTGATCGCCAGCGACCGCGAAAACTTCTCGGTGGGCG
>Ga0116135_1001201_pt1 | contig 13430 bp, 12 predicted proteins | sample June2015DPH_20_1_FD_89738 | JGI IMG/M metagenome (GOLD analysis project Ga0116135, IMG submission 89738) | Peatland microbial communities from SPRUCE experiment site at the Marcell Experimental Forest, Minnesota, USA - June2015DPH_20_10 | ecosystem: Environmental > Terrestrial > Soil > Wetlands... | reverse complement strand
CTGGCGGCGAAGATTTCAGGCTCGGCTTCTTCCGACAGCTTGATGCACTTGGCGTAGCAGCCGCCTTCGAAATTGAAGATGCCGTCGGTGCCCCAGCCGTGCTCGTCGTCGCCGATCAGCGTGCGCTTCGGATCGGCCGAAAGCGTGGTCTTGCCGGTTCCGGACAGGCCGAAGAAGATCGCGGCATCGCCGTTCGGTCCGACATTGGCCGAGCAATGCATCGGCAGCACGCCGCGCTCCGGCAGATAATAGTTCAGCGTCGTGAACACCGACTTCTTCATCTCGCCGGCATAATAAGACCCGCCGATCAGGACGATCTTGCGGGCGAAATCGATCGCGACGACGTTTTCGGACTTGCAGCCGTGGCGTTTGGGATCGGCCCGGAAGCTCGGCAGATCGATGATGGTAAGTTCAGGCACGAAGCCCGCAAGCTCGGAGGTCTCCGGGCGGATCAAGAGCGTGCGGATAAACAGCGAATGCCAGGCCAGCTCGGTAAAGACCCGGGTCTTGATCCGGAAGCTCGGATCGGCGCCGCCATAGAGATCCTGCGCGAACAGCGTCATGCCTTCGGCGTGGCCGAGGAAATCCTTGTAGAGCGTCTCGAACTGCTCCGAGGTGATCGACTGGTTGCCGGCCCACCACATGTTCTTGTCGGTGGTCGCGTCACGGACGGTAAATTTGTCCTTCGGGCTGCGGCCGGTGAACACACCGGTATCCGCGCACAACGCGCCATCGGCCGACAGCACGGCTTCGCCGGTCCGCAGCGCATGCTCATAGAGTTGCGGCGCGCCAAAGTTCCAGTTCACGCTTTTGAGTTTTTTTAAGCCGAATTTGTCGGCGCCGAAGGCACCGTTATGCACGCCCGTCTCTTGCACGAAATAACCCTCCTGAACCCGCGTATCTCGATGGCGCGAAAGCCGCTGGACGCGCCCCTGTCGCGGTAACCGTTAATTCAATATAACCGTATGACCCCGGTCCGGCGACCTAATATTGATGAACGCCGGGCTTGCCAAGCCGATCCCTTCGTATTTGGTTTATTCCGGCGCGGATCCTTGATCCGGATCAAAAACCTGTTGCGGTGCAAGGTGATCCGACCGGCGCTGCGATATGCCGATCGGGCGCCGAATTGGCGGAACTTCCGACTTGCTGCAACGCACAATAGCCTCAGCGGCTGGCGCCCTCGCCGATCAGGGCGAACGGTCCCCACAACGCCGGATAGGCATTCCTGGGCGACGAGGTGTCTTGGAGATAAGCCAGCATGGCCTGACGAAGCGCCTCGGCACGGCCGATCCTGGGGTCGGATTTCAGTCGCTGGAAAGTCGCGGTGGTAAGCCTCGTCGCGGCTTCCGAATCCACCGCCCAATGCGAGACCAGAAGCGCCCTTGCGCCGGCATAGAAGAACGACCGCGCGAGGCCGGACAAGGCTTCGGCACCCGGTTTGTCGCCGGCAATGGTATTGCACGCCGACAGCACCACCCAATCGGCGTTGAGCTTCAGTTGCGCGACTTCGCTTGACGTGAGCAGGCCGTCATCGAGTTCGGAAGGCTGCTTCGGAGTGCTCAGCGCCAGTGACGGTTCGGCCAGGCCTTTGACGTCGCCCGCGACCAGGCCATGGGTCGCAAAATAGATGATGCCGTAGTCGGCCAACGGGGCCCGCTTGACCGTCGTCTCGCTGGCGTCCGCGCCGAGATGGATGTCGGATGCGCCAACGCCGAGGTCTTTCGCCACCTCGTTCAGTTCGTCGGCGGTATCCGGCAATGGCGGCAACGCCTGCGCAAGCTTCGCGCGATCGACCCCCGCGCCCTGCCAGAAATCGGTATAGGCTGCCGTCGTCACGCTACGGGACGCCGATCTGGTCGCGGTACGCTGGTCTCCGCCGCCCTGCTGCGCCGGGTTGAACACGGGGTCCCCGAAGCCGGTCATCGGCTTGATCCCCTGATCCTTGCGCGCAAAAGCGCGCAGCGATTTCAGGCTCGCCACCGACGGCAGCACCGACACCGCCTGACGTTTGATCAGCCAGGCCGCATCGCGATAGCCATCGATTTTTTCCGGGATCGCGGCGGCCGGCTTTTCCGTCACCAGCAGATGGAACGGCAGCGCGGTTAGCGCGCCCGCCGGCACCACCAGAAGGCTGCGCTTGGCCCTGACCTTTGGCTCGACCGGACCCAGCAGCGCTTCATACAGTCCATTGGCGAGCGCAAGATCGAACAGCCCGGACTTGCCGGTGGCGTCGCTCGCATTGGCGACGTTCAACCCGCGGCGAAAAGCGGCGACCTTTAGCGAAAGCGCTTCGGCGCCAAGCGGCAGCGGCTTCCAGTCGAAGCCCTCGCGCGTGATCGCGATGACGTAGCTCTCTTGGTCGGCGACCGCGAACAGCACCATGGCCTCGTCGGCGGACAGCAGAGCTTGAATCTCGGTAGCCGTCATCGGCAGCGGATTCGACAAAGCGGCGTAATCGGGAAATTCGGCCGTGAAGGTTTTTTGCAACGTGGCGCGCTCGACGGCAATCGCGGCCAGTCGGTCCCGGCTGCGTTGCTCGGCCGCGACGTCGCGCTTCGAGGGCTCCTTGGAGACCGCGGCCACGATCGCCTTGTCCAGTGTTTCGGCTTCACTGGACAGGTCCTGATCCCGGCGAACCAGTTCGGCGAGGCGATCGTTTCCCGCGGCCAGCCGGACCGCGAGCTTGTTCACGGCAACAGCCGCCGACGACTGGGTGCCGCGCTGAATGACATTGAGCGCGTCATCCAGCGCTTTCTCAGGCGGCATCAGCTGTTGGCGCTGCGCGCCCCACAATACGGCCAGCGCGACGTGCGGCTGCGCGCTGCCGCCGGCAATCAGCCTTTCCACAATCGGGACGGCGTCGGCGACGCGTCCCTCCTTCTGGTAGAGCAAGGCCAGATTATTCGCCGATGTCGCGGCATCGGGATGCGCTGCGCCCAGCGCGCGCTCGCGAATCGCCAGCGCGCGCTGATAGAGCGGCTCGGCGTCCGCGAGGCGGTCCTGCCGTTCATAGAGGTCCGCCAGATTGTTGAGGGATCTCGCGACATCGGGATGATCGCGCCCGAGCACCTTCTCGCGGATCGCCAGCGACCGCTTGATCAGCGGTTCGGCCTCACTGACGCGGCCCTCGACCTTGTCAACCTGGCCGAGATTGTTCAGCAGGGTCGCGACCGCGGGATGCTCCGGGCCGGCCGCTTTCTCATAGATCGCCAATGCGCGCTTGAACAACGGCTCGGAATCGGCGTGGCGATCCTGCTTCTCGTAATTGGTCGCCAGGTTGTTGAGGGATTGCCCGACATCGGGATGATCGCGACCGAGCGCCTTCTCGCGGATCGCCAGCGACCGCTTGAACAGCGGCTCGGCGTCAGCGTAGCGCTGCTGCCGCTGGTAAAGCGCCGCCAGATTGTTCAGCTCGGGGGCGACTTGCGATGAATCAAGACCATCCAGTTTTTCCAGGATCGCGATCGATCGGCGATACAACGGCTCGGCCTCGGCATCCTGCCCCTGGCTTCCATACAGCATCGCCAGATTGTTCAGCGCACCCGCTACGTCGCGGTTGAACGGACCATAGTTCTTTTCGAGATCCGCGAGCAGCCGCTGCGCCAGCGGGATCGCCTGGGTGTATTTTCCGGCCCGGCTGAGTTCCGCGATCGCGGAACTGCGTGCACCCATCTCAATCTTTTGCGCCAACGACGGAGCGCTGAGACACGCGCCCGCGATCAGCGCCACCCCCAGCGTCAGGACCAGCCGATTGCCCGATTTCATGATCCGCACGCCTCACCGCCCCGCAGAAGAGGCGTGCCATGGGTCGCGACAACTACCGCGTCCGTTCAAAAAGTAGGCTGCGACTATCCGCCCTCCGCTGCGCGAGCGTCGGTCACGAGCTTCACCAGCATCTTCCTCAACTCTCCCGGCCCGGTCACCCGCTCCGGAAAATCCAGCCGCAGCACCCTCGTCCCGGCCGCGATGTCGATGCCATCGGGGTCGCAGCCGGTACAGCGCCAGTCCGCCGAATGGGCCCCGAGCAGCCTCGTCGCGTAGAGGTTCATCGCCTCGAGATGATCGGCATTCATGTGCTCGATCGCGCCCTGCTCGGCCTCCAGCAGGGCTGCGGCATCGGAGATATCGGTCAGGAACTGCTCCGGCTGGAGGTCGACAATCCGGCCGAACCCCGCGACCAGATGCGCCGCCAGGGGCTCGATCCTGAAAAATGAAAAATCCTTAAAGTCTACAAAGGCTTCGGCAGATGGATGGGCATTCAAATAGCGCCGGCGCGCGGTCGCCGCCTGATCGCCTTTGGCTTCCTCGGCCCGGCCCGCCAGCATGATCCGAGATCCCTCGAGCGGGTCGCCCTCGACGCGTTCGTCCAGCATCAGCGAGACCCTGGCATCGCCGAGGATATTTTTCGTGTGCAGCGCCAGGCGCGAAATCAGCAGGATCGGCGCGCCGTCGGGCTGGCTCGCGACATTCACCAGCGAACAATAGGGATCGCCGCTGCCGGCCATCAGGGTCGCCAAAGCCCCCTGCCGGCTCCGCCGCAACAGTAATCTGGCCTGCTTCGACGGATTGAAATCAGCGATGGGCTGCATCGATCATTTCCGCATATCTCATTGCATTAAGAGCCTTTTTCCGGCTAAACCAATGCCCATATAGGCTCGGTCGCCATGGTTCGCTAAGGGCATTTCGGGAACTCGGTCACACTTCAGCCCAGCTTGCATTGCTCGTTGACCGCGTTAGCAGCCCACTTATACGGCGCATCGCCGAATTGCTCTACATTTCACCGTTTCGGAAAGCAGGCTCATGCCCACAATCGCCTTGGTCGACGACGACCGCAACATTCTCACATCGGTCTCGATCGCGCTCGAAGCTGAAGGCTATCGCATCATGACCTACACGGATGGCGCTTCCGCGCTCGACGGCTTCCGTACCAGTCCGCCGGACCTTGCCATCCTCGACATCAAGATGCCGCGCATGGACGGCATGGAGACGTTGCGGCGGCTGCGGCAGAAGTCCGACCTGCCGGTGATTTTCCTCACCTCCAAGGATGAGGAAATCGACGAATTGTTCGGTCTCAAAATGGGCGCCGACGATTTCATCCGCAAGCCGTTTTCGCAACGCCTGCTGGTCGAACGCGTCAAGGCGGTGCTGCGCCGCGCGGCGCCGAAAGATCCCACCGCCGTGCCCAAGGAAACCGACGCCAAGGCATTGGACCGCGGGCTGCTGCGTATGGACCCCGAACGTCACACCTGTACCTGGAAGAACGAACCGGTGACCCTGACGGTAACGGAATTCCTGATCCTGCAGGCGCTGGCCACGCGCCCCGGTGTGGTCAAAAGCCGCAACGCCCTGATGGACGCGGCCTATGACGATCAGGTCTATGTCGACGATCGCACCATCGACAGCCACATCAAGCGGCTACGCAAGAAGTTCAAGGTCGTGGACGACGATTTCGAGATGATCGAAACCCTCTACGGCGTCGGTTACCGTTTCAAGGAAACCTGATTGACGAACACTTCGCGCGCGGCTTGTGAACTGACGCCGCCGCGCGTCTGGGGTAATATGCAAAGGCGACGCCTCGCGGAACCTTTGGCAACAACCGGCGGTTTTGGCCATTGCTTGATCGAACGCAGCCTGATCCGGGCGTGAATGCCGAGGACGCCCCGCCGTCCGTGGTGCTGGATACCGTTGCCGCCGACAATCCGCCGGTGCCGGGCTGGCAGCGGGTGCTCGGCTGGCTGCGCCGGATCGGTCAGTTTTTTTTCGCGCTCAGCTTCTCCAGCCTGACCCGCCGCATCGTTTCGCTCAACCTCGCCGGCCTGCTCGCGCTGGTGGCGAGCATCCTCTATCTTTCGCAGTTCCGTGCCGGCCTGATCGATGCGCGGGCGCAAAGCCTTCTGGTGCAGGCCGAGATCATCGCCGGTGCGATCGCGGCCTCGGCGACGGTCGAGACCAACACCATCACCATCGACCCCGACCGGTTGCAGGATCTGAAACCCGGAGAAACCTACAACGCGCCCGACGAATATTCCGGGCTGGATTTTCCGATCAACCCGGAGCGGGTCGCGCCCGTGTTGCGACGGCTGATTTCGCCGACCAAGACCCGGGCCCGCATTTTCGATCCCAATGGCGGATTGATCCTGGACAGCCGCAGCCTCGACGCCGTGCTGCGGGACAATCTGCCGCCGCTTTCCGACGCCAAGCCGGGCCTGCTGGAGCGGACCACGATCGCCATCCGCACCTGGCTCAATCGCGGCGATCTGCCGCTGTATCGCGAACTCGGACCGGAAGGCGGCAACGGCTATGAAGAGGTCGCTGGCGCCCTCAACGGCCAGAAGAACAGCATGGTGCGCGTCAATCAGCGCGGCGAGGTGATCGTCTCGGTCGCGGTGCCGGTGCAGCGTTTCCGCGCGGTGCATGGCGCGCTGATGCTCTCGACCCAGGGCGACGACATCGACCAGATGGTGACCGCCGAGCGGCTCGCGATCCTGAAAGTCGGCGGCGTCGCGTCGGCGGTGATGATCGTGCTGTCATTGCTGCTGGCGAGCACCATCGCCGGCCCGGTGCGCCGGCTTGCCGACAGCGCCGAGCGGGTCCGGCGCCGGATCCGGACCCGCGTCGAGATTCCCGATTTCACCCGCCGCCGCGACGAGATCGGGCATCTGTCCGGCGCGCTGCGCGACATGACCGACGCGCTCTATAACCGCATCGAGGCGATCGAGATGTTCGCCGCCGACGTTGCCCATGAGCTGAAGAACCCGCTGACGTCGCTGCGCTCCGCGGTCGAGACGCTGCCGCTGGCGCGCAACGAGAACAGCCGCGCGCGGCTGCTGGCGGTGATCGAACATGACGTCAAGCGGCTCGATCGGCTGATCTCGGACATTTCCGATGCGAGCCGGCTCGACGCCGAATTGCAGCGGCAGGACATGACCTCGGTCGATCTTCGCCGCCTGCTCACCACCCTGACCACGGTCGCCAACGAAACCCGCCTCGGCAACAATATCGCGGTCGAAGTCCGCTTCGAAGGCCGCAACCCCGCCGACGCTTTCTCGGTGCCGGGCCATGATTCACGGCTGGGACAGGTGATCTCGAATCTTCTGGTCAACGCCCAGTCGTTTTCCGAAGCGGGCGGCAAGGTCCGCATCATTTGCCGCCGCGTCAAATCGGAAATTGAAATCGTGGTCGACGATGACGGGCCGGGAATTCGCGAAGATGCGCTGCAGCGGATCTTCGAGCGCTTCTACACCGACCGGCCGCATCAGGGTTTTGGACAGAATTCCGGGCTCGGACTGTCGATCTCAAAGCAGATCGTGGAAGCCCATGGCGGACGCATCTGGGCGGAAAACCGCGCGGGTCCGCTCAGCGCCGAAGGCGAGGCGACGATCGCCGGGGCGCGCTTTGTGGTCAGGCTGCCCGCGCCATGAGCGACACGGCAAGTGCGAGCGTTCACGCCTCGGCCGTACTGGTCGGAAATCGCGCCGTGCTGATCCGCGGGCCGTCAGGCGCCGGCAAATCGCGGCTGGCGTTCGATCTCATTTTGGCCGGACGTGCCGGGCACATAGCGCCCGCCGTGCTGATCGGCGATGACCGCGTCCACCTCGAGGCGCGCCAGGGGCAGCTGAAAGACCAGCAGCAGGACCAGTTGGTCGTCCGCCCGGCGCGCGAATTGGCCGGCCTGATCGAAATTCGCGGGTTAGGTATTCGCCGCTGCGACTTCGCCGATGAGGCCATTGTGGGCCTGGTGGTCGATCTCGGCGCCGCGGATGCGGAGCGGCTGCCGCCCCCGGAAGCCCTGCTGACGCGCATCCACGGTGTCAGTTTACCGCGAATCCCGGTGGGAGCAGGCTATTCAGCACTCCCACTGATTGTGGCTGAATTGACGACAACCGCCGGTTACGGATCCCCCCAACCTTCGGCCAATTGCTTGAAGGGAATTGGTAACCATATCAGTCCCACACTCGCGACCGAATAGACCGGCGCGGCCCCTCTCCCAAGCATTAGATTCCGGGAGAATCGCGAAAATCCCCTCTTGCGCGGGGGCTCTGGATGGTCAAAGTGGCGCGTTCGTGCGGTGCACCAAAAAGCACCCACGAGGAGTTTCCGATGATTGGTCTAGTACTTGTGACCCATGGGCGCCTTGCCGACGAGTTCAAGGCGGCGCTCGAACATGTCATGGGCCCGCAAAAACAAATCGAAGCCGTCACGATCGGCGCCGAAGATGACTCCGATTTGTGTCGAAGTGACATTATCGAAGCGGTCAACCGCGTCGACAGTGGCGATGGCGTTGCGATCCTCACCGACATGTTCGGCGGCACACCCTCCAACCTCGCGATCTCCTGCATGAGCCGCCCGAAAGTGGAAGTGCTCGCGGGAATCAATCTTCCCATGCTGGTCAAGCTGGCCAAGGTTCGCGAAGAGCGATCGCTCCCCGACGCCATCGCGATGGCGCAGGAAGCCGGGCGCAAATACGTGACCATCGCGAGCCGGGTCCTCGCCGGCAAATGAGCGACGACGACGCGTCGCCCGAAGAGATTGCCGGACCAAGTGTCCCGACAGGCGCCGTCTCCCGTGAACTTCCCATCATCAACAAGCGCGGCCTGCACGCGCGCGCCTCGGCCAAATTCGTTCAGATGGTCGAGCGATTCAATGCCGAAGTCTGGGTGACCAAAGGCGGCGAAACCGTCGGCGGCACCTCGATCATGGGACTGATGATGCTGTCCGCCGGGCCCGGCACATCGATCACGGTCTCCGCGATCGGCCCCGAAGCCGAAGCCGCGATTGCGGCGATCACCGACCTGGTCGCCAGCAAGTTCAACGAAGAAGGCACGTGACCGGGCGCGCTGGCCAGCTTCGGGGCGCGCTGAACGCTACTTCGCCGGCGGGACGATATAAACCTTCCAGGTGATCGCGGGACCGGGATGACCCTGGAAGAAGCGCTGCGTGGTGATCGCCACTTGCTCGGCATCCCCAGCATTGGCCGCCATCCAGGCCTCGCAGACCGGCAGCCGTCCGTCCGACGTATCGCAGACGCCGATAAAGCCGAGCCGTTTGGCCTCCTCGAGCGAGGTCAGCCCCGACGACCAGACTTCGCCCGGCGTAAACGGCGCCGGATGGTCCGGACTGTAGAACGTCAGGGGCTCACCGACCTCCGTGGTGCCCGCGACCACCGCCCACCGCGAATGGAACCGCATATGCCATTCCCGCGTCAGCTCGCGGGCCAGCTGGGAGCGCGCGCCGTAGCTTAGGGCGCCGTTGGGATTTGCGGCCATCTCGATCGCCGCGATGGTCGGCGAGGCGACCAGCACCGCCAGCGTGGCGGCGAACCAGATCAGGACGAGATGAAACAGCGCCACCTTCTGAAGGCGCAGCGACGGAATGGCGACCAGCGCCAGCGGGGTCAGAAAGAACAGCGAGATGCCCCAGTCGGTCTTCATATAGACCATGAAGATCAGGCCGCCGAGCGGCGGCCCGATCGCGACCACGATCTGGATGATCCAGATATTGATCGCCTGCGATCCGTTGACGCCCGCATTGGCGCCGCGCGACCAGGCTTGCGTGAACAGCGCCAGCGGCCGTCGCACCAGCGTCGCCCACCATCGTGGCCGCAAGGCCAGCGCAAGTACCGCCAGTGCCACCGGCAGCGCCAGCAGCGCCAGATTGTGGCCGACATAGTTGAGCACGAGTGCCGCGCTCTGCGCGCGGCTCGAAAGTCCATAGACGTCGCCGGCATAGGTCAGCGGCACGAAGTCCACTCGCTCCAGCCACACCAGATGCGGAACCATCGCGACGACGAGCGTGGCAATAGCAACCCACGGCGCCGGCGAGCGCAGGAACAGCAGGCGATCGGGGTGCAGCAGCGCGGCGAGCCCGACCGCGCCGATCATGGTCAGCACCCAGTATTTCGTCATCAGCGCCAGCGCACCGGCCAGGCCGAGCCACAGGCCCGATGTCACGCTGCGCTTTTCGAACGCGTTCAGATAAGCCAGCACGACCAGCGGCAGCGTCACCAGTTGCAGCAGATCCGGATTATATTTGAAACCCTTGAAATTAAAGATCGGATAGAGCGCCAGCATCACCACGACGAAGAAGGCGCGGCGATAGTCCACCACGCGCACCGCGATCAGCCAACAGATCACGAGTCCGCAGCCCAGCGTCGTCATCGCCAGCGCGTAAGTCGCCCAGTCGGTGACCGGGAACAGCTGGAACCAGAGACCGGCGACCCAGCCCGCCAGCGGCGGATGCTTGCCGTAGCCGAGCTGGAGTTTCTGGCCCCAGGCGAACGCTTCGGCGACATCCATATGGACGTCCTGCGCCGCCTTGAGGTTGATCAGGATGAAGGTCCAGAACCAGGCATGGAGGGCGGCAAAACCGATCACCAGCCAGGGGGCGGTTTTGCGATACGAAGCCAACGCCGCGAGCCATGCCGCCAGTCGCCGGATGCTCGGTCGCCGCCGCCGGCGCGTGCGGGACGCCGCGGGCAATAATGATGCAGTTGACATGGCCCAGTGCGTAGCGCGTTTTTCACGGAAGTGGAATCAGCTTGGCGTGAAGAAGCGCCGCTAAAACGGCGTAATATGGTTGCCGCGTCGGGGGACGAATGCTATCCCGCGCCCATGACATCCATCCCTATTTCCAACATCCGCAACTTCGCCATTGTTGCGCATATCGACCATGGCAAATCGACGCTGGCCGACCGTCTGATCCAGACCACCGGAGGCCTGCAGGCGCGCGAGATGAAGGAACAAGTGCTCGATTCCATGGATATCGAGCGCGAGCGCGGCATTACCATCAAGGCGCAGACCGTGCGGCTGACCTACCCGGCCAAGGACGGCAAGACCTACATCCTCAATTTGATCGACACGCCCGGCCATGTCGACTTCGCCTATGAGGTGTCGCGTTCGCTGGCGGCCTGCGAAGGCTCGCTGCTGGTGGTCGATGCCAGCCAGGGCGTCGAGGCGCAGACGCTCGCCAACGTCTACCATGCGCTCGATGCCGGCCATGAAATCGTGCCGGTGCTCAACAAGATCGACCTGCCGGCGGCGGAACCGGACCAGGTCAAGCAGCAGATCGAGGACGTGATCGGCATCGATGCGTCCGACGCGGTGATGATCTCGGCCAAGACCGGGCTCGGCATCGATGAAGTGCTGGAAGCCATCGTGCACCGGCTGCCGCCGCCGAAAGGCGACCACGACGCCTCGCTGAAGGCGCTCCTGGTCGACAGCTGGTACGACGTCTATCTCGGCGTCGTGGTGCTGGTCCGGGTTGTCGACGGCGTGATGAAAAAGGGCCAGCGCATCCGGATGATGGGCACCAACGCCGCCTATGACGTCGAGCGGGTCGGTTTCTTCACCCCCAAGATGACGCAGGTCGATGAACTCGGCCCCGGCGAGATCGGCTTCATCACCGCCGCGATCAAGGAAGTCGCCGATACCCGCGTCGGCGATACTATCACCGATGATCGCAAGCCGGTAACCGAGATGCTGCCCGGCTTCAAGCCGGCGATCCCCGTGGTGTTCTGCGGCCTGTTTCCGGTCGATGCCGACGATTTCGAGACGCTGCGCGCGGCGATGGGAAAATTGCGCCTCAACGACGCCAGCTTCTCGTTCGAGATGGAAACCTCGGCCGCGCTCGGCTTCGGTTTCCGCTGCGGCTTCCTCGGCCTGTTGCATCTGGAAATCATCCAGGAGCGGCTGTCGCGCGAATTCGATCTCAATCTGATCGCGACTGCGCCCTCGGTGATCTACAAGATGCGCCTCACCGACGGGGAAGTGATCGAGATTCACAATCCGATCGACATGCCCGACGTGGTGAAGATCGCCGAGATCGAGGAGCCGTGGATCGAGGCCACCATCCTGACTCCCGACGAATATCTCGGCAGCGTGCTGAAGCTGTGCCAGGACCGGCGCGGTTCGCAGAAAGAGCTCACCTATGTCGGCAATCGCGCGATGGTGAAATACGAACTGCCGCTCAACGAAGTGGTGTTCGATTTCTACGACCGCCTGAAGTCGGTCTCGAAGGGCTATGCCTCGTTCGACTATCATCTCACCGACTACAAGCCCGCCGACCTCGTCAAGATGCAGATCCTGGTCAACAACGAGCCGGTGGATGCGCTGTCGATGCTGGTGCACCGCCAGCGCGCTGAAGGCCGCGGCCGCGCCATGGTCGAGAAGATGAAGGAACTGATCCCGCCGCACATGTTCCAGATTCCGATCCAGGCGGCGATCGGCGGCAAGGTGATCGCGCGCGAAACCGTGCGCGCGCTGCGCAAGGACGTCACCGCCAAGTGCTACGGCGGCGACATCACGCGCAAACGAAAACTTCTGGAGAAGCAGAAGGAAGGCAAGAAGAAGATGCGGCAGTTCGGCAAGGTCGACATCCCGCAGGAAGCTTTTATTGCCGCGCTGAAGGTGGATAGCTGAGGCTCCCGATCCGCCATTGAGATTCCCGTCGTAACATGTTACGCTTTGTCCATGGCCTCGACCCCGAAAAAGTCAAAACCCCGCACCCCGCAGCAGCGCATGGCTTCGCGCCGCGAGCGCCTGCGCGCGCAGGGGCTGCGGCCGGTGCAGCATTGGGTGCCGGATCTACGTAATCCCAAGGTGCTCGCGGAAGTCCGCCGTGAGGTAAAATTGATGGCGCAGCATCCGGAAAACGATGCGATCGATAACTGGATCGAGTCGGTCTACGATTGGGAATCGTGGAAATAACGCGCGGCGATGTCGTGCTGATGGTCGTTCCGAGCGATCTCGGACGACCGCGGCCCGGCATCGTCGTTCAAGCCGACGAGTTGACCGCCGGCCTCTCGACAATCCTGGTCTGTCCTGTCTCGTCTGACCTGCAGGCCGGACTTTCACTCCGACCGCTGATCGAGGTTGCGCCGGGAAACGGTCTTCGCCTTCGGTCGCAAATCATGACCGATAAACTGGTCGCGCTCCGCCGCGACCGCGTTCGGCGGGTTATCGGCCGCATCGACGCTGAAACATCCGAACAACTCGACCGCGCGCTGCTTCTGGTCCTCGGGCTGGCGCGATGACCGGTGTGCAACCAGTGCAGCACCCATCCCTCGCGCCCATCCTGAACCAGCCCTGAAATCTGCTCCGTTGATTGAACCTGCGGGAATGTCGACGCCACTACCCTGCGCGTACAATGCCGCGCGCTGATATGCGGCACAAAGGGTAGTTTGTGATGCGAAAGAAAAATTGGCGGGTGATCATCGTTGGTGTCGTGCTGTTGGCCGTGGCCTGCATCTTTTTCCTCTTCATGAAGGGCATGGCACCGCAGTCGACGGATCCCGTCGCCCTGATGCAGACGGTTGGGCAGGTCTCCGGCATCGTCGGCGGGATCAGCCTTGCCATGATCATTGTCGGGCTGGTCGGCAAGAAGACCCCGGCCAGCTAGCGCCGACGGCCGGGTTGCGCCGCGCCAAAGCAGCG
>Ga0116135_1001200_pt1 | contig 13434 bp, 11 predicted proteins | sample June2015DPH_20_1_FD_89738 | JGI IMG/M metagenome (GOLD analysis project Ga0116135, IMG submission 89738) | Peatland microbial communities from SPRUCE experiment site at the Marcell Experimental Forest, Minnesota, USA - June2015DPH_20_10 | ecosystem: Environmental > Terrestrial > Soil > Wetlands... | reverse complement strand
CGGCTTGGCACCGGGGCAGGAATTTATTTTGACCGAGAAGGCTCCCTACGCGGTCCTGACGCCACTGCCGATCGAGGTTTACCTGCAGCGGGCTTATCTGTCGCGATCGGACTACCAGTCGGCGCAGGCGCAGCTTCGGGCAGCGGAATTTGCGCGCCGTGGCGCTGCAGCTGGGCGATATCCTACTGCTGATCTAAGCGCCAACTTCGGCGACATTGGCGTAACTCCGGGACAGTCCAATGGAACCTGGCAGGTGAACGGTGGCGTAAATATCCCCATCTTTCAGGGCGGCAAGGTCCACAGCGACATCCTCGAAGCGGATGCGCAGCTAAAGCAGGCGCGCTCGCAACTGGGCAATTTGCGCGGGCAGATTGATTATGAAGTGCGGGGTTCCTTGCTGGACTTAAACTCCGCAGCCGACCAGGTCAACGTTGCCCGGAGTTCCGTGGATTTGGCGGAAGAAGCGCTGACCCAATCCCAGGATCGCTTTACCGCTGGCGTGACCGATAATCTAGAAGTGGTCCAGGCACAAGAAGCGGTTGCCGCCGCCCACGAAAGCTACATCGAAAGTCTTTATGCTCATAACCTGGCGAAAGTGGAACTCGCCCGGGCCATCGGGGATGCCGAGCGGGGCGTGGAGCGATTCTTGAAAGGCCAAAAGTAGGCAAAAATTTATGGAACAGACGACGCAAAGCCCGGACGCGCCTCCGGATCAGACTGAAAGCCGCAATCAGCCATCGCCGCCGCCTGCGGCGCCGCAGCGCGAGTTCCGCAGTCGACCCTCGAGAACCGCCCAGCCCGGCTTCCGCATCGCGATCATTATTGGAACAGTGGTATTGCTGGTGGCTGCGTTTTTCGTCTACCGGTATGTCACCAGTTATGAAGACACGGATGATGCCGAAGTGGATGGGAATGTCATCTCCATCAGCCCCCGTATTTCGGGCCACGTGATCAAGCTCGATATCGTCGACAATCAGTATGTACAACCGGGAACCGTGCTGGTCGAAATCGACCCTGCGGATTATCAGACGGCTTACCAACAGGCGAAAGCCGACTACGAAAACGCGCAGGCCGCCGCCTCCGCAGCCGGCGTGAATGTGCCGATTACTACGGTGAATACCACCAGCCAGGTCTCATCAAGTTCAGCGGATGTCGAGAGTGCGCGCGCCGGTATTGCCGCCGCCAGACAGTCGTACGACGCAGCCAAGGCTCAAGTGACCCAAGCGGAGGCAAATAACGTAAAGGCGCAAAAAGATCTCATCCGTTACAAGCTACTTGTCGACAAGCAGGAGATTTCCGAGCAACAATACGATCAGGCAATTGCCGCCGCTAACGCCGACGCTGCGGCGGTGGCCGCGGCCAACGCCAACGCCGATGCTGCACGCTCCCAGGTGGCGCAAGCGCAGGGCAAGCTGGTAGAGGCCGAAGCGAACTTAAGTTATGCCCGTACCGCCCCCCGGCAAATGGAGGTCGCGCGCTCCAGGGCTGATGCCGCAATCGCGGAAGTCCAGCAGAAGAAAGCTGCTCTCGATCAGGCCGCGTTGAATCTGCAATATACAAAAATAATCGCGCCCGTGGCCGGAGTGATCAGCGACCGCACCGTGGACGTGGGACACAACCTGGCTCCAGGCCAGGAAATCATGAAACTGGTTCCCCTCAATGATGTCTGGATCACGGCGAACTTCAAAGAGACTCAGCTTCGCAATATAAAGGTCGGCCAGCCCGTCACTATCGAAGTGGATGCAACCGGAAGAAAGTACAAAGGCAGAGTGAATAGCTTTTCTGGAGCCACCGGAGCCCGTTTTAGCCTGCTCCCGCCCGAAAATGCCACTGGCAACTATGTGAAGGTTGTGCAACGCGTCCCGGTGAAGATTGTGCTGGATCCTGGCGAAGATAAAGATCAATCGCTTCGTCCCGGCGAGTCGGTTGAGCCCAAGGTCTGGATTCGCCAGTGAGTGCTGCCGCTCCTCCGTTGGAAAACGCGGACATCTGGCGTCCGGCCATCAATCCGTGGATCATCGCCATCACGGTTACGCTGGCGACCTTCATGGAGGTGCTCGATACCTCGATCGCCAACGTTGCGCTTCCTCACATCGCAGGCGGCCTCTCCGCCGGGCAGGATGAGAGCACCTGGGTTCTCACTTCTTATCTGGTATCGAATGCCATCGTGCTTCCTTTGAGCGGCTGGCTGTCGTCAATCATAGGGCGCAAGAATTTCTACATGAGTTGCGTAGCGCTTTTTACTATCAGCTCATTTTTATGCGGACTGGCGCCCAATCTGGCCACTCTTATCGTCTGCCGCGTACTGCAAGGCGCGGGCGGCGGAGGCCTTCAGCCGAGCGAACAAGCCATTCTCGCCGATACGTTTCCCCCCGCCAAGCGCGGCATGGCATTTGCTGTATACGGCGTGGCGGTCGTCACCGCTCCGGCGATCGGTCCGACTCTGGGGGGTTGGATCACCGACAATTTCACTTGGCGCTGGATCTTCTTCATCAATATTCCAGTGGGTATTATTTCCATTCTTCTCACCTCGCGGCTGATTCAGGATCCGCCGTACCTCAAGCGACGCAAGTTAAGCGAAACGCATATCGATTACATTGGCCTCAGTTTTGTTGCCCTGGGTTTGGGAACTCTTCAGGTCGTACTCGACAAGGGGCAACGTGACGACTGGTTCGATTCACACTTCATTTCGATCATGACGCTGATCGCAGTAGTGTCGTTGATCTTCGTCATCATCTGGGAGTGGAAGCAGAAAGATCCCATCATCGATCTTCATTTATTCCGCGATCGCACCTTTGGCATATCGAATCTGCTGATGTTCATGCTGGGATTCGCCTTATTAGGAAGTACGCTCCTGCTTCCCCTGATGATGCAGACTTTACTCGGATATACGGCGGAACGGTCTGGCCTTGCACTTATGCCGGGCGGCTTGACGATCATGCTTCTGCTGCCGCTGGTGGGATTCCTGCTCTCGCGCTACAGCCCGCGCTGGCTGCTGGTATTTGGTCTGGTGGTGCTCTCCGCGTCGCTCTTTAATATGACGCGGTTCGATCTGCAAATTCCTTTCAGCAGTACCGTAACTGCCCGCATGATTCAAGCAGTTGGCATGGCCTTCTTGTTTGTTCCCATTAATACCGCCGCCTACGCGTATTTGCCTCGCGACAAGAACAATGCCGCCTCCGGCCTGATGAATCTGGCTCGAAACATGGGCGGAAGTGTCGGTATTTCTCTGGTCACGACGTTATTGGATCGTAGAACCCAGACCCATTTGAACTACCTTTCAGCGAGGCTCAGCCAGTCCAACCCGGCTTTTCAGTCCATGCTGCACGCCACAACCCGTGCCATGGAATCGCACGGAGCCGGCGCATCCCTAGCGACCCAGCAGGCTTATGCACTGATCGCGAACACGGTGCAGCGTCAGGCCACCATGCTGGCTTACATTGACAATTTCTGGCTGCTAGGTATATCGATTATGGCCATGATTCCCGTGGTCTTCCTGATGAGGAAAGGAAGGCCGGGAAGTATGGCAGTTCACTGATTAGCGGTATAATCCTGGCAGCTAATTCATGTTCCACGTAATCACCATCGAGCGCGAATATGGCAGTGGGGCCGGGGCAATCGCCGCCCAACTCGCCCGGCAGCTCAATTGGACGCTTTGGGATAAGCGCCTCACCGACGAAATCGCGCGCCTCGCTAATGTGGATCGATCGGCTGTGGTGCGTTGCGATGAGCGCTGTGATGGTCGCTTGTACCGTCTGGCGAAGACCTTCTGGCGGGGTAGTTATGAAGCCAGTTCTCACCTTAGCGGTCAAACCTTCGACACCGACCGCATGATGTCAATGATGGAGGAAATTACCGCCCGCATTGCGCGGGAGGGAAATGCGGTGGTCGTTGGCCGCGGCGCTCCTTTTTTTCTGCGCGACCACCCCGATGCCTTCCATGTCTTCTTGTATGCGCCGCGCGGTGAGAAGGTGCGCCGGCTAATTGAGGACGGAGCCACACGGTCGGACGCGGAGGGGTTGGTTGACGTGGTCGACCGGGAACGCAAAGCTTTCGTCAAGCATTATTTCGATTCGGAGTGGCCCACCCGCTCTCTTTATCACGTGATGGTCAACACCGGGATCGGCAACGGTCCGGTGATCGATACCATTCTTCACGTGATGCGCATGGTCGACGGCCGCCCAAAGGCCACGGACTACGATCCCGCCCAGGTTTCCGTTCCAAGTTAGTCGCCTGGAGCAGGTCTTCGGAGCTGCGGCGGAGGACAACAATCCTCAACACACCGGTCAGGTCTAGCGCCAAGCGATCCCAAAGCTCGTCGCTCGGCCGTTGCATCCATTTTTTCCAGAATCAGTTCGCGAACCATGGCGACGAACTTCGGATGCACTCCCGCCGTTTTTGCTCGCGTCATGGGCAATCCGAGCGAATCGCAAAGCTGACGCGCTTCTACGTCCAGGTCATATAAAACTTCCATATGGTCTGAAACGAAACTAATTGGCGCTATCGCCACGGCCGACGCGAGGTTTCGTTCCTTCACCTCACGCAGATACTCAAGAATATCGGGTCCTAACCAAGGCTGACCTGGCGATCCGCTGCGGCTCTGATAGACCAAAGCGTCATTTTTCTGACCCAGCGCGCTCGAGACCAGACGTCGAACTTCCTCCAACTGCCGAACGTAATCGGATGTTTTCGCCATGGAAACCGGAATGCTGTGCGCCGTATAGATGATTTGCACATTCTCCCGCACTGGCGCCGGCACCTGCATCAGCGCATCCCGAACTCGCTCGATGTTGGCTTGAATGAATCCCGGATGGTTGAAAAACGCTCGCAGCTTTTCCACTTCCGGCGCGCCTGGCCCCACTTCGGCTTGTGCCCTTGCGATGTCCTCCCGATACTGACGGCACCCCGAGTAAGAGCTATAAGCTGAAGTCACAAAAGCTAAAGCCCGCTTAATGCCGTCTTGTTTCATTTTCGCCGTCGCCTCGGCCAGGAATGGATGCCAATTCCTGTTTCCCCAATAGACCGGCAGATTCAAACCGTTGCGCTTTAATTCGTCCTCAATCGCCGCGATCAGTTTGCGAGTTTCCGCGTTGATAGGGCTCTTGCCTTCGAAATGGTAGTAATGTTCAGCAACGGTGAGCAGCCGCTCTCGCGGAACGTTGCGACCTCGGAGAACGGTCTCCAGGAAAGGAATCACGTCTGCGCGGGATTCTGGACCGCCGAATGAAACCACCAGCAAGGCGTCGTAGCTCATATCTTGGTTGGATCGAGGGTATCAGATGCGCTACCAGGGCAAGGCGCCTCGCTTTCCGGCCGCCCGGTTTTCGCGCTGAACTTTAGCAGAAAGAGTATTGCTGGGTGCTGCGTCGAAATCCAACCTGCCGCGTCAAAAGGAAGTGTACCCAGTTCCGGAAAGTCTTCTGCCGAACTCAATGCGCATCGTTCCCTTAATTGAAGCTTGCCGGTGCAGCGGTTACTCTCGCGTCGCTAACTTCACAAAACCCCATGTTAGGCTTCTGCTGGGGCCTATGGAGCCGTCCGAGTGATCCGCCGGGTCTTTAAAGCATTCCAATACCGCGATTTCCGCCTGATGTGGATTGGCGCCTGCACCTCCAGCATCGGCACCTGGATGCAGATTGTCGCCCAGGGCTGGCTCATCTACCGCCTGAGCCATTCCGCCTTCCTGCTAGCACTGGATCAGTTCCTTGGCGGCATCCCGATATTTTTATTCTCGCTGATCGGCGGCGTAGTGGCTGATCGCGCCGAGCGCCGCAAGATTCTGCTGGCTTCGCAATATGTGCAAATGGCGACCGCCGCCATTCTCACGGTTCTGGTGGCCAAGGATATCGTGCACGTGTGGCAGATTCTTTGCCTATCGTTTATTTCCGGCCTGGCCCAAGCTTTCGGTGGCCCTGCGTACTCGGCGCTGATTCCAACCCTTGTTGAAAAAGATGATATGCCCAATGCCATCGCGCTGAATTCGATCCAGTTCAACGTGGCGGTCATGGTAGGTCCGGCGCTGGCGGGACAGGCTCTGGCAAAGCTTGGGGAAAAGTGGTGCTTCGGGCTGAACGCTCTTTCCTTTCTCGCTCCCATCATCTCTCTTTCCATCATCACGACCCGGTTCTTTCCCGCAAAAAGTACTGAGACCATGTTCGTCAGCCTGAAGCAAGGAATCAAGTTCGCCCGCAAGCAAACTTCCATGGAAGCCCTTATCATCCTGGCCTTCTGCATGACTTCCTTGAGTATGCCCATGCGGACCTACATCCCCGTCTTTGTGAAGGATATTTACCATCGCGGCCCGGAAACCTTCGGCAATCTTCTTTCTCTTATGGGCCTTGGGTCGATTGTCGGTTCGCTGAGCATTGCAAGCGCAGGCAATTTCAAGAACAAGGGCCGGATTGCCCTGATTGCCCTGATGTTATTGGGTGCCAGCATCGCCGGATTTGCCATTTCCAAATCTGTCCCGGTCAGTGGCGTCATCCTGATCTGCATCGGCGCGTCCATGATGGCCGTGTTCGCCACAGTCACTTCGCTCGTGCAGTTAATCACCACCAACGAAATGCGCGGCCGCGTCATGAGCGTGTACAACGTCGCCTTCCGTGGTGGCATGCCAATGGGCAATCTTGTATCAGGATGGCTCGTCCCCATTTTCACCGCCCCTGTCGTATTGGGAGTGAACGGATTCCTGTTGGTTCTGGTCGCGCTATACTTTCTATTGCTGCAACGCAGGCTCGCGGCGCTGTGATACCACGCTGAAACTCCAAGTTCGCCCTGTTTGCGGTTTTCGGCGGCAGCCTTCGGACTCGCGATTGTCATCCAACAAACTATCGGAAGAACTTTAATCATGTCGATAGAGGCCGATGAATAGCCGACCGTCGAGCGGAGCTTTCAGCTTCCGGAAAAAAACCGTGTTCGTTGTCGACGATCATCCCATTGTTCGCCGCGGTTTAGCACTGCTCATCAACCAGGAGCCCGATCTTGCAGTCTGCGGCGATGCGGACGAGATGCATTCCGCTCTAACGGCAATTGCATCATTGAAGCCGGATATTTTGATCCTGGATATTTCGCTCAATGGTCCCGATGGCCTTGAAATTCTGAAGAATGTTCGTCTAAGCGCTCCCCATCTTCCTGTGCTTATCCTTTCCATGCATGATGAATCGCTCTATGCTGAGCGGGCTCTAAGAGCCGGTGCGAATGGCTACGTGATGAAGCAGGAGGCGACCGATAACGTGCTGACCGCGTTACGGCGGATATTGAGTGGCGAAATTTACGTTAGCAAGAAAATTGCCAACAGCATGCTGCAGCACTACATTCGCGGCAGTAATCCTCCCGAATACTCTTCCGTCGCTGAACTTACAGATCGCGAACTCGAGGTCTTCCGTTTGATTGGTGAAGGCAACGGAACCCGCCAAATTGCAGACAGCCTGCACCTGAGCGTCAAGACAGTGGAATCGTATCAGGCCCATATCAAAGACAAACTATCGTTGCGCAGCGCCCGCGAACTAGTGCAGCACGCAGTCGAATGGACCGTCCGCGAAAAGACGACCCCGCCAAACTGAAAAATCCGACTCAGTCAATCTAGCGACCGTAGGGTGGATTCCCTAGGGCCATTGCTGTAAGAGAATGCCCCAGCGGGAATATAGGGACACTGCGCTTGTCGCTCGCAAATGATCAGCCCATCCTAGATTCGAACTCAAGTCAATTGCAGCGTCCAGCGCTGCGGCGGATTTCGTGGCGCCCGCAGCGCCGGTTCGCTCTAAATTGCAGGAAGGAAACTGCGATGGGAACAATTCCGGTTCCGTATGGCCGCTCAACGCAAAAAGCACCCGCGGTCAAAGAGGTGCACATCCTGTGGATTACCGCCGGCCTCAGTTGTGATGGGGACTCGGTTTCAGTTACAGCTGCCACCCAGCCCAGTATTGAGGACGTTGTTCTCGGCGCCATCCCCGGTTTACCCAAGGTTTACCTTCACAACCCGGTTCTCGCGTATGAGGTCGGCGATGACTTCATGAAGTTCTTCTATCAAGCCGAAGAAGGAAAACTCGATCCCTTTGTTTTGGTTGTGGAAGGTTCAATCCCCAATGAAAACATAAAAAAGGAAGGGTACTGGGCGGCCCTGGGCACCGATCCCAACACCAAACAGCCGATCACCACCAATGAGTGGATCGACCGGCTGGCACCGAAAGCACTGGCAGTAATCGGAGCCGGAACGTGCGCGACCTACGGCGGCATTCACGCCATGCAAGGGAACCCAACCGGAGCCATGGGCTTGGCGGACTATCTCGGTTGGGACTGGAAGTCGAAAGCCGGATTGCCCATCGTGAACGTCCCGGGATGCCCAGTGCAACCCGATAACTTTATGGAAACGGTTCTTTATCTCCTCTACCAGGTTGCCGGACTTGCCCCCATGATTCCCCTTGATGATCAGCTGCGTCCCACGTGGTTGTTCGGCAAGACCGTCCACGAGGGTTGCGACCGCGCCGGCTACTACGAGCAGGGAGACTTCGCCGAAGTGTACGGTTCTCCGAAGTGCATTGTGAAACTCGGTTGCTGGGGCCCGGTAGTGAACTGCAACGTGCCAAAACGTGGATGGATGGCCGGAATTGGAGGATGCCCCAACGTCGGCGGCATCTGCATCGGTTGCACCATGCCCGGATTTCCGGACAAATTCATGCCCTTCATGGATGAACCTCCTGGCGCTCATGTCTCCAGCACGGCAATCGGCGTTTACGGGCGCGCCATCCGTTCGCTGCGCTCCATTACTCAACACACCGTGAACAAAGAACCGAAGTGGAGGCACGCCCGGCCAGAGTTGACGACGGGTTATCACCCCAGAACTTATTAAAGAGGCTGGCCACTGGACAAGTAAATGACTGAGCAAGAGCGATTGATCACATATAAGGAGCCATTACTATGAGCACCACCACCGCGCCAGTCACCGAGATTCCCAGCAAATCACGCAAGCTGGTTGAAATGAATTGGGACCCGATCACGCGCATCGTTGGCAGCCTGGGCATTTTTACCAAGATTGATTTCGACGCTCGCAAAGTGGTCGAGTGCCACAGCACTTCTTCCATCTTCCGCGGATACAGCATTTTCATGAAGGGCAAAGATCCGCGGGATGCTCATTTCATCACCAGCCGAATCTGCGGCATTTGTGGCGACAATCACGCCACTTGCGCCACCTACGCGCAAAATATGGCATTCGGTGTTCGCCCCCCCGATATTGCGGAATGGATCGTCAATCTTGGAGAGGCCGCCGAGTACATGTTCGATCACAATATTTTCCAGGACAATCTGGTTGGCGTCGACTTCTGCGAGCAGATGGTCAAAGAAACCAATCCCAAGGTTTTGGCCAAGGCCGAAACGACTGCGGCGCCTCACTCTAACGCTCACGGCTTCCGCACCATTGCCGACATCATGCGGGCCCTCAATCCGTTTACCGGCTCGTTCTATCTGGAAGCCCTCCAGATGAGCCGCATGACGCGCGAAATGTTCTGCCTGATGGAAGGCCGGCACGTTCACCCTTCCACCCTTTATCCGGGAGGAGTCGGTACCGTGCCCACCGTGCAGCTCTTCACCGACTATATGGTTCGTCTCATGAAGTACGTGGAGTTCATGAAGAAGGTTCTCCCGCTGCATGACGACCTGTTCGATTTCTTCTACGACGCTTTGCCCGGCTATGAAGAGGTTGGCCGCCGTCGCATTCTTCTCGGCTGCTGGGGCTCATTTCAGAATCCGAAAGTTTGCGATTACAAGTACGAGCACATGACCGAATGGGGCCGCGCCATGTACGTCACCCCCGGCGTGGTCGTGGATGGCAAGCTCGTAACCACCGACCTGGTCGAGATTAACCTCAACATGCGGATTTTGCTGGGCAGTTCTTATTACGATGATTGGCAAAACTCCGAAATGTTCGTGAAGCGGGATCCTCTGGGCAACCCGGTCGATCGTAACCATCCCTGGAACCAAACCACCATCCCCCGCCCTCAGAAACGCGATTTCAACGGCAAGTACACGTGGGTGATGTCGCCGCGCTGGCTCGATAAACGCACCGGTGATCATCTCGCCCTCGATACCGGCGGCGGCCCCATCGCTCGGCTTTGGGCAACGGCTCTGGCTGGAATCGTAGACATCGGCTACATCAAAGCTACCGGCCAGAGCGTGAAGATTTATCTGCCGAAAACCATGTCGAAGCCGGAAGTCGAATTCGAGTGGAAGATTCCCAAGTGGAGCAACGCCATCGAGCGCGACCGCGCGCGTACTTATTTCCAGGCCTACTCTGCCGCATGCGCTCTCTATTTTGCCGAGCGGGCGATGGAAGAATTGCACGGCGGCAAGACCAAAACCTGGTCGGATTTCAAAGTTCCGGAAGAAGCCATCGGATGTGGCTTCCACGAAGCGGTGCGGGGCGTGCTCTCTCATCACGTGGTCATTCGGAACGGAAAGATCGCGAATTACCATCCGTATCCCCCCACGCCGTGGAACGCCAATCCGCGGGATATCTACGGTACGCCAGGCCCTTACGAAGACGCGGTGCAGAACACGCCAATCTTCGAGGAGAACGGCCCGGAGAAATTCAAGGGCATCGACATTATGCGCGCCGTCCGAAGTTTCGATCCCTGCCTGCCCTGCGGTGTGCATATGTACGTGGGCAACGGCAAAGTGATTGAGACTCGGCATTCCCCCATGTTCGGTCTGCAGTCGTAGCCGAACCAAACGAGGAGTGAAGGTACCCAAGCACCTTCACTCCTTACGTTTCTTTACGAGAAGGAAAAAATCAAAAGATGACGACCTTCGAGGAGAAAGATTTTCAGACGAAAGTGCAACGCATCGGTGAACTGGTCGGGCAATTAGAAAAGGTCTCCGATCCAGAATCTCGCGCCTGCGCCAAGACTTTGGTGCAGGTGTTGCTCGACCTGCATGCGGCCGGCCTGGAGCGCGCGATGGAAATTATCGCCAAAGATGGCGAAACGCGACAACACGTCATCGACGATCTCGGCCGCGATCCGCTGGTGAGCAGTCTGCTGGTGTTGTATGGCTTGCACCCGCTCGATTTCGAAGGCCGCGTAGCGCAAGCCATAGAAAAGATCGCGCCGCGAGTGCGCAAAAGTGGTGGTGAACTCGAGTTGCTCGAGGTGAAGGCCAATGTTGTTCGAGTTCATGTTCAGCTTGGCGGCCACAGCTGCGGTTCAACCGGAAAGACCATCAAGGCGATGGTGGAAGATGCGATATACGAGACTGCTCCCGATGTGAGCGCTCTCGTAATCGATGGACTCGACGACGAAGCACACTCAAACGGTTTTGTTCCACTGGGTAAACTGAGCGGCCCGATTGTAGCGGCTTCTTCGATAGCCGAGCCGGTATGAATACGTTTAGTGCGGATCGTGAGTAAGTGCGGAGTGCAAATGTCCGATCAAGAGCCAACTGCAAAGACGACACAACCTGAATTCAATACCAGCCGATTCGGAACTGATCGGCTCGAAGGGCTGGGAGCGCTTCGCCAGTTTATCCGCCCGCGCAAGCGGAGCGTCGAGATCTGTGAGCTGTGCAGCGCCGAGGTTGGGTCTGAACATCCGCACTTGATCGAACCCGGTACTCGCAAGCTCCTATGCTCCTGCGATGCCTGCGCCATTTTGTTCAGCGGGATGCGCACCAAGTACAAGCGCCTACCGCGCCGAGCCCTCGCGTTGCCGGATTTTCGTCTTACTGACGCTCAATGGGAGAGCCTGATGATCCCCATCGGCCTGGCGTTCTTTTTCCGCAGCACTCCCGATGCCCGGACGGTCGCCTTTTATCCCAGCCCTGCCGGAGCCACCGACTCACTCCTCCCACTTGAAACTTGGAACGAAATCGAAGACTCAAATCCCATTCTCCAGACCATGGAAGGCGATGTCGAAGCTCTGCTGGTGAACCGCATCGGACACGCCCGTGGTTTTTCAGCCCCTGAGCATTACCTCCTTCCCATCGATGAGTGCTACCGGTTAGTCGGGCTGATTCGTACTCACTGGCGGGGCCTCTCGGGCGGAACTGAACTTTGGCAGGAGATCGGCCAGTTTTTCGCCGCGTTGAAGCAGCGCGCCGCCGTTGTGAAGCAGGAAGCCAATGCCTGATCTCAATTTCCAAATCGAAGCCGCCGAACCGCAACGCTTCACCGCTGCCCCAACGTTGCTGTTTAAGCTTCGCATTAGGAATATGGTGGAGAATGAAGTCATCCATTCGGTCGCCCTGCGCTGCCAAATTCAACTGGAAGTAACTCGCAGGCACTACAGTCCAGAAGAGCAGAAGCACATCCGCGATCTATTCGGAGAGCCGGAACGCTGGAGCCAAACTCTAAAAACCATGCTCTGGACTCACGCCAGCGTGGTCGCCTCTCAATTCGAAGGAAGTACCGTGGTCGACCTCCCGGTTCCTTGCACATTCGACTTCAATGTAGCCGCAACGAAATATTTTCACGGCCTCTCAGACGGCGACGTCCCGCTCAACTTTCTTTTCAGCGGAACAATTTTCTACGCCGGCCAGGATGACGCGCTGCAAGTCACCCCCATTCCGTGGGATAAAGAAGCCCGCTTCCGTCTTCCCATTAAGTCATGGCGGGAGATGATGGATATCTATTATCCAAACACGGCGTGGCTCTGCCTTCGCCGCGACATTTTCGAGCGCCTGTACCAATACAAAGTCGAGAATGCAATTCCGACGTGGGAGCTGACGCTCGAAGCTATTCTGCCCGCGATTGAAGAAGCGGTGAGGCGATGAACACGAAACTGATCGACGCCATCGCCAAAGCCGTTCTCTACGAGGGCTACATGCTCTATCCGTATCGCCCTTCCTCAGTCAAAAATCGTCAGCGCTTCAATTTCGGTGTGCTCTATCCCAAATCGTACGCCGAGTCACAAGCTGGCTCCGACCTGTGGAGCATGCAGACGGAGTGCATCATCGAAGGCGCTTCCTCAAGCATCGACGTAAGAGTGCGCTTCCTGAAGTTGATCTCTCGTGCCCGAAACGATTGCACTGCATTCAATGCAGAACGACAATTGGAAGAGATGGCAGGGGGCATGTCGGCAGCTCGCGACGACTGGGAAGGTCCCTCCGCACCCTGGCAGGAAGCGATTGAATGCGAGGTCACCGTGCCCCAGCAGATCGTCTCGACTCTATCCGTCACACCTTTCCCATGGAAGTTCAGCTTTCCGGCACAGGAAGAGACAGAACTCGCCCGGAACGCAGACGGAAGCATCCTGGGAATCGTAGAGAGAAAACAGAAAGGGATTTGCGGAGTGGTTGAAATAGAGGCGGTCGGAATTACGAAAGAACTAACCAAGCTCACGGTCCGCGTTAAAAACCTTACAGCAATGGAAGAGAGTATCGGACAAACCAGCCGTGATTCCGCGCTGATGTGCTCGCTGGTCTCGGCACACACTCTGCTGGGTGTCG
>Ga0116135_1001196_pt1 | contig 13453 bp, 5 predicted proteins | sample June2015DPH_20_1_FD_89738 | JGI IMG/M metagenome (GOLD analysis project Ga0116135, IMG submission 89738) | Peatland microbial communities from SPRUCE experiment site at the Marcell Experimental Forest, Minnesota, USA - June2015DPH_20_10 | ecosystem: Environmental > Terrestrial > Soil > Wetlands >... | reverse complement strand
GGAGATCTGGCAGAGGCGGGTCGCCGGATAATGGCTGACATTTCATGGCGTGCCTGCACCCGAAATGCCATATCAGCCAGAAATGCAGAAACTGAGTCCGCGACGTTATGGTCCAACAAACGCGATCCTCTGCGTACTCCATCCCTGGTTGACACGCAAATTGGTGACATCGGCACGTAAGTATTCTTGATGATTTCTTGAACGGGTCATGTGGCACCACCACATGAGCCCCGCGCCCTGACGCCAATTCGAGTAGGTTTCCTCGATTTCCGCTCCATCGAAATTGGCCCATGCCATGGCTTGCGGCAGATGCGTTGCCGGATCAATCTTCAGCAACACCCTGTCACCATGGTTGTCGGCAATCAGGAGTATTGATGGACCGGCAAGGGCCACCGTCCGTAGAGGATCATCGCCACTGAGTAGAAGAGATGGGAGAGAGCGAAACGGCATGCCTGCTGCTGTTGGCGACGGTAGCTCGCTCCGCATAGGCCGCGTGGAAGACCATGTCCAACCTGACGCACCATTGCTAAAGCTCACCGTCGTGTTTACACCTTGCGACTCGACACGAATGCCGGATGGAGCGGCAAAGGTGGTGGTCTCCATCGACCATCCGCCGTTGACCTCCCAATACGCCCTGTCCGTGCGTTGCCAATCGTGGATCGACTCCAAATTGCTTTTGCCGCCCATCGCGGTTTGCACGGCGGCAAGAAGCTGCAGCGCCTGCGGGTCTCCCCTGCTGCCGGAGGACGGCGTCCGGTTGGAGCCTGTGGGATTCGCCGGCGAGGAGTTATTCGCGTATCGAGCGGGCGCTGAAGGGGCAACTTCGACGCTGATGGGCAATGTGCCCGTCGATGTGCCGCCGGGCCCCGTCGCCGTCAGAGTGTACGCTGTAACGCTTAGCGGACGAACCACCGCAGTTCCGGTTGTGCCAACCACTCCAATACCGGGGTCAATGCGAACCTCCGAGGCTCCAAGAATCGTCCAGCGAATTGCTGTGGTTTGGCCAAGCCGCAACTGATTCGAGTCGGCTGTAAAGCTGACGATCGTCGGAGGCTTTGGCGGATTGACGACAATCGTAACGGTCCGGGTCAGAGGCGTCGATCCGCCGCCGTTCGTGGCGGTGAGTGTGTATTGCTGTGAGGCCTCCGGTTTTACCTGCCATAAACCAGTCACGGGAACCACTCCCAAGCCGGGAAGGATTGTGACGGTTGGACTGTCTCCCGTCACTTCCCAGCGGAGAGTCGCAGTCGCGCCGCGTTCGATGGAAGGCGCAGAGCTGGTAAACGAGACAATGACTGGAGCCGCCACTTTGACAGCGGGCTTGCCCACCGGAGGCGGCTCAATGCTGGCGCCCCCTGATGGATTGACCGGTGCGGGGATTTGCACTGGCGGCCCTGCTGGATTTTGCTGTTCGATCGGCTGCAATTGCGCCGTCCCAGGGGGCTGACTTTGAAGGTCTGGGCCCCGCGGATCAGGCTTCGATTGCGACGGTTCGATAGGCAGCGCAACTTTGATGGGTGTTGGGCTCTCTACGCCGGGCTGGACATTTTTCGCGAGCGCATGCTTTGGCAGGAGAATCTTCGACAGGTCGTGCCAGCGCAGAACAACCTGTGGCGCCAAGGCGTACGCGGCCGCTATTGTGCCAACGGCGCACAAACAAACAGCGGCAATTTGGCCTACGCGCCGGAATCGATGGGTTGACCTCGGAAGAGAAACTTCAGGCCTCTCTACCGCATTCAAGCAGTAAGGACACGCGAGCGGACCATCGAGCATCTCTGCTCCGCCTTCGCGCCCGCAGCTTGGGCAACGGTAGCCGGAGTCTTCGAGCCGGCCGTTCGCGCACTCGCAGGAAAGCTTTCCGCTCTCGCCTTCTTCGCCGCAATTTGAGCATCGCTGGATTTGGCAAGCCTGCGGACGATATGGCTCCCTGCAACCAACGCACAGACGTGCCGCCTCTTGCTCTGTGAATTGAGCACTGTCATGGTGGCACGTCAGTTTGCGCGTAGCCATAAGATGCCGACATCCTGCAACGGTTCCTGACAGCGGGTCAGGACCTTAGCTTCACGAAATCCCCGGACCCGGTGGCACTTTTTACCTCATCCGCTCGTCCATTAGACGAAGCATGAAGAATTGTCCCCTGGTAGGACAGACACGGAAATCGTGAATTCCACGCGCCCGGGCCCAATTTTTTCTTCGCTGAAACGGACTTGTACCCGCTTTTCGGTAACTCTATACTGAATCTCCCCGACAACCCCGGCCAAGAGGGGCAATGCAATGGATTTGCTAAGCAAGCTGCTCGAGTTTCTCAAAAGGTCCTACGCGTGGGTTGTCACCAAGTCGCCGCAACAGGCCGACCCGAGAATCTGTCCGCTCTGCTTTGACTCGATAACAGCGGATACCAGGTTTATCCGGTATTGCCCGGTCTGCAAGAACTGGGAGATCGTCAAGGGCACTTCGACGCGCGAGCTGTTCGCGCGCTGCAAAAAGATCGGCTGCAAAGCCAACCGCACCCTTGCGCAGCGGCCCTTTCTGGCTCACGAAAACTGCAGGCGATTGAATCCACTCATCCTGAACCTGAACGATGGCGCCAAGAACCGCGTCCAGTCGCTTGACGAAACCTTCACCTTGCGTTGGGTCGATCCCAGTGCGCCGGGCGGAAGAAGCGCCCCCCGAGATGTAAAGCATTGGACCCTGCCCATCATTCATGGCGCCGCCGAGAAGGTCGTGGGCGTCAAAGCCATGTGGTTTCCGTCCGAACTGCTGCGGTTGCTTTCGAGCGGCAAGGGAAAGCGGGTACAGATGAGAGGGCCCGCTGACGTCGGCAAGAGCGTTTTGTCGTCCATTGTGGTCAATCCCGATAGCCTCCCTACCAACCTTCAAGTCGAGAACTTCGTCTACGCCTCTCCGTACATTGCCACGGACATGAACGTGCCGGAGGAGCAGCGCCAGCCGTTCAGGTTTTTTGCCAATGCCCTTCAGGCCATCCAGTCTCTGAGAGACTGGCAACCTTTGGATATGCACAATACCGGCCCCGCCGAAGCGCTGATGCGCGCCGGTTTCTACAGCAAGATCGTCAATCGGGAGCGACGTGCGTTGGTGTTATACGACCTTGCTGGAGAACACTTTCAGGAAGGGGCGGGTGAAATTGTTTCCGAGCAAGCCGCGAATTCTGACTGCATTTACGTCATGATCGATATCTCCTGCATTCCTGTTTTCGAAGAGTTCATTCAGCCGCAGAACCGGAAAGGACCGGCGAAGAAATCGCAATTCAATGCGAGATTGAGCGCGAGTCTGCGGCAGATCGAAGGTGACGAGACTCCCAAGATTATCGTGGTCACCAAAGTCGACCTCGTTGATCTTGCGAAACTCGATGAAGCGGAACTCGCCGCGAACCACGAAATCGTGGAATCAGCGCATCCTGACGCCGAACAGGCCGAGTCGATCACGACGGAAGCCGCCGGCTCGAGAAATGGCCGGCATGGGAACGGCCAGCGTGGCCCGTCCGGCATCAATCAACGGTGTGCCTTGAACGATCTCGCGGAAATCAAGGCTCAAGTGGAATTGCCGTCGGCGCGATCGAGCGCGGAGATTCAAGAGCTTGCTCGCGTGAATCTGGAAAAATTGAAGAGCTTCTACGATCCGTCCGACCCTAGTCAAAAAATGATTCGCGAACGGTTGGGTGGAGAAAACATCAAGGGCGCGTTCTTCGTTTGGACCACCGGACTTGCGCCGGTTCAGTGGGGTGACCTCTCACCGGCGACGCCGACGGACCTAAAACCAGACCCCGCCGCTTCTCCAGACGCTGGCCCGGTTTCGAATGATTCACAAGCCAGCCCAGGTTCGGCAATCATGGTTAGCGCAGCCCGGCCGATCGTGAGCGCAGCCCCTCCAGCCGCGGACAACCAGCCAGCGATCAGTTGTGGAGTGCTGGAACTTGTGAAATTCACTTTAGAACTCGAGTAAAGGTGCGGTTGCGCCTCTCACACTGAGGGAGATCGAATGAAGATCCTGGCTTATGGCGGGAATGAGTATTCGATTCGCACCTTGATTGGAGAATGGCCCGGCATTTCCAGCGAGTATCTTGGGGATCTTTACGGGATTCCCTCAGGAAGCCCGAGCTATGGCCTGATATTTCCCGGCGGAAGTCCGGCCCTCCTCTATCGCGAGCGCATCAATCCTCAATACCGTGGCGGCTACCCATATACGGTCCTGCTCGATCTCGGACCATGGGAAGGCGCTGACTCGCTTTGGAGTCGAGCGGGCTGGAATGCCGCCGGTCTTCTGGAGTGCATGTTTGGTGCGCAAAGCTCCCGGCGCGCGACCTTCATGACTCCCGAGCAACTCAGCACCACATTGTTGCGCTCCGTGGTGGAAGAGATTCTCGCCAAACGCGAACTCGATCGCTTTGCCCTGGGAACAACCAGGCTGGCGGCCTTTGAAAAAAGGTGGGCGAGCTTTCTTGCCGGGTCTTTGAATTCCGAGGTTCCCGTCGTGGCCCCGCCTCGTGCGCTCGGCGTCGAGCAGCGACCAACGATGGCTGAGCTGGCAAGCCTGAGTTTCCGTCTGCCTCCCTGGCTTCAAACCGGCCGGGGGTGGATGGTGGGCGGCTCGTATACGCAGGCGGCCGGATTCGGCGCAGGCGCTTTGCTCGACGATGAGCCATTTGGAGAAAAGATCGATCCGTCTGCTGTCATCCGCGACGGCGATCAACTGCAATCGCTGCTGCAGCAGTTGAGCGAGTCCCCGTCGACCGCAGAGACGGCCCGCGAACTGGTCAATCAGCCGGCAATCTACTGGCCCGACGCGAAACAATTCTTCGATCGCGCCGGACTGTGGCGGCAGGCAGCGACCGGAGATGACTCAGTATTTCGCGAAGAGCTACCGGAGGACGGCATGCTCGCCGCGGAGATTTTTGCTGCCGCCTATCAGAATGCGATGGATAAAGCCGCTCACCAAACGAGGATCGGTCCCAATCAAACGCGCGCCATCCTTGAGTCCCGACGTCAGATCGGTCCCACGCGTATTCCGCGAGCCATGGTTCCTTATCTCGATGCCGATGCGCTCAGCACGCAGCTCGACGCCGAGTCGGTTCCTCCACTCGTTCCTGAGTACCTCGAACTGCCTCCCGACCTCTGCCTGGCGCGATGCAAACGGCAAATGATCGCGAAGAAAGGCGACCTGACGCGAGCGGATTTGGAGGGATGGAGGCGTTTCCTGCGCGATACAGAGACGGGAGACGCAGAGAACGAATTCCTCAAGGAATTCGCGCAGCGGCAACCCTGGCTCGCGCCGTGGAAGAGCAATGAAGATCCCAGGCTCAATCAGATCCTCAAACAAGAAGCTGCCTCACGCCTTCGCAAGGGCCCTGCTTACCCCATCCGCACCTGGCTCTACGACAGCTTGTTCTTTCTTCCCGCCGAAGAAGTGAATGCGGAGCTGGAGAAATTCAAAGGCAATCTCGACGCGTCCTTGAGAGATCTGGCACTCCTGCTCAGGGAAGAACCACGCGAATTGGGAACGGCTGCGCGCGCGTGGCTCAAGCGGCTTGCTTCATCCAGTCTCCGCAACGAGCTCGCCGTGGAGACGAAGCTTGCGATCGCGTATGAAAGCCCTCAGGGCTGGGAGAATTTATGGTCTCTCTCACAAGCCCTGCACAATGGCAAACCCTTTGCCTCAAAGGAAGTCCCGAAGGAAGAGCGGGCCATCCTGGCGCTGGAATGCATCGACCTGTTGCGGCTCTTCACCAAGAGCAAGAAATTGGGCATTTCCGTTCAGGAGTTTGTTCAGATCGCCAAACTGCTCGAATTACAAAAGCGGTTCGCGGCTACACTCGGTGATCTGGCATCGGACCGTCAATTCCATCGATACTACGAAGCTATGCAGCCGGCCCAGAAGAAAGGGGCCGTCAATGCATCGAAACCCGAAGCGAATGAGATTGCCTCATCTGAACTCCTCACGGAGGCAAGCAAATTACGCGACGCGATCGAACGAGTCGTGAAGGCGATCGAGAATTCCGATCGCATAATTGCGCCTGATCCCGCAGATGATGTCGACCCCGACCAATACCGTGACCTGGCGGATCTTCTTTTGATCGATAGGGCCCGCCATGGCAAGTCGACTAAGACGGAGCCTTATGGGTCGCCGCCAATCGATCTCACCGCTGTTCTTATCGGAGTCGCAGCGTTATTTCTAGGTGCGGCTGCATGGTGGTCACGGTTCCAAAATCTGCCGATTCCTTTGGTTGGTGCTCTTGGCGCGGAGGAGCATCGTCTGCCGCTGGAGTTGGCTGCCATAGTCATCGCCGTCTGTGGTCTCGCGCTGCTGGTGCGGGGACTGTTCCCGCCCACCTACACCGTGACTCTTTCCCGAAAGACCTGGGTGCGTCTCAAGAGAGTCGTCGCGAACCTTCTGGCCAGCGCTGACCCCTATGCGAAGCGCCGGTGCGGGGAACTGATCACAAATATCTGTAAGTCAGGCGCGCGCAATTTCAGCGTCGACGGCAGCTTCGATTGGCTGCTGCTCCTTTATCTCGGATCCGGCGCAGAACAGATCTCTCAACTCGAGCCCGTCATTTCCAAACAATTGAAGCGCGTGAGCGGCTCCATCTTATTCGTTCTTGATCGAGCGGGGCTGATTCAAAAGAGAGGTTGGTTTGGGGGATGAACCTTCTCTTTCTAACGCTTCCCGCAGTCGTTTTTGTTGCATTGGCCTGGCTGCTCTTCCACAACTCTGACCGCATCCGGATGGCGTTCGTTTGCCTGCTCGTTGCTGCGCTTTCGGCGGCGTCCGCGCTGCTTTTGCTGCGCATGGTCGACAGTCCTGGGCGATGGAAAGACCATACACAAATCGCCTGGGTCGGCATTGCGCCTGTCGGCGGTAATTCTCTTACGTTAGGATCGCCCTCCGCCGGCGCGGTTCCAGGCTGGCCCGGCAATCACTTTTCACCCACCGTCAACTTCACCTCCGGCCCAGGCGGCCAAATTGCATTGCAAAGTTATGGCGGCGGCGGATTTGTTCTCGACAACAAGGACAACGTCCTCTACGGCACCAGCCTCGATCAGGATCGCGACGTCACGGATCATGATGGAGACTCGTATACCTTGTCGGTTAGAAAACACGGCTGGATCGTAAGAAAATGGCAGATCGATGTCTTTCGCGATCGCAAGAGCCTGCTCCAAAAGGATGAAGGCGAAGTGATTGCGTCTGAAACGTCGGTTGTGAGTCTCGCCGCGGAATTGGACCGGACCATCCGGCGGATGCGCGCGCAATCGGACCCGGAAGCTGGGCCGCTCAGCAGGTGGGCCGCGCAGATTCAATTGCTTTTGACGGACAGCAATCACGCGTATTATGTGATCGCGAGCCAGCCCGGCTCCGCAATTCAGACGCAGTCCTCGCAGCTTCCCGTGGGATCGGTCATCACGATCCGCTGGCCCCGAGTGAAGCTCAATATCTGGCTTGAGTCGATCAATGGAACCCCGCGGCTGGTTTTTTTGCCGCCGTTTCGCCAGTCCAGCCCGCTGCCGCCAGAAGATGCACCGGCGCCCGTTCCAACCAAACTTGAAATTGAAGCTATGCCTGCGCCCGGCCACAAGGCGTTTTTATTGCCCATCGGCGCTCTACCCGCGCCGCAGGCAGAAGCGTTCCTGGTCAATGGGCAATTTCAGAACAATTCGGGCCAGCCGGTTGTGGATGTTGCGGAGATCCCTGGAGCGACTTCGACCTTTGATGCGGCCATCGAACCCTATCACTTCTACCTGGACACATTTCAAGATGTTCCTGCCAGTTGGCATTTCGGAACGGCGCGAGCCAGCTTGCCGCTATTTCTCCCGATGCTCGTCATTTGGCTCGGATACATTTGCTGTCTGGCGCCAATGGCTTTTCTCTATGACGACACGATAGAGCCTCGCACGCTGATCACGCTGCTCGGTATTTCGCTCGCTGCCTGGGCCGTTCTCTGCGCGCGCGTTGCGCTGGCCTTTCGCTACGCCGCAAATCCCGGCACTGTCGATGCCCTCGCCATAAGTGGCGTCACTCTCTCGCTCGAAGCCCTGGCGTTTCTACCCGCTTTCATCCTCGTGCTGGCGTTCCTTAGCGCTGTCAGGAGGCAGGAGGCTGAAGATCAGAGATGGCGCCGCTTGCTGCCGGCGATCAACCTTTTCGTGTTCATTGCCATTCCGGTGCTGGTTTGGCACATGTGGCCGCTTCTTCACTGGTCGCAAACGCCGGGCCGTGTCGACGGCTTCTTTTCTTCATTCAGGGCAGCATTCGACGCCGAGAAACCCTACAGCATATTCCTGCTTCTCTGGTTCGTCAGTTGCGTTTGGCTTTGGCGCAAGGCCAGAAGAACCACGAGACAGTCGCTCGAGGATCGCTTTGTCAATCTTGAAGAAGCGTTGACCGAACTGTGGGCAAGGCAATGGCAGCGGCGTGAGATTGCGATTGTAAGCTCTGTCATTCTCCTGGTCTTTCTTGTCGCCTTCATCACGCGCTATTTCCCGGCGCTCAACGGTCCCGGCAAGGAGGCATTCGCGCCGCTCTGTCAATTGTTTGGCCTCGCGGTCCTACTTGTCCCAGGCAAGGCGCAGTTGCATCGCGTCGGCAGGGTACGCCTCAGGAAAAAGTCGCTAATTGGGGTTTTTCTCATTCTTTTCCCTTGCTGCGTACTGCCCGCAATTGGCTTTGACGATCCCGGCGGCATGGTTGGGGGGCTGGCGCTTTTTCTTCCTTTTCTGTTTGTCGTCCTTTTGGGAGATCATCGCCCGCTCGCGAAGTGGTGGTCGGGAGCCTTCATCGTTCTCTTCGTTGCCGGCGTTCTCCTCGCGTTCTTTCCGGGCTGGGCGAAACACTGGCCTCGCGTTTATACGCGTATCACGCTTGCCGAACACACTTCAAAATGGGCGCAGGACCAATGGCTGGCACAGCAAGCCTATGGGAAAAACGGAGACTCGCTTGCCCAGCAGTTTGCATTCGGAGATGAGCACCGCTGGGCGAATCTGCGCATGATTCGAATCGGCGCGTATACCGGTGTCGGCTTCGGCAATTCCAGCCCGCAGAAGGCGGGAATCGCGCTCAACACTGTTCAAGCCGACAGCACTTACGCGTTTTACATCGCAAGCGAAAACGGTGCGTGGGGCGGCGTGTTCATTCTGCTGCTCGCGGCCCTTCCGCTTGGCCTTGTCAGGTGGCGCCACTGCCGCGCGTCGCGCGCGTCCTGGCTCACGGAGTTGCTCTATATCATCACCGGAGCATTTTTCCTTGAAACTCTCGCGCAGGTTTTGATGAACAGCATGCAGATCATCCCGTTCACGGGCCGGAATCTGCCATTGCTTTCCGTCTCCTCGCTTTCCGATGTCCTGCGGTGGTCGGTTCTCTTCTCCTGCGCGGTTCTTATTATGGTTGCGGACCGCGACCCTCAGGATGAAGCGGTGGCCAGGAGCTGGCACTGGACGGCCAGGGCCGTGACAACCGCAGTCTTCGTTGTCTGCATTTCGCCAATCCTGATCCTCATCCAAGGCCAAATGGCGGACAAGACGCTGCTGGACCCGAAACCGGGCGGCGAGGTTGCCCTTGGCGCGGTGCCGTCCACTTACGACCGCGATGCTGAAGTGCGCAGGCAACTCGAGCAAATCCGCAACCAACTCAAGTTCGAGTCCGCCACGGACCGCATCGAATTCACCTCCTCCGACGAAGAGAACGGGAACCGCGACTCGCAGCTTCAGCAGGAGATTGAGCGCTTCAACGGGCTTCCGAATTCATTGAAGATCGTGTCTCCGGGAGGCAATAGCCTCAAGGGTCCCGGTGACGCAGAAGAATTCGTCGCCGATGTTAGCTCGCTCACCACCGTGGACGGATACATGAGGCTGATGGACAAATGGAAGAGGGATGCTAGCCCCGTGCAAGCCGCATCGATGCCTCCGCTCTTTCGCGTTGAGGAACGCTTTCCAATTGCGGACGCGGATCAATTCCCTGAGTCCGGAGCGCCAACCTATTCGATTCAGGCAAATCCCGCATACGATGCGGTGATCGATCTCGATACCCGGCTAACGCCCGATGGCTTGAAGACCATCGCCTGGCGCAACGGATCGGGCGATAGTTGGCTGCTCGAGGGGCCCGGCGTCGAGGTGACCGTCACCACCGTTCCCGCGGCGAATCATCAACGATCGAAGGTGATCTTGTCGCCGATGAAAGGCGTGAAAAACAAGGTCGATTGGTTTACTGCATCGGCGCAACAAACCAGCGGCAAGTCGGAGATTGTTCTTAATTGTGCCAACGACAGTGGATGGAAGATCCCCTTCCTGCATCGGGATAAGCCCGCGCAAACCGTGCTGGTCGACTTTGACGCCTCGGGCAGTGGCATCACACTAAGCTCGACAGGCGTGAAGCTCGCGTTCCAGCCCGCCGGCAGTGCGGATTTCAAAGACTTAAGCGGAGCCGTCACATTGCACAATGGCGCGCGCTTCCGGCCCCGGCAAAGCGTCTGCAAACTTCCTCAAGAGCCGATATTCACCCTGACACATTCCAGCGCCGGAGCCCTGGTCGGAGCCGCCTGGGTCGATGGTGAATGGAGCGCTGCGTACGACACAAACGCCCGCCTGACTTGGCTCGAGCAGCTCGCGCGATTCTCTCAGTCCGAGCGCGACAAGCAACTCGGCTTTGACCGGGTCACGCTCGACCCCAAGTTGCAGGCAGCTGCACAGGCGTCGGTTGACGAGCACGGTCGCGAGTTGCAAAAACGTTTGCTCGCCGCGGCAATTTCTTTGTGTGCAAAGGTCGACTGCGGTGCGACTCCCTCGGACGGCGGCGCGAGAATTCCGCGAAAACTTCAAATGCAGCGCATGGAAGCAAGGCGGCTGTTTCTTCCGCCGCGTTTGGCCATCTCCATCATGAATCTCGATGGGGAGGTTCTTGCACTTGCTGGATGGCCGCGCAGTTCCACAACGGACCAATGGGAAACGGTAATGAGCGCCGACGGCAAGAGCAAGATCGATGTGCATCCACCCGTCCAGTGGCTCGCTACCGAGGCGCCCGCCGCCATCAGGAACCGCTATTTGGGCGACAGGAACTTCGATCTTCTCGTAGCAGGCTCGTCGACCAAACCCATCTGGGCTGCCGCATCGCTTGAAGTGAATCCTCGCCTCGTGCATTTCAGCGTGCGCGGAATCAAGGTGGATCACACACTCTTTGGTATCGACATTCCCGGCGTATCCTGGAATGGAACGGCAACCGGCGACCACTGGATCGATTTCACCCACTATCTTGCCGACTCCAACAACAACTACCAGATCCGACTGAATTTTCTCGGTCTCGCACCTCCTGACCCTGGACCCAATGTTGTCGCAGTGGAACGGAACAAAGACGGCTCCGAGATTCGCACCTCGTCTAAGTTGGAGACATTTACGGCTGAGCCCTGGTACCGCGCTCCTGATCTCGGCGCCTATGGCTTCAGCCACAAGACTCCCGGAAGCCTTCAAGGTTTGCAATACAGTCAGCTCGCGCAGGCGATGCTGGCGCACTTCCCCGTCAACATCGTCGAAACCAATCGCGTTCGCCGATCCTATGACATCTCGTTCTGGTCCGGAAACGAAGCCGATAATTTGCTCGCCACGGAAGGTGTTGAAGAGCGATGGGGCCAACTGAGTTCCATCAGCCCTGCCGCAACGAACTTTGCGTTCGATGCCACCAGCCCGGATCAGCATCTACCAGAGTTCGGGTCGCCGCGAGCATTCATCAGCGTACTCCTCGGTGGCTCAACCAACACCTGGTCAAATCTTGATCTTCCTTCCAGCATCTACACGACGATGTCCGGAAGGCCGATTGTGCCGCACATCGGCATGTTGGCCCGGACAGCACCTACCCGCGATCCGTTTGGGCGAGAGGTTTCCGATCCGATTCGCGCAGGCTTGCAGGAGATGATCCAATCGGGAACCGGAGCCTCCTTCCTGTCGGACAAATATGGCGGCGAGCGCGCGCTTTCCCGATCATTGGGACCCGAATACAATTTCTACGCGAAGACGGGCACGCTCGAGACCCTCGAAGAGACCAAGGAAAGCGGCGATCTCGCTCTGGCTCGCATTGTGCTTATCATCATTCCCAAGGGGGCGGACAAATCGCGCGCGCACAAGGGCCTGATCTTGTCGCTCGTTTCAGAGTACGGCGGAATGAGTACCTCGGAATCAAATTCGGCGGTAGAGTGGGTGAGCGAATTTGTGTTGAATAACCGGGACCTGCTGAAGGACGCGATGAAATAGTCAAAGCGCCCGGGCGAGCATCCGTGTATCCGCTTGGTGATTGTCTAGGCCATTGTTCAAGGTTGTGATCAGATACCCACCAAGGTTATGAACGCCACGCGAGCGCCAGGTTCAGGTTGTCGATGGCCTCGTCAATCTCGGCAGTGTTCTTGTAGCCCACGGTCACGCAGTCCACGCCCGCAGTGCCGAAGGCGAAGCGCATCGATTGCTGGCGATCGCTGCGCTGGGTAAACGCGCCTTCGCCGACGAGCTTCATGCTGATGACGCCCATGCCGGCGGCGCGCGCCTCGTGCACGTGCGTCACTACCTCAGCGACGTTTCCGGGCACGTTCCACTGGTCGCCGTCGTTGTCCATGTGCACGCCCTTGTGATTCACGCGGATCATGGCCACGTCGAGCCATTTGTTACCCGGAACCTGCCGCAAGGCCGGCAGGCCGTGTACCGATGCGCCGTGGGTCACGATCGTCTGCCGCGATTGTGCCTCGAGAATCGCGTCCTGCCAGCGAGCGCTGTCGGAGGGCCAGGTCGGGCTGGTCTGCACATGAAGGAGCATGATGTCGAAGTACGCGGTGTCGCTATTTTTGCGCAGTTCGTCGAGCTTCTTCACGGGATCCGGATTGCCGCTCGTCGTCACCTTGGTCATCAACTTGTAGCTGTCGCGCGGCAATCCCTTCAGAGCCACGCCCAGCATCTGCTGCGAATCGCCATACGACTCCGCCGTCTCGAAGAAGCGGATACCGCGATCATAGGCATAGCGCACCAGGCGCGTGAACCCCTCCTGCCCCAACTCCTGTTGCAGCCTACCGCTGAAGGTTCCCGTACCGAACGCCAGGCGCGTGACCTTGACGCCAGATTTTCCCAGCGTCACCCAGTCGGTGGCCGAGGCGCGCTCGGCAAAAAGCGGTGCACCGTGCATGCCCGCAATTGCGCCGGCGGCTACGCCGGCCTTCAAGAAATGTCGTCTGGAAATGTGCGGCATAAGTGACCTCCGCCTCCCGGCCAAAGGGGTTGGCCAATTGCCCGAATATTAGCACAACCGCCAGAACTTCAGCGTGAATTTGCGCCATATGCGCGGAGCGGCCGCCTGCAAGTGCCTTCTCATTCTGCGTCTTCGGCCACAGCGGGAGTTTTGGTGCGCATGCTGGTAATGGTGATGACGCTGGCCAGTACAAATATCCCGCCCAGCACTGTGCGCGCCCCCAGCG
>Ga0116135_1001193_pt1 | contig 13486 bp, 10 predicted proteins | sample June2015DPH_20_1_FD_89738 | JGI IMG/M metagenome (GOLD analysis project Ga0116135, IMG submission 89738) | Peatland microbial communities from SPRUCE experiment site at the Marcell Experimental Forest, Minnesota, USA - June2015DPH_20_10 | ecosystem: Environmental > Terrestrial > Soil > Wetlands... | reverse complement strand
TATCCGGTATTGCACCTCGATCAAATCCGCGGCGTCTTCAGCCAGATAGCGGTCGCTTGCCACGACAATGGCGACGGGTTCGCCGACATATCGGACACGGCCGACCGCGATCGGCCAGCATTCGACCGGCGCCTTGACGCCGACCACAAGGCTGGAGGTGAGCGCCTTGACATCATCGCCGTCAAGCACGGCGACGACGCCTTGGGCACGTTTGGCAGCGGAGGTTTCGATGGAGACGATATCCGCATGCGCGTGCGGCGAACGCAGGATCGCGGCGTGGAGCGTACTCGCATGAACGCCGATATCGTCGATGAAGCGGCCGCGTCCGGTCAGCAGCGCCGAATCCTCGACGCGCGGAATCGACTGCCCGACCCACGCCGAGCCTTGTTCTTTGCTGGCCAAATCCTTGCTACCCAGGGATTCCTTGCCGGCAAATGCGTGGCTGGCGGCTTCCGCCATCCCGAAAAATCCTCCCGCGCATTCTGGATGCGTCAGGAGAAGTTATCTAACCGCGTCGCCCGTTGCGGCCATACCGTCCGATCTCAAAACTTACCATCCCGTCTCATTTTCGCGGTTGCAATGCAGCATCAACTGGCGAGACGGGAGACGTTTCGGAACTCGCGCGGACTGACCCCGGCATGATTACGGAAAAAGCGCGTGAAATGAGCCGGAGCGGCAAAGCCGAGCGTTTGGCTGATGTCGCACAGGCTTGCGGTTCGATTGAGCACCGCATCGACCGCCTGCTCCATGCGCACGACGTTCTGGTAAACCTTCGGTGGCACGCCGATCGAGGATTCGAACAACCGGAACAAATGCGACCGCGACAGACCCGCTTCCTTTGCCACGGCATCGAGCCCGACGTGTCGCGTTTCGGTCCGCATCGAGGCCGCCACCTTGCGGATGCGCCAGTCACCCGAGCGAACGTTCATTTCCCGGATCGAAGCCGGAAAACTGCGCCACGGCGTGAAGCGCTCGATCACCGCGATCATCAAATCGGAGAGCATCGCTTCGTGGGCGACCCGTGCGTCCGGACGCGCCATCATATCGGCCGCTAGATTCATCGCGAGGCCACGGATGCGCGGCGAGACATCGCCGGAGGGATGGGTGAAAAAGCCAGGCGCGCCGCTCGCGGCCCAGCCCGGCCGGAACGCCTTCAGCCATTCCGGTTCGATATACAGCGCCAGAATGACGGTACGCGGCCGCGCGGGATCATGGACGTAGGCATGCGGCTGCCAGCCATTGACCAGCACGGCGGTCTGGTTGGTGAGCGGGTAGACCTTGTCGCCGACGACAAACTGGGTGTCCGCGCCCTCGACCTTCAACAATACATGGCAATGCGGGTGCGCGTGACGCACCAGCGACCAATCCATATCGAGAAGCGCGACCCGGCCAAACGCTCCGTGCGCGATACGCAACGCTGTCGACATAGCCATCTCTCCCAGATTGAGACGGGCGCGCCAACTCAAGGGCGCGCGGCCGTCTATCTCATTTCCCCGTTACACGTTCGCCGGCTTGGCCAGCGTTTTTTTTAATTGAACCGCTCGATTTTCCTCAGCTCGCGACGATCCGCGCAAAGGCGGCCTTGGAATCATCCTGAATCTCGCGAGCGAGATCGATATTTTCGATGCCCTTCACATGGATGCGCTTGAATTCCATCGGCTCGGTTGAGAGCGGCTTGGTCGCGTCGATGCCCATTTTGGCGCTGATGCCATCCGCCGAAGACGGATCGAGCTTCGAGCCCTGGGCACCGGAGACGACGACGAGATCACGATCGGCCTGGAAGCGCGTCGCAATCGCCCATTCGATCTCGTTGGGGTCATCGATATCGACATCCATGTCGACCACCACCACCTGCTTGATGTCGTAGTGACCGCCGAACGCACCCATGATGATGTTCTTCGGCTCGCCTTGGCTCGCCTTGTCGATCTTGACCGCGAGGTGATAGCGGCAGGTGCCGCCGCGGGTCAGGCGGACGTCGCGCACCGAGGGAAAGCTGCGTTGCAGATGTTCCAATAGCGTTGCTTCGCGGGGAATCCCGCCGAGCAGAAGATGCTCGACGCCGCCGCCGACGATGGTGTGAAAAATCGGATTCTTGCGATGCGTGATCGCGTCGACATGAATGACTTCGCGGTCGGCACGAGGACCATAATATTGCGGAAACTCGCCAAACGGCCCCTCCGGTTCGCGAACCTTAGGGAGGATCCGGCCTTCGATCACGATCTCGGCGTGGGCGGGCACGCGAACCGCGTTGGTCCGGCATTTGACCATTTCGATGGGCTGACCGAGCAGCGCGCCGGCGATTTCCATTTCGTCATCATCGAGCGCGGCGATGGCCTGCGATGCCAGAATGCAGGCCGGATGCACGCCGATGACCAGCGCGATCTCCAGCGCCTCGCCGGCCTCCTCGGCCATCCGGAAATAGTGCCGCGTGTGCCGCGGCAGCAGCAGCACGCCAATGCGATCGGGGCCGCTGACCTGGCAGCGGTGAATCGAAACATTCTGAATGCCGGTCACTGGATTGCGAGCGATCAAGAGCGCCGCCGTAATATAGGGGCCGCTGTCGAGTTCGTTGTGCTTTGGAATTGGCAATTGCCGCAGCAGATCGACGTCGCGATGGACGACGTCCTGCACCGGCGCCGCCGCCACCTCGATCCACGGCAGCGGATGACGGACGGCATTCTGGAAACGGGACAACAGTTCACCACTGGGAACGCCGAGGGAATCGGCGATCCAGCCGCGGTCGGCGAACAGATTGGCGACCACGGGAATGTCGTGCTGGCCCGGCTTGGGGAACAGCACGGCGCTTTCCAGTTCAAGCTTCTTGGCCACCGCCGCCAATTCGTCGATCAGCGAAACACCCTCGCGAGCGACCACCAGCCGATCGGTCGCTACCAGCCGCTGCAGCCAGCTCCGCAAATCCGGATGCTGCCAGTTGCGGGCGGTCGCGGGTTTAGCCCGGCCTGGTTCCATCATTGCCTCCATGGGGCGTTGCCCAAGCCTATGAAAATGGCCAGAGCACTTCGACGAGAGCACTTGGACCAGAGCACTGGAAATTCGGACGATCAAGCGCGGTTCCGCTGTGTTGCAGCGCAACCAGCATCAGCCGTCACATGGCCAAGCCCAAACGTAAGAGTCCAATCGGATCAGAACAAATAATTGATTTTTATGTTTATCATCATCAATAATGATAGCTTAACTGCGGCCCAAAAGCGAGAAGCGGCATGGATTTCAAGCAGATGCAATATTTCCTCTGTCTCGCGCAGGAGGGAAATGTCACCCGCGCCGCCCGTCAGCTCAATATCGTTCAACCGGCCCTAAGCATGCAGATCGCCAAGCTGGAGAAGTCGCTGGGCAAGCAGCTGTTCCACCGCGCCTCGCGCGGCATGTCGCTGACCCCGGCGGGTGAGGCGCTGGTGCAGCGCATCACCCCGATCATGACGGACATCGACCGCGTCCGCGACGAGATCACGCAACTCGACGGCCAGGTATCGGGCCGGGTCAGCATCGGCATGATCACCTCAGTGGCGCAAAGCACGCTGCCGGCGTCGTCGGCGAGGATCGCGGCCAAATATCCCGAAATCCATCTTCTGGTCTGCGAAGGCTATTCCGAGACTATGCTGGAGTGGGTGACGGCCGGACAGCTCGATATCGCCATCGTCAACACGCCGGCGCCGCGGCTGATGCCGGCCGCGCGGCATATTCTGGATGAAGAGATGTTGCTGGCGCACGGCGCGGGCAACCGGCTGGCGTTGCCCAAGGTCATCTCTTTCGACCGGCTCGAAGGCCTCGACCTCGTGATTCCGTCGCGGCGCCACGGGCTGCGGCGAATATTGGACGATGCGGCTGCGGAGGCGGGTTTCAGCCTGAAACCCCGGCTAGAGATCGACACGTTGTCGGCGATCTGCGAGGTGGTCGCGACCACGGATCTCCTGACCGTATTGCCCGGCATCGTGCTGCATTCGACCCTGTCAGCAGGACGGATCAAGGCGCGTCGTCTGCGCAATCCCTCGATCGTCCGCTCGGTGGCCTGGGTGACAAATCCGCGGCGCAGCGTGTCGGCGGCGATGGCAGCCGTCATGGACATCATCGCCGAGGATCTGACCAAGGCGGCAACCTCAGCCTCGCGTCTGGTCAGGCGCTGAGCAGGCGACGATCAGCCGAGATCGGCCATGACACGGCGATACTGGTTGGGCGACGTTCCCGTGTGCTGCTGAAAAAACCGGGTGAAATTACTCTGGGCACTGAAGCCCAGATCTTGCGAAATACTGCCGATTTCGTGTCCGTGTTGGCGCAGCCGGCCGACCGCGGTTTCCACCCGCAGCGCGTTGACATAGACGCGGGGGCTGACGCCGGTACAACTGCGAAAGAGATGATTGAAGTGAGGCCGGGACAGACCGCAGCCCCTGGCCAAATCATCGAGATCGACCGCGTCGGCCGCCAATTCGCGCATCCGCCGCAGCGCCCGGCCGATGCGATAGTCGCGCGGTCCGCGCGGCCTGTGCACGCCCGCGGCGCGATCGCGCCAGTCCGAAAACCCGTACGCGACGTTGAGGCAAAGCTCGAGAATCAATTCCCGCAGCTCGTCCTGCCGGTCGCAAGGATCCGCCATCCGCCGCACCACACCGGCGCGAAGCCGATCGATCTCGCTTGATATCGCGATCCCGGCGCGCGGAAAGAAGCCGGGCTCGGAGCAATGGACGAAACTGCGATCCGCATCCGCGAGCCAGCCGGGTTCGATATAAAGCGCCAGGAACAGCGTCCGCTCAGCGCCGTCGCGATGCACATAGGCATGCGGCTGCCACGAATTGACGGCGACAAGGGTGTCGCCTCGCAACGGAACTGTCTGCCCCTCGACCACGAAATTCTGGTCCGGGCCGCTCGCCTTGAAGATCAGGTGATAATGCGGATGCGCATGGTCCACCAGCGAGGTATCCATGTCGAGAAGCGCGACGCGTCCAAAGCGGCCCCGCACGATGCTCAAAGCCCTGGTCAAACTGATATCTCCGACCGGAGGTCATCCAAATCCGGTTTAGTCAGCTTCAAGGATACGCCGGATCGCCGACGACCGGTATGTGTCCGGGGCCAGAAAATCATCCGAAATGATAAATCGGCCGCGCCGCAGCAAAGCGCCGCCGCAGTGAACCAGGCCGTCGACTAACCGCCAACCTCCGGCGCGTCGGCCACGATCACCTCAACCGGCGTCGGTTCAAAACCGGCGGCCGGATTGTGCTGCTGCGGACAGTTCGAGATGACCACGAGGACCGGCATCTCGGCTCTCAACACGACGTAATCGCCGGCTTTGGAGATGCCCTCGGCGATAGTGACGTCGCCCTCGGCGGTGAATGGCACCCGCATGAAGAAATTGATGTTGGAGACGATTTCCGAGGGAGCCAGCGCCCATTTGGCAAGTTCCGCGATGAAATTCGTCCGGCAGCTTTCGGTCTTGATGACGCCGTACCGCACCTTGTCGATCTCGCAGCTACAGCATCCGGCGAGCGTATCGTGATAGCCGCAGGTATCATCGAGCACCGTCATCATCACGCGGGCGAGGTCCGAATAGATCTTCGAGCCCTTGGTAATGTAGAGCGACTTGTTCAGCTTGACGGTGTTCGGAAGGTTGATGCGGTCCAGCGGCAATTCGGCGCTGTAGCACAGGAAGTCGATCGCCTGCTGGCCCCTGGTGTCAATCAGCGTCAAGGTCTGGCCGGGTTCGAGACGCGCAGACCATCGTCCTTTCGCCGCTACCGTTTCGCGCCGAATGATTGTGCCCTGATTGGCTTGCGTGCCAGCGCCCATTTTTTACCCTTGCATGTCGTGAGACGAACGCCTGGCGGCCGATCCGGCGCCAGTCGCGTCGTTTCAGCATTCCATAAAAATAGCGATATGTGAATGTTTACATCAAGTCCTGGAGAAGCAAGTTCTGGAGAAGTATGTGTCAGCTGGCGCCTGCGATGGGCGGTTCGCGATGGAGCCGAGCCATGCGACGATCGCCTGCCCGATCTCGTGCGGCGAATCTTCCTGCAGGAAATGCCGGCCGCGCACGGTCACTTCCTGCTGGTTGTTCCAGGTGCGGCAATAATCGCGAAGATTCCCGAAAATGACGGCGCCGGGATCGCCGTTGATGAACAGCTTCGGGACATCGCTGGTTTCCATCCAATGCGCATAAGCCTCTACAATCCCACGCATGTGCTCCGGTTCTCCACCGATCAGGATTTCGCGGGGAAACGTCAGCATCGGCCGCCGGTCTTCGCCGGGTTTGAGGAACGGCCGGCGATAGGCGTTCATTTCCTGGCCGGACAGCGGGCGAATGATCCACTGAGGAAGCAGGGTTTCGACAAAGACGTTTTGCTGCAGCACCATGTCCTCGCCCTCGGATGAACGAAGCCGTTCAAACAAGCCACGTTGAACCGGATTGAACTCGTCCCAACTGCGTGGCCGCACGGTGGTCTCGAAGTAGACGATCCCGCGCATGGCGTTCGGGTGGCGGCACGCCCAGTCCATCGACAGAGCCCCGCCCCAGTCGTGCCCAACCAGGACGACATTGTCGGTGATGCCGAGTTTTTCGAGCAGGCCCTCGACATTGCGCCGATGCTGCAGAAAGCCGTAACGCTGGGGATCGCTGCCACCGAGCTTTTCGGAATCTCCCATTCCGATCAGGTCTGGAGCGATACAGCGGGCGCCTTGCGCCACCATCGGCATGATGTTGCGCCAGATGTAGGACGACGTCGGATTGCCGTGCAGGAACACAACCGGCGGCCCGCTGCCAAGTTCGACATAGGCCATGCGCTTGCCGTGAACATCGCAAAACTTCTTCGGAAGCTCTTGCGTCGAAAACATGTCGTCCCTCCTTTTCCTCTGTTCCCGCGGATTCGCCCGCCCCCGGTCCACCGCACATAACCCTTCCAATTTTGGCTGCTAGCTGCGAAAATCGGCAGGTATCCTTCCGATTTTGGTTGGGGGTTGAATGGATCGTCTTGAAGCCATGTCCATCCTGTTAGCCGCCGCCGAGACCGGCAGTCTTTCGGCGGCGGGCCGGCGGCTGGGAAAACCTCTCACGACAATCAGCCGCAAAGTGGTCGAGCTCGAAACGCATCTGAACGTTCGATTGCTGAATCGGTCCGGCCGCCGGCTCTCCTTGACCGACGCCGGCCGATCCTATGCGCAGGCGTCGAAGCGCATTCTGGAGGACGTGCGCGAGGCCGAACGCAGTGCGTCCGGCGAATATTCCGAGCCGAAAGGCGACCTCGTGATCACCACGTCATTGATCCTGGGACGTCAGCACGTGCTGCCGATCGTCGCCGAATTCCTTAAAGCCAATCCAGGCATCAACGTCGAGCTGCTGCTCGCCAATCGCGTCGTCAATATGATGGAAGAACAGGTCGATCTCGCGATCCGCATCGGCAACTCACCCGACAGCAGCCTGATCGCGATCCATCTGGGTTCGACCCGGCGCGTCGTTTGCGGCAGCCCCGCCTACTTTAGCACGCATGGTATTCCCAGAACGCCGGCCGATCTCGCGAAGCATGATTGCGTGACGATCGGCGGCTTCATGTCGCCCGGCACCTGGACATTCAGGTCCGGAAAGTCGGAAATAAAAGTACCGGTTCGCTCGCGTCTGGTCGTGAGTACGGCGGAGGCCGCGCTGGACGCCGCGATCGCGGGGGTTGGCATTGTCAGCGCCCTCTCGTTCCAGCTCCCGGCGGCGATCGCGGCCGGGCAGCTCAAAATCGTGCTTCGGGATTTCGAACCCGAGCCGATGTCCGTGGATATGCTCTATGTCGGCGGCCGCCTGATGCCGCGGAAGCTTCGCGCCTTCTGCGACTTCGCCGCGCCACGTCTGCGGGCAACGCTTTCCCGGCCCATCGACATCAGACAAAAAAATCATCCGAAATGATAAATCGGCCGCGCTGCAATAAAGCGCAGGTGTCCGCGGCGGACTATGCTGTCCCTCAAACACCAAGCGCCGGACCACGCCGGCCAGCAAAGCCATGAGGGAGAGAGACGATGGATGTCGTATTTCAGGATTCAGAGCGCGACCGCCGGGAACAGCAACGTCAGCAACTGTTCCGCGACAAATTCGTCGCGGAAACCCCACCCTGGTATCATGGCGCCATCCACCTCGGCTTTACGCTGCTGGTCACGGGCGTTGCGATGTGGCTGTGCTGGAACCGCATCCACCACGCCGGCCTCGAATGGCTGCTGGCGATCCCGATCGCGCTGTTCGGCAACTGGATCGAATGGGCCGCGCATCGCTATATCCTGCACCGTCCCGTCAAGGGGCTGGAGATGATCTACAAGCGCCACTGCACGGTGCATCACCAGTTTTTCACCCATCACGACCTGACCTATCACGGCCACAAGGAGTGGCGCGCGTTGTTGTTCCCGCCTTTCGCTCCGCTCGGTTTCGTGCTGGCCGCGCTGCCGCCGGCATTCCTGCTCGGCATCGTGATCTCGGCCAATGCCGGATACATCACCGTGTTCACGATGGCGGCCTATTACCTCATGTACGAGGGCCTGCACACGCTGTCGCATCTCGACGACGCGCGGCATCCCTATCTTCGATATATCCCGCTCATCAATACCGTGCGCCGGATGCACACCATTCATCACGTGCTCGGCTTCATGCAGACGCGGAATTTCAATCTCACATTCCCGATTTGCGACGCCCTGCTCGGCACCAGCGATCTCGACCGCGGGCTGGTCGGCACGTTGTTCAACGGCAACTCCAACAAATACATGCGCAAGGACCTGTTGCCGCATGATCCCGGCATCGCCGTGCCACAGCTCGACGGCCGCGAGAGCGAGCATCCAAAGATCGCCTGATCTGGCGATGCAGCGAGCGTGGCCCCATCGGCGCGCAAGAAGTTAGACAAACAGCGCCATCAGCGGCCTCGACGAGTTCCCACCTGATGGCGACAGCGACGATCAGTTTAAAAATCGCCTCAAATGCGGCCAAAACCAAGCGACATACCCGTTTGATTGTAATCAAACCGTCTTGTTGTGACGGTAGTTGCGTCGCCATTGATCCGCATGGCGGCTTCGGAAGGCGCCTCTTCTGCGCTGCGTCAGGTTTTCGTATTGACAATTTCCAGTTGTAAGATTTAATTCTACCTGAAAACGCAGCCTAGGGATTTTGCTCGAATATTTGAGAGCGCGAATTCATTCTTTTTTGATGCAGATCGCAAATTTGGTTTCGCTGAAGTGGTTCCGCTGAAGTCCTTGCTTGATTAGCTCTGGATTCCGCCTGCCCGAAAGGGGATGCCGATCATGCGCGATACCCGTCTGTTCGTCGTTGGACTTACAACCGCCGCAGCCCTGACGTTGTTCCCCGGTTTGTCGGCGCCGGCATCGGCGCAAACAGCCGCCGCCGCATCTGAAATCAAGCTGCTGACGCCAAGGCTGAAGTGCGATCCGGTACCCATGCCTGATCCATTCAAGGGGAAACTCGCCGGCCCGCAGCTCCCATCGGGGATTATCCCCGTCAGCGACGAGGACAAGTCCAGGATCCTGTCGTTGGATTTGCCGTGTCAGGACAGAGCGCTCCCGACGGGACCCGAGGACGTTGGGTTGGAAAATCTTCAGCGGACTTTCGATTTCTATTCGTGGCGCACTTTCATCGCGCTGAATTCACCGGCAGGTGGAAAGACCACCATCGACCATTCGCAACCGGAAATGCCGACCCGATGGGAGGATATGGACAATTTCAAGCAGCTTCTCGACGTCATGCTGCCGCCCAAGATGCAGCCGCCGAAATGGCCGAATGACAAAGCCGGGATGGAAGCCGAGCGCGAGCGACTGATGCCGGAGGAGTGCCTTGCGCTCCACAAAGAGATGCCCGAGCGAATGGTCGTCAAGATGATCGAGGAAAGCTTCAACGAGCCATTCAAGACCGGCCCGTTGATCGACCAGCAGGGCCATTACGCCATCTTCGATATCCTGATGAACCGGCCGATGTTCGACTACATCATGCTGCATCATCTGAACACCAAGGCCGGACAGATGGCCAATTCCGGCCTGGCGGTCGACTTTCCCCCCGGCCAAAATTCGGACGGCACGCTCGGTGCCTTCATGCTCAAGGTCTCCTGGAAGATTCTCGTGCCCGACGAGATTCAGGCGAAAAATTTCCATATGGTGAAAGCGCTGGTTTTGATGCCACCGGGCGATCCGAAGGCGAAGCGGCCGTGTTTGCCTGAAACATTGGGCCTGATCGGCTTTCATGCGGTGCATAAGACCACGAGCCGTCCGCAGTGGATATGGACCTCGTTCGAGCACGCCAAAAACGTCCCGGACAAGGATGAGGTCGCCGCAAGCAAGCTCGATGGCCCGTACAATTTCTTCAGTATCAATTGCAAAGACGACTGTCCGGCTCCGAATGCGACGCCTCCGCGACCATGGGATCCCGATCCGGCGCTGCAGCTGAAGTTCAGAAAGAACGACTCGTTCAAGAGCCAGATCGTTCGCGAGACTCCGCTGACCGACGCAGCCAAGCATATGAACGATATTTTTCACGACATCCTGAAGGGCACAGTCTGGGTGAACTACATGTTGCTCAGCACGCAATGGCCGAGCGTGTTCGGATGCACGATATTGCACTCACAGAGTTTCGACGCACCATTGCCCAAGACGGATTTTGTAAAACAGCCGGATATGACGTGTTCTCCCGCGCCGACATTTTTCGCAAACTCGACGCTGGAAACCTACAGTCAGGGAGAAATTCCTCTCGCTTCATCCAGTTGCATCGCCTGTCACGGCAATGCCGTGAGTTTTCAAACAAACGCGTCGAATCAAAAGCCCGGTGAAGTCCGTTTAAATCAGTCTGATTTTACCTTCATTCTGGAGAAGGCGCAGTAGTCGAGGTCGTGCCATCAACGCAAGTGCTATTCAAATTTGAAATCATTGAGGGCCATTATGAGCACGTCACCGCTTCATGAGCACCATCGAATTGCACCGGTCCCGCCCCCCCATGAACAGGCCGGCGACGTTTCCCGGCGCGCAATGCTCGCCGGCACGGTGGCCTCGACAGCGGCGGCAGCCGTCGGACCGATCAGCGGATCAGCCTATGCCCAGGGCGCCGATCCCATGCAGGATATGATGAAGTTCCTGGTGCTTTCCGGGGCACTCACGGGAATTCAGATCGCCAAGCTGGCGCCCGAATTTCAAGCCGACCCGAAGAAACCCGGGATCTTGAATGCCGATCCCGGCGTCGACCCGATCAATGTCAAGAATGACTACTTCAAATGGATCAATGCGAGTGACGGAGCGACATTCGGAAAATTGCTGCAGATCGCCAGTGACAATAGCGATTCGGCGCCGGACATCATCAACGCCGTGAACGCGAGCGACGACACCAAGTTTCTGGCGCGCAGCATCGTTTTGCTCTGGTATCTCGGCTCCTGGTACGAACCGAAAGACTTGCAAAAAAATTCCGCACCTGGGGCCCGCGCATTACTTGATTCCCAGGTTCTGTCGGCCAAAGCCTATACCCAGGGCCTGGTCTGGCAGATCGCGCAGGCCCATCCGATGGGCTACAGCAATCTGCAGTTCGGCTACTGGTCGCGCGAGCCTAATGATCTGAACGATCCGGGTGACAGATCCAATCTCGGCCTTATCACGCAAACGATTCCCTGAGGAACCAGCCATGGCCGACAATAATTGCATCAAGTGCGATGTTGCGATCGTCGGGTCCGGTTTTGCCGGCGCGTTGATCGCCAATGAATTGAGCGGGAAGGGTATTAGCGTCGTAATTCTCGAGGCCGGCCCGGGCGTTCAGCCCAATATCAACGACTACATGAAACGCTTCTATACCGCTCCCGTTAAGGTGCCTGAGAGCGCCTATCCTCCGGAGTTGTTCGGCGATCCGGCAAAACTGGCTGCCGGCAGGCCGACGTCGGTGACGCTGGATGCCAAAAGCTGGAACAATCCCAAACAAAGCTATCTCGTTCAAAAGGGGCCGCGACCCTTTACCAGCACCTACGAACGCGTCGCCGGCGGTACATCACATTGGCTCGGTACTTCCTTGCGGCTGGTACCGCGCGATTTCACGATGAAAGCGAGCTATGGCAAGGACCAGTCGGGTTTCCCGTTCCCGGATTGGCCAAAGGCCATTACCTCTCAATCTCTGAGCTCGTGTTACGAGCGGGCCGAGGCCGAACTCGGCGTCTCCGCTGACGTGAAGGAGCAGAGCTTCCTCGGTATCGATTTTCGCAAGGACTACACTTATCCGATGCCGAAGATACCGGCCTCGCTGCTCGATCAGCGTATCGGCGAAGCGCTCTCGCAATTGACTGAAGACGAGACCAAATTTCTCGGAATGGAGAAGCCCGTCACCTCGGTCAAGGTGCGAAGCCTGCCGGCGGCGCGCAATTCCCAGCCCTATCGGAATCGCCGCGCCTGCGCCGGAAATACCAATTGCATTCCGATTTGCCCGATCCAGGCCAAATACGATCCGACTATCACGTTGAACGAAGCAACCAACAGGGGCGCTCGGCTTGTCGACCACGCGGTCGCCAGCAAGATCATCGTTGAGGACGGGCGCGTCAGCCAGATCAAGTTTATCAAATACGAGAATGAGGCCGGGCCGAGGACCGGAGAAGGATGCGTCCAGGCAAAAATCTATGTCATCGCTGCGAACGCCATCGAGACACCGCGGCTGCTCCTGATGTCAAACAATGATGGCCGAACCAGCAAAGGCGTCGCCAACAGCAGCGACATGGTCGGGCGTCATTTGATGGATCATCCGTATTACGTCGCCTGGGCGCTGCTGCCGCCGACGGCAAAGCCGGTATTTCCCTATCGCGGCCCGCTGATCACCTCAGGCATCGGCGACCTCTGCGATGGCCCGTTCCGCGCCAAGCGCGCCGCATTCCGGGTCGACATCGGCAATGAAGGTTGGAATTTTGTGGTTGCAGGCGCAGCGTTCGGGGCCGACCCTCACGTCACCACCATTGATTTTATCAATGGAATGAACTCGGGCGGCCTGAATTCGAAGGATTTCAACCAGCTCGGCAAGGATAATGTTGCGCTGTTTGGCGCTGACCTCGCCCATAAACTGAACGATCTGATTACGCGGCAGTTCCGGATCGGATTCCTGGTCGAGCAGGATCCGGATCCAAACAATCGGGTGACGCTATCGTCGGAATTCAAGGACGCTCTGGATCTGCCGCGCCCGGAAATATCCTACAATATCTCGGATTACACGAGACGGGGCTTCGTCGCCGCCTATCGAATGCGAAAACTCATCTTCGACAAGATGGGCGCGATGGATTTCACCCATCGTGCACCCGATCCCGCAACCGACAGTCCTGGACGTTTCGAGGAGACCATCGACGGCAAACCCGTCACGCTCACCTATGGTGGCGCCGGCCATATCATGGGAACTTACCGGATGGGCGATAACCCAAAGGCGTCGGTGGTCGATTCGTTCCAGCGCTCGCACGATCACAACAACCTGTATCTGGTCGGCAGCGGCACGTTTCCGACCGGCGGC
>Ga0116135_1001192_pt1 | contig 13507 bp, 13 predicted proteins | sample June2015DPH_20_1_FD_89738 | JGI IMG/M metagenome (GOLD analysis project Ga0116135, IMG submission 89738) | Peatland microbial communities from SPRUCE experiment site at the Marcell Experimental Forest, Minnesota, USA - June2015DPH_20_10 | ecosystem: Environmental > Terrestrial > Soil > Wetlands... | reverse complement strand
CTACGATCCGGATCAGGCCACCCTCGCGACGCCGCAGAGCCCGGTTGTGGTTCCGGGACAGGGGTGCGCCAACCTGCAAGCCCAGGGTTTATCGTGCACGATCACCGATACTACGGTTGAGAATGCTTCGCTCCGTGCGCCATACATCGGGATTGCCCCGGGAGACTTCGAAGACTTTGCTCCCAACTCCGATTCGCATTACAGTGCCCTGCAGGCAACAGTGGCGCACCGTTTCGGCAAGGGTTTGTACTATCAGAGCGCCTATACCTGGTCGAAGTCGATCGACGATGTTTCGACTGCTTCAGTGGCGTTTCTCACGCGCGTTAATAATCAAAATGACGCCGCAGCCTCGCGGGGGCTTTCGGATTTCGATCGGCGGCAGCGTTTTGTGACCAGCGCGGTTTATCAGTTGCCTTTCTTCGCCAACGCAAGCGGCCTCACCAAGGGGGCGCTGGGCGGGTGGGAAGCGAGTGGCGTGGTGATTTTGCAATCGGGCGCGCCCATCACGGTCTACGATCCAGCGGGAGGTACAGCCTACGCTTTGGCGAGCACTCCGTCCTCGACGGCAACTTTTGCGCCCGGATTCGGTTGCGCCAATGCTCTCAATACAGGCAGCCTAAGCTCGCGGCTGGGCAACTGGGTGAATTCCGCGGCCTATACTCCCGACCCGCTGGCGCCAACTCTTTCCAACGGTTCTCCGAGTGACGCAACGGTTTACGGCAATACGCCGCGCAACTGTATCATCGGACCTCCACAAAAGAATGTCGATTTCACGCTCGACAAAGCTTTCCGATTGGGCGAGCGGCAAAGCCTGCGATTCCGCACGGATTTCTTCAATCTGTTCAATCATCCCTCATTCGCGATTCCGGCCCTGGCGGCGGTTTCGCCTGCTGGAGGGTCAGCACCGATTACGTCAACCGTGGGGACTCCTCGCCTGATTCAGTTCTCGCTGAAATATTCGTTCTAGCCGGAATCCTTGTGTGGATTATTTGTAAGCTTGCGGCGGCAATCCAGTGATGCGGATGCCGCCGTGGCCTTTATGGCGGATGTTCAGGCCGACGAGCAGGGCGGTGATTTGTTCAAGAATGCGGGCGTTCTCTAACTTGCCGCCATCAATGGCGCGTACTCCCGGGATATTCGCGGCGAGACGGCGGGTGAGTTGAAGGGCCTCGGCGTCATCACTGCAGACCATGACGTCGCAGTCGAGTGGCTCATCTCCGTTGAGAAGATCAGCCGATAGATTGTGAAATGCTGCTGCGACCCTGACTCCCTTAGGAATTAATTCCGCCGCTTGTTGCGCAGCTGAACCCTGCCAAACGCCGAGTGTGCGGGATGCGCGCCCGCCGACCGACGCTGCCAAGGGGACGGTTGCGTCCACCAGGATGCTGCCGGCGCGGATGGCAGGTTTGAGCTGCTTCAGCAGCGCGGCTTGACCCTCGAAAGGAACAGTAAGCACCAGGATCTCTGCTTCGGCACAGGCAGCGCCATTCTCCATGCCCGAAACTCGAGCTTGATCTCCTAATTTGGCCTTGAGGCTGTTCGCAGCTTCTTGCGCCCGATGTGCGTCGCGAGAGCCGATTATGATTGTTTCTCCAGCGCGCGCCCAGCGCAGAGCGAGACCCATGCCGGCAGGTCCGGTGCCTCCTAGAATGGCTATGGGACGCGAGGCTTCGCTCATGCAAATTGAGGCTCCACCGATTCTTCTGCGGAAAATTCATCCAGCGGAAGTTTGATGTTGATTCGCGAATAGAGCGTGTTGCGTTCGGCGGGTATGCGGCCGATTTCGAGGATCAGCGATTGAAAATCCTCCGGGCTGGTGTACTGGCCTGCCGTAGCTCCGGCTTCACGCGAAATATTCTCTTCCATTAACGTGCCGCCGTAATCGTTCGCTCCAGCATGGAGGCATAGCTGAGAGAGCTTGCGATTCAGTTTCACCCACGAAACCTGAATGTTGTTGATCGAGCCTGCGAGTAGCAAACGGCTCAGCGCGTGTACTTTGAGATGCTCGGCTAGAGTGGGCCCGGTGCGGGAAAGGCCTTGCTGAAATAAGAGAGTGTTTTGGTGAACGAAGCCAAGAGGGACGAATTCGGTGAACCCTCCGGTCTGGTTCTGAATCTCTCGCAGCAAAAACATCTGTCTTACCCAATGCTCGGGCGTCTCTGCATGACCGTACATCATAGTGGAAGTTGTGTGAATGCCGAGACGGTGGGCGGTGCGAATGACTTCAATCCATTGTGCGGTAGAGAGCTTGTTGGCGGAGAGAATTTGCCGGATTTTGTCGTCCAGGATTTCGGCCGCAGTACCGGGAAGAGTGTCGAGCCCATTAGCGCGCAGCATCGCGAGGTAATCGGCGAGAGGCATGCCGGTCAGTTCAACGCCGTAGACGATCTCCATGGGTGAGAAAGCGTGGATATGTATGCCGGGAGTGACGGTTTTCACGGCACAGAGAATGTCGCGGTAGTAATAAGGAGGCAAGCCGTGCGGCAGGCCGCCTTGAATGCAGACCTCCGTTGCGCCGAGCTGTGCCGCCTCTAACGCTTTCTTTGCGACGTCTTGCGGTTCGAGGAAGTATGTATCGGATTCGCGCGGGCCGCGGCTGAAAGCGCAGAACTTGCATCCCACAAAACAAATATTGGTGAAATTGATGTTGCGATTGACCACGTAAGTGACAAGATTGCCACAGAGTTCTGAGCGCAGCAGATTGGCGGCGGAAAGTAGGCCGAGCAAATCGTCTCCCTCAGCGTGGGCCAACCCGTATGCTTCTTCTTCCGAGACTGAGGCACCGTTCTGAGAGTCGAGAATTTTCTCGATCGAGGATTTAATTGCCGGTGACACCTCGGAGGCGACATCGGGCCATGTGAGCGCTGGAAACTTCTCCAACTCCGAATTTGAGACACGCCGAGACACGAAATCCCCCTGTGTTTCACCTTCCAAGTTACTCCCATGAACGGACTTTGGCGAGGGTCAGCGGAACAGATCGCTGGCGACGGGCCGCAGGAGATCGCGCGTGCGGCCGGGAGAAGGTTCGTAGGAAAATCCGCGAACGATGCAGGCGGGGATGCGGTTCAGTTTGCCACAAACCAGTCCGGCAGCCGCGGCTAGTTCGTCGGCAATAGCTTCCAGGCTGGCATGCAGACTGTAGCCGTGTGGATCGCGCTGGCCGCGATCGTCACGCAAGGCTTTCATTCCCGCGATGCCGATACAGTAGTCTACGAGCCCTTCGCGCCAGGGACGGCCAAATGTGTCGGTGATGAGAACGGGGATGTGCAAGCCGGTCTGCTTCCTAAGTTCGCGATGGAGCCGGAGCGCGGAGCGATCTGGATCAACTGGAAGAAGCAGTGCATGCTTTCCGCCATCGACATTGGAGACGTCCACCCCGCTGTTGGCGCAGATGAAACCGTGATGTGTTTCGGTGATCAAAACTCCGTTTTTGCGGCGGATGACGCCGCGACTTTCCCGCAGGGCGAGTTCGATGACGCGAGGATCGAGCTTATATTGCTTCGCCCATGCGATGGAAGCCGCGGATGGCTTTACGGTGGCCAAATTAATCAGCCGGCCCTCGGCTTTGGAAACAATCTTGTGTTTCACGACTAAAACGTCACCGGATTCAAATGCAAGATTGTTCTTATGCAGCGAATCCAGCAACTGCTCGGCCAGCGAATCGCCAGGTTCAATTTCGCTCTCTAGTGCAATACCAATGAATCGGATTTCGGCGGAATGCCGCTGTGGGGCTTTGACTCTTGGGCGAGCAGTTCTCGAAGATGCCGCACGCTGTTTCACATTTCCTCCATTGCGTGCGAGAGCTTGCCTTCGGAAACCCACTGGCGAAGCAGCCGCTGGCTGCGGGTTTCGCCGGGACTCGCAAGGAGATCCTTCAAATCTATGGGATTGTCCACGTCGAGCGCGATGCCGGGAAATTGCAATACCACGCAAGGTTTGCCGGTTGCCTGCGCGGCGGCGAGATGCGGCTTGAAACTGTCATTGCCAAATCGAAGCGGAAATAGATCGGTGGGGCGGCGAAGGACTGCGTTGGTGCCGCGGCCGTCGGCAGCGGGTACGAGAACCGAACCCTCGCTCGGGGCTTGCGCGAAAATCTGTTCAAGTTCGCTGAATTGAATCAGGGGAATGTCGCCGGGAATCACTAACGTGCTTTCGATGCCGCGAGCTACGCAGAGGCGTGTTGCCATCTCAATGGCCGCAGTTTCGCCTGCATTCTCGCGGTCAATAATGATTTCGAAATCGTAGCTCTCGGCCAGCTCGAGCGCGAAACGGTCGTCGGTGACGAGTGCACATGCGGGGCGGTTTGGCCATTCCGCAATCGCTCCTGTGACATCATGCAACATGGCATGAGCCAGTTCGGTGCGGGAAGGCTGGTCCAAAATGGAAGCGAGACGCTGCTTGGCTGAGGATAGCTTCTTAACAGGGATGAGGATCACGGCTGTTGGGCGCGAGCGCGGGGCACGGAGAGTTCAGCACCAGCGTCAGCAGAAGGGCTCTCGGAAGCGGATCCGTTCGTCGCAACCGCAAGAGTGGCTCGAGCAAGCGTAGCTTTATCTTCGGCTGTGCGCATGATGGTTTGAGCGCAGTGCACTTGCAGACCGCTTTTGCGGAGTGCTTCCGCAGCCGAGGCATCCCGCGTATCGCAAATTAACAGATCAAGAAAGTCTTCGTAGGCCTGCGCGACCCCAGCAATGGAGCAGGGCAAACCTTGCGCCTTCATCAAAATGCCGGCGGGACCGGCTACCGGAGCACTGCCCACAATGGGGCTGATGGCAGCGACCTTTCCGCGGGAACGGATGAGAGCTTCGCGAATGCCGGGTACCGAAAGAATCGGGCCGATGCTGGTGATGGGATTGCTGGGCGCGATAATAACAACGTCCGCAGCTAAAATCGACTCGATCACTCCCGGTGCAGGCTCGGCATCCGAGGCGCCGGCGAATCGCACCGATTTCACGGGATCCTGAAACCAGCGTTGTACGAAATATTCCTCGAACGACAATTCACCGGACGGCGTGTCGACGCGAGTTTCCACCCGCGAATTGCTCATGGGGAGGATGGCCGCCTTCACGCCCAGCTTGTCGCAAATCATCGAGGTGGCTTCGGAAAGCGTCTTGCCTTCAGCCAACAAGCGAGAACGCAATAAATGCACGGCAAGATCTCGGTCTCCCGTATGGAACCAGGTGGGCTCGCCGAGCTGGCCCATAGCCTGGAGACAAAGAAAAGTATCGCCGCGCACGCCCCAGCCGCGCTCACGGCTCAGCAGGCCGGAGAGAACATAGGTAATGGAATCGATGTCGGGCGAGACATAAAGACCCCACCACAGCAAGTCGTCGCCGGTATTAACGATCAGAGTGATTTCTTCGGCCGGAATCACTTGGCGGAGGCCGTCGACAAACTTGGCGCCGCCGGTGCCGCCGCTCAGAACGCAGATCATGCGGCGGTCCTCTTCCCGCTTGCTCGTTCTTCTGCTGCGAGGGCAAGCCCAGCATGGTCGCTTGCGCTCATAAGACGTTCCGAAAGCAAACCAGCTTTCTGGATGAACGGCAAAAATTCCGGGTATACGGGCAATCGCTGGCGAAGCTGGTACCCCTTGGCTTCCGTCCGCAGGCGCAGCTGTTCAAGGTGCGGCCAGGGTCTTTCGGGATTGATGTAGTCAGGGGTCAGTGGCGACACTCCTCCCCAATCATTGATGCCGGCAGCCAGTAACTCTTCATAATACGGTGCGCTGAGGTTGGGAGGAGCCTGGATATTGACGTCAGGCATTAACAAACGAGCTACCGCAATCGTACGCAGCATCTCGCCTTGCGTAGGCTCCGGGGAGTAAGCCATGGGGATGCCCGGCTTTGCACGGAAGTTCTGCACGATAACTTCCTGAATGTGGCCGTAGCGTTGGTGTAAATCGCGGATGGCAAGCAGTGTATCCACGCGGTCTTCCAAAGTTTCCCTGATCCCGATCAGCAAGCCCGTAGTGAAGGGAACTTTTTGCCTGCCAGCCTCTTCGATAGTGCGAAGGCGTTTTGTTGGCAGCTTATCTGGAGCATTATCGTGGGCGGCTCCGTGATTCAGCAGCGCTGCATTGGTAGATTCCAGCATAAGGCCCATGCTGGGCGAGACTGCGGCCAGTCGCGCAATCCATTCGGAACTGAGGAGGCCGGGATTCGGATGAGGAAGCAATGTGGTTTCGCTAAGGATGAGTTCACACATCGCCTCTAGATAATGTAGCGTCGATTTGTAGCCGAGACGCCGCAGCGTATCTCGCATCTCCGGAAATATGAGTTCCGGTTTATCACCAAGGCTGAAAAGAGCTTCGGTGCAGCCGAGTTTTTCCCCCTGCCGGGCGACGGCCAGCACTTCTTCCGGAGTCATGGTATGAGCGCCGGACTCGCCGGGATCGCGGCGGAAGGTGCAGTAGCCGCAATAATCGCGGCAGAGATTGGTAAGTGGCAGAAAGACTTTGCGAGAGTAGGTAATCACACTCGGCTTGAAATTTTCTTTCGCCGCGCGTGCTGCGGCGAGAAGCCCAGAAAGATCGTGATCGGCACATGCAATCAAGCTGAGTGCCTCGTCGCGCGAAATGCCGGGCAATGCCAAATCCTTGCCGATGGGAGTTGAGATCACGAGCTAACCGTTCCGTTTTTTTGGGTCCCGCGTGCGTTTCGAATTATGACTATCTCGATGCATCGAATCATACATGAGTTGCGAGCGGTCCGAGCGCTGCCAGCAACGGGCTGGCGTGATAATGTAGGCAGTCTCGGAAGGAAATTCCATGGTTTTTATGAGCCTGAGCCAAGCGGACTTCAGAAAGGCGATGGGGGTCTTCGCCACAGGAGTGAGCATCATTACCGTGGATCTGGATGGCGAAATCCATGGGATGACCGCCAATGCGCTAACCTCCGTTTCGCTCGACCCGCTGCTTCTATTGGTTTGCGTCGATCGAGGCGCTCGCACTCATTCCCACCTGCATGCCCGTAAACGGTTCGGGATCAACATTCTCGCTGAGAACCAGCAGCCAATATCGGAATACTTCGCTCGGACATTGCAATCTCAGCATGATGCCGAAGCAAAAGCCGGAGCCAGATTTGAGCGAACAAAACATGGCACCCCGGTGTTGCATGGCGCGCTCGCATATCTGGAATGCTGCCTGCAATCGACCCATCCGGCCGGAGATCATACGATTTTTATCGCCGAGGTGGAAGATGTGGTCGTCCGGGAGGGAGAACCGCTGCTGTTCTTCAGAGGCAATTACCGCAAGATAGATGGCGAGTCATCGAACCTAGAATAAAAGGGCCCGACACCGCTGAGGAGGCACCGGGCCCGGGGGGACTCGCAGACTTTCTACCATATTCAGTTGTTTTTGAGTTCGGGACAAGTTTGGATGTCACAGAGCCGTTGTGACGGATGTCACAAACCGTTTCCTGAGAGATCTACCGCCACTTTTCCCGCTTACGGACATCTAATTTTATGCAAAATCGCAATTCTTAAGAGGGGGGATCAATGGCAGAAAAATTGGCAAAGAGCGATGCGGAGTGGAAACAAGAGCTCACGCCGGAGCAATACCGCGTGACCCGCGAAGCGGGAACTGAACCCGCGTTCACCGGCAAGTATTGGAACACAAAGGATACAGGCACTTATCACTGTGTTTGCTGCGGTGAGCCGTTATTCGATTCTTCAACAAAATTTAACTCGGGCACAGGATGGCCGAGTTTTTACCAGCCTAGGGCTGATCACAAAGTGGAGGAACACAAGGATTCCAGCTATGGCATGGTGAGAACCGAGGCTCGATGTGCCAAGTGCGGCGCCCATTTGGGGCATGTGTTTGAAGACGGTCCCGCGCCCACCGGCCTGCGGTACTGCATGAATTCCGCGTCCCTTGACTTGAAGCCTAAGGAAGACAAAGAGAAGAAGTAGGGTGTTGCGCGTTTCAGTAAAACGAAAGGGGCACGCAATGCGCGTGCCCTTTTGTTTGTGCTCGAAAATTAATATTTCTTAAGCTCCGGCGGCCGCTGCCATCGCTTTGGGAACCTCCGCCATAGCGGGCTTTGGCGCTTCGAAGGGTTTCGACTGAGATTGCGATTGATTCTTGTCCTTTTGCTGGCCGCTGCGCACCTGGATTCCGCCCTTGACTACCGCGCCATCTTCGATGCTGATGCGTTCGGTAGAAACGTTGCCGTTCAATACGCCTTCGCTGCGGATATCGACGCGGTCGCTGCATTCGAGATTACCGGTTACTTTGCCCATGACTACAACTTCGCGGGCTGTGATATCTGCCTGCACGATGCCATTGCGGCCGATGGTGACACGGTTGTTCGACAGGGTGATTTTGCCCTCGACACGCCCATCGATATAGAGAGCTTCGGTGCCGCTGATTTCGCCTTTAATGACCAGCGAGCGGCCGATGGTGGCCTGCTCAATCGGTGCAGTGGTTGTCTTAACCGGGTTGTAGGAATTCGGATTCGAGGCCGGCGAGCTGGACCTAACCGCCTGTGAGTTATCTGGGGACTGAAGCATGCGACCTTCCTTATGTTACCGCCCGGCGCGACCTGGCGACGCCGACTTGCGGGTGAGGATCTTGGGCTTCCGGTTGCTAGTGTCCCGTTGGCCACTCCGAATATCGCACAGAGGTAAGCAGGGTTCGAGATTACGGAAGAGAGTGTACGACCGCGGAATCTTGTGGGTGGCTAGTCGGACTCCTGGAGCGACTGGCTAAGTTCTTCCCACTCGGCCAGCGCCGCGGCATGACAAGCTTTGTGCTCGTCGAGCTGGTCGGATTGGCGCTGGCTCTCTTCGGAGCTAACGAAGCTCTGCAGCGCGGTTTCGCAATTGGCGATAGCATTCTCGGCCTGACTGATTTCGGCTTCTAGTTCGCGGATGCGATCTTCTACTTTCTTGCGTTTGATCGGATTCAGCCGTTTTATCTTTATGACGGTCGGGGAAGTGGGTTTGGGAGGGGCCGCGTTTGAGGTGTGGTTGCCGTTCGCGGGGGCATGTAGATTTGGCTCGGCTGGTTTCAGTTGCTGGCGGATGGATTCATCCTGCTTGGCTCTTCCACCTTGTTTACGCCACAGATAATCTTCGTAATTGCCGGGATAAACTTCGACCTGGCCGTCACCGATTTCGAACACGCGCGTGGCCAGTTTGTCGATAAAGTAACGATCATGCGATACGAAGACGACCGTGCCGGTATATTCCATGAGCGCCTCCAGCAGAACGTCTTTGGCGCGGAGATCGAGATGGTTGGTAGGCTCGTCGAGCAGCAAGAAATTTGCGGGGTGCAGCAAGAGCCGCAGCAAAGCGTAGCGTCCACGCTCGCCGCCGGAAAGCACACCGATTTTCTTGAAGACGTCATCCTCGGAAAATAAAAAACATCCAAGCAGGCTGCGGAGTTCGGTCTGCGTGGAGCGCGGCGAGGCGTTGCCGAGATCGTCGATCATGCGGGCTTCGGGATCCAGTTCTTTGTATTGATCCTGTGCGAAATAATCGGCCTGAACGTTGTAGCCGAGGCGGTATTCGCCCTGGGTGGGCGGCTCCGCGCCCGCGAGAAGCTTGATTAAGGTGGACTTACCCGCGCCGTTGATTCCGACGAGCGCGATGCGGTCTCCCTTTTCAATTAAAAAATTCACCCCGCTGAAAACTTCTTTGGCGCTTCCGTCGGCTTTGGTGTAGGTCTTGGCCACACCTTCGAATTCGGCCACAATGCGGCCGCTCGGTTTGGGTTGCGGGAAGGAAAAGTGGATGGTTTTTTCTTCCGGCGGAACTTCGATGCGCTCAATCTTTTCCAGCTCTTTAATGCGGCTCTGTACCTGCTTCGCCTTGGTGGCTTGATAGCGAAAGCGGTTGATAAATACTTCCAGTTGCTCGATACGGTCACGCTGGTTGCGATAAGCGGCCTGCAATTGTTCGTTGCGTTGCGTTTTCTGGCTAAGGAATTTGTCGTAGTTCCCCGTGTAGAACCAAAACTTCTTGTTCCAGATCTCGGCGATCTTGTTGACCGTCACGTCGAGAAAATAACGGTCGTGCGAAATGAGCACGAAGGCGTGGGGATAATTATGCAGATATTCTTCCAGCCAGTTGCGGGCTTCCAGGTCGAGATGGTTGGTGGGCTCGTCGAGCAGCAGCAGATTCGGCTTCTGCAGCAGCAGTTTGCCTAAGGCCAGCCGCATCTGCCAGCCACCGGAAAATTCTTCGGTTTGCCGCTCCCAGTCTTCTTTGCGAAAGCCCAGACCCATCAAAACGCGGCCCACGTCGGCTTCAATCGAATACCCACCGCGCGTCTGAAATTCGTGCTCCAGGCTGTGGTAACGGTCGGCGACGTCGGAATATTCCGCGCTCGTGTGGTCGAGTTCGGAGATGTGGTTGAGCAGCGATTCCATCTCCGATTCCATTGCCTTCAATTCGGCGAAGACCGACATGCACTCAGCGAAAACCGTGCGGCCGGAGAGCGAAAGGCCATCCTGCGGCAGATATCCGGCGGTCGTTCCCTTAGCGACGATGAGTGAGCCGTAGTCGAAGGTATCCAGTCCTGCGAGGACTTTCATCAGCGTGGATTTGCCCGTGCCGTTTGCGCCGACCAGGCCGACGCGGTCGCGAGGCGTGATCAGCCAGTCAGTATTTTCAAATAGGAGTTTGTGGCCGAAACGTTTCCCGGCGCCGGAAAGCTGAATCATGGGCTGGATTCATCGTCTCACATTCGTGGGCAGGTCGCGAGGGCCCCGACTCGCCGCGGATGCGATTACCTAGTGACTCAGCGCGCGCGAATCGCGGCCTTCGGGATACTTGCCCCATAAGTCGCTGTGGAACTGAATGCGCTCCAGGGCGCGGTTGATAACCGCTTCGGTTTCGCGGGCGTATTTTACTTCTCGGCCTTTCGCTAACTTTTTCTTGGCATCGTCCGGCGAGAACCATGTGGGATTGCGCATGGGTTCTTCTTCGCCGCGCAACTCATGAATTTCCATCAGGAACGCTTTGACCACGAACTCCTGCACACCATCCGGCTGCCAAAACACGCCCTTCGAGTGAATATACAGATGGAAGTGGCGCGGCTCGATGGTTCCGAAGGCCCCGGCTTCTTCGGCCGCTTCCCTTTCGGCGGCCTGGCTGTGCGAGAGCCGCGCATCGGTTGAACCTTTTGGGAAGGTCCACTTATTCCCGCCGTTGGTGTTCACTAGTAGAAACTCCACCACCGCTCCCCGCCTGCGAAAGCAAACAGCAGCGACCTGCAACGGCAGAGACTTCGAACCCCGGATAGACCCCATGGCGATCTCCTCCGTTTAGGTTACTGGAAAGATATTTCAACAATGTTAACTGCAACCATTAATGTGCAGGCGGCCGGTTACGAAAGAGACACTCTTGGCCCTGGCCGGGCGCCGCATGCGCTCTCCTACAGCAGATCCCGCATTGAGAATCCGCGATCAGGCGGGCTATCCTAATGGTTTAGCTAAGGCAGGGAACGTTGAAAGCCGCAATTTTAAGATCCGTTAAAAATCCGCTACAGTTCCTGGAAACGGATAAGTCACAGCCCATTTCGGGACAAGTCCTTCTCCGCGTTCGTGCCTGTGGTGTTTGCCGAACCGACCTGCACATCGTAGAAGGGGATCTGCCCTCGCGAAAGCAGCCGCTGATTCCCGGCCATCAGATTGTTGGAGACATTGCTTCTGGCGCTACACCGGAACTGCCACTCGGCACACGGGTGGGCGTTTCCTGGATCGGTGGCGTCGATGGAAGCTGTTCCTACTGCCGCCGCGGTCTAGAAAATCTTTGCGACTCACCCATTTTTACCGGCTATACGGTAGACGGCGGCTACGCCGAATACGCCGTTGCGCGCAACGATTTCGTATTCAAGCTTCCGCAGGAGCTGGATGATCTGCATGCCGCACCTCTTCTGTGCGCCGGCATTATTGGTTTTCGCAGCCTCCGCGTAGCTGGCGTTGAACGGGGCGACCGGGTAGGACTTTTCGGCTTCGGCGCATCGGCTCATTTGGCGATTGCGGTTCTCCATTCCTGGAAATGCGAAGTATATGTCTCCACGCGGGGAGCCTCCCATCGCAGACTTGCCGAAAGTCTAGGCGCGAAGTGGGTGGGCAATGAAACGGACAAGCCGCCGGTCGAACTCGACCGCGCGGTGACTTTTGCGCCCAGCGGCGACGTGGTGATCGCCGCCCTCGCCAGCTTGCGCAAGGCAGGAGTGGTCGCGATTAACGCAATTCATCTCGATCGGATTCCTGAATTCGACTATGACACCCTGCTTTGGGGCGAGCGGCAAATTCGCAGCGTGGCCAACATGACGCGATCGGACGCCCGCGACTTTCTCCAAATCGCTGCCGACATCCACTTGCAGCCGAAAGTGACGGTGTTTTCTCTGGAACACGCAAACGAAGCGCTGACGGCGGTGAAGAATGACGCCATCGATGGAGCCGCGGTAATCGTCCCGTAAACCCGAGCCCTACATGCCCAGTCGCTTCAGAAACTTTGCTGTTTTGGGTTCATCTTCCGCAACCAGATTTCATGGCTCGTCCTTCCCAAAAGCGCCGGAAAGAAGATGAGACACATTCGACGATATCCGAAAGGATTCGTCCGCTCGGTTCTACAGCAGGCTGCCGACGAATGGCTCTCGGGAAGTATTGCTGAATTAGAAGTTGATGGTCGGGGCGAGGAGATTTGAACTCCTGACCCCCTGCGCCCAAGGCAGGTGCGCTACCAGGCTGCGCTACGCCCCGACTTTAGTGTTGCAGCCATTCTAAACCACTTCCACGAAGCTGCGAAAACACTGTCAATTGCTAGAGCGTTGGTTTTACACCGTCTGGGGGCAAATTGTATTGGAGCTGTCACTCTATTCCTGCATCGCGTGCCGTCAACGCCGCTGTGCTCCGCCAATGGTTGACGAATAAAAAATCGAGTTTGGAGACTAGCCGCTTCCGCTTGGTCTAGGAATACTGCATGCTTTTGAGATCTGCGATAAGTCCAGGTCCGGTCGGGTTCCATCCCAGTTGTTGCCGGGTCTGCGCATTGGAAGCCGGCATGTCTAAGCCGGCGAACATTCCAAGCCAGCCAAAGTGAGCTTGTGCGTTCTCTGCAGAAAGGCTGACCACGGGCACTTTCAAGCCTTTGCCAATCACGGTTGCAATTTCCCGCATCGGTATCCCCTCTTCAGCGACCGCGTTGTACCTACTTCCTGCTACGTGCTTCTCCAACGCGAGCCTGTAGAGATGGGCAACATCTAAAACATGCGCCGCTGGCCAGCGATTGAGTCCCTCACCTACGTACGCCGACACTCCCTTCTCGCGGGCCACCTGGACAACGTAAGTGATCAGGCCTTGCTTGACTGTGTCGTGGACTTGGGGAAGGCGCACCACCGACACATTCACACCGCGCTCCGCCAAGGAAGCTCCTGCGACTTCCGAACCTTTACGTGGATTTGGGTGGTTGAGATCGAAATGATCTTCAGTTGCGGGTTGCCCTGGAACAGAGTTGCCCATTCCGGTTCCGGAAGTGATGAGGAGCGGCCGGTCCG
>Ga0116135_1001189_pt1 | contig 13542 bp, 10 predicted proteins | sample June2015DPH_20_1_FD_89738 | JGI IMG/M metagenome (GOLD analysis project Ga0116135, IMG submission 89738) | Peatland microbial communities from SPRUCE experiment site at the Marcell Experimental Forest, Minnesota, USA - June2015DPH_20_10 | ecosystem: Environmental > Terrestrial > Soil > Wetlands... | reverse complement strand
TCGGTGACTGCGGTCTTCACCATGGTGAACGGGGTGCTGCTGAGGCCCTATGCATTTCTTGATTCGGGACAGGTAGTGGTTTGGCGCGAGAGTATTCGGGAGATGGCGCATGTTTCGCCGGTGCTGCCGGACAACTACAAGCATTACCTGAACCTCAAGGAGCACGCGCAGACCATACAGGACGCGGCGATTCTGCAGACGGCAGGATTCAGCGTGGCTACGGATGTGGACCATCCGCAGATGACGGAGGGGCTGGCGATCTCTCCCAACTTTTTCTCAGTGCTTGGCGTTTCGCCCATGCTGGGGCGGGCGTTCAGTCAGGACGAAGCGACGAGCGGAAGAGACCAGGAGATCATTCTCACCTGGGGCGCGTGGCAGCGGCTGTGTCATGGCAATCCGTCGGCGCTGGGAAGCACGCTGCGCGTAGACGGCGCAGCGAAGACGATTGTGGGCATTCTTCCGAAGTCGTTTCGCTTTCCGGTGATGTCGATCATGCCGGGACAGGCGACGCATGGCTCGACGGAACGGTATGAGATTTTCAAACCTTTGGCGCCAAAGCCGAATGAGTTGGTGGAGGAGGATGGAGACTTCAATTTTCTGGTGATCGCGCGGCTGAAGGCGGGTGTCACTGTGCGCCAGGCGCAGAGCGAGCTGGATGGAATTGAGAAGGCTTCAGCGGCCGCGAATCATGTGACGGTTCATTTGAGCGTGTTCGTTGAGCCATTCGCAGAGGAGATTACCGGGGATCTGCAGAAACCGCTGTGGCTGCTGCTGGCCGCGGTGATGGCCGTGCTGCTGATGGCATGCGTGAACCTGGCCAATCTGCAGATTGCGCGGGGCATGGCGCGGGAACATGAGACGGCTCTGCGCTCGGCATTGGGTGCGGGACGATCGCGGTTGCTGCAAGGTGTGCTGATCGAAAATCTGATTCTGGGACTGACGGGGGGTTTGGGTGGAGCGGGGTTTGCGATTGTTGCGCAGAAGCTGCTGGTGTTGACCGCGTCGAGCCTGCCGCGGTTGAACGAGATTCATATGAGCGGGCCGATGCTTGCGTTGGCACTCTGTCTTTCGTTGCTGACCTCGATGGCTTTTGGGATCTTCCCGGCGCTTCGTTCTTTGCGCGTGTTGCCGCAGAGCGCGCTGCAGGCGGGATCTACGCGGGTTTCGGGCAACAGGGAGGCGGTTCGATCGCGCAGATTGCTGGTTGCGGTGGAGGTTGCGTGCAGCGTGATGCTGCTGGTGGTGACGGCGCTGATTACGCGCAGCTTTTCGCGTGTGCTAACGCAGGAACGCCAGTTTGATGCACAGGATGTTTCGATGGCAAAGGCGGACTTGAGCGGGCCGCGGTACTCAAGCGGCAATGCGATGCCGGATGATCCGGGCGCGGACCAGGGGAGCCTGACGCGCGATGCGATGATCGATCGCACGCTCGATGGCCTGCGCGCGCTGCCTGGCGTGCAGGCCGCGGCAATTACCAGCGTGATGCCATTGACGGGAGATATGAGCGTGGATGGGCTGCAGCGGCCGGATCATCCAGTTCCAGATGGGCAGGCGCCGATGGCCAATCGGCGGTTCATCAGCCCAGGGTATTTCAGCGCGATGGAGATTCCGTTGCTTGAGGGGCGCGACTTCGATATGCGGGACCGCAAGAATCCGCGGGTAGTGATTCTTTCAGAGAAGGCTGCGAAGGCTGCCTTTCCTGACACGGATCCGGTGGGGCACACGATTCGTCATTGGGAGCGCAACTACACGGTGATCGGCGTGGCCGCGGATGCGCGCATCAACGACCTGAAGCGGAATGTCGCCATCTACTACTTGCCGCACTGGGATTTTCCGCCGGTGAATCCGGTGTTCCTGGTGCGCAGTTCGCGGGGCATCGAGAGCCTTGGGCCGGAGATGCGGAAGGCGATTTGGGCCGTCGACCCGGACGTGTCGATTCCGACCGTGGTCTCGCTGGATGCGCAGGTGAGTGAGTCGGTGGCTACGGAGAGATTTCAGACGATCCTGTTGTCGAGTTTTGGCGGGGCGGCGCTCTTTCTCGCGGTGCTGGGGATTTACGGGGTTCTGGCGTATTCGGTGTCGCTGCGGAGGCAGGAGTTCGGGATTCGCGTCGCGCTGGGTTCGAATCGGACACAGCTTGCAGGGCTGGTATTGATGGATGCGTTCTACCCGATGTTTGGCGGGATTGCGCTTGGGCTGCTGGGAGCAGCGGCGGCGGCGCGCTGGGTGAGCAGCCTGCTCTATGAGACCAGCACGGTGAATCCGGGGGCGATCGGGTTGAGTTTGGCAGTGTTGATGCTGGCGGGGCTGCTGGCTTCGCTGCTTCCTATACGCAGCGCGACTTCAGCTGATCCGATGCGGGCGCTGAGGACGGAGTAGCTGGCACCTTTCCGGTGCTGGTGGGTTGGGCCTTCCATCCCCGGTCCCCAAAGGGCGAGGGACCGAGGGCACCCATCACTCATCTTGAGATGGAACAGCGCGACCGCTTCAACGTCGTAGAGCCTTCAGTTCGAGGAACGAGCTTGGGTGCCTAGCGGGAGACGGTTTCGGCTTCGGTTGAGGCAAAGGATGGAGCGCCGAGGCCAGCGGCTTTTTCGCGGCGCAGGGCCTTGTAGGCACGGTAGACAAACCAGCCAAGGTACCAGCCGTCGAGAAACTTGTAAGGGGTTTCTCCGGCGGTGTAGTGGCCGCAGGGCAGGACGCGCGGCTCGAATTTGAGGCGATGCTTGCGGAAGGCATCGACCACTTGCAGCGAGTACTCGCGGGGAAAGGTCAGGTCGTAGTCGGCGTAGACCAGCAGGACATTCTTTGAGGGGCCGCCGGCTTCAGGGCTGGAAAATTTTGGGTAGTAGTAGCAGGGGCTGACCGCCGACCAGAGTGCGCGCACGCGATCCTGGGTGAGGCCGGCTTCTTCGAGGGCCTGCTTGACGTGACGTGTACTTTGGCCGGCCCAGGTTACGTCGCCGAATGCCGTGGAGGCGTGATTGAAGGCGTTGACGCGGATACGCGGGTCGTGGGTGCTGGCCAGAAATGCATAGCACGAGCCGAGACTGGTGCCGAGGACGCCGAAGTGCTCGTAGCCCTGCTCCTCAAGCCAGTCGATGCAGCAGCGGATATCGATGACGGCCTGGCGGCAGGCGGCGAGGGTGCGGCCGATGTTGGCGCTGACCGAGTAGTCGGAGCGCTCGAGCTCGGCGGGGCGGCGAATGTCGTGGTAGGGCATGGAGAGCCGCAGCGCGGAGACGCCCATGCGGTTGAACATGGTGCAGAGGGCGTTGTGGCTGAAGCCGTCGGAGTTCCACTGCGGCAACACAACGATGGCTTGCTTGGGACGCTTGGGGTCCTTGTGCGCGGGAGCTGGGTACCAGCGGGCGTTGACCTGGTCGTTTTCGGGGTAGGGCGTGCGCTCGGGCGACGTGAAGCGGAGAAACTGCGCCTTGGGCAGCGTGCCGTCGATAGCCTGCTGGCGAATTGCCGCGTCCTGGGCCAGGGTTTCCGGGCGGACGTTGGTGGGATAGAGCTGGGGATGGCGGTCTTCCAGGCGGAAGTCGGTGGGGCGCTGGTAGCCGAAGAACTTGTCGCTGTGGCGGATGAGGAGCTGGTTGATGCGGACCATGGCCGCTTCGGCGGCTGCGGGCTCGCGAACAACTTCAGGGCCGGGGACTGCGGAGCTGAAGCCGTTGGCTTCAAGAAACGGCTCGATCCACTCGAAACCCCACTCCAGCGGACGGACGACGCGATTCTCGTCGCGCGTGGTGAGCCGCGTCTCCCAGTCGTACATCCAGCGTGCGTATCTTCCTTTGAGCATCGTTCCAATTCAATTTTATCAGCGCGAGGTGCGGAACTGCAGGTGAGGGGGTTGAATCGGAATCGATGTAGAATCGGGGGCATGTTGCAGTTGGCCGCGCTCATTGAACTCGCCCTGTGCTGGATTGCCTGGTCGCTGGCGTTCAGGAAACCCAGCCGGCAGGCTGCGGCGCAACGAAAGGTGGCCAGCGCTCCCGCATCGAGATGGGGGATTTTCCTGGTCACGGTCGGGTTCTTCCTGGTTTGGGTATACGTGCGGCCGGCAGGCTTTCACAAGTCCGCGGCGTCGCTAGTGGTTTCCATGGTGCTGGGGCCGCCGTCGGTTGCGCTGGTGTGGGCGGCGACACGGCACCTGGGCAAGCAATGGCGGTATGTTGCGGCGCTTACCGAGGATCACGAACTGATTCAGACGGGGCCGTACGCACGGCTGCGCCACCCAATCTATACGTCGATGCTGGGGATGCTTCTGGCGACGGGCGCGGCGTGGACCTGGTGGCCGATGTTTGCAGCGGGGGTCGCAGCCTTTGTGGCGGGGACGGAGATTCGGGTGCGCGCCGAAGACAGGCTGCTGGCAGAGCGGTTTCAGGAATCTTTTGCCGAGTACCGAGCGAGGGTGCCTGCCTTCATTCCATTCATTCGCTGAGCTGGCGACAAAAGCCGGCTGGACAGGAATCAGGATTGACGCCGGGCTGCGAACGCCCAGGTCAGGGCCAGCAGCGTGATGATCGCGATGATGGCCTGCGAGATGACGCAGTAGAGACACCAGACATTGAGGACGGATTTCTCAATGTGCGAGAGATAGAGCGCAAAGGCCAGGCCGGGAAGCGCAGCGATTGCCAGCAGGCTGCGCTTGCGGGTGAGAGCCAGTCCGGTCAAGGCGAAATATCCCAGGATGCCGATGGCGGCCACGGGGATGGGGCCGATCATGGCGAAGGGGCTGTGGTTGACGATGCCGCAATCCCACTTTTCATTGATGGAGCAGGGCTCGGTGCCGGTGTCGTAGTGCACGCGCAGCGCGAGGGCGGAAACCACAACGCCTGCCAGGGCAAGAATGGTAAGCAGATAGCGCATCACAGTGAGTTTGATGCTACCAGAGCGCTTTCGGCTGGCACTTGGCGGTAGGATGGCGCGTTACGATAGGCAGATGGAGCCCAAGCTGGACGGCCGACGCATCGCGTTTTTCGGCGGGAGCTTTGATCCGCCCCACCTGGGACACCTGGCTGTGGCGCGAGCGGCTCGCAGGGCTCTGGCACTGGATAAAGTATTGTTTGCGCCGGTGGGGGCGCAGCCGCTGAAGCCGCAAGGCTCGATGGCCGGCTTTGAGGATCGGCTGGCGATGACTGAGCTGGCGATTGCCGATGACGCGGGCTTTGAGGTTTCGCTGGCGGACGCACCGGAGGCCTCAGGGACGCCGAATTTCACGTTGGAGACACTGCAGATGCTGCGCGATGGGCTTTCGCCGCAGGGAGCGCTGTTTTGCCTGATGGGAGCCGATTCGTTCTTCGGATTGCAGCGCTGGCATCGGGCGGCGGAGATTCCGTTTGTGGCTGCGCTGATTGTGGCTTCGCGGCCAGGGCAGCGGCCGGGGGAGTGGATCGAGGGGCTCAGGGAGGCGCTGCCGACGGGATTGACGATTGAGGCGACGCCGGGCGAGCCGCATAGAGAATCCGACACAGAGCTCTGCGCCTACACGCTGCAAAACCCTGCGGGAGACACCGCACCGCTTTACCTGCTGCCGGGGCTGCATGTCGACATCAGCGCGTCCGACATAAGAAGCCAGATTCGCGATCAGATCGGGGAGCATGAGAGCGCCGAAACGGGGTTGGGCGCCAGGCTTCTGCCTGCGGCTGTTCTCGATTACATCCAGGCTCATGGACTCTACCGTTAGGGGCTTTCGGGCCGCGCGGCTTGCCCCTGCTCTTGCGAGAGACTACGATTGAGGATGGAGAACTTTTCTACCGAATGACAACGACCCAAGCACACCAAACCCGCCTTCTGGTTCAGGCCGCCGCGGCCGCCTGCGAAAGCAAGAAGGGCGAAGACACCCGCATACTGGAACTGGACCCCATTGACGCCGGCCTGTCGGACTTTTTCCTGGTTACCTCTGCCAGCAACGACCGCCAGGCAGTGGCCATCGCCGACGAGATTGAGCACAAGCTCAAGAAGGAGTTTGGCGTCGTTCCCAACTCGGTGGAGGGCCGCCGGCAGGGGAATTGGATTCTGCTCGACTACGTAGATTTTGTAGCGCACGTATTTTTGTCGGAGCGCCGCGCGTTTTACGACATTGAGCGGCTGCGCAAGTCGGCGCGCCCACTGACGCCGGCGGAGTTTGACGCCGAGCTGAAGACCGCGCTCGCGGCCAAGACACGCGCTGTCCGCACCAAGGCTACGGCGAAAGCGAAACCGGCGGCGGCCAAGACTGCACCAAAGAAGGCAGCAAAGAAAGCTGCGAAGGCGCCGGCGGTGAAGAAGGCCGCCGTTAAGAAGGCCGCGGCCAAGTAGAGGGTTTGGTGCGGGACGACGACCAATTAGGGATGCCCCCACTCCCCCGTACTTTTCTGTTAAATTATTGATTCTAATTAGCTTATGAAGTGGTTTGGAGGCTATCTCCTTCATGGCAAATGGTTTATTGCCAAAGTCTTTGGAAATAAAGGGGTTACAGGGAGTCCTGTGACCCTTGAGGCTCAGATTGCCAGCCTGAAATTATTATGCGCCAATTGTGGGAAATACTATGCAAAACGGGCGCATGTTTTTTTGGGATGAGTCGTTCCTGTTGTTGGCGGGCCTATACGAGCTGAATTGGGGTAGATTGCATGGGGGCGAAATCCTACAGTCGTATTTCGCGAGGATTCCCCGAAAAGCCAACGGGCCGGGCCTCAAGGCCCCTTCTGCTTTCGGGTCTTTCATGGGCCTGAAGGCCCATGCTCCTTCCACAAAACCCATCTACGGCTAAGCTGTGAAGTCGTATCCCTTTGCACATCTGCTTTGTTGAGGGATGACTTTGGGCGTGAAGAAGGCCGGGAGCACAAGCCCCCGGCCTTTTGTTGTTTGAAGTGGTTTAGAAGCTGGCGCGCATGCCGAACTCGATGTTGCGCGGAGTGTTGAGCTGGGAGCCTTCGACGCCCCAGCCGGAGGAGTTGCCGAGAGACATGCCGCCGTCACCAAGGACGTTGTGGTTGAACACGTTGGTGAAGATCATTCCCAGCGTGATGCTGGTGGATTCGAAGACCTTGAAGTTCTTCTGAACGCTCATGTCAACGTTCCAGTAAGGCATGCCGATGATGGGACCTACACCGGGGTTCTTGGTGTCGATGCCCAGCATAGGCGCACGAACCTGGTTCCAGACCGAGACAGGATTCTTGAACATGTTGATCTCCTGTCCAACCGCTGCTCCTTCGACTTGAGTTCCGACAGAATGTCCGAACGAGTCGGTTCCGCCGGTGATGCCGAAATGCGAGGAATTGCCACCTGTGTATTTGCTGGTGAAGACGCATTGCTCATTGGAGTAGTAGTTGTTGGCGTCGGCTGAACCAAACGACTGGCCGCCGGTCAAGGTGCCGCAATAGACTGGCTCGCCATTGCCGGCAACGAAGATCGGCGCAACGGACCAGCCGCCTGCCGCGCGGCCGAGGATTCCGCGCTGGCCCTTGAAGTAAGGATCCTGCCAGACCATGTAGGAGTTATAGACGAACTTGCGGTTGAAGGGCTGTACGCCATACATCTTGTTCAGGTCGAATGCATCGTTGGGTGTGTATTCGCTGGACGCCTGCACTACGGCACCGGTACCGAGGGCCTTGCTGTAGGTGAAGTTGTTGTGCATCAGCAGGCCGTGCCAGTTCTGGGTGGTGAGGCTAATGAAGCCGCCGTTGTAGTTGCCGTGGCCGATGCTGGCGTTGAGGGCAAACCCGCTCGAAGCCTGGCCGGAGTTGTTCATCATGGTTGGGGCGAATTGGAAGTTGCCCCCGTCCATGTCACTCCACAAGCTCCAAACAGCCTGACTTGAGAAGTTGGAAAGCTCATTGTCAACTGCGGCTGCCGTGCAACTGGCATAGGTGCCAATCCCGTTGGTGAAGGTTCCCAGATCCCCATTTGCTGCCGTGTGGCTAGCGTTGGTTCCGTTGCAGTATTGGGAGGTGAGTGCTGTCTCGAAGAAGGGCTGTGTGGCGAGGGCGTTGATGTAGGCGTTGTAGGCCGGGTTTGGTGTTGTACCGTTGGCTAAATACGGAGAGGGCACGCTGGCGGCGCATGCGCCCGCCGAGGTAGCGCAGCCCAAGGCCTTTTCCACGTTGGCATAGGCGCTTTCAAATGCCTGTCCGCCCTTGACCATCATGTAGGGAACCACGTTGAGGTTGACCGGCTGGTACTCGTGCTGGACGAGGCGGCCGATGTAACCCACTTCCAATGTCTGGTGGGAGTTGATCTTGCGCTGGATGGTCAGATCGAACGTGTCGGAGACGTTAGGGCGAAAGTTGGGATCGAGACCCTCAGCGGACGATGACTCGCCGTTGTTGACCCCGGGATAGACGGGCTGCGGCAGAGTCGCGGTTGGCTGGGTCAGAGGAGCGGTATCTCCGTCCACGCCGATGCGGAAGGCGGTGGTGGCAGTGTTGGTACCGGTGCCGCACGACGCTGCCGACGTGGATGTGGGTGCGAGAGCCGTGGTGCATTGCACGGGTTGGATCAGGCCGACACCGAGGAGCGGGACAAGCACTAGATCGACACCGTTGAGACGGCCATAGATGCGGCCATAGCCGCCGCGGATGACCGTGTCACCGTGACCGAAGATCTTGCCGAGTAGGCTATCGCCGTCAAATGACGGATTCCAGGCTGCGGCAACACGGGGGCTGAAGGAGCCATAGAAAGGGTTGTAGGGGTATTTTTGACCGGCGCCCACATTGCCGACCAGGGCAAATCCGAGTTCCGGGTTGTAGACGTTGCCCTGTAATGCGGCAGCCTTTTTCTGTGCAATGTAGTCGAGAGTCTTGACTGGCGTGTCGGAAGCGTCCACCAGCACGGTCTGCTTGCCGGTAGCTTCAGTCGGAGGCATTTCGAGCGTCCAACCCATGCCATAGGTGAGGGTGAAGGACGGCTTCATGTGCCAGGTGTCGCTGAAGTAGGTGTTGTAGAAAGGGATGGTGCTCTTGTCGAAGGCGTGAGTAAGGGGTGGGTTCAGAGCCAGATCGGCACCTGAACGGGTGTAAGCCACCTGGGCTGTGGTCACAATGCCCAGCGCCGCGGCTGCGATGCGGCTGCCGCCTTCACTCGAGGAAAAGCCGCTTGCATCAAAGTCGGAAAGGTCAAGGTTGGGGCCGATGCCATTGTCGCTGGCCTCGCCGAGCCGGTAGGTAGGAGTGAAGTTGACGCCGCCGCCGTTGTCGGAGCGCTCGTGGTAATTGTAGTTGTGCTGGTACTGGCCACCGAACTGGAACAGGTGGTTGCCCTTGATGAGGGTCAGGTCTTCGCGGAGGAAGTTGTCATGGCCATCCCAGAAGCGTGTACGGATGTCCTGTGTGTTGAGGTTAAAGGGAGAAAGAGCGAAGGTGGTCTCGCCGAAAGGCTCGAGAGCGCCACCGAGACCTGACGCCTGTGCCGGAGCATTATCGTCAGACCATGACCAGTAATTGCGCAGGAAGCTGTAAACAAAGTTGCTGGTGAGTTTCGAGGTGATGTTGGTCGTGAGGCCCGCCACCAAATACCAAGGCTGCTGCGGACGGCTGGCAGTGGAAGCCGCGACACCCAGCTTGTCGCCGGAGAAGAAGCCGCCGATGTCAACCTGGTCGTCAACGGCCTTGGTCAGCTTGTAGTAGCGATAGCTGGTCATGAGGTGCCACTTCTCGCCGAAGTCGTGGTCAACTCGGCCGACCAGGAAGTTGTCCTTGTAGGGGATGCTCAATTGACCCTTGAATTCCTGCGTGTTAACGCCATCGCAGAATGTCGGGTTCGAGCTGGTGTAGTCGGAGCAAGTGGCGTCATTGCCAGTCGGTTCATACTGTTTCCACATCGCCAGGACAGTGGGGTTGATGCCAATGTGGCGAGGGTCGATTGCCGCCAGATTGTACTGGGTTCCCGTTGTAGGGTCGGTGATCAGGCCGCTCTCCAATGCCGCGGAGGGCACGGGGCGGGTGTAGATTTCGGAGTTTGGGTAGCGCCAGCCCTGGTAGAGGACAAAGGCGTAGGTCTTGCCACCGAGGAACTTGGGCAGGACGGGACCGCCCGCTCCAAAGCCAAACTTGCTGTAGTGATAGTCGGCTGGGGGCGTGACGCCGTTGTCGGCTGCATTGTTCTGCCAGTAGTTGGCGCTGAAGTTGTTGTCGAGGTAATACTCGTAGCCCGTTCCGTGCCAGGTGTTGGTGCCGCGCTTGGTGGAAACCTGAACCTCGGCGCCGGCGGAGTTGTTGAATTCAGCACCCTGACCGGAGGAGCTTACCTTGAATTCTTCCACGCTGTCAGCGGGGGTGGGCATAACGCCCGTGGGACTGGTAACCAAGCCCTGGCTGCTGCCACCCGAGGCGCCGCCGGTGGGATCACCCGCGAAGGAGCCAGTGTAGACAGACATGCTGCCGTCCATGTCATTCGAGTTGTTGCCACCGTCCAGGGAGAAGGTGCTTTGGTCAACCACCGCGCCTGCGACGCTGCCGTCGGGGCTGATGCCTGGCTGCAATGTGGTGAAGGTGCCCGCATCGTGGAGGAGGCTCGGGAGCTGAGAGATCGCTTCCTGGTCCACAGTGGAACCGACGGTTGCGTTGATTGTCTGGAGATCGGTCCCAGCCGCCTGAACTTCCACCGTGGTCTGCTGATTGCCGACGTGCAGGGTAAAGTTCGCCGTGGCCTGCGTGCCTACCGCAACAACTTCATTGGCGATCCTGTCCAACTCAAAGCCGGATTTGGTTGCGGTGACGTTGTAGGTGCCAGGAGCTACATCGACGAATGCGAACTGGCCAGTCTTATTCGTCGAGGTGGTTCGGGAAGCATTGGTTGCCGTGTCGACCAGGGTGACGATTGCGCCCGGAACCACTGCTCCGCTCTGATCAGCGACCACTCCCACGATGGTGCCGGTGTTCGTCGCCTGGCCGTACCCAAAGGTCGAATAAAAACTGGTGATGGACAGAAGCAGGGCGGTGAGAATAGTCCACCGGGTCAACTTGAGCTTTGTCATTGCTTGATTCTCCTTGGAAGGTGATCGATTGACTTCACGAGAAGCTGGGATGGTGTGGTTTCAACTTGGACTGGAAAAAATGTATAGCTCTACTGTTCCAACTGAAGGTCGATTGCTTGTGAACCGAGGCTCGATGGAGAAAAGAGGATAAAGGGTAAGTGCAGTGATTGGTTGGAAGGATTGCATTTAGAGTGCCACTCCAGCCATGTTGATCGGTGGATTTCCCTGGGATTGAAAATAGAGGGGTTAGGGTTCCATCTGACGACTGTTAATTGTTTCGATAATACGAAAATACGGATAAAGGGTCACAAAAATTCCAAAAACGGGCGTAACCTTTTGCTGCAATTTTCGTCGGACTCTGATTTGCCAAAGCGTTTTAGGGTATGCTCCTCCCCATGCGGATCACGCTTGCTCATGTCGGCGCACGGCCTGGTTCCAAGGATGGGATGGACGCGCTGACGCAGACCTACCTCGAGCGCTGCGCACCGTTTGCGCGCTGCAAAGCAGAAACGTTTCGGACCGAGGACGCTTTGATGGAGTGGCTGACGAAACAGCAGGGGCGGACGCCGGCGATTTCAGTATTGCTGGATAGCCGGGGGCGGACAATGACCTCGGAGGCATTTGCGGTGTGGCTGGGGGCGCGACGGGATGAGGGCGCGCAGCACATCGTGTTTGCGATCGGGCCGGCGAGTGGATGGTCGCCTGCGACACGCGAGAAGGCGCAGCTGCTGCTTTCCCTGGGCCCGATGACCCTGGCCCACGCACTGGCAAGGCTGGTGGCGGCTGAGCAGCTCTACCGGGCGTTTACAATACTGACTGGCCACCCCTATCACGGGGGACACTGAGCAGGTGACAGGTTGCAGATGACAGTTAACAGCAAACCTGCCGCGCGATCGGCAACCGACTCTGCCGCGAAACCATTCCCACCTGGAGTTCTTCCCTGTAACCTGTCATCTGTAATCTGCAATCTTCTATGACTGATTCCCGCAAAGGACTTTTGCTGATCAACACTGGGCCTGGCAAGGGCAAGACGACGGCTGCCATGGGCACGGCCCTGCGCGCAGTGGGCAACGGAATGAAGGTGCTCATGCTGCAGTTCCTCAAGGGCTCCTGGCACTATGGGGAGCTGGACGCGGTGCAGGCGTTTAACGGCAGCTTTGTGATGAAGCAGATGGGTCGCGGCTTTGTGAAAATGGGCGGCGCGGAGACAGACCCCGAGGATGTCCGGCTGGTGGAGGAGGGGTGGGCTGAGGCACGCGAGGCTATCTACTCCGGCGACTGGGACATGGTGGTGCTGGACGAGATCAACTACGCCATCGGCTACGGAATGCTTGATCCGGCCGTTGTGGCGGAGGGGTTGAAGGGCCGCCCGGAGATGGTCCATGTCATTCTTACCGGCCGCAACGCGCATCCGCTGCTTGTTGAGCTGGCGGATACGGTGACCGAGATGCGCGAGGTGAAACACGCCTACCAGAAGGGCATCCTGGCGCAGCGGGGCATAGAATATTAAGAGCCTGGGAATATTGAAAGTCCGCGGTGGACTACGGGACGGCGGCTAAGTTTTCTGATCAACCTGAGAGAGTGTGCGCATGTCGTGGTTTAAGCGTGATGACGGAGAGTACGAGCCGGGTCCGGGCGGAAACGGCGGCCCGGAAGGCGGAAGGAATGTTCGCACCGAGGGTTTGTGGACCAAGTGCCCAGGCTGCCGCCAGACCATCTGGAAAGCGGAGCTTGAAGGCAATCTGAACGTGTGCCCGAAGTGCCAATATCACTTCAAAATTGGCGCGCGGAAGCGGATTGAATTGTTGCTGGAACCGGGGTACGAGTTGGTGGACACGGGGCTGCGGTCGACCGATCCGCTCAACTTCAGCGACATGAAGCCCTACAAGCTGCGGCTGAAGCAGGCGCGGGAAGCGACAGGACTGGATGACGCGATTTTGAACGCGGTGGGCCAGCTTGGACCGCATGCGGTGGTGATGAGCGCGATGGAGTGGAACTTTGCGGGCGGCTCCATGGGTTCCGTGGTGGGTGAGACGATTGCCCGCGCTGTGGATCGCGCACGGGTGACTCGGAAGCCGCTGATTGTGGTGGCTGTCTCCGGCGGCGCGCGCATGCAGGAAGGCATTGCCAGCCTGATGCAAATGGCCAAGATCTCTGCCGCGCTTGCGCAGTTGGATGAGGCTAAGGTCCCGTATATTTGCGTGCTCACCGATCCTACGACTGGCGGCGTGACCGCGAGCTTTGCGATGCTCGGCGATTTGAATATTGCTGAACCGGGAGCGCTGATCTGCTTTGCGGGACCGCGCGTGATTGAACAGACCATCCGCCAGAAGCTTCCTGAAGGCTTCCAGCGCGCGGAGTTTCTGCAGGAAAAAGGCTTCCTGGATGCCGTTGTGCATCGCAAGGATCTGAAGGCGTACCTGATCAGGGCGCTGGAGTTTTTGCAGGTGAAGTCGGTAGCCTGAGAGGCTCACTGACCTGGTCGAGCAGATTTTTTAGATATCGTAAACAGCACAAGCAGAAAGGGCGCTCGGTTGAGCGCCCTTTCTGCTGTGATGCGTTCTTCCTCTGTTCTCTTA
>Ga0116135_1001188_pt1 | contig 13544 bp, 12 predicted proteins | sample June2015DPH_20_1_FD_89738 | JGI IMG/M metagenome (GOLD analysis project Ga0116135, IMG submission 89738) | Peatland microbial communities from SPRUCE experiment site at the Marcell Experimental Forest, Minnesota, USA - June2015DPH_20_10 | ecosystem: Environmental > Terrestrial > Soil > Wetlands... | reverse complement strand
AGCAAGGTCCGGTTGAAGGCATCGCCACTGAATCGAGTGTCGCAGCGCGCTACGTTGATATCTCGGTTCCGCCCTTCAAGCGGAAGCGCATCCAGGTTGAGACGACTCGCAACGCCTTCGCTTACGTCTTTGCCGGCGCAGGCACGTTTCGCGACGCCTCCAACCCGCAGGCCGTTCTGACCGAGTCAGGCGCAGACCCCAACGCGCCGGCCGTCTACGACGCAAAGAACCACTCGCTGGTTCTCTTCGATCGCGGCGACGAAATTGTTGTGCAGGCCGGTCCAGAAGGCATCCGTTTCCTGCTCGTCTCCGGCAAGCCGCTTGAAGAGCCCGTCGCGTGGTACGGCCCAATCGTGATGAACACACAGGCAGAACTCCGCCAGGCCATGAGCGAACTGCAGACTGGCAAATTCATCCACCACAAGTAACGCAAGCCCGCCTGGCGGACTGTCGAAAAGGCCTCTGCGCAATCTCGATTCTTGCTATACTGTGCTTGTTCCCGGAAGGGGTGGTTCCTCTCGGGAGTTTGTCTACTTGGCGAGCAGCATAAGGACGAGGATTACGAGTGCGATCACAAACCGCCAATCAATGGCTCTAGTGATCAAAACCCGCATCCGGGACGATTTCTCATCCATTCGCCCTCACCTCCTTTGCGTTGGCACGGCCCGCAGGTCGCCTCTACGGCCTGCGGACCGACGGCTCACTCTTCCGAGCCGATCTTCCGCCGCCGCTCCCACACACGCAAAGAAGCGCACTCATCCTATAGCTTGTTTTTCTGCTCCGCCGCTGATCTGGATCACGCCTCCACCGGCAGTTCCGCCGACAGAATGTTCATCGGCGTCAGCCCTTGTTGCCGCAACGCGCGCAAGCTCAGCGCGTCGTGCCGCTTGGCCAGCCGCCGCCCATTATGGTCCACCACCAGCGCGCAGTGAAACCACGCCGGATTCTCAAACCCCAGCGCTCGGTTCAGCAAAATCTGCCGCGCGGTCGACTTCAGCAGGTCCGCACCGCGCACCACCTCCGTAATTCCCATTGCCGCGTCGTCCGCCGCGCACGCCAGTTGATAGCTGGGCACGCCATCGCGCCGCCACACCACAAAGTCCCCAAAGTCGCGCCCGGCAACAAAGCTCTGCGGCCCCAGGTTGCGATCTTCAAATTCCACCACCTCGCCGTCCGGAACCCGGAAACGCCAGTTGATTCCTTTCCCAAGTTCATTGTCCGCGGGCAAGCTCCCTTTCAGCGGTCTGCATGTCCCTGGATAGACGGGTCCATCGTCCAGCGGCTCCATCTGCGCATGACCCTTCGCGTCCGGCCACGCGCTCTCATGCGGAGCAGCCAGCGCATTGTCGAGGTCTTTGCGGGAACACCGGCAGGGGTAAAGGAATCCGTTGCGCACGAGTTGGCGCCATGCGTCCAGGTAGACGTCCAGTCGACGGCTCTGCTGATAGGGCGCAAACGGACCTCCCTTGTCCGGGCCCTCCTGCCAGCGAATTCCCAGCCAGCGCAGGTCCTCGACAGCAGCCTCTGCATATTGGGCGCGGCACCGGTCCGGGTCCAGGTCCTCCATCCGCATCACCAGCGTGCCGCCTGCTTCGCGTGCCCTCTGGAACGCAGTCCAGAAGGTACGCGCGTGGCCCACATGCAGATAGCCCGTCGGCGACGGCGCGAGCCGCCCGCGATAACCCGAATGTTCCAATGAAGAAGTGCCGGCCATACCCTAGACGAGTTTAGCCAGCCTCAGCGCAGCTGTATAGACGCAACTCGAGTGCGTTTTGCGAGGGAAACTCCGCTCTAATCCGACTGCTGCTCTTTGTTCGAGTCCTGGCTCTCGTCCCCGTCGCCGCTCTTGTCGTGGTGGTGGCTATATTGCTGAATGTCGTCGTCCAGATGCTTCGGATCCACCGACACCTGCACAACGTCCATCTCGTTCCCGTCCTTGTCCACCACAAACAGGCCCATCCGGTCGCCCTCGGAGCGAACGAAGATGAGAGTCTGCTCTTCGCCGTGGCGGCTTGTGTCGCGAATGATCCTTTCCCAGCCTGCGCCAAGTTTCTCCTCGACCATCTGATTCAATTCGTCCCCGTCAACCTTCTCCTGGAACGACTCAATTTCCGCGACGTGCAAGTTGCGTACGCCACCATGCGTCGACTTGCTGGCCATCAGGCTCACCAGGCCCAGGAACGGAATCTTTGTAGCTCGCACGTGATACCGGCTCTCGATCGAGTGCACAACGCCGTCAAACCCGCCCTCGGCGCCGCCCGCCAGCACTGCCACTGGAACCAGCAGCGCCACAAATCCGATGGGAATCAACAGGAACCGTCTCATTCGTTATCTCCCGTCTTGACCTTGGTCTTCGCTTTTGTATTTTCCTTGTCCCTGATGGTCGCATCCTTGGCAATATCGCCCAGCGCGCCCAGCCCGCCAATATGCTTCAGCTTGCTCAGGTCTTCCATCCGAATTGGCCCAAGGATCAGCACGATCGACAGCTCCTTCGGCTCCGCAGACAAGATGAACATCCCATGCGACTCTCCGTTCACCAGCTTCACCATTACGTCGGTGGTTTCGCCCGTCTTGCGTTCGCGTTCGCGCACAACCGGCGTCCACTCGCTGGTTTCAAAGTACTTGCGCAGATGGTCGATGTCCTCCATCGAGTACTGGCCTTCCTTCTCAAACTCGTAGTCACGCACGTAGATGCCTTCAAGTCCGTCGATCAGCTTGCGCGTCGCGGCTTCATCGTCATCTTTATCGTTCATGAACTTCGCGGCGAAGGCCAGCATGTTTTTGCCCAGGGTCACCTCGGTCACGTTGGAGGCACGCTGGGACAGCTCCTTCTCAACCCCAGGCGGCAGCGGCAGCGGCGAAGTCTGCGGAGGCCCACCCTGCGCCGCTGCGATTGACGCCATTCCGGCAAATACCAATACAAAAATGAGAATCCGGTTCTTCATGCGTTCTCCCTACTCCTGTCCATCGCGGCCGCGAGCCGAAAGTTGACGATTCATCTGGTTCAGCGCACGGCTGGTAATCCGCAACGCTGTCAAAACCTGTTGCCGGGCCGCTTCGCCCCGTGCCTGCTCTTCAATGCGCTCCTGGTGACTGTGCCAGGCAAACCCGCCCGCCAGCGCCGCCGTCAGCAGCAGCGCCGCCGCCATTCGCTGCCACAGCATGGTCGCATTCCGCACCCGCTCTGCCTGCAGTTGACGCCGCTTTTCCATCAACCGATGTTTCAGGCTGGGAGGCGCCGGCCGCCGTTCTAACGCCTGGCGCAGCTCCTGCTCAAATTCCTTTGCAGACTCGAATTCCTTTCCAGGCTCAAAATCCATTCACTTGCTCCCTTTTCTCTGTCAGACCCTGGTCCGTAACCAACCCCTTGTCTCGCACAAATTCCTTCAAATGCGTCTGCGCCTTGGCCCTCAGCAGCTTCAATCCCCGCTGCAGGTGGCTCTTCACCGTGGCCAGCGGAGCATCCAGCGTGGTTGCAATCTCTTCCGGCGTCAGGTCCTCCTGGTAGCGGAGCACCAGCGCCGCGCGTTGCGGCTCAGGCAGCGTGGTCAGCAGTTGTTCCAACCGCGCACCGAGCGGCGATGCATGCTCATCCACCTGCGCGCCGTGACTCTCGTCAATCTCCACCCAAAGATCCACGCCCCGCACTTTACGCCTTCTCAGGGCGTCGGTTGACCGGTTCATCGCCACCCTTCGCAGCCAGAAGCAGGCGTGATCTCCTGATTCCATTCTGCCCAGGTTCCTATCCAGTTCCAGAAACACATCCTGCGCAATCTCTTCCGCCAGGCCGCGATCGCCGGTCATGCGCCATGCCAGCGAAAACACCATGGACTGGTGCTCGTCCACGAGTTGTTCAAAATCCGCGTGCCAGCCGTGGGCCATAAGTTTCGCTGCTACTCTCTTATCCGCAGAATTCCCCGAGCGGGGATGCAGAGAGTACGCGATTGAGCGAAAAAAGTTCAGGAGCGAGTTGGAGGTATGACAATAGTTGAATACGACTTCACCGTTCGCCGGCAACCTCCGGGTAGCTGACAAACCGGGCGCAACGTTTTTTGCCCAGAGCCAAACGCGTCGTCCGCGGGAGCCTGATCGGAGAGCCAAATCGGATTTTTGATATGTTGGAGCTGTGAGGCCGCGTGCTTTTCTCGCTCCTGAAAGACGCACGGGAAGCACGATTCACCTATAAAGGTGGACCAATATGCGCCATGGACAAACGGACGCGAAGCAGGTTGGGAGTGAACTCAACCAGCGCGTTGCGGAAAGAACAAGGGAGCTTGCCGAAGCCAACGCAGAACTGCAAATCCAGGTTGGATTGCTGCAAAATCTCCCTGTAATTGCCTGGACGCTCAAGCCGGATGGGACACCCGATTTCGTGAACCAGGTTTGGCTAGAATACTCCGGTCAGACCCTGGATTTCGTCCGGTCACATCCCGAATCCTGGATGACTGCCGTCCACACCGAGGATCGCGAAGCCGCGTCGAGAGTCTTTTGGGAAGGAGTGCGCTCGGGACAGGGATTCGCGATGGAAACCCGGTTTCGCCGCGCTCGGGACGGCGTCTATCGCTGGCATCTTAATCAAGCAGTAGTCTTGCGCGATGCAGAAGGTAAAGTCCTCAGATTCGTCGGTACCAGCACCGACATTGATGACCAGAAACGTGCCCAGGAAGATTTGCGAGCAAGTGAGGCCAAGCTGCGGCGGGTGATCGATACGATCCCGTCCCTTTCCTGGTGCAATCTTCCTGATGGGCCGAATGAATTCCTAAGCAAAGGCTGGCATGACTACACTGGCCTGTCTCCCGAAGAGGCGCGCGGCTGGGGTTGGGCTACGGCTTTCCATCAAGACGATCTGCCGCCATTGATGACGCGCTGGCAGGAACTGTTGATCTCAGGAGAACCGGGAGAAATCGAGGCACGCATTCGCCGCCACGATGGAGAGTACCGCTGGTTTCTCATCCGCGTCGCTCCGTTCCGCGATGAAGCCGGCGCGATTGTGCGTTGGTACGGTACCAGCACCGATATCCATGATCGCAAGTTAGCTGATGAGGCTCTACGGGCGAGTGAAACCAATCTCCGCCAAACCGTCAACAGCATTCCCGGGCTCATCTGTACCATGAATCCGGCTGGTGAGATTGACGAGCTCAACCAACCGCTTCTGGAGTACTTCGGCAAGACTCCCAAGGAGCTGAAAGGTTGGAGGATGACCGATGCTGTTCATCCGGACGACCTACCTGAAGTGATCAAGGCTTATACGTATTCGATCACGAATGGAACACCATACGAAATTGAACATCGCTGCCGGCGGGCAGATGGTGTCTATCGGTGGTTCCAAGTCCGAGCTTCGGCCGTGCGAGACGCTGACGATCACATAACGGGTTGGTATGTCTTACTGACCGATATAGACGACCGGAAGCGCGCCGAGGAAGCGCTACGCGCGAGTGAAGCCCGACTCCGCGAGACTCTCGACAATATTCCTGCATTGGTGTGCACGATAAGTTCGGACGGCCAGGTCTTACATCCCAATCGACCATTTTTGGAGTTCTTCGGCAAGACAATCGAGGAAATGAATGCTTGGCGCACCAATGATGTCATTCATCCGGATGTTCTTCCACGCGTCATCGAAGAATTTACGCAGTCCCTCACAAGCGGAACGCGCCTGGACAGCGAGGTGCTTTATCGCCGCGCCGACGGCGTTTTTCGATGGACCCATCTTCAGATTGTTCCTGTGCGGGACACGGAAGGCACAATCTCTATCTGGTATGGGCTTATCACCGATATTGACGACCGGAAACTCGTCGAGGACGAACTTAAGCGGAGCGAAGCAAGACACCGGGTGGTGGTTGAAACGGCCAGCGACGCGGTGGTCAGTATTGACGAAAGTGGCACAATCATTCTTGCGAACCCCGCAATCGAGCGGATATTTGGATACAACCCGGAAGAGCTGATCGGCAAACCTATGACCATGCTCATGCCGGGAGCAATGCGCAAACTCCATGAGACGGGATTCAAACGTTATCTCGAAACCGGCGAGAGACGGCTGAACTGGCAAGGAACCGAGGTGCCTGCGCTGCGGTCGAACGGAGAGGAGTTCCCCGCGGAGGTCTCATTCGGACAAATGGTCTCGAATCACCGAAAGATCTTCACCGGATTCATTCGAGATATCTCCGAAAAGAAGCGCGCTGAAGAAGCGATACGTGCAAGTGAGCGAAACCTGAGCCTGATCATCAATACGATGCCCGTGCTTGCGTGGTCCGCTCTTCCAAACGGCGAGGTCGAATTCTTCAATCGGCGGTGGCTGGATTACACGGGTTTGTCTCCCGAGCAGGCGCTGGGATGGGGATGGGCTGAAGTAGTTCATCGCGATGACCTCGGTCGGCTGACTGAGTACTGGCAATCAATCCTGACTACCGGAGGATCGGGCGAGATTGAAGCACGTCTTCGACGCCTTGACGGTGACTACCGATGGTTTCTCTTCCGCGCAAATCCCCTCCGCGACGATTCTGGCGCAATCATTAAATGGTATGGCACGAATACCGATATCGACGACCGGAAGCGCGCCGAAGACGCGCTCAACGAACTGCGGTCAGAACTCGCCCACATGGCAAGGGTATCGAGCCTCGGGGCCTTGACCGCGTCAATTACACACGAAATCAATCAACCGCTTACGGGGATTGTCATCAATTCCCAGGTCAGCATGCGGGCAATATCCGCGGACCCTCCGAACATCGATAGTGCCCGCGAAGACGCGGAACGCTTGATTCGTGATGCCAAACGAATGTCCGAAGTGATTACGAGATTACGCGCTCTCTTCAGCAAGAAGGATTCCGTTGGCGAACCCGTTAACTTGAATGAGGCAGCACGTGAGGTCATCGTGCTTTGTCGTGATGACCTTCAGAGAAACCGCGTGATCCTGCGACAGGAGCTCGCCAACGACCTGCCGTCCATCACAGGTGATCGTGTCCAGCTTCAGCAGGTCATCCTCAACCTGGCCCGGAACGCCTCCGACGCAATGAGCGGCGTTGAAGATCGTCCGAGGGAGTTGGTCATCAGAACCGAAAAAGAAGAATGTGATTGCGTGCGACTGACGGTACAAGACACAGGCGTGGGGATTGCAACGCAGGATATGAAGAAGCTATTTGAAGCCTTCTACACGACCAAGACGGAAGGAATGGGAATGGGCCTGTCGATAAGCCGCACCATTGTCGAGAGGCATAACGGCCGGCTATGGGCTGAGCCGAATGACGGCCCCGGAGCGACTTTTTCGTTTTCGATACCCTTCAAGCCTGACGATGTTACGAATGTCCAGGCCACAGTGTGAATTGGACAGGACGAAGCGCCAGCGGGAGAAGGCTGCGCGGTTCCGGGTTCCGTTCGTATTGCTATCCCCAACGCCATTTTTCCGGATCTGGGTTCCTTCAGACCAAGAGCACTCGCCGCCGCGTTCATCCTGGATCATCCCACCGGTTTGCTCTAAGCTCTCTGTATGGCAGAATCGACTCCGTATAGAGCAATTACAAAGGAAATCGCGGTTAGCGTTACACCCACTTACCTTGAGGCGCAATCATCGCCGGAGAGTTCGCAGTATTTCTGGGCTTATCGAGTGATCATCGAGAATAGGGGACAGGAAACCGTACAGCTGCTGAGCCGGCACTGGATGATCACGAACGCGCGCGGCGAACTCACCGAGGTCAAGGGTCCGGGTGTCGTGGGGGAGCAACCAGTGCTCAGAACCGGCGAGCGCTTTGAATACACGAGTGGCGTGCCTCTCGACACGACGTCGGGGATGATGGGCGGGGCTTACCAGATGGAGAGCGAGAGCGGCGAGCGGTTTGATATTGAGATACCGACATTCTCGCTGGATCGTCCTGGCCGGGGTCTACTGCCGAACTGAGGATTCGGTGCTCGAGCCAGCTCAGAACAACTCCGGAATGCTATGAAACGCAATCCGCGTCGGCGCGGCCTTGAACGCGGTCAGCATCGTCGCTGGAGCCAGCGTGCTCATCCCATACTTGTTGTTGAGCGCATCCATCGTCTCCAGCAGTTTCGCCCGGCTCTGCGCATCTTCGGTGCCTTCAAACAAATTGAGTGAGTGCAGCCGGTCCGGCACCAATTCCCCTAGATGCACGCCAATAAAGTAAGGCGGCGGATGCCCCGGCGGCTGGCTCGCCCATAAGCGCGAAAGCGCCGCTATCAGCGTTTGATTGTCCTGGCACTCGCTCAGTTTCATCTCCGCCTTCCAGCCCTTCTTCGGCACGCCGAACCCCACTGCCGGCTTCGCCTTTGACTCCGGCACGCCAAACCCGAGCACCACGCCAATTTTGCCCGCCCACAATCCGCCCGCGCGCAGCCGCATGGCCGCCTTGTGTAGCAGCTTATGCGCCACAGCCCATGCCTGCTCCGGCGAGCGCATCTCCGGCGCCAGCACATGCTGGTGGCTGATCGACTTCAGATGCTCCGTCTCCGACATGTCGAAGTCTTCGCCCTTGAGCCAGTGCCACAGCCGCTCGCCCCAGACAGATCCCCAAAGCTGCCCGGCCTTTTCGCAATCCAGCGCCAGCAGATCGTCCATGCTCTTGATCCCCTGCTCGTTCAACCGGACCTCAGTGCGCGGCCCAATCCCCGGCAGATCGCGCAACGTCAGTTGCCGCAGCGCCTCCGGTAATAAATCCAGCGGCAGCGCTACCAGCCCGTCCGGCTTCTCCATGTCGCTCGCTACCTTGGCCAGATACCGGTTCGTCGCCAGGCCAACTGAGCTGCGCAGTGACTCGCCGACCGTCTCCCGGATCCGCGCCTTCACACGCCTGCCCAGCTCCATCGCCGCCAGCAGACTCCGCTCGCGCCCCATCAGCCGGCAAGCCATCTCGTCGATGGAGAGCACAGCCGTCACCGGAAGGCAGGTTTCCACCGCCTCCACAATTCGGTGGTGGTAGTCCACGTAGATCTCGTGCCGCGCCTCCAGCAGCACCAGGCCGGGGCACATGCGCTTTGCCTCGCCCACCTGCGTGCCGGTCTTCACCCCGAACGCCTTGGCCTCGTAACTGGCCGCAATGCAAACAGTTGTATCCGCCATCATGGGCACCACGGCCACCGGCCGCCCGCGCAGTTCCGGCCTCACTTCCTGTTCCACCGAGGCAAAGTAGGAGTTCAAATCGACAAACAGCCAGTTCAGTCCCGCGTCGCCTTCAGCGCTTTTTGCAGTAGCCCTGGTCACCGCAACATCGGGGCCGTCGGAATCTGGTTCCGGCTCCAGCACAGGTTCATCTTCCGGCCAGACTTCGACCGATGCACTCGGTACCGAATTGGCTCCGGTCGCCATCGTGGAATTATTTTCGCTTTTTATTCCCTCTTCAGCAAGCGGAAAATCAAACAGTGACCGGGGAACCCGCCGATGCTACACTTGTCGCGACGGGCAGTCTGCTCCCCCCAGCCCCGAAAATACGTCTTTAAAGTAAAGACCCGAGCCATCAGCGCGCGGTCTTTTGAGGAGTGTCCCGGAGTATGCGAAGCATGGTTCATTGGGTAGTGATGAACGGTAGCGTGCTCGCAGTCCTGGTGACGGTGGGAGTGGCCGTCCTGCTGGTTTGCTGCCTCGGCTGCTCCAACTGCCCCGCCCGCGACAAAGACGATCTCTTCCGCCGCCGCGAGCTGTAGACACGTCAATCCACGCGCGTCCCCTGGTGGAACCGCACCTGCCAGATTCCTGCTTCTCGAATCCATAAAGTACTGCGCAGAGTCACGCTCCGTGCCCCCGCATCATCCATCCTCACCGTCCGATAAGTCACCAACGCTACATCTGCTCCAATGCGCGAGCACTTCAATTCTTCCGCGGCCGGAGAGTGATAGTCTCCGCTCGCCAGTGAATCCACAATCGTCTTTCTATCAAACACTCGTCCTGACGATCCGAACTCCAGAAAATCTTGCGCCAGCAGCGCCTCCACCTGCGCCCGATCCCGCCGCACTGCAGGATCGAGAAGCGCAATCTCGCAGCGAATCAAATGCGCGCACACGCCCTCATCCGTCGGCTCAACCTTTCCCGCGCAGTACTCTGCGAACGTCATTCTCCCGCTCCAACGCCAACCGGCGGCTTCAGATACTCCTCAAAGTGCGCCAATATCCGATTGAACAACTCTGTCCGCACATCCGGCCCCGCAATCGAGTGCGTCTTCCGCGGAAAAAGCTGCAGATCGTAGGGAATCCCCGCTTCAATCAGCTTTTGAATGAACTGAATCGAGTTTTCCATGTGCACATTGTCGTCGCCCGTGCCATGCGCCAGCAGCAGATGCCCCTTCAGGTTCGCCGCCGAGTTCACCACCGAGAAGTCCTTGTACCCCTCCACGAAATCCTTGGGCTCGCTCATATATCGTTCCGTGTAAATGGAATCGTAGTTGCGCCAGTCAGTCACCGGAGCCACGGCAACCCCGGCGCGAAATCGGTCGGAGTGCGTGAGCGCATACAACGTGAACGTCCCGCCCCAGCTCCATCCCCACCACCCCATCCGCTTCGCATCCAGTTGCGGATACTTCGCCAGCGCCGCGTCCACCACTGTCAATTGATCCTCAAGCTGCACCGGGCCAAAGTCGTGATACGCCGCCTGTGCAAAGGCGCGCCCGCGCTTGCCCGTTCCGCGATTGTCCGCGTGCAGCACCGCAAATCCGTGTTCGGCAAGCACCTCGTCAAACAGCAGGCTGTCGCTCCACTTATCATTCACCGTCATCGGCCCCGGTCCGCCGTACGGATTCACGATCAGCGGCACGCTCGCTGCATTTGTTGTTCCCGGTGGCAGCAGCAACGTCGCATAGAGCGTCTCGCCGTCGTGAGCCTTCACCTCAAACTGTTCCGGCGCATGCAATTGGTAGGCGTTCAGTGATGGCCCCGTCCAGAACACGTTGCAACTCCCGCCCGTCTGGCACAACCGCAGCGAGGCCGGCTCCATGCGCGTAGACTTCTTGTCCACATACGCGAATGCTCCCGGCGCAAAGTTTCCCTCGTGCGTCCCCCCGCCCTGGCTCAACTGCCTGCGGTTCCCGTCAAACTCCACCTGCCACAACTGCTGTTCCAGCGGGTCGCCTTCGTTCGACTCGAACTCGATCTGCTTCCGCGCAAAATCCACGCCCAGAACGCCTCCCACTTCAAAGTCGCCCCTGGTCAGTTGCCGTTGTAGTTTTGCAGTCGTGCCTGCCGGATTGTTCTCGTCGTAGCTATAGAGATAGAGGTGCGTGTGCCCATCCGCCCAATCGGTCAGAACCATCTCGCCTGCGCCCACCGCCACGTCGTAAGCCTCGTCAAAGAACTTGTCGTCATGCAGTTGCAGCACCAGGTGCGCCGAGCCGGTTTGCCGGTCCGCAAAGTAGATGTCGCGGTGCTTGTGGTCGCGCGTCAGCGTCTCAATCCACAGCGTCCTTGCGTTTACCCAGCCGAAGCGCGGAATGTAGTCCTGCCCATCGCGTATCGGCAGCCTCACCCACACTGTCTTCCCGCCCATCGCGCCCACCACACCCACGCGCACGTTGGGATTTGCATCGCCCGGCTGCGGATAGCGCTGATCGGTGACTGTCGCGTGCGTTGGGATCCAATCCGTGATCGGATACTTTGGCACAGCGCTTTCATCCATGTGCAGAAAAGCCAGGCTCTTCGAGTCCGGCGCCCAGAAGTAGTTGCTGCGAACGTCCAGCTCCTCCAGGTAAACCCAGTCCACTTCGCCGTTGAGGATGCTGGTGTTCTGCGTCGGGGCCACGGCAATCGTAGGTGTTCCCGCTTCCCTGAGCCGCAGCACATGAAGCCCATGGTCGCGCACATACGAGATGGCATCGCCACTGGGTGAGAACTTCGGATCATCCCCCGACGCCGCTCCCGTAAAACCCACTTCGATCCCCGTCCCGTTGCGCAGATCGTAGAGCCACAGCCGCCCATCCGAGTCGAACAGAAGATGCAGCGAGTCCGGCGCCCAGATATAGCTGGCCATCTTGTAGCGGTCGCGGTGGTCGCGGTCCTGCTCCGTGTCGCTCCCTCCGGCTAGCGACGCCAACTTCGCCCGGCTCACCAGCACATGCGATTTCGCCGTCGCCGGATCAATATCCAGCAACTCGCCACTTTCGAGATAGGTCAGATGCTTTCCGTCCGGCGACCAGGTCAGTCCATCTGGAGGATTGCCCGCCGGCGAGCCGTGCGCATAGATCGCCTCCACCGTCAGCGGTTTCGCTGGTTCCTGGGCTGTGAGAGCAACGGTCGCGAGAGAAAAAACAGCAATGGTCAAAACTCTGTGAAGGGATGCGCGTGTCAAAAGAGATTCCTCAGTGGGATGGGTTCAGGCCGCAGAATTCATCCACGTGCGTGGCCCGAGCTTCCACAGAAGTGTAAATCACCTGCTTCTCCTCTTTGCACCGCAGGCCCTGACGGTATATGGTCCCTCTCATGCAATGGGCAACTCCTGAAGAACGGCGCAATCTCGGTCAGGCGCGGCGCAAGCAGGTCGGCCGCCAGCAGCACAACGCATTCAACCCCAAAGCGCGCAAGACCTCGCCGCTCGATCTTCTTGCCCGTTCCATGCACGGCCGCGTCCCGCCGCTGGTCAAGCTCAAGTACGATCTCATGGCCGCCTCGCCGTTTGGCTATTTTCGCGGCGCAGTGCCCGTCATGGCCGCGGACCTGGCTCTGCTGCCCAACACCGGCATCATTTCCCAGCTCTGCGGCGACGCCCATGTGCGCAACCTCGGCGCCTACGCCGCGCCCGACGGCCGCCTGGTCTTCGATATCAACGACTTCGACGAAACCATCCGCGGGCCCTTCGAGTGGGACCTCAAGCGAATGGCCGCCTCCGTCACCCTTGCCGGCCGCGGTGCCTCTCACAAGGACTCCGCCGCGCGCGCAGCAGTGGAGCACTTCATCGAGCACTATTCCGCGCAGATGCACGCCTTTGCCGGCATGCCTCTGATTGAGATAGGCCGCCACCAGGTCCATCGCATGAGCCAGGTCACGCCTATTCACGATGCACTGCTGAAGGCTGAGCGAGCCAAACCTGAGCACACCCTCGACCAGCTCACCGAGCCTGCACCCTCTAAATCCAGAACCGCCAAGTCCGGCGGCCGCCGCTTCAAAGAAATCAAGCCCATGTTGACCCGCGTCACCGCCGCGCAAGCTGATGCCGTGATCGCCTCGCTTGGGCCGTATCGCCAGATGCTGGAGCCGCAGCGCCAGCATCTTCTGTCCTTCTACAAGCCAATCGACGTAGCCTTCAAAGTCGTTGGCACCGGCTCCGTCGGCCTGCGCGATTATTGTGTCTACTTTGAAGGCAACGGCCCTGAAGATCCCCTCTTCCTGCAGATCAAGGAGGAGCCCAACTCCGGCTATGCATCGTATCTGCCCGATGCGCACTCGCCCCACCACAACGGCCAGCGCGTTGCGGAAGGCCAGCGCGCCATGCAGATCCAGTCCGACCCATTCCTCGGCTGGACCCACATCGGAAACCGCCAATATCTGGTTCGCCAGCTCAACGACCACAAGGGCTCCATCAATCTTGAAGATCTCGCCGGTGGGGCCCTGGTGGCCTT
>Ga0116135_1001185_pt1 | contig 13571 bp, 11 predicted proteins | sample June2015DPH_20_1_FD_89738 | JGI IMG/M metagenome (GOLD analysis project Ga0116135, IMG submission 89738) | Peatland microbial communities from SPRUCE experiment site at the Marcell Experimental Forest, Minnesota, USA - June2015DPH_20_10 | ecosystem: Environmental > Terrestrial > Soil > Wetlands... | reverse complement strand
GTTGAACCACAGAAAGCCCAGTCCGGCGCCGAACACCGCGCCGCACAGCACCGCGAGTTCGCCGGTACCAGGGACGTAGTTGATCTGCAGATAGTCCGAGAAAACTGCGTTGCCGACGAGATAGGCGATCAGGCCGAAACTCAGGGCCGCGATCATGACCGGCACGATCGCCAGACCGTCGAGACCGTCCGTCAGATTGACCGCGTTGCCGGCGCCGACAATGATGAACGCGCCGAACAGCACAAAGAACCATCCCAGGTTCAGCACGACTTCCTTGAAAAACGGGATCACCAGCGCACTGGAGAGCTGGTCGCGTCCGAGCCGGACCAGCGCGTAACACGCGGCAATCGCGATCACGGCTTCGATCGCCAACCGGATGCGGCCGGCAAATCCGCTATGGGTCTGCTTGGTGACTTTCAGGTAATCGTCATAGAAGCCGACAAAGCCGAAGCCCAGCGTCACCGCCAGCACGATCCAGACATAGGGATTGAGCGGATTGGCCCACAGCAGCGTCGCGACCACCAGCCCGGACAGGATCATCAGCCCGCCCATGGTCGGCGTGCCCTTCTTGGTGAGAAGATGCGATTGCGGACCGTCGGTGCGGATCGGCTGTCCCTTGCCCTGGCGAATCCTCAAGTGATCGATGATCCAGGGCCCGAACAGAAAAACGAACAACGCCCCGGTCAACATCGCGCCGCCGGTGCGAAAGGTAATGTAGCGAAATACATTCAGAAACGGGTGCAGCGCGCCCAAACCGGGAACCGTGTTCGAAAGCTCAATCAACCAGTAAAACATTCAATCCGCCCTATACCGCGGCTTCATCGAGCGCGGTTTTGCCGGGAAAGCGCTTTTCGAGCGCCTGCACAATCGTTTTCATCTTCGAGCCCAGCGATCCCTTGATCATGATCGCATCGCCGGCGCGAATCGCTCCGACGGCCTGCGCTTCGAGACTCGCCGCGCTGTCGGCATAGCCGCCCCGTTTACCCGTGGAAAGAGCATCCCACAAGTTACGCATCAGCGGACCACAACAATACACGAGATCAATATGGTTGGCCTTGACGGCCTCGTTCAGACCGCGATGCAATTCCGCGCTGGTGGGGCCCAGTTCCAGCATATCGCCGAGCACCGCGATACGGCGGCCCTGCGGACCGACCACGGCCTGGCCGAGCACGTTGAGCGCCGCGGCCATCGACGCCGGATTGGCATTATAGCTTTCATCTATCAGGGTGGCCTCGCCGCCGACGACCTCCAGGGTACGCCGCACGCCGCGGCCCGCCGCGGGCTCGATATGCGACAGCGCCAGCGCCGCCAGCGCAAGGTCAGCGCCCGCCAGCGACGACGCCGCGAGCACCGCCAGCGAATTCATCGCCATGTGACGGCCGGGCATGCCGAGTTTGTAGGTCACCTCATGGCCGAGGATGTCAGCATGCACCGCCGAGCAGGCGGCATGCAGCGACACCTCAAGCAGACGCGCGTCGGATTTCTGGTCGGCGCCGAACGAGACGATGCGCGAGATGCCGAGTTTTTTGGCGTGGCGTTGCAGTCTGGCGAATTGCGAATTGTCGCGGTTGAGCACCACCGCGCCGCCGGGCTCCACGCCTGAGAAGATTTCCGCCTTGGCGTCGGCAATCGCCTCGATGCCGGCGAAGAATTCCAGGTGCACCGGCTCGACCGTGGTAATGATGGCGACGTGTGGCCGCACCATCCTGACCAGAACATCGATTTCGCCGGCGTGATTCATGCCGATCTCGAAGATCGCAAACCGCACCGTCGCCGGGCATCGCGCCAGCGACAGCGGCACACCCCAGTGATTGTTGAACGACGCCGCCGAGGCATGGGTCTCGCCCTGGGCGCCGAGCACGCGCCGCAGCGCCTCCTTGGTCGAGGTCTTGCCGACCGAGCCGGTGACCGCGATCACTTGCGCGTCCAAACGCGCGCGGGCGGCATGCGCGAGATCGACCAGACCGGCGAGCACGTCCTCGACCACCAGTAGCGGCGCGTCGGACGCGAATTTGTCGCGCTGCGCGGCCTCGACCACCGCCAGTGCGGCCCCCGCTTTCAATGCGGCCGCGACGAAATCATGCCCGTCATGGACGTCGCCCTTGATTGCGAAATAGGCCTCGCCCGGCGCGACCGTGCGGCTGTCGATCGAAAGGCCGGTGACCGCATCGGGCAACACCCCGTTGACCTGCGCGCGCATCGCCGCCGTCATCGCGGCCAAAGTCCATAATGGCGTCACGCTCATGCGACCCTCGGCGCGAGCGCGGCGGCAACCGCGTCATGATCGCTGAACGGCAGCACCCGGTCGCCGACGATCTGTCCGGTCTCATGGCCCTTGCCGGCAATCAACAGCGCATCGCCGTTCTGCAGACCGGCAATCGCGGTGCGGATCGCCTCCGTGCGGTCGCCGATATCCCTTGCGCCTTTCGCCGCGCCGAGAATCGCCGATCGGATGGTCGCCGGATTTTCGCTGCGCGGATTGTCGTCGGTAATGATGACGCTGTCGGCATTCTCGGCGGCGATCGCGCCCATCAGGGGACGCTTGCCGGCATCGCGGTCGCCGCCGGCGCCGAACACCACGACCAGGTTGCGCCTGGCGTAGGGCCGCAGCGCCTGCAGCGCCTTGGCCAGCGCATCAGGCTTGTGCGCATAATCGACAAAGATCGGCGCGCCGTTGCGCTCGCCGACCCGCTCCAGCCGGCCCTTGGCGCCTTCAAGATGTTCGAGCGCGGCGAACACCTGATCCGGTTCGCTGCCGGTGCCGATCGCCAATCCGGCGGCGACCAGCGCGTTCTCGATCTGGAATTCGCCGACCAGCGGCAGCCGGATTGAATATCGGCGCCCGTGATGTTCGAGCTCGAGCCGCTGCGCGAAGCCGTCGATGCCGGCCGCGGCAAGGCGAATGCCCTCGCCGGCGCCATCGCCCTTGTTGCCGACCGTGATCAGCCGCAGGTTTTTCGCACGCGCCGCATCGATCACGGCCTGCGAGCAATCATGATCGGCCGCGATGACCGCGGCGCCGTCGGGCATTACGAGTTCGCGGAATAGCCTGAGCTTGGCGGCCAGATAATGCGCGACGTCAGGATGGTAATCCATGTGGTCGCGGCTCAGATTGGTGAAGCCGCCGGCGGCGATGCGCACGCCGTCGAGGCGATACTGATCGAGCCCGTGCGACGAGGCCTCGAATGCGAGATGGGTGACGCCATCGCGCGCGATTTCGTCCAGCTGGCGATGCAGCGCAATCGGATCGGGCGTGGTCAGCGAGCCGTAGACGGTACGCTTCGGCGACACCAGCCCGATGGTGCCGATACTGGCCGAGGCATCCCCCAACCGCTGCCAGATCTCGCGCGTGAAGGCAGCGACGGAGGTCTTGCCGCTGGTGCCGGTGACGGCCGCGATCGTCGCAGGTTGCTGCGGATAGAATCGCGCCGCGGCCAGCGCCAGCGCGCGTCGCGGATTGGGCGTAACGACGAACGGCACGCGGCGTTCGCCGGGGGGCGGATGGTCGCCCGCGACCGCAACGGCGCCGGACGCGATCGCCGCATCGATGAAGCGGGTGCCGTCGGTCTTGCTGCCTGAGAGCGCGAAGAACAGATCGCCCGGCTTTACGGTACGGCTGTCCACGGCCAGCCCGGTTACCTCGATCGCACCCGCGACCTCGACCGCTTCCGCCGGCGGGTCGATCGTGGCGTCATTGCTGAACAGGTCGCGGAGTCTCATTGTCTTCCAGTCCGGCCGGCGCGTTGGTGGTACGCCTTACTGGGTTCCCTTTGATGCCGCAAGAATAAGGCGGTCGGACGGCGGCAAATCGAAGCGCGGCTCGATGCCCAACAGCGGCGCGATGCGGGCGATCACATTGCCGCCGGTCGGCACCGCATTCCAGCCCGAAGTGATGAAACCGTAGGTTTCCTTCAGCGACTGCGGTTCGTCCAGCATGACCAGCAGCTGGTATTGGGGATGATCGGCCGGCAGGATCGCGGTGAAGGCCGTGAGCACGCGCTTCTTGGCATAGCGGCCGTTGACGACTTTTTCGGCGGTGCCGGTCTTGCCGCCGATGTAATAGCCCTTGACGTCGGCTTTTCGCGCGGTGCCGATCTCGGCATTGAGCCGCATCAGGAATCTCATCTTATCGGAGGTCTCGGGCTTGATCACCCGTTTGGCGACCTCCATCGCTTCCTGCTCGGTGCGTTTGAGGAAGGTCGGCGGAATCAGATAGCCGCCGTTGACCAGCGCATCGATTCCCATCACCGCCTGCAGCGGCGCTACCGCGATGCCGTGTCCGAATGCGATCGTCACCGTGTTGAGTTCGCTCCAGTGCCGCGGCAGGATCGGCGACGCGCTCTCGGGCAATTCGGTGCGCAGCCGCTCCATCTGTCCCATCTTGCGCAGGAAAGCCTTGTGCGCTTCGACCCCTTGCGACAGCGCAATGCGCGCCGCGCCGACGTTCGAGGAAAAGGTGAACACCTCCCTCATGTTGAGGAAGCGGCCCTTCGGCTCGTCGTCATGGATCGCGAACTTGCCATAATGCAGCGGCCCCCGCGCATCCCACAGCGAGTTGAGATCGTATTTGCCGGAATCCAGCGCCATCGCCAGCGTGAAGGCCTTGAAGGTCGATCCCAGCTCGTAGACGCCGGTGGTCAGCCGGTTGATGCGATCGGGATCGTGCGCCTCCTTCGGATTGTTCGGATCGAAATCCGGCACCGACACCATCGCCACGATCTCGCCGGTCCTGACGTTGGAGACGAGACCGGAGGCGGCCTTGGCGTGGAATTTTTCCTTGGCCTTGAGCAGTTCGTCGCGCAACGCGTGTTCGACGCGCAAGTCGACCGACAATTCCACCGGCCGCTGCAGGCGGTCGGTCGCGAAGCCGGCGCGATGCAGATCGGCCAGACCATTGGTGTCGAGCCATTTCTCCATCCCGGCGATGCCCTGATTGTCGATGTTGACCAGGCCGATCAGATGCGCGACTTCCGCGCCGGTGGGATAGACGCGCTTGTTCTCGCGCAGGAAGCCGATGCCGGGAATACCGAGGCGGTGAATTTCCTGCTGCTGCAACGGCGAGATTTCACGCTTCAGCCAGACGAAACCCTTTTTGCCGGACAGCCGGTCGCGTACTTCGCCGGTGTCGAGATCCGGCAAGGTCGCGGTCAGGAGCTCGATCGCCTCGTCCTTGTCGATGATGCGGCGCGGTTCGCCGAACAGGCTGGGCGCCTTGACGTCGGTGGCCAGTATCTCGCCATTGCGGTCGACAATATCCGGCCGCGCGGTCGCGATGGCGTCCTGCGCCGCCGCACGCCGCGCGCCGTGATTATCGCCATTGATCGTGAACATCACCAGCCGGCCGCCGATCACGGCATAGATCGCCGCGAAAGCCAGCATCGCAAAACCGACGCGCGCGCGCGCCTTGGCGGCGCGATCGACGTTACGCCCGTACAACAGGCTGCGGATCAGCCGCTGCCGCCATGGTTCCGCGGGCTTGGCAGGTTTGGTCGGGACAAGCGTCCGGCCGGTCATTGCCGAGCCTCCGGCGCTGTTACCGAGCCGGTCACGGCATTGGCGTCGATGGTTTCGATCATGGCGCCGATCGGATCGGGTGCGCCCGATCTGGTGAAGTTCGGCGGCCGCTCGGGCAGGTTTTTCAATGAATCATATTGCGTCGCGGTGATCGGCTTCAACGGCAGATGCCGTTCGGCGAGACCCTGCAAGCGCAACGGCGCGTCAAGCTTGGCCCATTCCGAGCGCAGCAGCGCGATGGCGTCACGCTGCTCGCGTATTTCCGCATGCAGCCGCAGCACCCGTTCGGTGCGATCGGTGGATTCCATTTTGATCCGGTAGACATAGGCGGCGGCGAACACCAGCACGCCGATCACGAGCAGATGGAGGATGCGCATGGTCAGCCTCCCCTCATCACGTCGGCGAGCACGGGCCATGCCGGCAAGTCCGCCGCGATATGCGCGGGCGCGGCAGAGCGTTCCGCCGCGCGCAGCTTGGCGGAGCGCGCGCGGGGATTGACCGCGATCTCGTCATTGTCCGCGGTCACCGGACGCTTGGTCAGGATGACAAAACTCGGCGCGGCCTGCGCGAGTTCGGGAAGATGGCGCGAGCCGCCGCCGGCCTTGGCGCGTTCGCCCAGGAAGTTCTTGACGATGCGGTCTTCCAGCGAATGAAACGACACCACCACAAGCCGGCCGCCCGGCTTCAGCACCCGCTCCGCCGCCGCGAGCGCCAGATGCAGTTCGTCGAGTTCCCCGTTGACGAAAATCCGCAACGCCTGAAACGTCCGCGTCGCCGGGTGAATTTCACCCGGTTTCGACCACACCACTTTGGCGACGATATCGGCCAGCGCCCGCGTGGTCGTGATCGCGGCTTCCTTGCGCGCGGCAACAATGGCGCGGGCGACGCTGCGGGAATGACGCTCTTCGCCGAAGATATAGATGATGTTGGCGAGATCGGCCTCGGAAGCCCGGGCGATCACATCCGCCGCGGTCGGACCATCATGACCCATCCGCATGTCGAGCGGGCCGCCAAGACGAAACGAGAAGCCGCGCCCGGCCTCGTCAAGCTGCATCGAGGACACCCCGATATCCATCACGACGCCGTCGACCCCCTGGAGGCCCTGCGCGGCACAGATTTCGGCGAGATTCGAAAACCGGTCCTCGACCAGCGTGAGCCGGCCGGCCGACTGCTCGACGAGATCGAACCCGCCGGCAATGGCCGAGCGGTCGCGGTCGATGCCGAGGATGCGGGTTCCCGGGATGTCGAGGATCATCCGGCTGTAACCGCCGGCCCCAAAGGTCGCGTCGACATAGATGCCGCCGTCACGGGGGGTCAGCAGCGCCACGGCCTGGTGGCCAAGAACCGGAATATGACGCGGGGCAGATGAACTCATGCGCCGGCGTCCGGCGAAATCCGGGCTAAAAAGCGGAAATCGGACGCCAACGGGCCCATTGCGCCTCAAATGCCTGCGCTTTGCCGGGCTTTTCGCCTCGAAAAGGCAGTTGGTGTCGAAAAGCCGGCTCTTCTTAAAAAGCCGACTCTTCTCGAAAAGCTTTGGCCAAGCACGATGGCCGATTCCGGACGATGCGAACCGCAAACCCTGATTTCCCGACGGAATTTGCTGGCCTGCCATGGGATTTCGAGCGTGAAAAAGGGTCTCGGCCGTCCCCAAAACCGGTTCGGCTCTTCACCACTTAGTAACGTCAGTTAGCGTTAAGAAAGCGTTGATGGATTCGGGGGGTGATGCGCTTGGCACACACTTCGTCAAAATGCGAAGGTACGACCGGCTTTCCGCATTGCGCTGATGAGATCGTAAAGGAATAGTAAACCGAGGGTTCGTCGTGAAGACGCACCATTGCCGTTCTCCTGCCCGGTTTGAGCTGTCACATGTCGCTTGGTTCGTTCGCATCTCCTGCTATTGATTCGAAGCGTCAACGCGCCGTCCCGCTTCCCCATACCAACGCGCATATGAAGACATTCACCCCGGATTCATCGATCGCTTCCGACGTCATCCCGTCGGCGAATTATGGCGACCGCAACAAGGGCCGTCTGCCCGACATGATCCTGCTGCACTACACCGGCATGCCCGATGTGGAAGGCGCGATCGCGCGCCTGTGCACCGCGGGCACCGACGTCTCCGCGCATTACATCGTTCTGGAAGACGGCCGCATCGTGCAATGCGTTCCGGAAGCCAAGCGCGCCTGGCACGCCGGCGTGGCGTCCTGGGCGGGCGAGGAAGACATCAATTCCTGTTCGATCGGGGTCGAGATCGTCAATCGCGGTCATGATTGGGGCTATCCGGAATTTCCGTTGCGCCAGATCGCCGCCGTGATCGCGCTGTGCCGCGGCATCATGCTGCGCCGTAACCTGCCGTCGCATCGCGTGCTCGCCCATTCCGACGTCGCGCCCTCCCGCAAGAAGGACCCCGGCGAGAAGTTTCCATGGCATTCGCTGGCCAATTCGGGCGTCGGCCACTGGGTGCAACCGGCGCCGATCGTGCGCGGCGAGACCCTCAAACTTGGCACCGTCAGCGACAGCGTCGCCGATCTGCAGCAGGCGCTGGCCAGATACGGCTACGGCATCCCGATCAACGGAAAATACGACGCAACCACGATGGAAGTGGTCAGCGCGTTCCAGCGCCACTTCCGCCCCGCCCGCGTCGACGGCGTCGCCGACCATTCGACATTGACCACCCTGCAGTCGCTGCTGGCCAGTCTTCCGGCAGATACCAAGGCGGTTGCGGCGAGGTAGAATTACGCCGGACAACTCGCTCAGGCGTCATTGCGAGCGCAAGCGAAGCAATCCATCAAGCGGCCGGGAAAGTGTGGATTGCTTCGTCGCGGAGCCTGTCATCGGGCGCGCATTCGCGCGACCCGTTGGCTCCTCGCAATCACGAGGAAATAACGAGCCGGGCATCACTTACTTCCCTTCCATTTCCGCCATCCGCCGCGCGTAAAGCCGGCGCAGCGGCTCAAGCTGCGTCGCGGCCGTCGCCGCGAGATAGGCCTCGCGGGCCGCATCGTGGCGGCCGAGCCGGCGCAACAGATCGGCGCGGACCGCGGGCAATAATTCATAGCCGTCAAGTCCGCCGCGCGCCTCCAGCGCGTCGATCAGATCCAGCGCGCGGGCTGGTCCGTCCACCATCGAGAGCGCGGCGGCGTGATTGAGTTCGATCACAGGCGACGGGCTGATCCGCAGCAACACTTCATAGAGCCCGGCGATCTGCGGCCAATCGGTATCGCCGTAATTCGGCGCCCGCGCATGCAGCGCCGCGATCGCGGCCTGCACCGCATAGGACTCCGGCGGGCCCGGCAACTGCAGGGCGTCCTCCACCAGTTTGAGACCTTCGGCGATCTGCGCATGGTCCCACAATTGGCGATCCTGTTCTTCCAGCAGCACGATATCGCCACCCGCGGTTTCGCGCCCGGCGCGGCGCGCGTCATGCAGCAGCAGCAGCGCGAGCAATCCCTTGATCTCGCGCCGTTGCGGCAGCAGGACATCGAGCAGGCGGCACAGCCGGATCGCTTCGCGCGCCAGACTGGGCCGCATCAGATCCTCGCCCGAGGTCGCCGCATAACCTTCGGTGAAGACCAGATAGATCACCGCGAGCACGCCGCGCAGCCGCGGCGCAAGCGCTTCGCGGTCCGGCACTTCGTAGGGAATTCCCGCGAGCCGGATCTTCTGTTTGGCTCGCACCAGACGCTGCGCCATCGCATCTTCGCTGGCCAGAAACGCGCGCGCGACCTGCGCAGTGGTCAGCCCGCAGACCGTGCGCAGCGTCAGCGCGACCTGGACCTCGGCCGCGAAGGCGGGATGGCAGCAGGTGAAGATCAGCCGCAGCATGTCGTCGTCGAGCACATCAGACTCGAAGGCAGCGTCGGAAGCGGCGGCGTTGTTGAGCCATTCGTGCGTCAATTCCGACTGCTTGTCGCGAATGGTGACTTGCCGGCGGATCCGGTCGATCGCCTTGTTGCGTCCGACATTGACCAGCCACGCCCGCGGATTGGACGGCAGTTCGGCGGCAGGCCAGCGCTCCAGCGCGGTGGCAAACGCATCCTGCAAGGCGTCCTCGGCGAGATCGAAATCGCCGACGAGACGGATCAGCGTTGCCAGCGCCCGCGCCGCCTCGTCGCGAAATATCTTTTCGATTTCGATCGATGTCATGAGATCGCTACTCGGATACACCGTCGTTCCGGGGCTACGCGAAGCGTAGAACCCGGAACCTCGTGATTTCCCGATGTGCCATTGCACATCTGAGGTTCATCGCTCCACGATGCCCCGGAATGACTCCCACGCTAGTTATCATACACCATGACCGGCCTGACCTCGATCGAACCCCACTTGGCGCCGGGAATGCGCGCGGCGATGGCGAGCGCGGCATCGAGGTCCTTGGCTTCGACCAGATAATAGCCGGCAAGTTGCTCGCGGGTCTCCGCGAATGGACCATCCGTCGTCAGGGTCTTGCCGTCGCGGACACGCACCGTGGTCGCGGTCGTGGTCGGCTGCAGCCCGTCACCGGCCTTGAAATGGCCGCTCTGGATGATGGACTGGGTGAAGGCACCATATTCCGCCGTCACCTTCTGGCGGTCCGCGCCGATCCTGGCGCCAAGTTCGGCTTCGTTTTGATAGATCATCAATAAATACTGCATCGCATTAACTCCTTTTGATCGGCTGACTTTGATCGGCTGGCTTGCCGACATCCAGTCGAGCGGACCGGTCGTCAAACGACATCTTCAGGATAATTTATTTTAGCCGCCACCGGCGAGGTAATCGCCTTGACGCGGTCGCCCCGAGCCCTCATGCCTTAAGGCGTCAGTCGGCCGGACGGCCGCTCCGGCAATCACCGAAAGGTGGCTGGGGAGGAAAGTCCGGGCTCCATCGACATACGGTGCCGGATAACGTCCGGCGGGGGCGACCCCAGGGACAGTGCCACAGAGAACGAACCGCTCGCCTTGCCCCTTCGGGGCGATGGCGCAGTAAGGGTGAAAAGGTGCGGTAAGAGCGCACCGCGGGTCCGGCAACGGAAACGGCATGGCAAACCACACCGGGAGCAAGACCGAATAGGGACGGCAACGCGGGAATGTTCGTCGCAAGGCGATAACACCGCAGGGCGTTGTCAGGCTCGCCGTCCGGGTAGGTTGCTCGAGGCAATGTGCAAACATTGTCCCAGAGGAATGGCCGTCACGTATCGTTGGCGCAAGCCGGCGATGCCCTACAAAACCCGGCTTACAGGCTGGCTGATGCTCTAAAGCGTTTTCGAGCGAAGTGGACTTCCGGTTCGCGTCAAGAAAACGCGTCTTGATAGACCAAAATGAGGGGTTCGGCGCCAACACGCCGGCCCCCTCGCCATTCGACCACCCCCGTTTGCCTTGCGGGCGCCATACCTTGGCATTAATGCTGGAGCATGGACCGGCCCGGTCCCGGGGGAACCGTCTTGAACCGCTACTCGCGCTGCATCCGTGTCATGGCCGTACTCGCCGCCGCCGCGATCACGGTCGCCGGCTGCGCGGATTCGCGCATGAGCAATGCCGCGTCGAACTCCGCGGCCGGCGCTCAGGCTTCGGGCGAAGCCCCCTATCATACCGCCTACGGCATCGCGAGTGACGGACCGACGACCGACCTTTACACCGAGTTGTTCGGTTCCAGCCGACGCGACAACGCCAATGCGACCGCGCCCGCAACTGCGTCTCCGGCGGTGGCCCAGCAGCAGATTCAGCCGGTCACGGCACCCGCCGCAACCCAGCCGGTTCAACCCGCGACCGCATCCGCGACGACCCGCCAGGGTCAGCGTGCGACGGCGTCCGCAACGGGCCGGCAGGTTCAGCCAGCCCCCGCACCTGCACCCGTCACCACCCAGGTCGCGCAACAGCCGGCCCCGCCGCAGCCTCCGTCTGAGCCTGACACTCCCTCGGCCTACGGCATCTCGAGCAACGGGCCGACGACCGATCTGTACACGGAATTGTTCGGACCCCGGCGTCGCGACGGCCAGTAAGCGTGAATAGACAAAGCGCGCCGCGCGTGCGGCATCGATGAGTACCATCGCGGTCGCGTTGGTGTTGTTTGGCGCGCTCGCCGGCGGCTTCGTGTCCGGTCTCGCCGGGTTCGGCACCGCGCTGATGGCGCTCGGAATCTGGCTCTATGTGCTGCCGCCTTCGGTCGTCGTGCCGCTTGTCCTGATCTGTTCCATCGTCGCGCAAACCTCGACGCTGCCGTCGATCTGGCGGTCCATCGACTTCAAGCTGGTCTGGCCCTTTCTGCTGGGCGGTCTTGCCGGCGTGCCGCTCGGGACCATGCTGGTGGCCTATGCCGATCCCGGCAGTTTCAAATTGAGTGTCGGCGTGCTGCTGCTGGTGTTTCCGGCGGCGCTGTATTTCAACCGCGGCCCGATGGCGTTCAGCGTCGGCGGCCAGGCGGCCGACGCTGGAATCGGATTCGCCGGCGGGATCCTCGGCGGACTGGCCGGTCTGTCGGGACCCATTCCAATATTGTGGGCCAGCGTGCGCGGTTGGGGCAAGGACGAGCGGCGCGGCGTGTTCCAGACCTTCAACTGGACCGTACTGAGCGCGGCACTTTGTCTGGAGGTCGGCGCCGGATTGATCACCAGGGAAATCGTCTGGCTGGCGTTGCTGGCGATGCCGGCGACGATACTCGGCGCCTGGCTCGGCGCGCGGACCTATCACGCGCTGAGCGACAATAATTTCCGTGATGTCGTGCTCGGCCTGTTGTTTCTGTCCGGGGTCGGCCTGGTGTGGAGCAGCCTCGGTCTGCAGTAGATCGTCAAAGCGGACCCGTGGGCTCAGAACTGAAAATACAGGAATTCCAGCCGCTGCCACATGCCGAACAGCGAGATCGCCAGTGCCAGCGCCGACAACAAGGCCCAGGCTGCGTTCGGCCGCCAGCGCAGCAATTTGGATCGCTCCGGCGCGCGGCGGTATTCGCGATAGCCGAATAGCTGCGGAACATTGGGCAGGCCAATCGCGACCGCCAGCCCCAGCGCCACCGCGCCGCCACCGATCAGCAACAGAAGCGGCTCGCCCACCAGCAGCGGCAAATCCATCAGCCGCAGGATGCCGGGCGATGCATAAGCGGAACTGCCGGCCGCAAACCCGAACAGGCCGCCCAGCATCTGCCACGCACCATCGAGAGTCCTGGCGCGGAAAAACACCCAGGCGAAGACCACGGCAAACAACGTGATCGCCCAAGAGATTCCTTTTGCGAACCGTTTTGCGAGTCCTGTTGCCAGCACACCGCCTGCCGAAGCGGCGGCCTGGCGACCGCGCCACGCCAGCCAGAGATGATTGACGCAGAGATAGAGGCCATGCAGGCCGCCCCAGATCAAGAAATTCCAGCCCGCGCCATGCCAGAGCCCGCCGAGCAGCATCGTCACCAATAGATTCAGATAGCGGCGCTGCTCGCCGAGCCGGTTGCCGCCAAGCGGAATGTAGAGGTAGTCGCGCAGGAAACGCGACAGCGTGATGTGCCAGCGTCGCCAGAACTCGATGATCGAGGCCGCCTTGTAGGGCGAACGGAAATTCACCGGCAGTCTTATGCCGAACAACAGCGCGAGCCCGATCGCCATGTCGGAATAGCCGGAAAAATCGAAATAGATCTGCAGCGTATAGGCCGACGTCGCGAGCCATGCCCATGATGTGGTGACGCCGCCGCCGGCATCGAGATGCGCGAACACCGGCGAGACGAACTGCGCCAGATTGTCGGCAATCACCACTTTTTTGAACAGGCCGGCGGCGAAGATCGCGAGCCCGCGCGCCGCCAGCACCGACGAGCGTCCGGTGCGGCCGCGCTTGAACTGCGGGATCATCTCGGCATGGTGCACCAGCGGGCCCGCAATCAAATGCGGGAAGAACGACACGAATAATGTGTAGCTGACGATGTCGCGCTCGACCTTGGCGCCACGCATCACATCGACCAGATAGGCGATCTGCTGGAAGGTGAAAAACGATATGCCGAGCGGCAGGATGATGTTGACGAACGGCAGCGGCGCGCCGGTCAGCGCATTCAGGCTGTCGAGGATGAAATTGGTGTATTTGAAATAGCACAGCACCGCGAGATTGAGC
>Ga0116135_1001184_pt1 | contig 13574 bp, 10 predicted proteins | sample June2015DPH_20_1_FD_89738 | JGI IMG/M metagenome (GOLD analysis project Ga0116135, IMG submission 89738) | Peatland microbial communities from SPRUCE experiment site at the Marcell Experimental Forest, Minnesota, USA - June2015DPH_20_10 | ecosystem: Environmental > Terrestrial > Soil > Wetlands... | reverse complement strand
TTTCGCAAACTCACGGTTGAGGAGAACATCCTCGCGGTGCTGGAGGCGCAGCCTATGTCCTGGCACGAGCGCCGCGAGAAGATGGAGAAATTTATCGATGAACTTGGCTTGGAGCACATACGGCATAATCGGGGCTACGCCCTCTCCGGCGGCGAGCGTCGCCGCGTGGAAATCGCCCGCTGCTTGTGCATCAATCCAACCTTCATTTTGCTCGACGAACCTTTTTCCGGGATCGATCCCATCGCCGTTCTCGACCTGCAAAAAATCATTAGCGGTCTGCGGGCCAGCGGCATCGGAGTACTCATCACTGACCACAACGTACGCGAGACGCTTACGGTGACGGATCGCGCCTACATCATCGACGACGGCAGAATCTTCCGTCACGGCCAGCCCGAACAGTTGGCCAGCGATCCGGAAGTGAGAAGGGTGTACTTGGGAGAAAGTTTCTCCTTGGTGTGACGTTTCAACGTGGCAAAGTTTCAAGGTTTCAATGCAAAATCTCCAAAACCTTGGATCTTGGAAACCTTGAAACCTTGAAGTTTTGAAACATGGTCTTACTTCAGCACAAATTAAGCGTCAAACTATCCCAGCGCCAGATCCTCACCCCGGGCCTGGTGCAGATGGTTTCCGTCCTCGCGCTCAACAAGCTTGAGCTCAAGGACATGATCAACTCCGAGATGGTGGAGAATCCGGTTCTCGAAGAGCTCGAAGATTCAGTTCCGTTGATTGATGAGGTCGGCCGTAAGGAAGAAGACCTCGACCGCGCCACCACTAAGACTTCCACCGAAGAAAATCCCATCACCGCGGTCGAAAAGAAAGATCCGTTCGAAGAGATCGACTTCGGATCCTTCTTTCAGGATTATCTCGATCCCGGCTACCGCACCCGCGGCGAGATGGAAGAGATCGAACGCCCGTCGTTCGAGAATTTCCTCTCCAAGCCCACGACTCTGACCGACCACCTGGCCTGGCAAATCGGAGCCTTGAGCCTGCGGCCCGAGGTTCGCGAGGCCGCTGAGCAGATCATCGGCAACCTCAACGAAGACGGCTACCTGATCGCGAGCGACGAGGAAATGCTGGGCGTGGCCCCGCCTGCTTCGCCCGAAGCCGACGCCGAAGCAGCCAGAAACATTGTCATTGAGGCGCAGGCTCTGGGCTTGGATGAAGCTGCCGCGGACGAAACCACCTCCGCCGAAGCAACCTTGGCGGAAGAAAATAGCGGCGCTGCGTTTGGTGTTATCGATCAAAACGAGTCCATGCTTTCGGACTTGAGCCCGTCGGATTTTTCCAGCGCCAATACCCGCGGCGAAAACTTTTCCTCTGCGGCTTTTGAACTTCGCCCCACCGCTCCGCCGGAAAGTTCGTTCAACTCTTCGAACGGAAACGGAGCTGCCGCGGTCGCGTCCGCACCCGAGCCCGCGCCTGCTCCTCAACCCGCGCCGCGGCCGGTCCAGACCGCGAACTTCACGGTGGACGATCTTCACGAGGCTCTGGAAGTGGTTCGCCAACTTGATCCTCCCGGCGTAGGCTGCCGCGATCTTCGCGAATGCCTGCTCCGCCAGTTGCGCTACCACCAGCAACAGCTCACGCACCATAAGAACGGAGAGAAAAACGGCAACGGGACCGCGCAGGTTTTGCAGGACGCCATCGCCATCGTCGACCAGCATCTGCGCCTGGTGCAGAACAAGCAGCACAAGGAAATCGGCAAAGCCATCGGACGCCCCGCCGAGGCTGTCCAGCAGGCCCTCGACTACATCCGCACGCTCGATCCGCGTCCTGGCCTGCAATACAACAAGATCACGGCGCGTCTCATCGAGCCCGACGTAGCCTTCGTCAAGCACGGCGACGAGTGGCTGGTCCTCATGAACGACGATGACCTGCCGCAGCTTCGCCTCAATCCCGCCTACAAAAAACTGGTGACCCGCGACACCAACGACAAGAACACTCGCGACTACGTGAAGGAGCGCTACAAGAGCGCCATCCAGCTCATCAAGAATATCGAGCAGCGCAAGCAGACCATCACCAAAGTCTGCTATTGCATCGTTGCCCGCCAGCAGGATTTTCTGGAAAAAGGTATCGACCAACTGAAGCCCATGATGATCAAGGAGGTCGCCGAAGAAATCGGCGTGCATCCTTCCACCGTGAGCCGCGCCGTGGCCAGTAAGTACGCGCACACGCCGCAGGGCGTCTTCGAGTTGCGCTACTTCTTCAGCGAAAGTGTGCAGGGCCCCGAGGGCGGCAATACTTCGTTGCTCATCCTGAAGCGCCGCGTCAAAAAATTAATCGACGAAGAAGATCCGGCGCGTCCGCTGACCGACGAACAGCTCACCCGAATTTTGCAGTCGCAGGGCATCCAGGTCACTCGCCGCACCGTGGCTAAATACCGTGAAGACATGCGCATCCCGAGCACACACCAGCGCCGGGTGCGGGAAGGGAGATGATGGAGAATGCAGAAGTGTGAAGTCGAAATGCAGAAGTAACAAGAACCTGAAGTGGCTAAATGTCAGATGCCAGTATCCAACATAACTTCTGCATTCTGACTTCTGAGCTTTTACTTGAATGCAGTGCCGATTTTCCTCGATTAAGAATCTAAGGAGGGGCGCTCATGAACGTGGAATACACCGGAAGACACTACGAAGTAACTCCCGCCATCCGCACAGAAGTTGAAACCGGCCTCGGAAAAATCCGTAAAATCTTAGGCGACCGCTTCGAAGCCAAAGCCATCCTAGCCGTTGAAAAACACCGTCATAAAGCCGAAATCACCATCAACCCGCGCAATGGCCCGCTGGTCGGTTTGGCTCAGGCCAAGGACATGATGATCGCGGTCAGTGGAGCCCTCGACCACCTGGAAAAGCAGGCCGTGAAATATAAAACCAAGTGGCAGTCGAAGAAGCGCTCTGCCCGCAAGAGCGAAGAAGTGAAGAAGTGGAACGGCCATTCGACGCCCGCGGATGGGGTCGAGGCCCAGACCAAAGTCGGCCTGACTGAAAAGACCGCCGTCCCGGTCGCGGTGCACCGCTATCCTCCCGTGGCCAGAACCACCGAAGTTCACCTGGTGCGCTCCGACGAAGCCGTCTCCATGCGCCCCATGACCCTGGAAGAAGCCATCAAAGAAGCCCACTTTCGCGACCGCGACGTCTTCGTCTTCCGCGATCCCAAAGGCAAAGTCATGATCCTGCACCGCACGCGAGACGGCAAAATGGAGCTCATCGAAGCCCCATAACGGCTCGTGTGGAGCGGACACTCTTGTCCGCTGCTTTTGACTTTTGACTCTGATTGCCTAGCCATGCCCTCAGCCGGATACTTCTATTCATCCGGCTCAGGCACGGGCGCCGCGTTCTCCTGAGCCTTTGTCTGCCCCGCAACAATCGCCTGCCAATTCAGAATCGCGTTCCACAACAGCCGTTGATCTCCGCGGTTCAAATCGCGGTGCATGGGGTTGAAGTTGTACGACACGACATGTCCCTTCCCAACCGGCATGTCCAAAATCGCCGGCCGCCCAATCAGATTCTCTTCTCCCCACGCCTGCCCGCTCACCACGAACGGCTGCCCGTCGCTGTCGCCCCACTCCATTACCACGCCGCTGCGATCCTCGGGACCATCTAAACACGTGGTGCAGTAGGCCATACGCATCCACCGCCGCGGAGTGTCGTAGAGAGGAAAATTCTGCCGGAAGACATAAGTGTGCGCCGGATATCCATAGGCAATGGGATGATCCGCGCGGTCGAACGTCACCCGCACATGCGCTCCCGGCGTCCTTGTCGCCGCGTGCTGCGATGCAGCGGACGATGCCCCGCCGCCGCCCGCCGTGCTTCGCGGCACGCCGCCCGAGGACCGTCGCACAAAGCGCACCAGGCCGCCTTCCAGCGCCAGCATGCTGCCGCTGCCCAGCGTTACCATCAGCCCGCCATCTTCGATGAAGCGCTGAATCTGCCCCAGCCCCTCATAGCCGATCCCTCCCGTGATGTCATCCGACTCTGCGGGCGTTCCAAAGCTCGGCGTCTGCGCCGTCTTTTTGAAAGGCATCGGTGACCACATCTTCGGCAGGCCTTCAATCTGCTCTGCCAGTTCCAGATCCACGTGTCCATAGAGCAGCACGTCGATGCGCGAGCGCAAATTTCCCGCGCGAATATCTTCGTCCCGCAAATACGTATATGGAACCTTGCGCTGATCGAGCGAGTAGCGAATCCAGCCAATGGAATCGGTGTCGGCCCACGGCACCCACAGCCCAATGCGCGGAGCCTTGGCCGCGTGATGCGGCACCTCGGGTTGCGTGGAAACCTGAGTGAAGTCGAGTCCCAGTTCTTGCGCGACCGACGCAATTGCATCGTGCAAACCACGCTGATCTGGAAATATCCATGATCCCGCGGGAAACTTCGCGCCACCCGCCTCGAACTCACGCTCGGCGATTTCAATTTCAAAATTCGCCAAACGATAGCGGGCCGCGAAGAAAGATTCCTGTCCCGTATCCTTCAGCACATAAACCGTTCCCGCGCCACTCACATGCCCATCCACATGCGGCACATCGGTCAGCCGTGTCAATGCAGCCTCGCGGATCGACGCATCAGCCGTTGGAATCGTCTGCAGGTGATAGTGCGCAGGAAGTTCCCACGAGACATCATCGTATGGCGCCTCTCCATCTTTCGGATAATGTTGAGGTGTCAGCAAATCCACTGCGTAGTTGCGGTAAGGCTGATCGAGTCGAACTACGTAAGTTCCCGCAGGAAAGCTTCCATCCTTTAGCTGAATCGAATTCTGCGCCCGCGCCACTTCGATGTGCTGGCTCATCAACCGCCCCACCAGTTGCGCCACCCGCTCCGGATCTCCCTGATCTTGCGGAATCAAAAACGCATAAGGCGGCTGCGTCAGTCCCTTCTGCCACGAATCCCATCCCTTCTTATAAAAGTTGTGCAGCATTTCCTTGGATTGGCCGGCAGTGTCATCCAGCGCCGCCAACGCACCGGTCTCCTGGTAGTTGAGATTGTCGCGGGCCGACCAAGTCACCTCGCGCGCCGCGGGCAGAGGACGGTACCACTCCGTTGCTGCCGACGACGCCGAAACCACGCGCTTCTCTGTCTCAGCACTGCCGTTGCCGAATGTTTCGTAGCCGCGTCCGATGCTGTTGTGATTCATCGCCACGGAATCGAGATAGAGGTGCGCGAACGCCTCGCCAAAGTTCCACGTCGAAACTCCCGGCATGCCCATCGCCGTCATGGCCTCGACTTCGTGAAAGCTGAGTTCCAGAAATTCCGTATAAGTAATGGGATCGATGTTCGGGTTGTAAGGCCCGGTGCCGTTCCACGTCATCATCAGCGGCGTGCCTTCATGCAGATCGTGCACCACCGTGGGATGCCACTCATGAAACATGCGGTGCACGGCTTTCGTGGTCTCGTGCGTCTGCTGATGCGTGTCGCGATTGATGTCGACAAAGGTGTACTTCGACCAATATGGTGGCGATTGGCGAGGCAAGGTGTTGCGGTCCGTCTTGCCTTTGAGGTATCGATAGAACCAGTCCACCATTTTGTCGCGGCCATCGGGATTCGAAATCGGATTGATCAGCACGATCATGCGCTCTCGAATGCGCTGGATCATCGGCTGTTCTGAAACCGCCAGCCGGTACGCCAGTTCGAGCATCGCTTCGGTCGAGCCGGTCTCATCGGAATGCAGTGCCGCGTTGAAGTAATAAATAGGACGCGCAGTCGCGATCAATTTGTCCGCCGCCGCCGGATCCGTGCGCCGAGGATCGGCCAAGGCTGCCGTCGCTTCTTTCAGGCGATCGAGATCGCGGATGCCGTTCTCGTCCGCGATGGCGAGCATGAGAATTTCGCGACCTTCTTCGCTATGTCCAATGGTGAACACGTGAACCCGGGGGCTGGCAGCAGCCAATGCGCGAGCGTAGGCGTATGCCTTCTCCGTTCCCAGCAATTCACCCGGAGCGCCCATGATTCGCCCCAGAAATTTCTCCGGCGACGGAACCGTACTCGATTGGGGAACATACGCCACCCACGGCGAGACATAATGCGGATCGGTCGTAGCCGCGGCGATTGCCTCAACCGACCCCGGTTCAGCAATATCAGGACTTTGCGCAGCTGCGGCCGCAATTAACAACGCGAGCGAAGCCATCCCCACCAGCATCCGTCGGAACATGAAGCCCCCTGAGATCGATCGAGGCGAAAGTTTAGCACGCGTTGTACGGCGCAGGGCGTAACGGGCAATGCGTGGCTTCCAGGACCGGTGCTGCAAAACCTGGGATTTCCCCACCACGTGACGTAGCTCACAGACGGGCGGAAGCGGCCTCCGTACAGTAAAAGGGTAATTAAGTCATTCTCCGTCGAAGGGCTTAGCGCATGGCTACTGTTGTTTCTCCAACCACCACACGAGTTTTGAATTCCGCTCTGGCGCAGAAGATCATGAGCGCCGAAGAAGCTGCCGCTCTCATCAAGTCCGGCGACCAGATTGGCATGAGCGGCTTCACCGGGTCTGGCTATCCCAAGGTCGTTCCCATCGACCTGGCGCACCGCATTGCGGACGCCCACTTCCACGGCCAGAAGTTTCAGGTCAGCGTCTTCACCGGAGCGTCCACTGGTCCTGAACTGGACGGCGCGCTCGCCATGGCCGGAGGCATCCACCTGCGCCTGCCGTATCAGTCCGATCCGGAAACCCGCAAGCGCATCAATGCCGGCGAAATGGATTACATGGATATCCATCTCAGCCACGTTGCCCAGTTCGTCGAGTACGGATTCCTAGGCAAGCTCAACGTCGCGCTGATCGAAGTCACCGCTGTGCTCGAGGACGGACGGCTGGTCCCGAGTTCCTCGATCGGCAACAATAAGACCTGGATCGATCAAGCCGAGCGCGTGATTCTCGAAGTCAACTCATGGCAACCCGCCGCGCTCGAAGGCATGCACGATATCTACTACGGTCTCCAGCCGCCGCCGAATCGTGGTCCGATTCCACTGGTGAGTCCTGGCCAGCGCATTGGTACGCCATACCTCGAAGTTCCCGCGGAGAAGGTCGTCGCCATCGTGCTCACCGATTCTCCCGACCGCAACAGCGCCTTCAAACCGCCCGATGCTGCTTCCAAGCTTATCGCCGGACACATTCTTGAATTCTTGAATTGGGAGGTGCAGAAAGGCCGCATGCCCGCGAATCTTCTGCCCTTGCAATCCGGCGTCGGCAACATTGCCAATGCGGTTTTATTTGGACTCGAGGAAGGTCCGTTCGAAGGACTCACTTCCTATACCGAAGTGATTCAAGACGGCATGATTCGTCTGTTGAAGTCCGGCAAAGTAACGTCGGCCTCAGCGACCGCATTCTCGCTTAGCCCTGAAATGCTGACCGAAGTGAATGCCGACATGGCCAGCTACCGCAAGCGCATCGTCTTGCGGCCGCAGGAGATTTCCAATCATCCGGAAATCATTCGCCGGCTCGGCGTGATCGCCATGAACGGCATGATCGAAGCCGACATTTACGGCAACGTCAATTCCACCCATGTCATGGGATCGCGCATCCAGAACGGTATTGGCGGTTCCGGCGACTTCGCCCGCAACGGATATCTCTCCATCTTCATGGCTCCGTCTACAGCGCAGCATGGCACCATTTCGACCATCGTTCCGATGGTCTCACACGTGGACCACACTGAGCACGACGTGCAGGTCATCGTCACCGAGCACGGACTGGCCGATTTGCGCGGGCTGTCGCCACGTCAGCGGGCGCACCTGATCATCGAAAAATGCTCCAATCCGGATTACAAACCCCTGCTCCTCGACTATCTCAACCGAGCCGAGCGGCTGTCGTACGGCAAGCACACGCCGCACCTGCTGGGCGAGTCGCTCGGCTGGCACAACCGTTACCTTCGCTGCGGAAAGATGAAGCCTCAGGAAGAGAACTAAGCGACACAGGAAGAATCCGACCAATCTTCCGAGCCAGGCAAAAGGCTGGGGCGCTTTCTCATTTCTGCGTGTGAGCGTATCATCCTCCCGCCGTAAGTTCACCCAAAACAGGAGATGCCTATGAAAAAGTTCTACGGAGTTGTCGTGTTCGCGTTGTTGCTGGCGCCCGCATTGTTCGCGCAGGAGCACTACACCGAAGGTCCCATCTGGCGCGTAACGTTGATCCGCGTGAAACCCACGCACATGGATGACTATCTCACCAGCCTGCGTCAGTCGACCAAGGCAGTCTACGAAGAGAGTAAGAAGCAGGGTTCTATCATCGACTACAAGGTCTTCCTCAAGGAGACAAAAAACAACCCAGAGGATTGGGACATCTGCATTGCTGTCGAATATAAGAACCACGCTGCCCTGGATGGCCTGACGGCGAAGGGCGAGGCGGTTCGCGACAAGATCCTGGGGGGCAAGGCCCCGGCGCAGCAGCTTAATGAGAAACGGGCGGAAATCCGGGAGATCATCAGCTCGGAGCTGCTGGAAGAAATCTTCCTGAAATAGAAGCGGAAGAGCTTTTCTGATCTGGGCCGGACCATCCGTCCGGCCCATGCGTTTTCCGTCTATTGATACGTTTCAATAGAGGCATTCCGCGTGCTAAAATTCGCCGCCGGGAGAATTTACCGATGACGACTCGCATGCGCCTCACCATCTCTTCCATCCTGCTAACAATTCTGATTGCTTCCTACCTCGCGCCGGCACAAGCCGTCCCACCCCCAGCGAAACTTTCCGTGCACTGGGAAGAACTCACCGCTGCCGATTTTCGCGAAGGCATTCACCGTTCGCAGGGAACCTGTCTGCTTCCCTTCGGCATCCTGGAGAAGCATGGGGCGCATCTGCCGCTGGGCACGGATCTGCTGGACGTCCGTTACGCGGCTCTGCACGCCGCCGAGCGGGAATACGCCATTGTCTTTCCGGAATATTATTTCGGCCAGATCGCTGAAGCCCGCCACGAGCCCGGAACCATGGCGTACAGCCGCGAAATGCAACTCGCTCTTCTGCAGGAAACCACCGACGAGATGGCCCGCAACGGCTGCAAGAGAGTACTCATCGTGAATGGACACGGTGGCAACGAGCATCTCCTCCCCTACTTCGCCCAAACGCAACTCGATAAGCCGCACGACTACGTGGTCTACGTTTTCGATGAGCGCACGCCATCGTCGGGCGGACCAGCAAAGAAGACCACCATCGACATGCACGCCGGCGAGAGCGAAACCTCAAAGATGATGATCGCGCGCCCCGAGCGAGTCCGGCGCCGACCAGCATCGTCAGAATCTCCCCGAAGATGTCTATACCGGCATCTGGTGGTACGCGCGTTTTCCCAACCACTATTCCGGCGACGGCGCCGCCGCGACCCAAGAGCTGGGAAAATTTCAAATGGATTGGTGGATCGATACTTTGGTGAAGACAATCCGCGCCGTGAAAGCTGACGTCGCGAGCCTCAAGCTGCAAAATGAGTTCTATGAAAAGAGCCAGCACCCGCTCGACACAAGGCCCTGAGGTAGTCTCAGGTCAGACGAGGGTCTCAGGTCATGGGTGTTAGGTGCTAGGTCTTAGGTCTATGACCCAAGACCCATCCTGTAACGGCTTACGAATTTCCGATCAGCGCGCCGGTGATGAATACGAGCACTCCGCCCAAGCCCACCTGAAGCGCCGCGGAAACCCACGGGCTATCCATGTAGCGGTGACGGATCCAGGTAATAATTCCAAGTTCGACGAGCACCACAATGCCTGCCGCCCACAGCGCGACGCGGAAGTCCTTCAGCAGAAATGGCAGCGTGTGTCCGATGCCGCCGAGCGCCGTCATGGCGCCGCAGATCAATCCACGCACCCACGGGTGGCCGCGCCCGGTCAGGCTTCCATCATCGGAGAGCGCCTCGGCAAATCCCATGCTGATGCCGGCCCCTGCGGATGCCGCGAGGCCCACCAGGAACGCGTCGTTCGAGTTGTGCGTGGCGAATGCGGCCGCGAAGACCGGCGCCAGCGTGGAAACCGAACCATCCATCAGCCCCGCGAGCCCGGGCTGCACAATCTGCAGGACGAAGAGGCGGCGCTGGGCCCGTTCTTCGTCCGCCTTCACATTGGTGGGCAGCTTTTCCGCGTCGAGTTCCTGGGCACGGTGCTCGTGGGTTCGCTCTTCATTGGCAAGATCGTCGAGGAGTTGCCGAATGCTCGCATCTTGCGTGACGGTCGACGCTTTTTCGTAAAAGCGTCGCGTCTCCACTTCCATCGTGCTGGCTTCCTTGCGCACCGCGTCGATGCGCATCGGCCGGATCAGCCACAGCGCTGGACGCTCCACGAATCCACGCACGTCCTGCCGGCGGATCAACGGAATGTGTTCGCCAAACTTCTGCTGGTAGAGTTCGATCAATCGTCGGCGATGTCCCGATTCCTCTTCGCGCATGCCTTCGAACATGGCTGCGGAGGCGGGATAATCCTGCCGCAGTCCTTCGGCGAAATCGGAGTACACGCGCTCGTCTTCTTCTTCCAGAGTAATGGCCAGAGCCAGCACTTCACGTTCGGTGAGTTCTTGAAATTTCTTCATGGCGACCTAGTAGCTTACATTTCCGAGCCGCCTTAGACAAATCGGAATGCGACTTTCTCCCATGAATGCTGCCTTGGATGCTACTATCCTGTGCATGCCGCCACGGAAATCGTCGATGGCCCCGAAGCGCGAGAAACCGCTGGGCACAAGGAAGAAAACGCCGAAGGTCGTCGCGCATGATGCCCCGCATTCTCCGGAACTCGTGATCATCACGGGGATGAGCGGCTCCGGCAAAGCCTCCGTGCTGAAAGCGTTCGAGGACCTGGGTTATTACTGCGTCGATAATCTTCCTGTCGAACTGATTCCGCGCTTCGCCGAGATGGCCTTGCAGTCGGCTGAGATCCGCCGCACGGCACTGGTGGTCGATGTGCGCGAAGGCTCCAAGTTGGAGCAACTCCCAGGCATTCTGAAAGGGGTCCGGCGCCTGATTCCTACCAGGGTCGCTTTTCTCGAAGCTTCGGATGCGGTGCTGCTGCGCCGCTTCAGTGAGACCCGCCGGCCCCATCCATTAGGTACGGACGCGCCGGTAAATACCTCCATTAAAGCTGAGCGGCGGCACCTGGCCGCCATTCGTGCGTTGGCGGATATTGTCATCGATACTTCGAAGTTCAACGTGCACGAGTTGCGCGCCCACATTACGGAAACCTTCCGCGAGCAGGCGCCGGGAAAAGGTATTCTGGTTTCCTGCGTAAGCTTTGGCTTTCGCCACGGCGTGCCGGAAGAAGCGGATCTGGTGTTCGACGTTCGCTTTCTTCCCAATCCCCATTTCGTTCCGGAATTCCGGCAGCTTACGGGGCGTCATCCGAGTGTGGCCAAGTACATCCGGTCGTTTCCGCAGACGCAGGAGTTTATTCTGCGCATCTCCGATCTGTTGATTTATCTTCTGCCGCACTATATTCACGAAGGTAAGAGCTATCTCACCATCAGCTTCGGATGTACTGGCGGCCAGCACCGTTCGGTGATGATCGCGGAAGAAGTGGGCAAGCGCCTGCACAAGGCCGGATACCGCGTGAAGATTGTGCATCGCGATATGCCGAAGTAGGCTCGGGGCATAAGCCGCCACTTGGGGATTCCCGAGGCGAGCAGTAAAATAGCCCCTTGCATCCCATGCCTATGCCAGCAGCAGTGAGCCACCGCGGCCTGCTCGGAGCCCTATGCGCCAACTGATACGCCTGGTTCGCTACGCGCTTCCGTACTGGTGGCATATATTGTGTTCCGTCGTGCTCATGGCTTTGGTGGGAGCGCTCGATGCGTTCAAGTTTCTGCTCATTCGTCCAATCTTTGATCGGGTGTTGAATCCGTCGACCGGCTCGAAAGACATTCAACTGTTTGTCATTCCGATTACGCACCACCCGGTCTATCTGCAACAGTTGGTGCCTTCGCATTTCACGAATGCGTGGACCATGGTAGCCGTTGCTCTGGTCGGCTCCACGGTCCTCAAGGGAGTTTGCGATTACACCGGCACGTACCTCGTGAACCACGCCGGCTTCGGCATGATCACCGACTTGCGCGACGACCTTTACAACGCGATCATGCGCCGCTCGGCGGCATTCTTTTCGAAACACACCACGGGAACGCTGCTCTCCGCCATCATCAATGACATCGAGCGAGTGCAGTATGCCATGTCCACCGTACTGGCGGAATTTCTACAGCAGTTTTTCACTTTTATTTCAGTAGCCGCCGTGGTCGTGATCCTCGGCGGAAAGCTGGCTTGGGTGCTGTTGCTGTTCGTTCCCGTGATTGTTTACTCTTCGCGCAAGATCGGTTCTCGTGTGCGCACCACGACGCGCCAGGGTCAAGACAAACTGGCGGAGATCCAGAACATCCTGCACGAAACCATCACCGGCAACCGCATCGTGAAGGCCTTCAACAGCGAGAAATGGGAGATCTCGCGCTTCCGCAGCGCGGCACGCCGGCTCTTCCGCGCCAACCTCCGTTCTGTTGCCGCGACTGCGATCAGTTCTCCGTTGATGGATATTTTCGGAGTGGTCGGAATTGCTCTGCTGCTGAATCTGGGCCGCGAACAGGTGAAGCACGGCGAGATGACCCCCGGAATTTTCGTCGCTTTCATCACGGCCGTCTTCAGCCTCTATAACCCGGTCCGTAAGTTTGCTCAGTTCAACAATAATTTTCAGCAAGCCCTCGGCGCTTCCAGCGAAATTTTTAAGTTCATGGACATCGAAGATGACGTCCGCGAAAAGCCGCGCGCCACGCGCCTTCCCGCTTTCTCGAAGACCGTCCAGTTCGATCACATAAGTTTCGCCTACAGTAGCGACGGAGCAGACGCCGGCGTCCTGCACAATATCAACCTGGAAGTTCGCCGGGGAGAAGTCGTGGCCATCGTCGGATCCAGCGGTTCGGGCAAGAGCACGCTGGTTCACCTCATTCCACGCTTCTTCGACGCTTCGCAGGGTCGATTGCTGATCGACGGCAACGATGTGCGCGACGTAACCCTGGCTTCGTTGCGCGAGCAAGTCGGAATCGTGACCCAGGAAACCGTCTTATTCAACGACACGGTTCGCAACAACATTGCCTATGGTCAACCGAATGTGCCGTTGAAAGACGTGGAGGCCGCGGCCCGGGCGGCTTTGGCGCATGAGTTCATCAAGGCTTTGCCCGCTGGCTACGATGAAGTGATCGGCGAGCGCGGCGTTCGCCTTTCCGGCGGCGAGCGGCAGCGCATCGCGATTGCCCGCGCCATCTTGAAAAACGCTCCCATCCTGATTCTGGATGAAGCTACGTCGGCGCTCGACAGCGAATCGGAAGCGTTGGTGCAATCGGCATTGCATAATCTGATGAGCGGCCGCACGGTATTTGTGATCGCTCACCGGCTCTCCACCGTGCGCCGCGCCGATCGCATTGTCGTCATCGAGAACGGCGCCATCGCCGACATTGGCGCGCATGAAGACTTGATGACTAAGCTGGGCACTTACCGGCGTTTATACGATTTGCAGTTCGCTGATCTTGAGCAGAAACTGGAGCCGGCGCGACCGAGCTAGCGTCTGCTTCCAGAAGTGGAAAATTACTTATGCCTCTTCGTTCGATGACGGGTTTTGCGCAGGTCAAGGGTGAGTTGGTAAGCCAATCCGAAG
>Ga0116135_1001180_pt1 | contig 13595 bp, 9 predicted proteins | sample June2015DPH_20_1_FD_89738 | JGI IMG/M metagenome (GOLD analysis project Ga0116135, IMG submission 89738) | Peatland microbial communities from SPRUCE experiment site at the Marcell Experimental Forest, Minnesota, USA - June2015DPH_20_10 | ecosystem: Environmental > Terrestrial > Soil > Wetlands >... | reverse complement strand
CCATCCGACCGCCAATCTCGCAGACGCTTCGCGAACCGGTGACGGACGACTATGCGGCGGCTACTGCAACTGCGAGATCGGCTCCGCGGTATATTCTGGCGGCTCGGTCAATTCGTGAGTGCTATCGACGGAAGGCGCGCAATATGGCGGCTCTGCAATTTTGTAGATCAGAGTAGCGCGCTTCAAGCCAAGCTTTGCGGCGGCGCCATCCCGCCCGCGAATTACCCAGCCTGCTGCCCGGTTGCAGTATACCGCTGAAGCTATGGAGATAACCTATGCTGGAATGACTGGCATCGCAGGTGCAAGCGGCTGTGCAAGCGAGAGGCGTTGTTTTAGAGCAGGGGTGAGATGAGAGCATTCGCAGCGAATGTTGAATCGTTGCCCCTGCGGAACAGTGAAACTCAATGCACAGCCCACAGAGGCCACCGTTGCGATGGATCGAAACAAGGGGAGGGAACAGTATGGCAGAGCAAGATGATCGGATAGGCAATGACGGCGTCAGCCGGCGATCGTTTCTGGGGAAAACCTCGGCCGCTCTGATGACGGCAGCGAGCCTTCCGATCCTGGCAGCGGCGCAGCAGACGAAGGACATGAGCGGAGACACGCATACCGGCAAGAACGAGCAGGAACTGGGGCCGAGGAACCCGGGTCTGGAAGCGCAGGAACCGGATTCGGTCCATCCGCCGGAGACCGATTCGGGCGGCCAGCCTCCGTTCAAATACCCTTTCGCCATGGCGCACAGGCGCATCGAATCAGGCGGCTGGACGCGTCAGGTTACGGTGCGCGATTTCCCTCTGTCGAAGAAGATGGCTGGCGTGGAGATGCGTCTGATCTCCGGCGGTGTCCGCGAACTGCACTGGCATGTGGGCGCCGAGTGGGCCTTTATGACGGCCGGCAGCGCGCGCATCACGGCGGTCGACCAGAAGGGCCGGGCGTTTGTCGAGGACGTGAACGAGGGAGATCTCTGGCTGTTCCCCGGTGGAGTACCGCACTCGATTCAAGGTCTGGGCGAGAATGGCTGCCAGTTTCTGCTGGTGTTCGACGATGGCAACTTCAACGAATTCGAAACATTCCTGCTGACCGATTGGCTGCATCACACGCCGAAAGAAGTGTTGGCGAAGAACTTTAACGTTCCGGAGTCGACCTTCGACAACGTGCCTCCGCGGGAAAAGTTTATCTTTGCTACCGATCTGCCTCGTCCGCTCGCCGAAGAGAAGAAGCAGGTGTACGCGGCCAACGGCCCGGTTCCGGATACGTTTGCCTTCTTCACTGGGAAGATGGAACCCACCAAGGTGACGGCGGGCGGCAGCGTGAAGATCGTCGACCGTCACAACTTCCCGATCACAAGCATCGCCGCAGCGATCGTCACACTCAAGCCGGGCGGGCTGCGGGAACTGCACTGGCACCCAAATGCGGATGAGTGGCAGTACTACGTGAAGGGCACAGGGCGTATGACGGTCTTTACTGCCGGAGCACACGCCCGCACCATGGACTTTCACGCCGGCGATGTGGGCTACATCGATCAGTCGCAGCCGCACTATATCGAAAACCTCGGCGATACCGACCTGGTATTTCTGGAAGTGTTCCCGACCTCTGAATACCAGGATATTTCGCTGGGTGAGTGGCTTGCCCACACTCCATCGCGCCTGGTGAACGAACACATTGGAACCGGCGAAGACTTCCTGGCGAAGATCAGCAAGACGGAAGTTGTTATCACTCCGGAGAAGTAGAGCGAAAGAAACTTGCACCCAAACGCAGCCTCAGGGCCTTGCGCAATTTCCGGCACAGGGGCCTCCAGAGGAGTTGGGCGCTTACTGGCTCTGGTCAGGGCCGGAATTCGTGGTGATCCGACTTCTTGAAGATCAGCTCCATGGACTTTTCATCTCAGAGAATTGCTCTCACGACTCATCCGTCCACACGCAGCGCGGCGCCGTTGGTGGCAGAAGAAAGCTCGCTGGCCACCGAGGTCACCAGTGCCGCAACTTCATCCACGGTGGCAAAGCGCTTAAGCAAAGACGATGGGCGCACATGCTCGAAAAGCACTTTCTCGATCACTCGCTTCGACTTGCTCTGCTGTTTCGCCATCGCCTCGACAAAACCAACCACTCCCTCCGACTCGGTGGGACCAGGAAGAATGCTGTTGACTGTCACGCCGAGGCCGATCCGGCACAAAAATCGGCATTTTTCTTAGAGATCAGTCGCCTGGCCGAGTGGTCATTCAACTGCAACGGACGCAACTGAAAACCGTGCGGGCGCATCCAGGTTATGGCGCCGTTGAAGTTTTTGTCGGTTTTACCACAGGTCTCGGTCTCGGGCATTTCTCTCCCGAATACGCCCGCCGCGAAGTAAGAAGGGGAAAGAGGAGCGTTTTCCAAAACGGCTTTACGCATCCACACCCTGCGGAGTACCATCCAAATTCAATTGCGGAGGGTGGAGAGGAAATGACAGTCACGCTGAACGGAAGGCCACAGGCGAGCCGGCCTGGAGAGCGGTTGATTGACCTGATTAACCGCAGCGGAATCGAAGTGCCGCATGTTTGCTATCATCCTCAGCTTGGACCGATCCAGTCTTGCGACACGTGCATGGTGGAGGTCGACGGCAAATTGTTGAGAGCCTGCGGTACGGTTGTCGCAGATGGCATGAATGTGGTTACGTCCTCAGCGCGTGCGGACGCCGCGCAGCGTGAGGCCTTTGACCGCATCCTCGGTAACCATCTGCTCTACTGTACGGTCTGCGACAACAACAACGGGAACTGCACAATCCATAACACCACCAAGTTGCTCGCGGTTGAGCATCAGGAAATCCCCTACAAGCCGAAGCCGTACGAAGTGGACATGTCGAACCCCTTTTACCGCTACGATCCCGACCAGTGCATTCTCTGCGGGCGCTGCGTGCAGGCATGCCAAACCCTCCAGGTGAATGAAACGTTAAGCATCCGGTGGGAAGATGAGCACCCGCGCGTGTTGTGGGACGGCGGCGCGCCAATCGGCGAATCGAGCTGCGTCTCGTGCGGTCATTGCATCACTGTCTGTCCATGCAATGCGCTGATGGAAAGGTCGATGCTTGGAGAAGCCGGCTACATGACGTCCTTATCCAAGCCCGCGCTCGACGGGATGATCGACGTGGTCAAGGGCATCGAACCGGAGATGGGCTATGGCGCCATTCTTCAAGTCTCTGAGATCGAGTCGCACATGCGTGAGTCGCGCATCAAGAAGACCAAGACCGTTTGCACGTACTGCGGAGTCGGCTGCAGCTTCGATGTCTGGACAAAGGACCGCCACATTCTGAAAGTGGAACCCCTCGATGGCGCGGCAAATGGCGTTTCGACCTGTATCAAAGGCAAGTTTGGCTGGGGTCATGTCAACAGCCAGGACCGCCTCACCAAGCCGCTCATTCGCGAAGAAAATGGATTCCGCGAAGCCTCGTGGGACGAAGCGCTGTCTTTGGTGACGCGCAAATTTTCAGAGATCAAAGCGGCAACGGGTCCCGACTCGCTTGCCTTCATCTCTTCTTCGAAATGCACCAACGAAGAAAGCTACCTGATGCAAAAGTTGGCGCGAGCGGTTATCGGCACCAATAACATGGATAACTGCTCGCGTTACTGCCAGGCGCCGGCGACCATGGGGCTGTTCCGCACCGTCGGTTACGGGGGCGACGCTGGATCGATTGCGGATATCGGGCAGGCGGGCCTGGTGCTGATCATCGGCAGCAATACGGCCGAGAGCCATCCGGTGCTGGCCACACGCGTGAAGCGCGCCCATAAAATGCACGGCCAGAAGCTGATCGTGGCCGATCTGCGCGAACACGAGATGGCGGCACGCGCGGATGTATTCTTCCGTCCGCGGCCAGGCACCGATCTTATCTGGTTGTCTGCAGTCACCAAATATATCTTTGACAATGGCCTGGCCAACCAGAAGTTCATCGATCAGTGGGTCAACCACGCCGATGAGTTCAAGAAGAGCCTGGAATCTTTCACGCTGGAAATGGCTGGCGAACGGTGCGGACTTCCCGTTGAAACGTTGACCAAGGTCGCCCGAATGATCGCTGAGGCGGACGGTGTGTGTGTGCTCTGGGCGATGGGAGTGACGCAACACTCCATGGGTTCCGATACTTCGACGGCGATCTCGAATATGCTACTCGCGACCGGCAACTACATGCGTCCAGGAGCAGGCGCTTACCCACTGCGCGGGCATAACAACGTGCAGGGTGCCAGCGATCATGGCGCCATGCCGAATTACTTTCCTGGATACCAGAAGGTGGACGATCCGGAGATTCGCGCCAAGTTTGAAAAGGCGTGGAATGTTTCGTTGCCGCCGAAGCCGGGACTCGATAACCATATGATGATCGACGCCATCCACGAAGGCAAGCTCAGGGCGATGTACCTCTTCGGCGAAGAGATGAGCCTGGTTGATTCCAACGCCAACTTCGTGAGCGATGCACTTTCGAAACTTGACTTCTTTGTCGTACAGGAAATCTTCTTCAGCGAGACTTGCCAATTTGCCGACGTGATTCTGCCCGCGAGTCCAAGCCTGGAGAAGGAAGGTACGTTTACCAGCACCGAAAGGCGCATTCAGCGTCTCCACCAGGCTCTTGAGCCTTTGGGGGAAAGCCGTCCGGACTGGATCATTATTCAGGACATCGCTAACCGGCTCGGTGCAGGCTGGGAGTACGAGCATCCCGCCCAGATTTACGAAGAGATTGCTTCGCTCACGCCGCTGATGGCCGGGGTCACTTACGAGCGCCTGGAGGGCTATAAGACGCTGCAGTGGCCCGTAGCTGCAGATGGCAGCGACCAGCCTCTGCTCTACACCGAGAGATTTAACTTCCCCGATGGAAAGGCCAGGTTCTACCCCGTTCCCTGGACGGAGCCAAGCGATCAACCGAACGCTGAGTACGATCTCCACTTGAACAACGGTCGCCTCCTGGAACATTTCCATGAAGGCAATATGACCTATCGCACCGAGGGTATCCGAGAAAAGACGCCGTGCACGTTTGTTGAAGTCTCACCGCAGCTCGCGGACGAACGCGGTATCCAGACCGGCAGCTGGGTGCAATTGACCTCGCGCTACGGCAAGGTGCGCGCACAGGCCGTAATCACGACAAGAGTGCATGGAAGAGAACTGTATATGCCCATGAACTCTACGGACGAGGTAGTCAACCGACTCACCAGCAGCCATACGGACAAGGCAACCCACACTCCGGCGTATAAGGAGACCTCTGTCCAGTTGCGAGTGCTGGGAGAGGTCGGGGACGACCCGCTGCCGCGAACCAACTCACGTCACGGGCATCCGACGCCTCAGACAGGAGTCGAGGTGGAGCGTAAGTGGAAGCGCAAGGACTATCGCAAACCGGGCGAACACCTCGTTCAAATCCAGACCGCTGGAAAATGACTGCACGGAAGGAGAAGATAGATGGCACGGCCAATCACTCTTGAGTTGCCGCCCCGCGATCCGCGCGAGGAATTGCGCCAGCGCCTTGAGCAGGCGCCTATTGAACACGCCGCGGCGTTGCTGGATTCTTACGAGTTACTCGGACAGCTGCATGAACATGGCGTTTTTGAACTGTTGCGCGGAGCACTGGGAGCAAGCGACAAGCTGATTGAGACGGCGGTGGATGCAGCGAAGTCTGACGAAGCAATTCGCGCGATTCGCAACGCCATCATCCTCGGCAAGATACTCGGCGCCATCAATCCCGACGTGCTCCAGGGTGTTGCCGTAGCCGTCAGCGAGACATTGGGCTGCTATGAGAAGCCGATTATTGAGCCACCAGGCCTTTTCTCGCTCTTGACCCAGTTTAGCCATAAGGAACTGCGGCGGAGCATGGCTCTGTTAAACAAGTTCCTGGAATCGCTTGGGAATCAGATCAAGTTGCGAGGGAGCTGCAAATAACGCTGCAGCCAAGTCAAAGATCGAGCGCGGAGGAGTTTATGTCGAACACAAGCCGCTGGGGGCTCGCAGTAGCGGGCTTCCTGATGCAGATGGCCCTTGGTACGGTTTACGCATGGAGCGTCTTCCGGATTCCCCTGGCAAAACAATTTCACTGGTCCATCGAAGAAGTAACCTTTACCTTCACCGTCTCGATTTTTGTTCTTGGAATTGCCTGTTTCTTCGGCGGCCTGTGGCTGAATCGAAAGGGGCCGCGCATCGTCGCGCTCACGGGTGGATTTCTCTATGGCCTTGGCGTATTTCTCGCCAGCTTCTCAGCCAACAAACTTTGGTGGCTCTATTTTAGCTATGGAGTTATCGGAGGAATTGGCGTTGGATTTGCCTATATCGTTCCCATCGCGGTGCTGGTGAAATGGTTTCCCGATCGCAGGGGTCTGATCACTGGTATTGCCGTTGGCGGGTTTGGTGCCGGAGCATTGGTCGCTGCGCCCCTGGCCACGCGCCTGATTCAAAGCGTGGGTGTTTTGCAGACATTCGCCTACCTGGGCATCGGATATCTTGTGATTACCATGTCCACCGGATACTTTATGAAGAATCCGCCGGATGGGTGGAAGCCGGAGGGCTGGGTTCCTAGCACCACGCAAAATGCACAGCGCGCCGCCAAGGACTACACACTCGGTGGAGCCTTGAAGACATGGCAGTGGTGGGCGCTGTGGGTCCTGTTGTTCTTGAATACCTCGGCTGGCATCTCAATCATCTCGCAGGAATCGCCCATGTTCCAGGAGATTGCAAAGGTCACCGCCGGCGTGGCTGCCGGAATGGTTGGCATTGCCAGCATCGGCAATGCAGTGGGTCGCATGTTCTGGGCCTGGATTTCCGATGCGATCACCAGGCGATGGACTTTCGCGACGATGTTCCTGATTCAGGTGGGCCTGTTCTGGATACTGCCGGGCATCTCATCGGCTGCGACCATCACTGTTCTGGCGTTCATCATCCTGATGTGCTACGGAGGCGGGTTTGGCACCATGCCGGCGTTTGCGGCCGACTATTTCGGGTCGAAGAATGTTGGCCCGATTTACGGACTTATGCTCACGGCATGGGGTTTCGCGAGCGCATTTGGCCCGTTGCTCATTGCCCATTTGCGGCAGAGCAACGGATCGTACGCAAGCGGTCTTCATGTGATTGCGGGCATCATGGTTGTATCCATGTTGTTGCCGATTCTGGTATCGCCACCCAAGCCTGGTACTGGACAGATCGCGGCTTCGAATCCCGGCGTGCCCGCTCTGCACTCCAAATAACTCAGTCGGAATGTTTGAAAGTCAGCACAACTTAGATCGATGCGGTCAGGCCGAGCCCAATTCGCTCGGCTGGCCATTGCGCTGGCTTATTCTTCGAAGCTCCCGAATCGGTCGTGTGGACTGGTTTCATTCGCCACTTACTGTCGGGCCTCTGACAGCAGTTCAGAACGCCGGACCGATTTTCTCTCCTCACTGGTGATTCAAAAGGGGAAAAATAATTGGCACGGATCGTGCAAACACCCACATAGGCCAGGTCAATCGCGGGCATCGCCGATCAACGGCGGTTGTGTCGCGATCATGGCCGCAAGGAGCGCAAAAGAAGACGCTATGTTGCGACCGCCCGGATCATTTCTGAGGCGATCTCGAGAGATCTATAAGGCCAGCGCTCTTCAGAAGTTTTCCGTGGCGCGATGCGATTTCAATAGATATCATGTTTCGAGATTGTAGTGGAGCACCTCCTTCATGCCGAAACTTGCTCTTTGTCTTGCCCTCCTGGCGGCCGCCGCGCACGCGACTCCCGTGCATCTTCGCACCAACGCACTGAATACTCCCATCGGGCTCGACACACCCAAGCCGACATTTTCATGGATGAGCGATGCGACAACGGCGAACTGGACACAGTCTGCGTATGAGATCCTCGTCGACACAGAGGGGAAGAATCTTCGCACAGACCATGCTTCAATCTGGGATTCAGGGCGTGTCACCTCATCGGAATCTGTCGACATCGCATACGCCGGGGCGGTGCTGAAACCACAGCAGCGCTACGCCTGGAAGGTGATTACCTGGGACAGCGCTGGAAAGATGAGCGCTTCAGCGTCCACGTGGTTTGAGACTGGCCTCTTGAATGCTTCTGACTGGAAAGCGCAATGGATTCGACGCGACGATCCCGAGGCGGAAAAGGAACTCCACTCCATTCGGTGGATTTGGTTGCAGGGCGCGGATGCATTGCATGTTGCCTCTGCGACGACTGCGCACTTCCGTTACGAATTTGAACTGGGCAATGCGCCGGTTGGGGGAAGCCTGCACGTTCTTGTTCGCGGAGCGTTCATCGCGCGCGTAAACGGCAAGGTGACCGGGCATCACAATGAGTGGGGCGCATTTGATCGCGAAGAGATTGGTTCCTTGCTGCATTCGGGCAAGAACGAAGTCGAGATCGATGTAGTCTCGCACCGCACCGACGATGCGGGGCAAAAATCTCCTGCAGCACTTGCGGCCGCGATTCACATTACGCGCGCCGATGGCACCGAAGAGCGCATGGTGACGGACGATAATTGGCAGGCGCGCGCAACAGTGCAGGAGGCGTGGCAACCTGCGCAGAGTGTCGGCCCTCTGTCCACGGCCTTCGGCATCGGCACCGACCGGCAGCAGGCGATTCCCGGCCCTGACCGGGTTGCGACGGATGCTTCTCTGCTGCGCAAAGACTTCACGGTGGAGTCGCCCGTCCGCGCGGCGCGCCTCACCATTACGGCGCTCGGCGCCTATCACGCATACATCAACAATCAGGCAATCGCTCCCAATACTTTGCTCGCTCCGGGCTGGACCGACTTCCACAAGCGTGTCCAATATCAGACCTATGATGTAACTTCGCTGGTCACTCGCGGCGCAAATACAGTGGGCGTGATTCTGGGAGGCGGCTGGTACAGCTCGCCAATGACCTGGGCAGGGTTCCGATCTTATCCGGGACCCAATCTCTTGCGCGCGCAACTCGAACTGACGCTTGCAAACGGCGAGCATCAGACCGTTGTCACCGATCCGAGCTGGCAGACCGCTCCTGCTCCAATTACATTCTCAGAGATTTATGGAGGCGAGTCGTACGACGCGCGGCTGACCCAACACGACTGGAGTTCGCCGCATTTCAACAGCGCTCACTGGACGCCTGCCCTCGCTGCGGAGCCACCTGACCCAGGGATGGCCATCACCGCTGAACCCGATCTGCTGATCAACACCGTACTGACCGTTCATCCAATTGGGCTGGATCCTGCGAATGCAACTCACCCGGCGATCTACGATATGGGGCAGAATATGGTCGGCAACGTTCGCCTCCACATTCGCGGCCCGCGCGGCACCGTGGTGCGTCTGCGCTATGCCGAGCGGATCAACCCCGACGGCAGCATCTACACCGAGAACCTGCGCAATGCCGATGCAACCGATACGTATGTACTCTCGGGCGAGGGCAACGAGACTTGGACTCCGGAGTTTACCTTCCACGGCTTCCGCTATGTTGAGCTTTCGTTCCCCGGCGCCGCGCCAATCGCCGCGCCGACCCTCAGCACAATCGAGGGACGGGTATTCAACAGCCTTCCGCCCACACCCGCCGTGCGCCTCACCAGCTCCAGCGAGTTGCTGAACAAGATGAACGAACTGGGCGCCTGGGGACAACGCGGCAACTTCGTTTCAATCCCCACCGACTGCCCGCAGCGCGACGAGCGGCTCGGCTGGATGGGCGATGCAGGCGCATTCTGGCGCACTGGAACCTACAACTTTGACATTGATGCGTTCACGCGCAAATTCATGCTTGACGTGACCGACGCGCAAACCGCTGCCGGCGCATTTACCGACGTCTCTCCAAATATTCTTGGTCCCAACCCCGGCGCGCCTGGCTGGGGCGATGCCGGAATCTTCATTCCCTATGCGGCCTGGCTGCAATATGGCGACGCGAGTGTCGTTGAACGCTCGTGGCCTGCCATGCAGCGCTGGATGGAATTCATCCTGGCTAACAATCCCGACTACCTGCGCCGCAACGCGCTCGGCAATGACTACGCCGATTGGCTCGCGCCCGATCAGCACACTCCCGGCGAGCTCATTGGTACTGCCTATTGGGCTCTGGTCGCTCGCGAGATGGTTGAGATGGCGAAGGCGATTCATCGCCCCGAAGATGCCGAGAACTATCAGCGGCAGTACGATCACATTGCCGCAGCGTATCGCGCGGCTTATGTGAAGGACGACGGCAGTGTTGAAGGGAATACGCAGACCGCCTACCTTGCCACCATCTTCACCGGCATCGCACCGCCCGCGCTGGTCAACAACATGGTTGATCGGATTGCAAAAGATGTGGAAGCGCACGGCAATCACCTCACCACCGGATTCCTCGGCACGCCGTTCCTGATGTTTGTGCTGGACCACAACGGCCGTTCCGATCTGGCCTTCAAACTGTTGCTTTCAGACACCTATCCGTCATGGGGCTACATGGTTAAGAAGGGCGCGACGACCTGGTGGGAGCGGTGGAACGGCGACACCGGCGATCCTTCGATGAACTCCTACAACCATTACGCGTTCGGGTCGGTGATGGCCTGGGTCTATCGTCGCGCTGCCGGCATCGATACCGACGCCACCGGCCCGGGATTCCATCACCTCACCATCGAGCCGCACTTCGATCCGGCGCTGCCTCTCTTGCACGTGGAATACGACTCCGTATATGGCACAATCGTTTCCGACTGGCAGCAGAGCCGGCATCATTTTACGGTCACGATTCCGGCCAACACAACCGCGACCGTGATTCTTCCGCAGAACAGGACCGAAACCATTGGCAGCGGAACGCATTCGTACGCCATTCAGTAGCGCCATCAGATCTCTTTTGGCGTCGCTTTGAAAATGAGATGAGCGTCGCAGACAATCAGGCCTGCGGCGGCAGCGAGCGGCCTCCCATGGTCTGCTCGATTCCATCCGTCTCGAAGAAGCAAAGCCACGATTGATTCTGCGCCAACACCTGATCCAGTTCCTGTTCGGTTAAAACCATGCATGCTGTCGAGAGCGCGTCCGATTCAGCCGCGGTATCGGCGAGTGCCCAGCAGCGGTTCTGCCGCGGGGCGGGCCGGCCAGTCCGCGGATCAAGAATGTGGCTTCCCTTGACTGCCAGCCCAGAGCCGCTCAACGAAGTGTCTGTAAGAAGAAATCTCCGTGGCGCATTGTCATCGCCCAGGCCGCAGGACCAGCCGCCAGCTCCGTTCGGCGCTTCTCCCGCAAGAATGCTGCTGCCACCCGCAACCAGCAAATACGAAGGGCAATCCCACCTGCGCAACAGCTCCGCCATGCGGTCGAGCGCGAACCCCTTGCCGATTGCGCCTAGATCAAACAGCAAATGTCCACCTTCGCATCGAATGGAAAGTTCCTCAGGCAGCAGGCTCCAGTGTGGCAAAGCACTTTGCATTTGCAATGCGGCCGCCGTCGCGGAGAACCCGCCCAGCGTGGCCAATTCCATCTTCTTCGCGATTTCCAGACAAGCGTATGTCGGCTCATTCAGGCGCATCTTCTCGCCCGGCGCCAACTCGGCGATCCGCGCTATGTCGCTGTTGGCGCGAAAGCGGCTCAGGTGCGTTTCCAGCTTGTCCAGAAGATCGAGCACGGCCTGCGCTGCCTGTGAGGCGTACGCTTCGTCCTCATCCGCAATGCGAATCTGGAAGTATGTCGCCATAGCGCGATGGTTGAATTGGTGAATGTCAGGCATGCGATCTCACTTCGGTGCGGGTGACCACAAAACAATCAGCACGCCAGGCCGGACTCCGAAAAACTCCGGACGAAAATCTTGCAGCTGGCTTCTGTATTGGTCTGCTGCTTCGGTGGAGGTGACATAAAAGTCCGCCTTTCCCGGTTGCTGGCCAGGCTGCCAAAACCCCACGTTGGAATAGCGGCGGAGATACCACGGCAATGGCCAGGGATCGGATGCGATGACGGCGATGCGCGGCGCTGCAATCGAGTTCTGCTGCGCCAGTTCTTCAATCTCCGCAGGCAGTCCCAGCAAATCCTCCGAGGTGTGTGCATACGCATAGGGATTCGTTTCATCGGATGAATGGACAAAGACGCGTTCCCGCGTATCGTGTGCAATCAAGGCCGCGGACACGCAGCCTAGCAGGATGCACCCGGCCGGCGCGGCGATGCGCAGGGCAGGATACTTCGCCGGCATGCGCCATAGCGACTGGATGGCGACTCCCGTGAAGAGGGCAATCGGCAGCATGAGATTCAGAGCCAGCCACGGTGTCTTGTACGGAATCACGCTGTAGATCACAGCGATGAAGAGGGCATAGAACGCCAGAAAACCGAGCGGCGACCGATGGCGCTTTCTCGTGGCAATAAAGCATCCGATGCAGGCCAGCAGTAAAGCCATTCCGCCCGACCAGCCGCCGGAGAGAAGCAGCAGGTAATACCAAACAGGCTTTTGATGGCCCTCACCACCCGCGCGCACAAGCTCATTAGGCACTGTCTCAAACAACGCTCCGAATGCTTTCCAGTTACTGCCGAACCAGGTGAAGAGCACCACGCTCAACAGCAGGAATACGGCAATCGCGGTGAGCGCAGTTTTTGGCCGCCACCAGTCACCAAAGGTTTTTCCGCGCAGATTCCAGAGCCAGTAAGCGAGCGCCGCCACGGCCAGCGCGAAGAAATGAAGAACCGCGGTCTCTTTGCCTGCCAGCATGAGTGCAGCGCAGAAGCCAACCAGCACAGCCTTCCAAGCAGACTGCTTCTTGAGCAAGCTCCAACCAGACACAATCAATCCAAACGTGGCGGCAACAAAAAGCGACTCGTGGATGAAGTACCGGTCGTAGTAGACGGGCAGGGGAGCGCAGGCAAACAACAAGGCTGCGATCACGCACGGCGCGAAGCCAAACATTTCCTGAGCCGCGCCAAAAAGCACAATTGTGATCGTCCCGGCAAGCACCGTCGTCAAACGCAGCTCCGATTCCGTGAGGTCAGAAAACGTCTTTGCACCCTGCATCCTGACCAGTGGCAGGGCAATTGCGGCCAGGGCCGGACCATGACGGTCATGCGCATCATAGGTGTAGGGTTCGCCGGTCAGCAATTGCCCCACGATGTATGCGTTGACGGCTTCATCGGTGTGCATGGGCCGCGCGCCCAGCTGCGGCAGGCGCAGCGCGAGTCCGAGAAGCGCGAGAAGAACGAAGGCCGCCCAGCGCATCCAATGCGCAATACCAGCCGACCAGAGGCGTGGTTTCAAACGGCTGGCTTGCCCCACACTTCAACCTCAATGTAGTGGTTCAATTTGTTAGCCGTGTTCCCGTTGCTGTAAAGGCGTACATACCGCCCCTTCGCGCCCTTCGCGTCGATCAGCTTGCCCTGATAGGTCTCGATGTAATTCAAATCCTTGCCCGCGCCAAGGCCAAGGTCGTTGTGAAAATCATTGTTGAAGATGGTCGTCACACCTGACCGGAATGCGGCATCGTCGGAGACCTGCACAACTACATCGCGATACACGCGCGCCTGCGAGTGGAAGTGCCAGATGAGAACGGCGTAGATATTCGCTTTCTTCGCCAGGTCGATCTCGACCCATTGTTTGCCGGGCCCAAGCTCCACCCACGAGCCTTCGTTGCCGTCCTTGTCTCCGTCAACGATCATGTCCAGCGTTCCAACATCGGGATTGTTGTCGCTCGATGTGACTTTCTTGTTTCTGGCCAGGTTG
>Ga0116135_1001178_pt1 | contig 13640 bp, 10 predicted proteins | sample June2015DPH_20_1_FD_89738 | JGI IMG/M metagenome (GOLD analysis project Ga0116135, IMG submission 89738) | Peatland microbial communities from SPRUCE experiment site at the Marcell Experimental Forest, Minnesota, USA - June2015DPH_20_10 | ecosystem: Environmental > Terrestrial > Soil > Wetlands... | reverse complement strand
GTCGCCCGCTAAACCTCCTCTGGCGTGCGGGTGCCCCGTCCTTGTCTCTCCGTTTTTTGGAGAGACAGGGCGGGGTTTTTGATTTCGTATCCGCCGACGACCCGCCCCGAGCCTTTCGAAGAGACCTATGCAACTTGGCTCGTTGCACAAGCTTCTCCCACTACGCATTCCGCGCCAAAACGACTAAACTAATGAGTTCCGATATTCACTGCAGCCCGCCATGCGGCGCCAGCCGTCTCGCGGCATCTTTCATCAGGAAGGCATCATGTCGTTAAACAGCTTCAAAGCCCGCTCCGCTCTTAACGTTGGCAACAAGGAATACGAAATCTACCGCCTCGACGCCCTCGACCAGCAAGGCATCTCCACCAAACATCTTCCTTACTCCTTGCGCATCCTCCTCGAGAACCTTCTGCGTACCGAAGACGGCCGCAACGTCAAGCAAGAGGACATCGGCGCCTTCGCTGCCTGGAACAAGCATTCCAAGCCCGAAAAAGAGATCGCCTTCACTCCCAGCCGCGTCCTCCTTCAGGATTTCACCGGCGTTCCCTGCGTCGTCGACCTCGCTGCCATGCGCGACGCTATGCAACAACTCGGTGGCGATCCCTCCCTCATCAATCCACTGCAACCCGTCGAATTAGTAATCGATCACTCCGTTCAGGTCGACGAATTCGGCACCGCCAGCGCGTTTGACATGAATGCGCTATTAGAATTTCAGCGCAACAAAGAGCGCTACTCTTTTCTCCGCTGGGGACAAACCGGATTCCGCAACCTCGCCATCGTCCCTCCCGACACCGGCATCGTCCACCAGGTCAACCTCGAATACCTCGCCCGCGTAGTTTTCGTAAACGAATCGAAGGGCGCCCGCGTAGCCTATCCCGACACCCTGGTCGGCACCGACAGTCACACAACGATGATTAATGGGCTCGGGGTTCTGGGATGGGGCGTGGGCGGGATCGAGGCCGAAGCTGCGATGCTCGGGCAGCCTGTCTCCATGCTGATTCCGCTTGTCGTCGGTGTGAAGCTTACGGGACGTTTGCGCGAGGGGGCTACGGCTACTGATCTTGTTCTCACCATCACCGAGATGTTGCGCAAGCACGGCGTCGTCGGGAAATTTGTCGAATACTTTGGTCCCGGGCTGCGCGAACTACCGCTCGCCGATCGCGCCACGATCGCGAACATGTCACCTGAATACGGCGCCACCTGCGGCATCTTCCCCGTCGATAAAGAGAGCTTGAAGTATTTGAAACTCAGCGGCCGCAGCGCCGAACAAATCGCGCTGGTTGAAGCCTATTGCCGCGAGCAAGGAATGTTCCACGACGACAAAACTCCCGAAGCCGAATACTCCGAACTGCTCGCGCTCGATCTTGCCACCGTCGAGCCGAGCATTGCCGGGCCCAAGCGCCCGCAGGATCGCGTCGTACTCTCGCAAGCCGGAGATTCATTTCAGAAAGCATTGCCATCGCTGATCAAGCCAAAGGCCGCCGCGAAAACCGTGCCAGCCGCCAACTCCCAGCGATGGGAGCAAGAAGGTGGCAGCCCCATCGCCATCGGCGTTGAAGATCCCAACGTCCACGAGCACGTTCCCGCGACGGTGAAGAATTCACTCAAGCACGGCAGCGTCGTCATCGCCGCCATCACCTCGTGCACGAATACTTCGAATCCGTCCGTGATGATCGGCGCCGGCCTGCTCGCGAAGAAGGCGGTTGAAAAAGGTCTACAGGTTCCACCCTGGGTAAAAGCCTCGCTGGCCCCCGGCTCCAAAGTGGTCCGCGACTATCTCGAGAATGCCGGCCTCATGCCCTATCTCGAGAAACTAAAATTCCATATCGTCGGCTACGGCTGCACTACCTGCATCGGCAACTCCGGGCCGTTGCCTACCGAAGTTTCGCAAGCCATCGACGAAAAAGATCTCGTGGTCGCCAGCGTTCTCTCCGGCAATCGTAACTTCGAAGGGCGCATCAACTCCGAGGTTCGCGCCAACTATTTGATGTCGCCTCCGCTGGTCGTCGCCTTCGCCCTCGCCGGCCGCATCGACACCGATCTCCGCAAGGACGCCATCGGCAAAGACAAAGAAGGCAAGCCTGTCTACCTCGCGGACATATGGCCCACGCAGCGTGAGGTCGAAGAGGCCGTCGAGCACTCGGTCACCGCAGAAATGTTTTCAAAAAATTATGCCGAAGTTTTCGCCGGTGACGAGCGCTGGCGCGGGCTCTCCATTCCCAAAGGCCAGACCTATGCCTGGGAAAAAGATTCCACCTACATCCGCCGCGCTCCCTACTTTGACGACATGAAGCTCAAGCCTTCGCCCGTCGAAGAAATTCGCTCTGCCCGCGTGCTAGCGGTATTGGGAGACAGCGTTACTACCGACCACATCTCTCCCGCCGGTTCGATCAAGAAAGACGGCCCTGCCGGAAAATATCTCCAAGAGCATAGCGTCAAGCCCGCCGACTTCAACTCCTACGGCTCGCGCCGCGGCAATCACGAAGTCATGGTCCGCGGCACTTTTGCGAACGTCCGCCTGCGCAACAAACTGGTGAACGTGGAAGGCGGATTCACTCGCCACCTCCCCACCAATCAGGAAATGTCGATCTTCGACGCTTCGCAGAAGTATCAGTCTGAGCGCACTCCGCTCATCATCCTCGCCGGCAAGGAATACGGCTCCGGGTCATCTCGCGACTGGGCCGCGAAAGGCCCGCGGCTGCTGGGCGTCCACGCCGTCATCGCAGAAAGCTACGAGCGCATCCACCGCTCCAATCTTGTAGGCATGGGAATCCTGCCGCTGCAATTCGAGCCAGGACAAAACGCCGAATCGCTCAAGCTGACCGGCGAAGAGGTTTTCGAAATCACCGGCATCCGCAAACTGATCGATCACTACGCCGCCGGACAGAAAGTCAAAGTCCGCGCGACGCCGGCGGGAAGCAGCGGCGGAGGCGGGAAAGATAAGCCAATCGAGTTCAACGCCCTGGTTCGCATCGACACTCCGCAAGAAGCCCTCTACTACGCCAACGGCGGGATTCTGCAATATGTGTTGAGGCAGTTGTTGGCGGCGAAGCCGAGTGAGCAGACGGTGGGGGTGTAGGCTGACCCAGGGCTTACGCCCTGGGCTGAATTATGCCGCCGCTCCGCGGCTGGAATTTTCTGCGGCCGATTCGATTTCGCTCAGGGTCCGGCTCCGGTCGGAACGACAAATGGTGAGGTGATGACTCGGCCACGGAGTACTCGCCGGGGGCTGAAGCCCAGGTCCTTTTCTTTGGGCTTAACGCGGCGCTGAAGCGCCGCTCTTCCACGGTTGCTCAGACAGTCGATCTGTTTCCTTGATGCGCAGGCAAAAACGCAAGGTCAAGGTCAAAAGCAGCGGACAGGAGTGTCCGCTCCACATGGTCCGTCTCGAACAGAGGACTTCTCCACTCCGGGATGACACGGATATGAGAGATCACCATGACCTCGAAATCCCACTTCTCGCAAAGGACGCGAGAAATGGGGCACCCACGCGTCCGGTCCACATGGGCTATTTGTTTCGTTTCGGCTGGCGCGGGGTCAGGAGGGGCCAGGCTTCGCGGTAGCTCTCGTAGCGGTAGCGATTTTTCTTGAGGGGCTGCATGGGGGAAGAGCATGAGGCCTTGTTTGCGTTCGCGGCCGAGGAGGATGTGGGCGGGGATGAGATACCAGGCGTCCTGCATGATGACGTAGGCGGCGAAGAAATCGAGTTGCTTGAGGGTGTAGGGCGGGCCGAGGTAGTTGGGCTTGAACTGGCAGAAGTATCCGGTGCCGACGCGGCAGGAAGTGGATTTGACCTGGACGCGCACGATGCGGGTGCCGAAGTGGATGGCGACGTCGAAGGGGCCGCGCCTCATTTTCTTAAAGTTTTAGTCTACATTTCTATTATATCAGCTTGGGAAGGGTGACTGGGACATTTTCCCAGAATTATTTTCTCTTTGGTGTGAGCCACTTGAATGCCATGACGCGGTTTCCGCCTATTGACAACTTTTCCGGGTCGTCAAGGTCCGGCGCGGCAGGAGGTGGAGTCCTCGGGTAAGGGCGACAGCGAGGCAGACTATCCGGTCACGTCCAGGGGACCGGAAAACAATTATTTTTCCAGCCCCCCTCCCGGCATACTGGAAGTCATGACGCAAGAAGGCTCGCCGCTTTCCGGGATCCACATCCGCCTTGAACCCCTCGCGCACGATCACGTTGATGGCCTGGTATCCGCCGCCGCCGCCGATCCCTCTCTCTACCAATGGAGCCCGGTTCCGCAAGGCAAAGCCCATGCCGCCTATGTCGCGACCGCGCTTGGGTGGCGCGATGCCGGCACTGCCGTGCCTTTCGCCATCGTCCGCCCGAATGACGGCACCGTTATCGGCTCCACGCGCTTCTGGAATCTGGAACGCTGGTCGTGGCCGCAAGGGCACGCGCGGCATGGCCGGCCGGACCCCGACGCTTGCGAGATCGGCTACACCTGGTTTGCCCGCTCCGCCACCCGCAGCGCGGCCAACACTGAAGCCAAACTGCTCATGCTGGCGCACGCCTTCGAGACCTGGCGGGTACTGCGAGTGTGCTTTCATACTGACGCGCGCAACCAGCGCTCGCGTGCCGCGCTCGAACGCATCGGCGCAAAGTTTGAAGGCGTTCTTCGCGCCCACCGCATGGCCGCAGACTTCATCCCTCGGGACTCGGTGCGCTATTCCATCGTTGGCGCCGAGTGGCCCGAGGTGAAAGCACGGCTGAAGCAACTTTTGGATCGCAGGGGCTGAGATGGCGTCACGTCCACCCACGAATCTGAAACAAAAAGCGCGGCCCTGTGGCCGCGCCTCATCTCACAAGTGTCGCGAACACAGCCACCGAGGGCGGCTGTTGCATGGGCGCCAGGGTTTTCCCGCTGCTATAATGAGGGATTGCGCTCATGTCCACGAAACGTCTGATTCGATCCACTACAGTTTTATCCATTCGCCGCAACGGCAGCGTAGTCCTTGCCGGAGACGGGCAGGTCACGCTCGGCGAGTCTGTCATTAAACATACGGCGAAAAAAATACGCCGTCTCTACAACGACAAAATCCTCGCCGGCTTTGCCGGTTCCACCGCCGACGCCTTCACGCTGTTCAGCCGGTTCGAATCGAAGCTCGAGCAATATCACGGCAACCTCGGGCGCGGCGCCGTCGAGCTCGCCAAAGATTGGCGGACCGATAAATTTCTGCGGCACCTGGAAGCGCTGCTGCTGGTGTGCGACAAGGAGCAAACCTTCCTGCTCAGCGGACAAGGCGACGTGATCGAGCCCGACGGCGGGGTCGCGGCCATCGGCAGCGGTGGTCCCTATGCCCAGGCCGCGGCCGAAGCGCTGGCGCGGCATACCGAACTCTCCGCCCGCAGGATCGCCGAAGAAGCGATGAAGATTGCCGGCAAAATGTGCATCTATACGAATGACGCGGTAACAATTGAAGAACTGTAAGAAAGTGGTCAGTGATTAGTGTCCGGGAAAGCCGACACAGGATACTGACCACTGTCTACTAGCCACTGACCACTAATTTTATGGCCATTTACTTACCCAGCAGCGCCGAAGAAGAACAACTCGCCCTCGACGAACTCACGCCGCGTGAGATCGTCGCCGAACTCGACAAACACGTCATCGGCCAGAAGGACGCGAAACGCGCGGTCGCGATCGCCCTGCGCAACCGCACCCGCCGACAAAAGCTAACCCCAGACCTAGCCGAAGAAATCATCCCCAAAAACATAATCATGATTGGGCCGACGGGGGTGGGAAAGACGGAAATTGCGCGGAGGCTGGCGAAGCTGGCGAACTCTCCGTTCTTGAAAGTGGAGGCTTCGAAGTTTACGGAAGTGGGATATGTGGGGCGCGATGTGGAGTCGATGGTGCGCGATCTGGTGGAGATTGCGATCGATAATGTGCGCGAGGAAAAATTGGAGGACGTGGCCGACAAGGCGGAGCTGAATGCGGAGGAGCGGCTGCTGGATATTTTATTGCCGCCATCGCCGCCGGCGCGGCCGGCGGAAGCGACAACTGCGGGCGGAGTGGTGATCGATGGCAATACGGCGTTGACGGAATCTTCTTCGCGGACACGAGAGAAATTGCGGCAGCAACTGCGCGAGGGCAAGCTGGACGAGCGGCAGGTTGAGATTGATGTGCGGGAGCGGAATTTTCCGTCCTTTGAAATCATGACCAACCAGGGCGTCGAAGAGATGGACATCAACATCAAGGACATGCTGCCCAACATCTTCGGCGCGCGGACGAAGAAGCGGAAGATGAAGGTGAACGAGGCGTTCGAATATCTGATCCAGGAAGAAGAGCAGCGGCTGATCGACATGGATCAGGTGACGCGGGTGGCGATTGATCGGGTGGAGAATTCGGGGATTGTGTTTCTGGATGAGATCGACAAGATTGCGGGGCGCGAAGGCGGGCATGGTCCGGATGTTTCGCGCGAGGGCGTGCAGCGCGACATTCTGCCCATTGTCGAAGGGACGACGGTGAACACGCGCTACGGGATGGTACGCACGGATCATATTTTATTTATCGCTGCGGGCGCGTTTCACGTTTCGAAGCCGAGCGATTTGATTCCCGAGTTGCAGGGGCGGTTTCCGATTCGGGTGGAGTTGCAGTCGCTCACGATGGAAGATTTCGTGCGGATTTTGACGGAGCCGAAATCTTCGTTGGTGAAGCAGTACACGGCGTTGCTGGAGACCGAAGGGGTGAAGCTGGAATTTACGCCGGAGGCGCTGCAGGAGATTGCGCACTTTGCGTTTCGGGTGAATGAGAGTACGGAGAACATTGGGGCGCGGCGGCTGCATACGATTATGGAGCGTGTGCTGGACGAATTGAGCTTTGAGGCTCCGGAGCGTAAGGGCGAGCACGTGACCGTGGATGCGGATTATGTGCGCAAGATGTTGACCGATATTGTGAAGGATCAGGATTTGTCGAGATATATTCTGTAGCTGCCGCAGAGGCTGAAGCCCGCATGTGTTTAGGGGCTGTACGCGGCGCTGAAGCGCCGCTCTTCCACGATGCTGCCGGGGCCAGTGGTGGTGATTGGGGTTGAACGGATTCTGTGTTTCGTGAAGCTTCATGCAAACGACAGGTTCCCCTTCGGCCTCGCTCAGGGCAGACTCTCCACTCCGCCGTCGCTGACACTCCGGCTAAGGTTGGAATGATGAGGGGGTCGGGAGATTGACGCAGGCAGGTCAGAACCAGCGGACAGGAGTGTCCGCTCCAAACGGGCGGTGATGCTGTCACAAGGATCTGATGTACTCTGTTCTTCCTGCATGAAAATCATTCGCGGGGTGTTGCTGCTGAGCGCGCTGGTGGGGATGAGCGGGTGCGCGTCGATTGGGCCACCGGAGGCGCCTTCGCTGGAGCTGCCGAAACCGCCTACGGACCTACGTGCGGCGAGGAAGGGCGACAAGGTGACGCTGACGTGGACGATCCCGCCGCGGACTACGGACCGGCAGAGAACGCGCTATCTGGGAAAAACCCTCATATGCCGGAGCGCTGCGGGGGCGCTGAAGCAATGTGGACCGCCGGCGGGAGAAGCGGCGCCACCAGCGGATTTCGAGCAGACGGCAAAGAAGGCGTCCGGGAAAAAATTGAGTGGGACGTTTACCGACGCTTTGCCGGCGACGCTTGAGCAGGAACATCCGACCGAGTTTGCCACGTACGCGGTGGAAGTGCTGAACAAGGCGGGGCGGGGAGCGGGGATTTCGAATCAGACGCGCGTGCCGTTGGTGCCAACGCTGGCGCCGTTCAGCGATTTCGCTGCGCAAGCCACAGCGCCCGGAGTGCTGATTTCGTGGAAGTGTCCGGAGACGCCGGGTGGAATCAGCGATATTCAATATCTCTTCCGGATTTACCGGCGTGCGGAATCGAGCTCAAGCGAAAGCAAGATTGCGGACGTGGCGGCGACGGAGTGCGCGCTGGGCAGGGCTTCGAGCAACGTTGTCACTTCTTTCCTTGACCAGACCTTCGAGTGGGAGAAGACATATTTCTATCGAGGCACGGTGGTGAGTGCCATCGAGAAGGCGGGAAAGGCAGCGATTGAGATAGAAGGCGAGGACACCCCGGAGGTGAAGGTATTCGCGCACGATGTCTTCCCACCGGCGGTGCCCGCGGGATTGCAGGCGGTATTTTCGGGACCGGGGCAGCAGGCGTTCATCGATTTGATATGGAATCCGGTGGCGGATGCGGATCTGGACGGATACAACGTTTACCGGCATGAAGAGGGATCGGCGGCGGTGAAGATAAACTCCGAAGTGGTGAAGACGCCGGCGTTTCGCGATACGCGGGTTGTGGCGGGGAAGACTTATTTTTATTCGGTGTCGGCGGTCGATCACCGGGGGAATGAGAGTGGGGGGTCAGAGGAGACCAGCGAGAGCGTGCCGTAGGCAGGCCTTTCGCAAGACAGCCGGAGGGCGCTGGTACAAACGCCTTGCAGAGACGTCGGTAGCGGGGAGCCGCCAGGGATCCTTCGACTGCGCGAGACGGTTCGCTTCGCTCACCGGCTTGCTCCGCTCAGGATGACAAAGTTTCCAGGATGGATGTTGGAGATTAAAAACTTTCTGCGGATTTCCGTTACTCGTGGTTAGATAGAAGACGATGAAATATTGCCGCTTTCAACTGAACGGAGAGGCTCATTATGGGCTGGTCGAATCGGTGGCGGGACGCGATTCGATTTTGAGGATCCTGCTGACGGCGCCGGAGGAATCCGATGGCGATGTGGAGGGTCTGCGAACCCGACGGATCGAACCGATTGCGCTGGACGAGGCGACGCTGCTGCCGCCGGTGCGGCCGTCGAAGATTGTGTGCGTGGGCCGAAATTATCGGGAGCATGCGGCGGAGTTAGGAAGTGATGTGCCGACGGAGCCGCTCTTGTTTTTCAAGCCGAACTCGGCGCTGCTGGCGCCGGGCGGGGTGGTGAAGCGGCCGAAGATTTCCGAGCGCGTCGACTATGAGGGCGAGCTTTGCGTGGTGATGGGGAAGAAATGCCATCTGCTGGCGGATAGCGAAGATGTGCGGCCGTACATTCTCGGTTATACGTGCCTGAACGACGTCACGATGCGCGACATCCAGCGAAAAGAGGATCAGTGGGCGCGGGCGAAGGGGTTTGATACGTCGTGTCCGGTGGGGCCGGTGGTGGCGGATGGGATGGATCCGTGGGCGGGGGTGGGAGTAGAGACGAGGGTGAATGGCGCGGTGCGGCAGGCGGGAAATACGAAGGATTTTATATTTCCGCTGGATGTGGTGATTCGTTTTATATCGCAGGCGATGACGCTGCTGCCAGGGGATCTGATTGCGACGGGAACGCCCGCGGGCGTGGGACCGGTGGTGGCGGGAGACGTGATGGAGATCAGCGTGGAGGGAGTGGGGACGCTGCGGAATGTGGTGGTGGATGAGTAGGGACGACAGGGGCTAAAGCCCAAATCATTTCAACGCTTAACGCGGCGCTGAAGCGCCGCTCTTCCACGGTACTGAGAGGGTCCGTAGTACTTTCCAGGTTTCTAGTGATAAGGAATGAGTGAGCGAGAGGGGTCGATTCGCTCACCGGCTTGCTTCGCTCAGGATGACAACTAAGCAGTGATAGGCGGCTTATTGCAGGCGGAAGCGTTCGCGCATGAGGCGCTGCAGGCGGGGTTTGTAGAGGAGATCGTAGGCGAGTTCTTTGTCGGGAAACATGGCGAGGGCGGCGCGCTTGGCGCCGGCGGCGAGTTCCGAGGCCTCTTCCACGGTAAGGCTGGAATCCTGGCTGATGACGGAAGAGACCATGCTGATCATCAGTTGGAGACGGCGGATTCTTCGGGCTTCGTCCTCGGCCGTATTTTGATCGGATTGGGCCCCATTTAGAGATAGATTTTCTTCACGATCGGATTGCTCCCCAGAATTCATAGATCCTTTTTGACCAACACCTTTTGCGAAACCCACAGATTGGATGATACGACGGAGTTGGATTTTGCGCTGCTCTCGGAAGCATCTTGCACCTATCGAGGTCGAAAGGAAACGGCCCGAAAGTGCTGGGTTCTTCGGGGATGCCGAGCAAAGGGGTGGTGGCGATCCTCTAGAGGGTCCTCGATCCAGCTGAAAAACAGTTGCGCTCGGAATGATGGCAAGCGGGCCAGCGTGCGGAGAGCGGGAAATGCAACCTCGGAAGAAGAGGTAGAATCTGAGGAATGCGGAGTCCGAGCCTGCTGGTTGCGGGCTGAATCCGGAAATGGAGATCACCATGGCAGAGCAGTCGAATGCAACGGCGGAAGAACAGCGGCCTGATCCGAATGAGAAGCTGGTGAAGGTGTTTGGCAGCGAACAGGAGTCGGAGGCGATGGTGGTGAAAGGGTTGCTGGATTCGGCGGGAATTGACAATGATCTGCAGTCGGCCAGCCTTTTGCAGGACGCGTTTCCCGGGCTCGGGGGAATGATTATTCTGGTGCGGGAAGAGGATGCGGAGAAGGCGCGCGGATTGATCGAGGAATTCCGGCAATCGGGTGCGGCGGCGGATGATGACGAGACGCAGAGTTGAGGGCCTCAGGGGCTAAAGCCCACATCCTCCTCGACGCTTTTACGCGGCGCTAAAGCGCCGCTCTTCCACGGTCGCGCCGGCATTTGAGGACTACTCCGGCATTCGAAGATCTGCCCCGGCATTTGAGGGCTACTCCGGCATTCGAGGATCTACCCCGGCATTTGAGGACTACTCCGGCATTCGAGGATCTACCCCGTCATTCGAGGACTACCTCGGCGTTCCAGAATTTCGACGCGTGTCTCGCCGAACAACACGGCGGGGACGGCGATCGGGTCCGCTAAGTCAGCCTGGAGATTCGATCCCATCTCGCCGGGCTTCCTTCTTGGCAGTACTCATTCAAGACGGAAATCCTTCTAATTGTTCGAGGGCAGGGACGGGGTGACGGAGTGGCCGTCGAGATAGAAGGTGACGGCGCCGTTGAGATCGGTGCGGTAGACGCGGACTCCGGCGGCTTGGAGGCGTGCGAGAACGTCGGCTTTGGGAAGACCGAAGGAAGTGTGGAAGCCGACTGAGATGACGGCGAAGGCGGGTTTGACCGCCGCTAATATTTCCGGTGTGGTGGACGTGGCGCTGCCGTGATGGCCTACCTTTAACAGATCCGAATGCAGCGGGTGAAGACTGGCAATGCGGCGTTCGACGGCCTTTTCGGCGTCGCCCTCAAGCAGTACAGAAGTTGAACCGTAAGTGACGCGCAGGACCATAGAGTCGTTGTTCTTGGGCTCGAGGCCGACGGGCCAATCTTGCGGCGGAAAAAGAACATCGACTTTCGCGCCGCCTGAATCGAATTCATCTCCTTCCCAATGGCGCACAACCTTGATTCCGAGAGTGTGAGCTTCGGCGATTAAGCTATCGAGAGCGCGACTGGGCGGAAGCAGACCAACCCATAATTCCTTGGGGCGAAAATCTTTCAGTACGGCGGACATGCCTCCGATGTGATCGGAGTGGCCATGGGAAATCGCGACGGCGTCGAGGCGGGAGATACGGCGCGTCCAGAGGTAAGGGGCGACCACGTCTTCGCCGAAATCGAGTTGTGAAGCACCGCCCCAGATGGGACCTCCGGCATCGATGAGCAAGGTACGGCCCTGGGGCATGACCAGCAGGATGGCGTCGCCTTCGCCGACGTCGATCGAAGTTACTTCGAGAATTCCAGCTTGCGTGTGGGGACGAGGTGGCAGGAGGGCGAGAGCTAAGGATGCTGCCAGTAACGCAACTACTCCTGAGACAGCCCACAGGGCGCGACGGCGCACGAGAAACATCGCCAGGATCAACGCCGCAGAGGCGGCAGCGATCATCCCGAGCGATGGAGTGGCGACGCGAAGATCGGCGAGGCGAAGGCTTCCGAGTCCATGTACGGTGCCAGTGATGGCTTGGAGAGCAAGGGAGGTGAGCAGGGCGGGAAGTCTTGCGAGCAAGGGAGAGATATAGCCCATCGAAATCGCCAGGATAGCGGCGGGCATAAGGAGTTGGGTGAGAGGAACGACCGCGGCGTTGGCGGGAAGGCCGATGGTGGTGGCGCGGTGAAAATAATAGGCCATCGGCAAAGCGAGCCCCATCTGCATCACGGCGGAGACGAGTAGGAGTTCATATGCGCGCAGGGAAAAAATGCTCACGCTACGCACTAGACGCAACGACCATGGTTTGCCCAGGAAACGCCCGAGGCGACCGGCAATGAGCCGGAGGTCGGCGCGAAACTGGGCGACGCGCGGAGGCAGCGATCCGCCGTAATCTTCGGCGTCCCAGTGGGCCAGGGCGCGACGGTAGAGCCGGGAGGTAGGCTCTACGAGAGGCAGGCCGATGGCGGCTACGATGAGGACGCAAAGAAAGGTCATCTGGAAGCTGGCGGTGAAGAGCTGGCGGGGATCGAATGCGAGCAGGCCGAGAGCGGCGACTCCGAGCGCGTTGATCATGCTGCGGTCGCGATATACGAGGCGCGTGCTCAGAAAGATGGCGCACATCAGCGTGGCTCTCCATACGAGGGCGCCGACTTCGGTGAGGAACGCATAGCTAACGCAGGCGAGGATCGTCAGCACAGTTGCGGGAATCTCGCTGAGGCGCAGGCGGCGAAGAGTCCAGAAAACGACGAAAGCGAGAATGGTGACGTTCATGCCGGAAACTACCAGAATGTGATAAGTACCGGAGCGCTGGAAATCGACGCGGGTATCGCGGTCGATGAAGGCCTCTTCACCGATAACCATGGCGTCGATGAGAGCGGCCTGAGGCGCGGGCCAGAGAGCGTGCACTTTGGCGATGATGCTGGCGTGAATGCGAGTGCGCCAAAGTTCGAGACGGTTTCCGGCGAAACCGGGGAGCGGTTGAACGTCTTCGGCTTTGGCGGACGCGAGCGCGGCGATGCTGTTGGCGGCCAGGTAGCTTTGATAATCGAAAGCACCGGGGTTGCGGAAGTTGCGCGGGAGTTTCAGCTTGACGGGAAGGCGGATGCGCTCGCCGTAGCGGAAAAGGCGCATCGGGGGCGTAGGGACGCTTTCGGACGACGAGTTTGCGCGTGCGCCGTAGAGGCCGAGGCGGACACCAGCATGCACGGAGAATTTCGAACCGTCATCGGTGACGATTTCTTCGGTTTCGACGTCGAGGGTCTGTGCAAGTTCGCCGACAGATGCTTCCCGAAGTCTGCCGTCGCGAATGACGTGCGCCGTCATCTGGACCTCTGGGCCGTAGGCAAAGGGATCCAGAGCGTGGTCGAGGGGGCTCGGGGCCCCTTTGAGTTGGAGATGGAGGGCGCCTGCGAGGAAAAGCGCACCCAGAGCCAGAGACAGGGCGAGCCATTTTCGTTTGTGCGTGAAGTACAGGGCAGCGACGACAAATGCTAGTCCGGCCAGGGCCCACCGTGAGGGTGGGCGAGAGACATACATAGCGACGGCGACTCCGGCGGCGTAGGAGACGGCGGCCCAAAACATCGGTTGGCGAGCGGGCTTGCATTGGATTTCAAATGGAGTCGGCGAAGCGGGAGGCGGCGTGAGTGGGTGTAACGGCGGCATCGTGGAGTTGAGTCCTTGTTCTTCGCGGTTCACACCGTGAATATCGCGGGGAAGCAAACTTGACCACAGGGGCTGAAGCCCGCTAATTTTTCCGCCCTCAACGCGGCGCTAAAGCGCCGCTCTTCCACGGTTG
>Ga0116135_1001177_pt1 | contig 13645 bp, 14 predicted proteins | sample June2015DPH_20_1_FD_89738 | JGI IMG/M metagenome (GOLD analysis project Ga0116135, IMG submission 89738) | Peatland microbial communities from SPRUCE experiment site at the Marcell Experimental Forest, Minnesota, USA - June2015DPH_20_10 | ecosystem: Environmental > Terrestrial > Soil > Wetlands... | reverse complement strand
TCCCGTGTGTAAAAGATCAGGTCGCGCAACCCATTATTGGTAATCGCCAGCACGCAAAGCGAATCATTCCCGGTTTCAAGCAGGCGGCACAAATTCTCCTCCAACGCCTGCAGATCGTCGCCTTCTTCTGGAGACGGAAACCCGTTCGGCCGTGGATTTCGCAAATGCACGGATACGATCAGGTGATGGTCATACCCCGGCAGCGGCGCAAGTGCGCGATAGGGGTTCGCGATGCGCACGATCATCGGAAAGCCGTCCCGCTCGCCCTGCGCGAGACTCCAACTGTCAGCTGCAACCGCCCGCGGGATCTCCGCCGTCTTTTTTGAGAATGGCCACATCGCACAATCCTTGCTTCAGGTTTGCCGCCAGTCTATCGCAAGCTCCGCACTTGCCGCGCAGCCCTTTTTCGGCGATACTTAATTGTTGTGTCTTGTGTGGCTGGACGCACCCGTCCGGCCGTTTATTTGGGCTTGTGCGCCTTTGAAACAACGCCGCCGGCCGAAAAGACCTTTAAAGACAACAGCAGAGCACTGGATTTTGAAAGGAACCGTATCGCCGTGGTGATGATTCGTTTGGCGCGCTTTGGCGCCCGCAAGCAACCCTACTACCGTATTGTGGCCATTGAGAAGGACCGCGCCCGCAACGGCCGCTCCATCGAGGTCGTCGGCACCTACAACCCCCGCACCAACCCGGCCACGGTGGACCTGAAGCACGAGCGCGTCGCCTACTGGCGGAGCGTCGGCGCCCAGTTCTCGCCCATCGTCGAGAAGCTGGTGAAGAATCACCCGGCCCCGGCCGCGGTGGAAGCCCCCGTAGAAGCCTGATTTCCCGCCGCTCTCTGATCCAGACGAACCCCGGCGGGACAGTGTCACAGGTTCCCGCCCACACACTTGCTGACGGCAGCACCTGTGTGCTGATACTATTCAGCGCACCGAATCAGGTTGTTAATCCTCGGGTCGCTAATTTCGGGATCCAATCCGGTCAGGGGCACGAACATGACCCAACACGACATGGTCGCAGTGGAAGAATTGGTCCGCGAAATTGCACGGGCCTTGGTGGATGAGCCGGCAGCCGTTCAAGTGGAATCCGTGGGTCGCGACGAGAGCACGGTTCTCAAGCTGCGCGTAGCCCCGCAGGACGTGGGTAAAGTGATCGGCAAGCAGGGGCGCACCGCGCGCTCCGTGCGCACCATTCTGGGCGCCGTCAGCATGAAGCTGCACCACCGCTACACGCTGGACATCCTGGAAGAGGACGACGAAGGCTAGGTGGCCGCTACCCTTCGGCTTGGCTGCCCAGCTCGACAAGTAAGACAGCACAGCCGAAACAGCGCCGCCAGGACAGCCAGGATCGTGGAAATGACTCTTCCGGAAACGTCCACAGAATGGGTATGGCTGGCCCGTATTCGCCATCCCCAGGGCCGCAAAGGCGAAGTCTTCGCCGACATCCTTACCGATTTTCCTGAAAAATTTTCCGATCGCCGCCGCCTTTGGCTGCTTTCTGAGCGCTCGCCTGCCGCGCCGCCGCGTGAAGTGGAACTGACCAACCACTGGCTGCACAAGGGCGGCATCGTCCTGCATTTCGTCCAGTCCGATTCCATCTCAACGGCCGAACCACTGCAGGGATTGATTGTCGCCGTTCCGTTGGCTGAACGCGCGCCGCTGGCCGAGGACGAGGTGTATATCGCCGACCTGGTGGGCTGCACGCTGATCGATGTTGCCGGCCCGGCGCCCATCTCAGTGGGCCAGATTGAGGACGTTGACCGGACCGCCGGTCCGGTGGCGCTGCTGGTGGTGAACCGGCCCGGCTCCGAGGATGAGATTCTAGTTCCCTTCGCCAAGAGCTACCTGCGGCGAATCGATCTGGCGGGCAAACGTATAGAGATGGCGCTGCCTGAGGGGCTTATCGATCTGAACACCGCCGGAAAGAGCTGATCGAATCGCCCGCCAAGCTTCGCGCCCCATCCATGCCGTCATTCTGAGCGGAGCTTAGCGCAGTCGAAGAACCTGCCTGTTGCAATTTCTGGCGAATGAGAGGAAGGCAGGACTCCAATGCGAGCTTCGGGCGAGCGTCTGGTCAATGCAATGGTGCGAGCCTCCCGCGAGCTGCTGCTCCATGCAATGGCTCCATGCAATCGCTTACTGAAACGCCGGCGGCTTCCAAGCTCCATTTTCCTTCAACGCAAGCTGCAATGGCCTCGGCGGCCCTTTTGGTGGAATCGTGACCTCGATCCACAACTCCTGCCCCGCCTTCACAGGTGTCGGGCTCACGGCATGCTCGGCAATGTAGAAATCAACCGACTGTTCGAGCCGCAGGTTGTCGCAAGTGGACCCCGGCGACGCCATCACCCGCTGCCCCGTCGACGCGTCTTTCCACTCCGGCAGCTTGATCGCCTTCAGCGTGTTCCCTTCCACCTTGAGCTCGGCTGAAAATCCAAACTGATCCGGCGCCTGAATTGAGTACTGTTTCCCTGTCGGCACGCCGTTCGCGTCATGCGGCATCCTGGCCTCCTTGGCCGAGGGCAGCGTGCTCTGGCAACCATCCACCACCAGTTGCACGCTCAGGTAGCGGCCGCGCATGAGCAACTCTGGATCGTAGGCCGTGGTCCGCGTCCACACCCGCGGGCAGGTCCAGCGCTGGTAAAGATATTTGGCCGCAATGGAAGACACCAGCGCCAGCTGAATCACCAGCAGCGCCAGCGAAGCTCCGGACAAGTTCGCCTTTCCCAGCTTCATTTCGCCTCCTCAATTTCGGCAGCATCGTGCCCCATGTGCGCGATCAGCCCGCGCCGCATCTTTTCGAGCGCCCATCCGCCGGCCAGAAACAGAATGCCCAGCCCAATCAGTCCCAGCGCCCGGCCCATCTTGTCCAAGAGATCGCTGAAGTAGAACCACGCCACTGTGATCGCAAAGCCCACAATGCCCAGGTTCACGAGGGCCTTTGAGGACTGGCGCACGCCCCACCAGATGATGAACACGCAGAAGGCCGCCACCAGCGCATGCGCCAGCAGATTGGGGGTGCTGTACGTGTATGCGTTGTGGTAGTTGCCGTAGTCATAACGCTGGATTCGCAGGCGCATGCACCAGGGCAATGCGATTGAGAAGGCAATTGCCACTGCGACCGGCGCCAGGCTTTTACGCAGCTTGATCAGCGCAAGCAGCAGCGGCAACACGGCAACATCGATCCAAGCCCAAACCTGCAGTGAAAAGGAAAGGAATGTCTGCGTTCCCGACCACGAGTTCCAGCTCTCCAGCGTGATGACCACGCCAACCAGGCAGCCAATCGCCGCCAAGGCAAACAGAATGCCCTGCGCGACCTTGCGTTTCGAGCCGAGAAACACGGTGAGATAGAGAACCGCCCAGGCGATCAGGAAACGGCCCAGAAAGACATCCTGCCCTATATGGTTTTGGGTGGCGTAGCAAAGCTCGCAGAATATCCACGCCGGAAACAGCAGCAGCGTCAGCGTCTGCTGCGCCTCGTCCTGCAAGAGCGCCCAGCCCGCCAGCGCCGCAATGGCCCACAGCAGAATTGCCGCCGGCCAGTGCTCCTGGATGTTGAAGATCTGGCCTACCAAGGCGATTGCGGCCCCAGTAGCAACGGTGCCCACCGCGTGCAGCGCTGTTGAAAGGCCGCGATAACTGGCGCGCGCCAGGCCGCCGCCCAGGTGGAAGACGGCCACCATGGCCATCACAAGTGCATAGCGCGGCCCGGGCCCCATCTCGTCCCAGTGCGCTGAGACAAACAGCACCACGCCGCAGGCCAGCAGAATGGCGCCAAGAATCAGCGCGACCAGTCCCTGCCAGCCGATGCGCCTGGACCCTTCGCCGGCTGAACCGGTCTGGCCATGGGCTCGCTCAAGCTCGTACGCGCGGATGCGGCCAGCGGCCTCCGCATCCAGGACACCGGCCGATTGCCAGCGTTTCAGCAGCGATTCAAAGTCAGCCATGGCAGTTGGCACACATTAGAGCACAAACCAAGCGCAACGCGGTGTGATGAAAGATCTCAGAGCCGTTTTTCGACGGCTCGCCATCATCGACACCCGCCAGGGCGGAGAGTAATATTCCCCAATGATTCGCGCACAACGTCTCGTCTTCATTTTGCTCGCTCTGTTTGCGCTTCCCTTCTTCGTTGCCGCCCAGGATTCACCCGTTGACTACGCCACCTTGCTGGCGAAGCTGAAGGCCGGCGACACCAACATCGATTACGGCCGGCTCCGCCTCAGTTACGTGGATTCCCCTGAGTACAAGCAGGCCAAGGATGTTTCGAAATCCGAGAAGGCAATGATCCCGGCAATCAACGCCAAGGAGTACAAAGAAGCCTTGAAGGATGCCGAGGTCGTGCTGGCGAATGACTACGTCAACATGGATGCGCACTTCGTTGCCTTCATCGCGAATCGTGAGTTGGGCGCTACCGACAAGGCGGATTTTCACAGAACCGTCTTTCGCGGCCTGGTGGACTCAATCATTCATTCGGGAGACGGCAAGTCCACTGAGAAGGCATGGGTCGTAATCAACGTTGACGAGGAGTATGTCATCCTGCGCGTGCTGGGATTCAGGCCGTCTGGGCAGAGCCTGATCAACAAAGATGGCCATTCCTACGACGAAATGAAAGTCAAGAATGTTGAAGACGGAACAGAACAGACCTTCTACTTCAATGTCGATATTTCGATGAAGCATTTTGGGGTCTGAGGCGCGCCGGCCTCAATCCGCTCAAAAGTGGGCGCCTTGTAGGATCATTAGGTATGCGCTTCGAGATCGTCACCATCTTCCCCGGCTTCTTTGCGAGCATCTTCGAGAACGGCATCCTGCGCCGTGCGCTCGCCGAGGGCCTGGTTGAGGTGGGCATCCACGATCTGCGCACGTTTACCCACGACCGTCACCGCACCGTGGACGATCGCCCGTTTGGCGGCGGCGAAGGGATGGTACTTAAGCCTCAGCCCATCGCGGAAGCGCTGGCGTCGATGGGAATCGAACCGAAAGCTGAACGCGTGCGGGCCGACACTGCACCAGCGAAAGTGGTACTGCTCTCCGCGCAGGGACGGCCGTTCACCCAGGCTCTGGCTCGCGAAATTGCTGCGCTCGATCGCGTGGTGTTGATCTGCGGGCGCTATGAGGGCGTGGACGAGCGCATCAACGAGCTCTACTGCGACATGGAACTCTCAATCGGCGATTATGTGCTCTCGGGTGGCGAACTTGCTGCCGCCGTGGTGATCGACGCGGCCATGCGGCTGCTGCCTGGGGTTCTGGGAAATGAGGCCAGCAGCGAGTTTGAGAGCTTTGGGGTTTCAGACGCGGAGATCGCCACGGATGAGGAAGGCGTTCCCCGCTCGCAGCACGGAGCCGGCGGCCTGCTGGATTACCCGCATTACACGCGGCCGGCGGAGTTTGCCGGATTGAAGGTGCCGGAACCCCTGCTGAACGGCGACCACCAGGCAATCCGCCACTGGCGCCGCGAACAGCAGTTGCGCAAAACAATGGCCAACCGCCCCGATCTGCTGGAGCAGGCGAAACGCTCCGGAGCCTTGAGCCGCAAAGATCTGGAATTCCTTGAACAACTCCGGTAACACACGCGCAACGCGGGTAACCCGCTGACTTGCTAACCCGCTAACTTGCTGACTCGCTCTATTTGAACGGCTGCACCGGCGCCGGCTGCTCCGCGCTGACCTGGCCCACGGCAACTGCCGCGACGAAGAAATTCTCCCCGCGGGTCGGGTTGCCGGCCAAACGCCGCATCATGGCCAACTGGCCCACATGCGTCAGAGCGTCGGACACCGGTCCCTGCATCAGCCCTTCAAGCGACGCATGCACCGGCTCGGCGGAGGCCAGGTACGTGTCAAAGGCGCCGAGGGACGCAAAAAACCGCGCCTGCTCGTCGGGCCAGGGCAGCGGCTTGGAGAAATGCCAGCCTTCCTGGCCTTTGGCGGCGCTCAGCGCCCAGTCAAACAGGTCGCCCATGTGGGCGAGGATTTCGACGGGGCGCCGTCCAGCACCGTCAAAATCCGCAAAACTCTCCGGCGCGCCGTTGAGCGCTCGCGCCGCCCGATAAGCCAAAGTGGCCACGGTATGTCGCAGCAATTCCCGTTTCTCGTCCATAATCGGAAACTATAGCGCAAAGCGGCCCTTCCGGTGCTCGAAATTAGGCGCGAAAACCCGATCTCTGCTAAACTAAAAGTTCTGAGTTCAAACGCAGGAAAAGCCTATGTCCATTCATCCCGTAATGCAGCGCCTGGCCGACAAGCTCCAGCGCACCGACCTTCCCGCTTTCGTGCCCGGCGACCAGATTCGCGTCCAGGTAAAGATCAAGGAAGGCGACAAAGAACGCCTCCAGGCCTTTGAAGGCCTGGTCATCGCCATCAACCGCGGCCCCCAGGGCACCTTTACCGTTCGCAAAATGAGCTTTGGACAGGGCGTGGAGCGCATCTTCCCCTTCAATTCCAAGGTCATTGACAAGATTGAGAAGGTTCGCAGCTACCGCGTCCGCCGCGCCAAGCTGTTCTACATCCGTGGACTGCGCGGCAAAGCCGCCCGTCTCAAGGAAGTGGATCGCGTCACCGGTAAGGTCCGCGGCTAAACCCGCCCAACCCAGATTCCATCAAGCCCCCGGCTCCCTCAGCCGGGGGTTTTGCTTTTGTGGCGCACAGGTCAAGCCAGAATTCATATACTGTCTCCATGGCACCGTCCCCAGGTTGCAGCTTCGCTCTCGAGGAAGCCGCTCGCCGCGCCGGCGCTCTGCGCATCGCCGGCCTCGACGAAGTGGGCCGCGGGCCGCTCTTCGGCCCAGTGGTCGCCGCCGCCGTCATTCTTCCCAAAGGCTGCCGTCTCCCCGGCCTCACCGACTCCAAATTGCTCTCCGAAAAAAAGCGCAACGAGCTCGAGCCGGAGATTCGAGCCAACGCCATCGCGTGGGCCATCGCGTCGGTCGACGCAGAGACCATCGACCGCATCAACATCCGGCAGGCCTCGCTGCTGGCCATGCGCCTGGCGGTGGAGCGGCTTGCCCTCACGCCCGACTACCTGCTCATTGACGGCCGCGACCAGATCGACTGGCCATGCGCGCAGCAATCCGTCATTCACGGCGACTCCACCAGCCGCTCCATTGCAGCCGCCTCTGTCCTGGCCAAGGTGCACCGCGACCGCCTGCTGGTCGAGTTCGACGGCCAGTTTCCCGGTTACGGCCTGGCCAGCCACAAAGGCTACGGCTCCCGCGAGCATCTGGACGCCTTAGCCCGCCTCGGCCCCACCCCGCTTCACCGCCGCAGCTTCAGCCCCGTCTCGCAGACGGCGTTGCAATTCCCCGCAAACTGATTTTTCATCAGGAGGCGTGTTTTTGGCCCATCTTCGTTGCCTGCCGGCTCTGTACTTTGCCCTCCTGCTTCTCGCAGGCTGCAACAACTTCCAGCACAAGAAACCTGACGCCACCAAGGGTGTCGTCACCGGCATCGTGCTTTGCGCCGACACCGGCAAACCCGCCCGCTTCGCCACCGTAACCCTCACATCCGCGCCCAGGCCCGGCGAAAAGCTGGACGACGAAGCTCCGCTGCCCGCTGCCGAAACCACCATCACCGATCTCGATGGCCGCTTTCGCCTTGAGGCCGTTCAGCCCGGACACTACTATGCCTTCGCAACCCTCGAAGGCTATCTCGACCCCACGCTCGCCTTCGATCCCGACAAGCTGAAGTCTCTCTCCGCGGGCTGGGAACAGCGCCGCTACGCCATCGACCGGTGGAAGGTCCACCTCGCCGAGGTCACCGTCGCCGTGCACAAAACTGCCGACATTTCAATCGAGATCGAGCGCGGCGCGGAGATCGCAGGAGCCGTCACCTTTGACGACGGGTCACCCGCAATCGGCATGCATTTTCAAGTTTTCCGCAAGTCGGACAAAGGGGACATGACCACCGTCGGCCTCGCGCTCATGGATACCTGGACCCTCCACACGCTCAGCGACGGCCATGGCCGCTATGCAATCACGAATCTACCCGCGGGAGAGTACGCCGTCTGCACCCTGATGCCCGCCGCCGCAGAGGATTCTGCGCCCCGCGTCTGCCTCGGCAACACCTTCCGCAAAAAGGAATCGAAGACTGTGAAAGTTGGGTCCGGCGAGATAGCGAACGGAACCGACATCGAGATTCCCCTCTCCGGCCTGCACACCGTCTCTGGAACCGTCTCCGCGCTCGCCGATGGTCATCCGCTCAACCACGCAACCCTCCGCCTGCTTTACGCCGACGACCGCGAAGGCGTCCGCGAAACCGCCCTCCTTGAGGATGGAAGCTTTTCCTTCGAAGATGTGCCCGAGGGCAAATACATTCTGGCTGTCACCGGTGCGATGGACGCGGTGCAGAAGACGTCGGAGTCTGGCTCCGGCGTCGATGCTGCCTCAGCGAAAAACCTCGACGACATCCACTACGCCGACAAGGAGATTCCGCTCCTCGTCATGGGCGAGCTGGCAGACGTGAATCTGGCTGTCTCCGCAGCTTCTGCCACAAGCTCCACACCACCCGCGCCGCCAGCAACACCGCCAGCACCACAGTGAGCCGCAGCGGGCTGAGCACCCCGGTCTTCACCTGCCACCAGTAGTGAATCGCGCCGCAGATCGCCGCCACATACACCAGCTTGTGCAGCCGGTTCCAGTTCTTCCCGCCCAGCTTGCGAATCGCCCAGTTGGTCGACGTCAGCGCCAGCGGCAGCAGCAGCAGCCACGCCGCCACGCCCACCGTGATGAACTTGCGCTTGGCAATATCGTTCAACATCGCATTCACGTCGAAGGCAGAATAAAGCGCGACATAAATGAGCATGTGCACCGTGCCGTAGAAGAATGCAAACAGCCCCAGCAGCCGGCGAAACCTGATGAGCCAGTTGAGCCGCGGCGAAAGCCTGCGCACCGGCGTGATGGCCAGAGAAAGGATGAGCAACAGCAGCGTGTTGTAACCGGTGGTCAGCGCGAGCTTTGAAGTTGGGTCAGGGCCGAGCGTGTTGGTGACGGCCTGGTAGACGAGCAGCCCCATCGGCCCCAGGCAGGCAATCCATGTCAGCGTCTTTAAGAGAATGAGTGTCGATCGTTTCATGCTTTTACCGGAAGCGGAGTTCGCCGCGCCAGCTCCGCTTCAGTAATACTTCTTCAAGTCCATGCCTTTATACAGCGACGCCACCTGGTCCCCATAGCCGTTGAACATCAGCGTGGCCTGGCGCTGCGCATAAAACGGCAGGCCGATGCGCCGCTCCGTCTTCTGGCTCCAGCGCGGGTGGTCCACGTTTGGATTCACGTTTGAATAGAAGCCATATTCGTTTGGCGTCATTTCGTTCCACGTAGTCCTTGGCTGCTTGTCAACGAACTTGATGGCCACAATCGACTTGGCCGACTTGAACCCGTACTTCCACGGCACAACGATGCGCACCGGCGCGCCATCCTGATTCGGAAGCACCTCGCCATAGAGGCCAAACGTCAGAAGCGTGAGCGGATTCATCGCCTCGTCCATGCGCAGTCCTTCAACGTAGGGCCACGAGATGTCGCTGTCGGACGCCCACTTTTCCACGTGCTTGTCATAGTAGGAGACAAACTGCACATACTTGGCGTTCGACAGCGGATCGCACTGGTTGATGAGTTCCGAGAGCGAGTACCCCACCCACGGAATCACCATGCTCCACCCCTCCACGCAGCGATGCCGGTACACGCGATCCTCCAGCGGGCGAAGCTTCATCAGCGCGTCGATGTCGAAGGACTTGGGCGTCTTCACCAGGCCCTCGATTTTCACCGTCCACGGTCGCGTGGGCAGTGCGCCCGCATTCTGCGCAGGCTCGTTCTTCTGCACGCCAAACTCGTAGAAGTTGTTGTAGTGTGTTATGTCGTTGAAGCTGGTCAACGGCACCCCAGTCGTGGTCAGCGGACTCTTCACTGTCTCAAGCTTGGTGCCCGCCAGCGCGCGAATCCGCGGCTCGAATACCTCTGCCACCCGCTCCGCGCCAAGAGCCGCCGCGCCCGCAGCGACCACGCCGGAGGCCGCGCCGCGCATGAAGGCCCGCCGGTTGAGATAGTGTTCTTTAGGAGTGATTTCGGCGGATGGAATGTCAGATGGTGTACCGATCAGCATGGGATGACCTCGCGCGGGGAACGCCGCTCTCAGTTTATTAGACACGCGACAGAGACCCCACGTTACAAGATACGTTCCAGGCAGCAATTTGGATTGCGCCTTGCCAAAAACGTGCGAAGTGCCGCGCGCTTCCCTTGCTGACTCGCTGGCCCGCTAACTTGCTAAAAACGGCCACTCCCTGAGCTTCTTTGCGCGAAACAGATATATTGCCGTACCGCTCACGGCAATGCCCGCGGCCACGGCCAGGCCCTGCAGTGCATGCACGCGGTTCATGACGATGAACACAAATCCAGCCATCGCCAGCAGCGGAGGAAGCGGGTAGAGCGGCATCTTGAACGGCCGCGCCAGTTCCGGCCGCTGCACCCTGAGCAGCATCACGCCTGCCTGCTGAAGAAAGAACTGCAGCAGAATCCTCGTGATCACCAGCAGCGTGATGACCTGCGTGAGAGTGAGGAAGGAGAACACTGCGGCGACCACCCCAAGCGCAATCAGCGAACGGTGCGGAATGCCATGCTTGGGATGCACAGCGGCCAGGAACCGGAAGTAGTTGCCATCGCGCGCCGCCGCGTAGGGGACGCGCGAGTAGCCCAGCAGCAGTGAGAAGATACTGGCAAAGGCGGTCCAAACCACCAGGCCGGCAATCGCGTATCCGGCCCAGCCGCCAAAGGCCGAGCGGGCGATGTCGGCCACCAGTTGCACGCGGACTACCGCGCTGTCTGCGGAGTGTGACGCAGAAACTCCAAGCGATGGCAGGACTGCCAGGTTCATGGCCACGTAAAAAGCCGATACGAACATCACCGAGAGCAGCACCGCGCGCGGAATCGTCTTCTCCGGCTGCTTCACCTCGCTGCCCAGAAAGCATATGTTGTAGTAACCCCAGTAGCAGTAAGTGGCAAGCAGCGTGCCCTGCGCAAGCTCGCTGGCTGCGGCCCTGAGGCCGGTCACAGCGCTCAACGCCGGCGCAACCGGCATGTGCCATCCGCCCATGGCCGATGCGTGCGCGAAGCCGGACACAATGACGCCCGCAATGGCCGCCATCACACCCGCAAACAACACCCAGGCCATCCCAGTGACAATGCTGAGCCGGCGATAGAGCAGCCACGTCACCAGCAAACACGCACCCGCAGCGGTCAAAGACGAGTAGTGGAGCCAGGGCAGCACGGTAATCGGCGCGCCGTCGATGCCCGGCCAGAAGACTCCCAGAAAGCTGGAGAGACCGATGCAGCCCGAGGCGATGGACAACGGCGCGGTAAAGCTCACCTGCCACACGTAGAGAAAGCTCAGCCAGTTGCCCGCACCTGCCGGCCCGTAGATCTCGCGTAGAAAGGCATAGGACCCGCCGGCGCGCGGAAAGGCTGCGCCCAGCTCCGCCCACACCAGGCCGTCAGCCACGGCAAGGGCCGCGCCCAGCACCCATGCCCAAACGGAGAGCTTGAACCCCGCCGCGGCGATCACCAGCGGCAGCGTGATGAACGGACCCACCCCAATCATCTCCAGCATGTTCAGCGTGACCGCCGAGCGCAGGCCGATGCGCTGCTGAAGGTTGTCGCTGCCGGTGGTGGGTTGGGATGAGGTCTGGGTGCGCATCTTCAGGGGGCCGTTTCGCTCACCGGATTGTACACTGACGACAGGTATGGTTCCTTCCAGCAGAGTTCCTCGCGCAGCAGCATCCTCGGGCTTTACAGGCCATTTCCTGGCAGGCCTTCTTTTCGCCGTCTTGATCCCTGCCGCAACGCCGCAGCTTCACGCGCAGCAGGCAGCGCCTCGGCCATCAAAGACCGAAATCGAACTCCCGGTGACGGAGCCCACGAGCATAGCGCTACCTCTTGCCGAAGATCGCGGCGCAGCGGCTCTTGAGCAATCGCTCAAGCGGCTCTCGACCACCGCCAGCCTCATGGTCATCGTCGCCCACCCCGACGACGAGGATGGCGCGCTACTCACGTATCTCTCCCGCGGCCTTGGCGTGCGCACCTCATTGCTGACCCTCACGCGCGGCGAAGGCGGCCAGAATGCCATGTCCGCCGACACGTACGACGCGCTGGGCCTCATCCGAACAAATGAATTGCTGAAGGCCGGCGAGTATTACGGCGTCAAGCAGTACTGGGGCACGGAAATCGATTTTGGTTTTTCGAAGACCCAGGAAGAAGCCTTCTCAAAATGGGGCCACGACCGCGTGCTCTATGATGCCGTGCTGGCCGTTCGCCGCGAGCGCCCCCAGATCATCGCCTCCACGTTTGTTGGCGGCATCACCGACGGCCATGGGCACCACCAGGTCTCCGGTGAGATCGCCCAGGAAGTCTTCAAAGCCGCCGCCGACCCCAACGTCTTTCCCGAGCAGCTCAAGCCCGTCAGCGAAGGCGGCCTCGGCCTCACGGTCTGGCAGCCGCTCGCTGTTTATTCCATGGTTCCGTTTGCGCGGATTGAAGGCGGAAAGATGTTCGACTACGCCACCGGTAAGTGGGCTCCCGCAAAATTCAAAAACTACGTCACCGGCGAGTGGTCCAACGACGCGCCCTCCACCGATGTCACTATCCAGGTCGGTCAGCGCGATCCGGCCCTCGGCCGCAGCTATGCACAGATTGCCCGCCAAGGCTGGGGCATGCAGAAGTCGCAAAACGGCGGCGCGAACCCTGGGCTCAGCGGACCGGCGACGACAAGCTATCACTTGTGGGCCGTCGCTCCGCAAGCCACGCCGCCCAATGACCATCGATACACGGAAAGCTGCGGTCTTTTCTACAACCCGCGCGTCCACATCGGCACCACGTTGTCGAGCCTCGCCAGGCTTTCCGGCGGAACTTCTCCTGAATGGCTCACTGCGGCTCTACGCCAACTTGATGAGGGCTTGACTCGATTCCAAAGCGAGCGACTCAGCCTTTCCGGTACCGGCGCATCGCAAAAACTGACCCCAATTTATCGCCAGACCCTCGACCTCCGCGCCAAAGTCGCCTCCAGCGACCTTGCGCTCACAGCCAAAGCCAGCATCCTCTTCGAACTCGACCTGAAGATTGCCCAGTTTCAGACCGCTCTGAAAAACCTCCTCGGCCTCGATCTCGTCGCCTTCACCACGCACGCCTCCAAGGCTGAAGACGGCGGCTTCCGTGGCGGTGGACCGGACGAGACCCCGCGCTCTGTCACTCCCGGTGAAGAAATCAACGTCCGCATCCACACCGCCCACGCCTCGCCCGAAGTTCATCTTGAAAAGACCTGGCTGGAAAACCCATCCGGCAGCCAATGGCAGCAGGGCGAAGCGATCAGCAACTCGAATTCGGACACCTCCGCCGACACCATCTTCAAGGTCAGAGTGCCAGCCGATGCCCGGCCCACGCAGCCCTACTTCAGCCGCCCCAACATTGAGCAACCCTACTACGACCTGACCAATCCCGCCTACCGCGGCCGTTCCTTCGCTCCTTGGCCACTGGCCGCGTGGGCTGAGTTCAGCTTTGACGGCCTGCCCATTCGAGTCGGCGAGGTCGTCCAGACCATGCAGCGTGAGCTCGGTCCCGGCGGCATCTACGAGCCATTGGTCGTCACGCCCGCCATCGGCGTCAGCATCGACCCGGAAGC
>Ga0116135_1001173_pt1 | contig 13650 bp, 7 predicted proteins | sample June2015DPH_20_1_FD_89738 | JGI IMG/M metagenome (GOLD analysis project Ga0116135, IMG submission 89738) | Peatland microbial communities from SPRUCE experiment site at the Marcell Experimental Forest, Minnesota, USA - June2015DPH_20_10 | ecosystem: Environmental > Terrestrial > Soil > Wetlands >... | reverse complement strand
GGTCGCTGTTTTCCTTTGGCTTCGGAGAGGGGAATTGAAAGCCGTTCCCCAATTCGAGGCCAGTGCTGCCGGGAGCGGCGCGTGAACGCCGGAATAGATTCTTGATGAAAGGTCGGCGCCGCGTCGAACCATGCGGCTCGGGATAGATTCGGATCATGCCTCAAGTCATTGAGCGCTGCTTCCGAGAATCCCGCTATCGCGTCATTGCAGTTGCCAATTCGTCCCTCGTAGTTAGCTTCAAGTTTGTTGAAGTGGCTCCCTCAGCCACAGTAACCGGGGTGCCTGCTTTGAGAATGATTTCGGGAGGTAGCATCCCTGGAACGTCCATGGCGACGACATAATATTGCCCAGGCGGTAGTCCTTCAAACGAGAATTGTCCCTTCTCGTCTGTTGCTGCCATATGAAATGGGGTTGCAAAAACAAGTATCCCCCGCCCCACGGGACCATTCGAATCGCTCACCACTCCGCTCATCGATGCAGTGCCTCGCGAGACGACAAGCTCTAAAGAGGCAGCCGATGACCCGCCGAGATCGATAGCGCCATCGACATCCCGCCCATTGAAGCGCATTGACTTTAAGTACAAGGGCGAAGGCAGGAGGCCGACAGTCACTTTATAAGGTGCGGGTTCCATCCCCGTTACGCGAAACTGGCCATCCGAATCAATCATCGCCGAGTCAAGGTAGTTTAGTCCATCCGTTGGCGTTAGAGTGATTTGAGGCCATGAGGACAATGGCGAGCCTTCGACAGCAACGTTACCTCGCAGTTCCACCGCTGGTTTCATTTCAACAACAACACGGTCGAGATCGCTATTACCAACAGAAATGGCTTGCCAAGCGACTAATGCGGGGCGATCCTCGGCGTCGACGTTTGATCTCGCTTCCAAAAAGTAGTTACCCGGTAAAACTCCATCAAACGAGAATTCCCCGCCTGCGCTCACACCCACAGAACGAGCTGATAAGCCGGGCGGGCGGCTGCCCTGACGAATCAGGGTCAGCTTGTCCGGGACGGCGGGGTCGCCGGACGCCGCATTCATGACCTTCCCCTTGATCTTGGAAACCGCAACCTTCTGCAGCTTCAGCTCGAGTGCGCGCGCCTGCGCGCCGGCGGCGAGTTCAACCGGAGCGGCGTCGGCGCGATCCGTAGCATCGGGATAATAGGTTGTGACGTAGATTTCTTGCCGGGCGTCGGACGATGCCGGTTTGACGGCTGGCGACATTGTCGGCGGCGCCACGGACACCGAATATTGGCCTGGCCGTAGGCCACCAATCGAGAATGCACCGTCTGCGTCTGTTGTTCCCGTGCCGCTTCCACCCAGAACCACGCAGTCGCCGCAGTCTTTAGGAGGTGAATACATGCTGATATTGACTGCCGCGCCGGGGAGGATTTCTCCTTCGTCATCAACCACCCTGCCGGCGATGATGCCCTGAGGAATCATCTTAATGACCAGGCCGGTGACTCTTTGGCCGCTCGTGATTCTCAGCATCTCGACGCTGGTTAGGTAACCGTTGCGCTCTGCTTCGACCAAATAGCCGCCTGGTGCAATGTCGTCGAATGCAAAATTTCCCTCCGCGTCGGTTTCTGTGACGCGATCCGGAAGTGACGCCACGGTCGCGTCCGCGAGGTTCAGACCGATAGACATCCGGGATGCGAGGTGAACCGTAGTGCGGCGCAGGAGCTTGCCGTCTGTTCCAGCGACGACACCAGAGACACTCGCCTTCTCAGCAGGAACGGGCGGTTGAGCTAAGCCGACGTTGAGGCAAACAACTCCCAGGAATGCCAGCGTGGCTACGCGCGTTTCACCGGTCGTCGTGCCCGTCACGTGAAAGGAACCGTCCTTATCATAGACCGAGACAAACAGGGGCAAAAATGGGCTTTCCGATGTAAAGGTCCCCGGGGGATCACAGCTTGTTCAGATCGATCCCCGGATCTAATCGCTCATCCGAGCGCAGCAGTTCATCCCAGGTCAACTCGTGCCCCTGGTACGCAGCCTCGCGGCCGAGCATCGCCGTCAGTGCCGACTCCACTCCAAGAGCCGCCTGATTATGCAGCTTGCCACTCGCCACGCTTTCGATGAAAGCCTTCTGCTTCTCCGGATCCGCTTGCGCCAGGTTGTCCGAGAACGAACCGCTGGCTGAGAATTGTCCGTCCGCGGCCGGTTTGTCGTTCTCGCCTGCGCCCCATAGCCATTTCTCTTCTCCCCATATTCCCAGCGCTCCCGAGTAAGGCGATTGCGAAGAGCCGCGGGTTCCGAAGAAACGCTCATTCACATCAAATTGACCTTTACCGAATTGCGTGGAGTTGAAGCTGACATCCACGTTGTTGGGATATTGAAAAACCACATCGAAATGCGAGTAGCATGTGTCGTTCGGGAAGTTGCGCCCGTTCCTCCCACCGCGTCCCGTAGCCTTCACCGGATGCCCCTGCAGCACCCAGTTGCAAATGTCGATGGCGTGGATATTCTGCTCAACGATGATGTCGCCCGAGATTACGCGATCCTGAATCCAGTTGCGCAGACGCGACTCCGGCTGCGCCGAATCCGGATAATTCAGCGCGATGCGCGGGCAGTAATAATAAGCCGCGCCGGAAGCGATTTCACCCAAGGCCCCCGCGTGAATGCGATTCACCAATTCGATATAGGGCGGCGCCATGCGAATCTGGAAACCCACGTCCAGGCTCACTTTTCCTTCCGCCTTCTTGCCGATTTCAAGAACGCGCCGGGTGCCCGGGACATCAATCGCCACTGGCTTTTCGCAGTACACATGCTTACCCGCGTCCACCGCGGCTGCCAGATGCTGCACGTGGAAGTACGGCGGCGTCGCGATAACCACGGCGTCAATTTCTTTGGATTCGAGGATCTCCTCATACGCATGCGGTCCCAGGAATGTCTTCTGGACGCCCGGCTGTCCTTTCGCGGCCGAAAGTTGATCCACCTGCTGCTTGGCTTTGTCCAACCGGTCCTGAAACATGTCGGCCAGCGCAGTGACGCGGGCATCCGTATTTTTCAGAATGGTTCCTAGATGCGTAGTACCGCGTCCTCCGCAGCCCAGCAATCCCACGCGTACCGCCGAGTTGGCTTGTAGGCCGCGCACCACTTGCGGTTTCAGAATGGTGAACGCAGCCGCGCCCGTTGCGGCCGTCAGGAACTTGCGGCGGCCCATGTCTTCGCTATTCATTATTAGTCTCCCTCAGCCGATCAGTTTTTCTAAGTACGCCTTTGACGCGCGGATATCCTCGGCCTGCTTCGCTCCGCTAATCTCGCGCTCAATCGTCAGCGGATTCTTATAACCCACCTTCTTCAGCAACCCGATGATCACGGGAAAATCCACTTTCCCCTGCCCAATGGGAACCTCGCGGCCCAGCTGCTTGGGCTCGGTCGGATACAAACCATCCTTCGCGTGTATACCCATAATATATGGTCCCAGCAACTCCACCGCATCCACTGGATTCGCTTTTCCGTAAAGAATCAGATTGGCCAAATCGAAGTTGACTCCAACATTGTCCAGACCGACATCCTTGATCGCGCGCACCAGAGTGATGGGCGTCTCTTGACCAGTTTCGCAACGAAATGTCTGTCCGTTGTCCTTCAAATATTGCGCCACAGTGCGGATGGCCGCCACGCTTTCGGTGTAGACCGGGTCATTAGGATTCTCAGGCAGGAATCCGCAGTGCGTCTGGACGCCCGGGATTCCAGCCTTCTTAGCGAAATCCGAAACCTGTTTGATGCGCGCAATCCGTGCCTCGCGGGACTTGCGCGGCACCAGGCCGATAGTCTCAGGCCCTTTGTAGAAGTCATAAATCTCGGGCCCCGGACCGCCCGCGATTGCGGACGTCACCTCCACGCCGTACTTTTCCACGGCCGCGCGCAGCTCCGCGACAGTGGCGTCATCGAACACGCCAATCGACAACTGACAGGTTGGAAATCCGAGATCGTGTACGCGTTTGATGACGGCGTCGGGATTCTTAGACAGGCCAGTGACCACGCCCAGCCGCATCGGTTTTTTATCCTGTGCCTGGACCACCGCGCCGAGCGCCGTGACGGCGGCCGCTGCTTCGAAGATTTCCCGCCTGGTTAAGATTGTTCGCATTAGCGTTAGTGTATCGCGCCCGTAGGGCAGGATGGCATCCTGCGCGCGGTTGTCAACCGCGCATTGCTCACTATGTTTGCGGCATCATTAAGAGAGCTATGCGCACCCTGTTGCTTGCGTTCTTGTCCGCGCTCTCGCTAACAGCCCAGACCACCAGCGGCTGGAAGTTGATATGGAGCGATGAATTCAACGCCCCCGCGGGTACGCTTCCCAATCCCGCGAACTGGAACTACGATCTCGGCAACAACGGAGGCTGGGGGAACGGCGAAGCGGAGGTCTACACCAACTCACCCAACAATGTTTTTCAGGACGGCAAAGGCAATCTCGTCATCCGCGCCATTCGGGATAGCTCGGGCAATTTCACATCAGCACGGCTGCAAACGGGTGCTCCCGGCGCATCCACCCAAACCACCGATCTGAGCTGGCAGTACGGCAGAATCGAGGCCAGGATCAAGCTTCCCTTCGGCCAGGGCGTGTGGCCCGCGTTTTGGATGCTAGGCGAGAACATCGACACGGTGAGCTGGCCCGAGTGCGGCGAAGTGGACATCATGGAGAACTTTGGGACCTTCAACAACAATCTCTCCATCAACAACGCCACCACGCACGGGCCCGGCTATTCCGGCGCAAACGGCATAACCGAGGCTTACACGCTACCCTTTGGCGAAACAGTTTCGGACGATTTTCACGTATACGCCATCGAGTGGTCCCAGAATTCCATCGATTTTTTCGTCGACGGCGCATCCTATCACCACGTAACACCCGCATCGCTCCCCTCAGGAACGCAGTGGGTTTTCAATAATCCCTTTTTCGTCCTCTTGAACCTGGCGATAGGTGGGCCCAATACCTTTCTCGGCACGCCCGATCCAAACGCGCCGTTTCCCGACCAGGAAATGCTGGTGGACTACGTCCGCGTCTATCAGCCCGTTGCAATCTCGACAGCCACGCCCATGATCACACCCGGCGGCGTGGTGAACGCGGCATCGTATCTGGGAGAGATCGCGCCTGGCAGCCTCGCCAGTGTCTACGGCAACAATTTCGCGGACCCTACTGTCACGGATCATCCGCCCGCCGCTCCCAACTTTCCCACCAAATTTGACGGCGTAACGGTAAGCGTGGACGGCGTGAACGCCGCGCTGGTCTACGTCTCCGCGACACAAATCAATTTCCAGGTGCCCTGGGAAACGAAGCCAGGCCTCGCGGTAAATATCCAGGTGACGCGCAACAGCGTGGACAGCAACGTTGAACCCATCACCATCGCAGCGGCTGCATCGCCATCCATGTTCCTGAACGATTTCACCAATGGCATCGCCTGGGTCACGGGAGCCGGATGCACTGGCGAATGCGCCGTCACCGGAGGCACACAGTACCAACTCTGGGCCAACGGATTAGGACCGAAAAATTCGCCGCAGTCGGACGGCGTGCCCGCCGTCTCCGCAGGATCGCTTACGTCGCTCGAAGTGCCCGGCAGCCCAGCCAGTTGCCAGTTGACCATCGGCGGCCAATCAGCGATCGTGGACTATTGCGGCGCAGCTCCCGGCTTGATCATCGACCAAGTCAACTTCACCTATCCCTCCGGAATTTCAACCACCGTCCCTTATGTGGATGCGACTCTCACTATCGGTGGCGCCACCGGCCGATTCCGATTGCCGACGCCCGCGGCTGCCACTTCCGATCAACGCGCCGCTCAGTTACTCGCGCAGATGACTCCGGATGAAAAATTCCAGCTAGTGGCCGGCGCCGGTGGGCCCGTCACCAACATTCCGACGCTGCCGCGTGGAGCGGGAGGGTTTATCCCAGGCATTCCGCGCCTCGGCATCCCCGCTCTCTATTTTTCCGACGGAAGCGTGGGAGTTGCCAATAGCCAGGCGCCAGCCACGGCGCTGCCTTCATCCATCGCGAGCGCCGCCAGTTGGGACCTGGATCTCGCCTATCAATACGGAACAGTGATCGGCGCCGAAATGCGAGCCTACGGCCTCAACGTGAATCTCGGCGGCAATACCAATCTCATCGGACGCGAGCCGCGCGATGGCCGCACCTTCGAAACCAAAGGCGAAGATCCTTTCCTGGCCGGCAACATTTCCGCCGCTCACATTCGTGGAACTCAGGATCAGTATGTGATCGGAGGGTTGAAGCATTTCGCCTTCAACGACCAGGAAACTGGACGAACGTTCGCCAATGTGGAGATTGACGAACGAAGTGGACGCGAGAGCGACTGGCTGGCATTCGAGATCGCTCTGAAAGAGTCGAACGTTCAGTCCGTGATGTGTTCCTACAATCTCATCAACAATGTGTACGCTTGCGAGAATCCGCACTCGCTGACCGATGTCCTCAAAGGTGACTGGGGTTTCCCGGGTTTCGTGATGTCGGATTGGTGGGCCACGCACAGCACCGTCGCCGCCGCGCTAGCTGGTCTCGATCAGGAACAGCCCGATAACGCCTTCTTCGCGGATCTTCCACAAGCAGTCGCCGGCGGCCAAGTCCCGCAGTCGCGTATCGATGACATGGTGCATCGCGTTTTACGCGCGATGTTCGAAGTTGGACTCTTTGACCATCCCGAGTCCCTTGGCCCCGTGGATACCGTCACTGATCAAGCCGTGGCGCAAAAGGTGGAAGAGCAGGGAGCCGTACTGCTCAAAAATTCCGGCGGACAACTTCCGCTCAATGCTTCCACCGTGAGCTCCATCGCCGTAATCGGATCGCATGCCGATGTCGCCGTCCTCTCCGGCGGCGGCTCCGCGCAGGTTCATCCCACCGGTGGCCCGGCGCTCACCGAAGGCTATCCGTGCCAGCCATGCTGGTCGCAAGTGATTTGGGATCCGTCCTCGCCGCTCCAAGCCATCCAGGCCGCCGCGCCGAACGCAACCGTAAAATTCGATCCCGGAACGAATGCGCCCAGCGCAGCGTCGCTAGCAGCTTCCTCATCCGTCGCGATAGTCTTCGTCAGCCAATGGGCCAGCGAAGGCATGGATCTGCCAAGCCTCAATTTCACGGATGTGATTCATAATCCGCCCATCGATCAGGACGCGCTAGTGGCCGCAGTCGCCGCAGCCAATCCTCATACCATCGTCGTCATGGAGAATGGAGGCGCGCAGGTGCTGCCATGGCTCGGTGCAGTCAGCGCGGTTCTGGAAGCATGGTTTCCGGGACAGCGCGGTGGCGAAGCCATCGCCAATATTCTGTTCGGCGCCGTCAATCCATCGGGAAAGCTCCCCATCACGTTCCCAGCCAGCGTTTCGGACCTTCCGCATCCGCAGATCGCTGGATCGCCCAACGTGAGCACGCCGTTCCCTGTGGATTACTCGGAAGGGCTGTTAGTGGGCTACAAATGGTACGACGCCAAGAACATCACGCCCGCATTTCCCTTCGGCTTCGGTTTGTCCTACACCACGTTTTCATTTTCGAATTTGAATGTCGTCAATGATCAGGTAATCTTCGACGTGACAAATACGGGTCCCGTTTCTGGCGCAGAAGTTGCACAAGTATATGTGGCCCTGCCGGCCAGCACGAACGAGCCTCCCAAGCGCCTGGTTGGATGGCAGAAGGTCTTCTTACAGCCAGGCGCGCAGCAGCAAGTGACCATCACAATCAGCGCGAGCGATCCATCGCATCCGCTGTCTTGGTGGGATGTCACATCCAGCAGTTGGCAAACCGCGACGGGCGACTACCCAGTGTATGTTGGCAACTCATCCAGCGCGGCGAATCTAACATTGGCTGGGTCATTTCACGTGGGAGCATAGCTGGGCACAGCCCCGTGGCGCACGCACTCATGCGTGCCGTCTCGACACTCGTGTCGAGACCGTTCAATAAATCTGATTCCCCGGAAGCGTCGACTTCAGCACCCCATTCTCAGCCGACAGCTTGTACGCCAGCCCACCGCTCCCACTCCACGATTTCAGATTGAACCCTCCGGCTGCGGCAGTCAGCCGGTAGACCGAGACATCGCGGTAAGTGAGCGCAGCATTCGGCACACACTTCTCGGGCAACCCCGGAGTCCGAAGAAAATAAGCAGCGCCTACGCCCGTTACGCGAGCACTGCCATCCGCATCCACAAGAACCGCTGTCTTTTCGTCGATCCCGATCCCAAAAGGCGCAGGCGTCCGGCCATCGGTCGCGATTCGCGCCAGAAAAGCAATCAGCCGTCCCATGCGGTCGCGCGCCACGAAATGGCTGTCGGTGATTTTGCCCTCAAGCAGCGGCACATGCAGAAAATCGCGGGTGATGGTCACCCTCTCATCAAAAGGATTAGTCAGCGCCTCGCTCGATTTCACGGTGTCCTTCAACGCCCCGAAGCTGTATTCGCCCAGAACGGCCAAGCCCGCGCTGGTACCGCCCACCGGCACACCCTTTTGGATCGCCGAGTTAATAGCTTCTTCCACCGGAGTGCCCCGCCAGAAATTGATGTAGTTATCCTGGCTGCCACCGGCGATGAACACGGCAGCCGCCTTACGGATTTTCTCGGCCACGAACGGCTGCCCGGCGAGCTCGCGTGAGGTGACAAGGAGAGTCTCCACCGAACTCACTGCCGGGCAAAGATTCCGGATGTAGGAATTGTAGGCATCCGTTCCCGACGCCCGCAGCACCACGAAACTGCCCGCGCCCGCGTGCTCGCACATCCACCGAAAGGCGGCATCCTGATCCTGGCCGCCTCCCATCAATGCAATTCTCGAACCAGCTACCCCCACGGAAGGACACAGCAAGCTCGCGCATAGAACTCCGCGGAAAATTCGATCAATCTGCATCATCCGGAGTGGGCTTCAGTGCGGTACTATTTTTAGATTACAATCGACGCTACGTATGCCATAATATATCGTACCGAGCGTTCATTAGGGACCGGTAGGGGGTGCCTGGTTCTCGGGTGGCCCTACCTCTGCCCCAAGTTTAGAGAAGCATGCCACTCGAATGTGCCGTTTGCCATACCAGCAACCCACCGGGATCTTTTGCGTGCGTTAACTGCAGCAATCCGATGGGCTCGGTCGACCCGCATGACGATGCCACCGCGGTAGATATCCCCTTCGTTCGTGATGAGTCTCCCGATGGTTCTCTCACCCCTGGAACGCTGTTAGCAGACCGCTACGAAATCGTGAAGATGCTCGGTGAAGGCGGCATGGGCGCGGTGTACAAGGCCATGGACCGCGAGTTAGACCGGATCGTGGCTTTGAAAGTAATCCGTAGCGAACTCGCCGACAAGCCCGACATCCTGCAGCGCTTCAAGCAGGAATTGATCCTGGCGCGTCTGGTAACGCATCGCAACGTCATCCGCATCTTCGATCTAGGCGTAGCCGGCAACGTGAAGTTCATCACCATGGACTTCGTGGAGGGCCGGGATCTGAAGAGCGTGATCACCGAGCAGCGCAAGCTCCCCGCCGCGAAGGCCTGCGATATCATTCGCCAGGTTTGTCTCGGCCTCGAAGCCGCGCACGGCGAAGGCGTGGTCCACCGCGATCTCAAACCGCAGAACATCATGCTGGATTCCCAAGGCCGCGTCTACCTGATGGACTTCGGCCTGGCGCGATCCATGGAACTGGTCGGCATGACCAGAACCGGCGCGCTGCTGGGAACGCCTGCCTATATGTCACCGGAGCAGGCCAAGGGCGAAAAAGTGGATGCGCGCACGGATCTGTTTTCGCTCGGCGTCATTTTTTACGAGTTGGTAGCCGGCGTCCTGCCGTATAAAGCCGACACCATGATGGCGACCCTGATCAAGCGAGCTAAAGAGCCTCCGGTCCCGCCCAACCAGGTTGAGCCGTCCATACCACCCGCCGTCAACGACGTGATCATGAAGTGCCTCCAGATCAAGGCGGATCGCCGTTATCAGCATGCCGGAGAAATTCTCGCCGATCTCGGCTTCAACTCGGCGTTGCAAGCGTCCACAGTGCAATCGTCCGTGATCGCCTCGCAATCCGTATTCGAAGTGGCTTCCAATTTAACGCCTGGCAGCCAGTTCGGACCGCGTTATCGCATTGAAGCGTTGCTCGGTGAAGGCGGCATGGGCAAGGTTTATAAAGCCTACGACAGCGAAGTGGGCCGCACCGTGGCTCTGAAGCTGGTGAAGCCCGAGCTAGCCAGAAATCCAGTTTCCATGGAACGGCTGAAGCAGGAGTTGCTGCTGGCCAGCCAGATAACGCACAAAAACATCCTGCGCATTCACGATCTCGGAGATGTGGGTGGGCTGAAGTTCATCTCCATGGCCTACGTGGATGGCAAGGATCTCCACAGCCTCATCGCCACCGAGGGAAAGCTCCCAATCGATCGCGCGGTTGCGATTACGCGGCTGCTTTGTCTCGCGCTCGAAGCCGCCCACAATGAAGGCGTCGTTCATCGGGACCTGAAGCCGCAAAACGTGCTGATGGATTCGAACGGCCAGGTATTTGTCTCGGATTTCGGTTTGGCCAAGTCGCTCGAAGGTCCATCCACGATGATGACCACCACCGGGGAAGTTCTGGGAACTCCCCGCTACATGTCTCCGGAACAGGCCGAATCGAAATCGGCCGATAACCGAAGCGACCTCTACGCCCTGGGATTGATTCTTTACGAAATGGTCACCGGAGACCTGCCGTTCGGCAGCGAATCCATCATGCAGACCATGTATCAGCGGGTCACGCAGGATCCCAAGAGCCCGCAGTTGCTGAATCCCGACGTGCCGGATTATCTGTCGGAGATAATTCTGCGCTGCCTGAAGCGGGATCCGGAGCAGCGCTACCAGCATGCGCGCGATATTGTGGTGGATCTCGACCGTGGCGCAGGGGCTCCCTCTGACACTGTCCCGCCCGTCAGCGTTCGGCCGGCCAGTCTCCCCCCCGATGCGTCATTCTCGCCGGCCAGCACCAAACGGAATCCGGCTTTGGTATGGTCCGTGGTGGGCGTACTGGCCCTACTAGCGCTGATCTTCGCCGTGCCCCGATCCCGGCAGTTAGTTCTCGGGTGGGTACCAGGCTCCTCGAAATCCACTGCCGGGCTATCGCGCAACGCGAAGTTCGTCGCCATCCTGCCGTTCCGCACTCTCGGGGATGACCCTTCGCTCGACGACGCGGCCAATGGAATCGTGGAAGCGCTTTCCGCCAAGCTCTTTCAACTGAAAGATGTCCATCTCGCGTCGCCAGCCGCGGCCGCGAAAGTGAATCCCAAGGACCCCATGACCCAGATCGCGCAATCGTTGGGCGTGAAGCTACTGGTGCAGGGAAGCGTCCAAGGAAGTGGCGACCGCATGGCGATCGTGGTGAGTTTGGACGAGCCCGCCACGGGGCGCCGCATTTGGACCCAGCAGTTCTCTGGCCTGAAGCAGGACCTGCTCACGCTTCAGGATCAGATTTATTCCGGGCTCCTCACAGCCTTCGATCTGAAGCTCACCAATGAAGAACTCGCCAAGAGCACCGGGCACTTCACCGAAAACGTCGGCGCTTACGCACTGTACCTGAAGGGGCGCAGCCTGTTGCGCTCCGGACAGCGTGATGAGAAGAATCTGCAACAGGCCCTTGAGCTATTCAACGGCGCGACGGTCAAAGATCCCGGCTTCACGCTAGCCTATACCGGAATCGCGGATACCTGCCGCTATCTCTACACTCTGAAGAAGGACGGCACCTGGGCCGTCAAGGGATTGGGCGCAGCGAATCGCGCGCAAGAATTGAACGATACTTTGCCCGAGGTTCATTTCGCTTTAGGAAGCCTCTACACAGCGACCGGGAAAAGCGCGGAAGCAGTATCCGAATTGAAGCGCGCTCTCGAACTTGCTCCCAACTCCGATGATGGGTATCTGCGTCTGGGCCGCGCCTATCTCAACATGGGTCAAAAAACGGAAGCGCTGGATGCGTATCAACACGCCATTGACGCCAATCCTTACTACTGGTCCAACTACAATATGCTGGGCGTTGCCCACTACAAGTTTGGTGACAATGCGGAGGCCCTGAAAGCGTTCCAGCGCGTCACCGAACTGGATCCCCAGAATCCGAACGGCTGGAGCAACATCGGCCTGGTGACCCAACACGAAGGCAATTGGAGCGAGGAGTTGCCCGCGTTTCGCAAAGCCTTGGACCTGCAGCACTCCGTAGATAACTATTCAAACCTGGGCACCGCTTATTTCTTTTTGGGCAAGTACGATGATGCCCTCTCCAATTTCACGAAAGCGTCGGAGCTAAGCCCGCAGCAAGCTGTCTATATCGGGTTCCTGGCGGATTGTTATCGCCGGATGGGGCAGGCCGTGAAAGCGCGGCAAACCTATGATCGAGCGATTTCGCTTACCTATCAAGCCCTCCAAACCAATCCCAGGGATGCCAGGTCTCTCGATGAGCTGGCCGTTTATTACGCCAAGGAAGGGGACACCACGCGGGGTTTGGAATTCATACACAGGGCCCGGGGGATCGATGCCTCCGACGTTGACCTTCTCTACGACGAAGCAGTGATCAACACACTCGCCAACCGCATGCCGGAAGCTATCAGGAATTTACAGGAAACACTGACCAAAGGATATGCGCCGCGGGCGATCCTCAGCGATCCTGACTTGACCCCGTTACGCCAGCAGCCTGACTTCCAGACGATGCTGCAGAAGTTTCAACCGAAGACGGGTTCGTAGCCGCGCGAAGTCCTGGGGGCGCTGGAGCCCCGTTTGAGGAGATTGATCTGGGAGTCAAGACGTACCTGTACCAGTAGTACTTCTTTGCTCTTATCATTTTGATTTCTTATTCCGGTAGCAAAGGTGCTGTGTTATGCTTTGGGGGAGGTTTGCCATGCGCTCGGTGTTTATCGGTTCAACTCTTCTCTTCGCGCTCGTTTCGTTAGCGCTTGCGGACACCGAACCGGTCCCCATTGACCCCCATTTGGTCGCAGCCACCGGCGGCGACGCGACGCCCATTGGCGACGGGTTGACAATACAACTCTCCACGGGAGGCGGAGGCATCTTCGTATTTAACAACAACACCGGCGGCAACCTGGCGGAAATCGATCTCACCATCCCCGTCTTGTCGCCATTCAGCTTGAATGTCACAACCTTTCCCGTCGGAGCATTATCCGGGTTCGGGACCAGCTTTCCGGTCCAGTGCCCTGCCGGTGAACCCACCACTGCGTCGTGCCTGACGCTTAGCCTCCTGCTCGCACCCGGAACAACCTTAGGGGCCGAGGGGACGAATTTCATCCTGGATTTTGACTTTCCGCATACCGCTCTCGACAATCTCGTGGCCAGCGGACAATACACGGGCGGCACTGTTACCGACGGGTTGGTTGGCGACTGGATTCCCAGCGTCTTTGCCAACGTGGTTCCGGTGGACGTTACTCCCGAACCTGAGAATATGATTGTCATGCTGCTGGCTGGAGTCGGCATGATAGTTTATAATCGCCGCCGTAAAGTTTCTCACTAACTTCCCTGTAACGTTAGCGTTTCAGTAGTACCTCTCAATGTTCCTATTGTCCCGCGCCTTGCCGCGGGCGTTTATGGACGAGCAGCCGGCACTCGCGCTTCGTGGGGCAGGCGCTTTCGCCTGCCAACAGAACGCCTCTCAATGCACCGGCACGGATGCCAGGAACGCACTGACCCCGTTCCAAACAATCTGCACCCCGATGCAAACCAGCAGAAACG
>Ga0116135_1001171_pt1 | contig 13664 bp, 13 predicted proteins | sample June2015DPH_20_1_FD_89738 | JGI IMG/M metagenome (GOLD analysis project Ga0116135, IMG submission 89738) | Peatland microbial communities from SPRUCE experiment site at the Marcell Experimental Forest, Minnesota, USA - June2015DPH_20_10 | ecosystem: Environmental > Terrestrial > Soil > Wetlands... | reverse complement strand
CAGCGATTGAAGTCCAGGCTCTCGAAACTCTTCCTTCGCTGGATAGTCGGCGTGATCGGCTGAGCCCAGAAGTGTGGCGCTCTTGTCGAGTTCAAGGGTGATGTTGCTCTTGAGAACGATCGGAGCACTCAGGTAGGTCCCGGCAGTCAGACGAACGGTGCCGCCGCCGTTCTTTTCGCACGCATTAATCGCCGCTTGAATCGGGACTGTATCCTTGCTGACGCCATCCCCCTTCGCGCCGAATACACGAGCATCACAAATATGAGATGAACTAAACACGATCGCGGGGTTAAAGGCGATGCCAGTTGTCAGGGCCAACCCGGAGAACAGGTTCATCAACCTTGCTCTGTGTTGAATCAATGGAGGTCCCCCGAGATCAGTAGGTCAAATCCGAGATCAATCATACCGCTCTTGGTCAATCGAGCATGTTGAATTTGTGGGACCACCCATGGTCTCTCCAGAGGCGACCTGGGCGCTCACACTCCTCAAAGGAACTCTCCGTTTAGATGTTTCCAAATAGCGAAACGAGCGGGCGCCATTGCATCGATTCGACCGAAGATACGAGAGGCGAGTCAACTACCTTTCCGACCACGCAACCGGCCCGTTGAAGGCGAGCCAGGCCCCGTCGTGCAAGAGCAGCATACTCCAGACCAAGATCAGGGAATCTCAATTCCCAATCTCAATTCCCTGTTACCGGGCGAGGATTGGCTCTTCCAACTAGGGCGTGGGAGCCGAAGCAGAGTCTTATGGCCGGTGTACCACCGTGTACACCGCGGAATGCGCCAATTGAGGTTAGAGAGCGCCAGTACGAATTCTGAACAATGAAAAAGCCTGCTGAAATAGCAGGCTTTAGCGGAAGTTAGCTGGTAGCGCTAACGGGAATCGAACCCGTGTTTTAAGATTGAGAATCTCACGTCCTAACCCCTAGACGATAGCGCCACATGGCAGGCGGGGTGCAGCCGTTTCCGGCCACTCATCTACTCTAACAAAATTAGCCTTCAATGCCAAAGACGACGCGCATCAAACCGCCTGCTCAGATCCCCAGCTTCTTGACCTCGTCGTTATAGTACTTGCGGTAGAGAATCTCCCACTCCTGCGAGCCTTCCATGATGATCTTCCGCTGGTTGGCGATCTTCAACCGCGCAGCCGTGTCAATCTTGGCTTCTTCGGTCAGCAGGTTCTCCAGCGCCTTGCGCGCCTCCTGGCGAATCGTGTTGCGATCCTCCAGAAATCCGACCTCGTCAATCTCGGCCAGCGTGTCGGCCACCGTGTGGGCCAGCTTGTTCAGCTTGTCGCGGTTGATCCTCATAGAACCGCCTTGTACTTCTTCGCGAGCTCGGTCTTCACTTTTTTGAACATCTCGGCGTACTGCGCGCCCGACTTGCGCATCTCCTCGGAATACGCGTCCAGAATCACGCGCACTTCTTCGTTGATGCGGTCTTCAAGAGACAGCTCTTCAATCAGCCCCTCGGCGACGCGCGCTTCCACCGCCTTCAAATTACTGGCGGTGATCATCTTGGCGTCGACAAGGTGCTTCACGGTTCGGCGGGCTAAGTACCCTATGTAGTCACGGGAAAAAATCATGGGTTAAAGCTCAGGATACCCCATGGGACCACCGCATGTACAACAATCCCCTGGGCACTGCGCCAGAGCCAGCAAATTCCCGGGGAAGCGCACCGAATTGCAGCCTTGCCTCTTAGTCCTGGCCCTCAACTCCTGTGCGGGCAGACCTTCGCGTTCAGGCACTCGTCGGCGATCCGCAGGCGCTCCACCGGCCTACCCCCCACCAGGTGCTCTTCCACAATCGCCGCGGCGTCTTCCGGCTTCACGTTGCCGTACCACACTGCTTCGGGATAAACCACCACCGTCGGGCCATGTTCACACTGGTCCAGGCAGCCGGACTTGTTGATGCGCACTTTCCCGCCCAATCCCGCGGCCTTGGACAGTTGCTGCAACTGGGTATGCAGTTCGCTGGTTCCATCCGTGGTACAGGAGGGTCGCGGCGAACCGGCTGGACGTGAATTAAGGCAAACAAATACATGATGTTCGAATGCAGGCAAGCGAAACCCCTCCAAAATTGCGATTCCTTTAAGACTAATCCAGTCACCCTCCTGTGGCCTGGTAGACCCAGTTCCCTGCTTCCCCCGGGGAACCGTCATCGCTCCTTGGGTGCTTGCCGGATGCGCTTATTGGCCGGCGTCGCCGTGCTTGTACATATACTTGATTGCGGATTTATAGATCAGCGTCCGAGAGCGGCCGCGGACCTTGATCGAATTGCGGTCGTACCACTCGATGCAGCCTTCGATCTCTTCGCCGTCTTCCAGCACAATGACCATGCGTGTCTGGGCCTGAATCTGCTTTTGCAGGTAAAAGAGTTCGGCATGGCGGCGCGGCAAATCCCCCTCGGAAAATTGCGCAGGAAAGTGGACGGGGACCGGCATCGGCACGGGTTTGCGCGTACGGGTTTGCGGGCGCGAGGTCTCGTTCGGTAATTCTGGCAAAACAGCCTGACTCGAAAGACTCGACATGGGAAACGATCCTCCCTCGGGTAAAAAATGAAAGCCGTCGCTCAACTTTGCCGGTCTGTCTGTCGCAACTGAATTCCCGGCTACGTTTTAATGACGCAAACATCAGCGCAAAAGCTCCTACTATCAACGGCTCGCGTCTTGCACGTCCAAAAAACAGAAATAACGACCGCACGGGCTAAGAATGCCCGCTGCGCACCAGAATCCGTGCAATTGCAGGGTTACTTGTACATCAAGAGATGCGCGAGCGGGTGCGGAGGTTGCTCTTTCACCGCATCAACTCGGAAGCAGGGGCGCTGGGGATATTTTAGCCGCGATCAAGTGAAACGGCCATTGCGTCGATGGAGAGCGAGCGGAGCAGGTTGCGCCGCATCCCTTGCTCCACTTGAACCAGCGCCCGCGCGGCATTGCCAATCCAATCGACAGTCAAACTCTGCGCCATTCGGCCGAGTTCGGCGGCAAGATCGATGTTGCGAATGAGGTGAGGAGTGCCTGCGACGATCAGCAAAAGGTCCTCAAGCAGGCTGCCCGTGGCGCGAAGCAGGCTGATGGTCTTCTCCTGTCCGTCAGCCCCGGCACGGTACTTCTCCGTGGCCTGGAAGAGCTGGCTGTATTCAGGCTCCCTTAGAGCGGTTCGAAGCAAGACCAGCGCGTCCTGGCGGCTGGTGACGTAAGCAGCCAGATCCATGGTCAACGCACGGCCGATGGCGCCTTCGGCCAGCCGTGCTGCCAGTGCGCGGTCGGCCGGCTTGAGTTCGGGCCGGCGCTGGGCGAGCAAGGCTTCAAGATCCGTTGCCGGAATCGCACCCAATCGGTGAATCACAGCGCGGGAACGAATCGTAGGCAGCATCTCCTGTGGATTTTCGGTGAGCAGAATGAGCGAGGTGTGCTCTGGCGGCTCTTCAAGCACTTTGAGCAGGCTGTTGGCCGCCTCCTTCATGAAGGTTGACGAGGTGAAGATGGTGAAGGTGCGCGCCGACTCGACCGGCGGTCGATAAAAGGCCACGTGAATGACCTGGCGCACCTGGCCGAGCTTGATCATCAGTTGCGGCGGGTCCGGCGGAACGACAAGCAGGTCTGGGTGGGTCTGGATGAGGATGCGCGTTTCTTTCTTGTCGGTCTCGCGCAGCCCCTCGCGGGCTTCGACGGCCTCGGCGACCAGCGTTTCAAGATCGGCGGAGTCGGCGATGCGGGTGCAGTTATGGCAGACTCCGCAAAAGTCGGGCAAACCGTCGGATTCAGTGGGGTTGGTGCAGTTGACAGCCTTGGCGAGCATCAGGGCCAGCGTGTATTTTCCCGCACCCTTTGGCCCAGAGACTATGAGCGAATGCGGAAATCGCTGGGCGCGAATCGCTTCGCGCAGATGGGTGACGGTTTGCGTGTTGCCTAGGAAATCCTGGAAGCCCACGGTTTGAGGATAGCCCATCCACATGCTGTGGAACGGACTGCACCTGAGATGGGGCAGACGCTCGCTGTTCGCCCCTGTGGGCTGTGGCGTGGTGCGGCTTCGTTCTCAATTGACGAACGCTGACGGCGTCCCGGATACTGGAGCCTGCGCATGTAGGATGCAACGGCAGTTCGCCGAAGGGCCATGCCCACCTACGATCTCATCGTGGAGACCCACATGCCCAATCTGGAGAACCTCAAGAAGCAAGCCAAGCTCATATTGCGGTGGCATCGCGAAGGACACTATCCTGTTGCCGCGCAAATTCGCGAGTATTTACCTCGTTTGCTGAATGTGTCGGACTCCGAGATTCTTGCGGCAAGCCTCACGCTTGGCGATGCGCAAGAAATCGTCGCAAGGCAGCAAGGCTTCGATAGTTGGCAGGCCCTGAAAAGTGGGCTTTCGAGCACGCCGCCCAAGATGAAATCCCCGCCATCCAAAGCGACGATTGTGTGTGCAGAACCGCAACTGTTCGTCACCGACATCGAAAGATCGTGCGAGTTTTTCCGCGACAAGTTGGGCTTTACGCTTGTATTCAGCTACGGCAAACCTCCCTACTATGCCCAGGTGGGGCGCGACTCCGCGCGTCTCAACCTAAGGTGCGTCGAGCAATCTGTCATCGCGTCAACAGTCCGCGATCGGGAGGAGCTGTTGTCGGTATCGATGACCGTCGCTACAGCGGACGAGATCAAGCTGCTGTTTCTTGAATTTCAATCCGCTGGAGTTGCCTTCCGCCAGACGCTGAAAAAGCAGCCTTGGGGCGCCAGGAACTTCGTCGTCAAGGATCCGGATGGAAATCTGCTGTTGTTTGCTGGACCCGCAAACTAGAGCGGAACTGCGATTGCCTTGATTCCATTCTTCGGCCGCAGCGTGATCTTGGGCTGCAGTTCGATTGTTTGGTTGGGAACAAGCTGCAGCCTCCAGCGATGAGCCAGGGTGGCCAGCGCCAGCGTTGCCTCCATCCAGGCGAATGACTCGCCGATGCATTGACGGCCGCCGCCGCCGAAGGGGAAATAAGCAAAGCGTGGACGCGCAGCCTTCACCTCAGCCGTGTGCCGTTCGGGACGGAAGGCCAGCGGTTCGGGAAACCAACGCGGGTCCCGCTGAATAATGTATTGGCTGAAGAAGACCATGGTGCCTTTTTGCAGTCGATATGGGCCGATGGAAACATCTTCAAGGACTTCGCGGCCCATGGCCCAGGCAGGCGGGTAAAGACGCATCGATTCAGCCAGCACCATGGCGGTGTATTCCAGGCGGGGCAGGTCTACGAGCGTCGGCAGCCGGCCGCCAAGGACCTCGTCAAGCTCAGCATGAAGACGGCGCTCGGCTTCAGGATTCTGGCCGAGCAGAAGCCATGTCCATGCCAGCGCATTGGCCACGGTTTCATAGCCGGCGAGAAACAGCGTAAGCACCTGGTCGCGAAGCTCCTCAGAGCTCAGAGTCAGCCCATCGCCTTCGGCCTCGTCGTCGCGGGCAGCGATGAGCATGGAGAGAAGGTCGCCGTGAAGTTCCGCAGCCTTTTCGATCTCCGTTGCATTTTCGCTCACAAAACGGACATTCTGCATCTCCGCCTGGCGCGAGCGGATCATGCCGTCAACCACCTGGTCGAGGCTGGCTTTGGCCTTGCGAAATCGCCGCATAACGGGCAACGGTGACTCGAGCAGAAGTTCCGCGTGTGGGAGGGCGACCAGGTAGTTGTAGAGTTCCATGATGATGTTGACCTGGTCGTTGATCACGTGAATCTCGGGGGTGACGGCAGTGTCAAACAGCGTGCGCGCGGTAATCTGGAGCGCCAGGCGCATCATCTCGGCGTTGATGTCGATGGGCTGGCCGGGTTGCCATTCCTCGCTCAGGTCCGCAGAGAGCGAGACGATCTGCGCGGCGTAGCGCTGGATGCGCTGGCGATGGAAGGCCGGCGCGGCGATGCGGCGGGCGCGGTTGTGGGTTTCTCCGTCCGAGGTGATGAGGCCCTCGCCAAGCAGGATCTTCATGCGCTTCTGCGTACGGTCTTTGCCGAACGACGCAGCCTTGTCGATCAGCACCTCGCGAATGTCCGAGGGGTCGTGCAATAGAACCACGTGGCGAAAGAGGATTTTGTAGTGAGCGGCGCGCCCAAAGCGGCGCATGTGTTCAAACAGCAGAATCGGGTTGCCAGGCTTGAAGAATTTGTGGAAGAGGTAGAGGGGCAAATTCATCCGCAGCCCGGGCGGGTAGATAGAGCGGCCGTGCCGCACCAGGATCGGTGGACCTTCAGTACGCGGCAGACGACCGGACTCGAGTGTTGCCTCTGAGACGCTTTGGCTCACATGGTTGAGGCTAGAACATTACTTGAGGGGTGTCGAGGAATGGTCCATTGCTCCAATCCTCATTCGTTGGGTTGTAAGATGGCTGCCGGGGGTGCTTGTCGAGGAAAGGTGTACTCAAATGAAACTTAAACACTTCGCCGTTCTGGCGGCATTTGGAGTTGCTGCGTCGCTGCAGGCGCAGGCCGTGCAGGGCAACGTTGTTCTCGCGCCGGTTTCCAAGACGCCCGTGGTGCAGGGTCAGGTTGGCTCCGCCTTTGCCCAGGCGCCGATCGAGCACGTCTCCACTCTCCTGTCGCGGCACGATTTTATGTATGCGGGGGAGTCAAAGGACCGCAACCTCTACATTGTGCGCGGCGGAAAGATTGATTGGAGCTTTTCAGACCCGGAGGGCAAAGGCGAAATCAGCGACGCGGTCATGATGTCCAACGGCAATATCCTCTACGCGCATCAGTTTGGAATTACCCTGGTGACTCCTGACAAAAACGTGCTCTGGACCTACACCGCCCCGGAGGGCACTGAGGTTCACACCGCGATCCCCATCGGCAAAGACCACGTGCTCTATATCCAGAACGGCGATTATCCCGTGGTGCGCGTGGTGAACTTGAACACGAATGCGACGGAGAAGGAATTCAAGCTCAAGACCCTGCTGCCGTCCAGCACCCACTCTCAGTTCCGGCACGCGCGACTCACCCCGCAAGGGACGCTCCTGGTCGCACACATGGACCTCAACAAAGTTGTGGAGTACGACTCGGACGGTAACGAGCTGTGGTCCTTTCCAGCGGACCATCCGTGGGGCGTCACCCCCCTCGCCAACGGCAATGTACTGATCACCGACAGCAAGGGAGTGCGGGAGATTACACGGCGCGGCGATACGGCATGGAGTTGGACGCCAGCAGATGCGGCCGCTTACACCGTCGCCAACCTGCAGCAGGCCTGGCGCCTTCCCAACGGGAACACGGTCATCAACAACTGGGTGAACGAATGGGATACGGAACCGGCGAACATGGTTGGAACGGTGCAGGCTCTTGAGGTGAATCCCGCGAAGCAGGTTTTGTGGACCCTGAAATCGTGGGCTGATCCTGCAAATCTTGGACCTGCCACGACAATCCAGTTTCTCGATGGGCCGCCTGCAGAGGATGTGCACTTCGGGGATCTCAAATGAGATCGGATTAGAAGGCATCCTTTTGAGTGCTCGGGAATCTCTTGATTGAAACTCGATTTCAATCAGTGTGCCCTGCGTAATCAGGATCCCGGAGACGAAATGGCCAAAACCTCAAATAATCAGGCACTGCGAGAGCATCTGGTGAAGCTGCTCAAGGGTGGTGACGCTCATGCGACATTCGAGCAGGCAACTCAGAGTTTTCCGACAGACTTGCAGGGCAAGCGGCCTAAAGGTGCGGAGCATTCGCCGTGGGAGGTGCTGGAGCACCTGCGGATTGCGCAGTGGGACATTCTGGATTTCTCGCGGAACCCCAAATACAAAGAACGCGAGTGGCCCAAAGAGTATTGGCCCGAGACGCAAGAACCACCGAGCAAGAGCGCGTGGGCCAAAAGCGTGAAGGCATTCCAGAGTGACCTCCAGAAAATTTGCGACCTGGTGTCCGACCCGAAAACGGATTTGTATGCAAAGATCCCGCATGGCAATGGTCAGACGATTCTGCGCGAGGCGCTGGTGGTAGCAGACCACAACGCTTATCACCTGGGCGAGATGGTGCTGCTGAAGCGGCAGTTGGGGGCATGGGCACCTACGGTGCGGCAGTAGCTGGCGGGAGCCTCGCGTGGCAACTCTCAGCTTCTTAGCTCTGCCTTGCGCAAGAGCAGCGCCGCGACTGCGGCCACAATTCTTTCATGGACATCGCCGATGGGCAAATCCCCCTCAATCAGTTCGACGCGCCCGGGTTCGCGCAGCGCGATCTCTCGGTATTTCTCCCAGACGCGGCGGAAGAATGCGTCCTGCTCCAGCTCAAAGCGATTCTCATCCTGGCCGGTCTGCGCTTCAACGCGCTGATTGCGCCGGCGCGCGCGTTCCAGGCTGGACTCAAGCGAGGGCAGGAGCAACAGCGTCAGGTCCGGCTGAAGGTTGTCGCAGAGCAGCCGATGAAGCTCCAGCACTGGCTCAGAGCCTAGCTCCCTGCCGCCACCCTGGTAGGCCTCGGTCGAATCGGTGAAGCGGTCGCAGACCACGACCTTACCCTGCTCAAGCGCCGGTTGAATCACTTCCGCGATTGCCTGGGCGCGGTCGGCAAACATCAGCGCCATCTCCGCAAACGGCGCCAGGCCGGTGGAGCGCGAGTCCAGCAGTAAGGCGCGGATGGACTCGCCGGTGGCCGTGCCGCCGGGCTGGCGAGTGAAGACCACGTCTCCTGCGGGGATTCGTTTGCCGAGCCATGCGGCCAGGCGCTTGATTTGAGTGGTCTTGCCCGAACCGTCGAGACCCTCAAGCGTGATAAACAGACCGCGCGGCATGGGCTGAGTTTATCATCCGCAAAATCCTGAGTTGAAAGCGTTATTGATCAGGTGGGCAGGTCTGCGGCGCGGCTTGCAGACGAGTCTTGCTGGTTTGTGTTACAACAGGATGATTTTTGAACGTGACCGGAGCCAGGCAACTGCGCTCCACTGGAGTAGAAAGACAATGAGTCTCCGTAGTATCCATCGACTCACCGTATGCGGCTTTTTCCTGGTCGCAATGCTGGCAGCAGGCCGGCTCAACGCACAAAACCTGACGTTGGAAGGACAGACCGGCGGCTTCATTACGCCGACGGCCTACGTGGTGGAATCAAATAAGGGTCAGTTCTTTTCTCATCCTTCAGTGGGCTTCCATTTCATTGGCGCCTCCACGGTGATCGGCAACATTGAGACCTTCAGCATCACCGAGGGGTTCGCCAACCGCGCTGAAGTGGGTTACACGCGCAGCGTACACCAGCTCGGCAACACGCCGACGGCTACCTCGACCAATGAAGCCACCAGCGCCCTGTGGAACTTCGACGGCATGAATGTGTTTCACGGCAAGGTGGTAGGCATCAAGGACGGACAGTTCGGCCCATGGACGCCGGGAATTGCAGTGGGCGGCGTGGTCAGGACAAACGACAAGTTTGTTACTGGCGCGGCCATCCCGGACGCGGTTGGACTCTACGACGAATACTGCATCGAAACCGAATCATGTACCCCAGTGCCCGTTCCGGCTGCCAAGGCCTACACCAACGGCGACGTTTACGTCTCGGTGACCAAGACCTGGGCCAAGCCGCCCCTGCCGTTCCTGTTGAACCTGGGCTGGAAGGCCACCAACGCCGCGATCTACGGAATTGGCGGGCAGGCGACGCGGTTCGGCGGTCGGCTGTTCGGCGGGTTGGGAATACCGCTTCCCATTGGGAAGGGGCTGGTAGCCGTGCCTTCTGCCGGGTTCACACAGGAGCCGCCGACGGTGAAAGGCCTGGGCCCTGCGCCGCCCAACGGCATTCCGTTTGTGGCCGGTAAGGCAGACATCCCCACCACGCTGGACTACGCCGTGCGCGTGACGCAGAGGGAGCATCCGCACTTCGCATTTGATATCGGAGTTGGACAGGTGGCCGGCAATATCGGCTCGATCCCGACAGGGTTGCCGGCGCCCTATCCGGCATCGATCCCGGTAAACCTGGAGGCGCGGCATGTGGTGGGAGTGGGGTTGAGCTACCGGCCCTAGGGTGGTCCTCGAAACTGCGGCAGAAAAAGAAGAACTCCTGAGCAGATTTGATCAGAATGAGTTTCGGCGTCTGGATACGGTGAGAGGGTAACTCCCCATGCCCTCTTTCCTCCCTGAGTGATTGAACACCGCGGCGGAACCGGCTGGAAAGAACCAGGAGGTTCTCTGTATGCGCCTGCTCCGCCCTGTTTATTTGGTGCTTCTTGCTCTGCTCGTAACGGTTACGGTTCCATCCATCCATGCGCAATTCGGTGTGGGAATCAGCATCAACGTCGGATTCGCTCCGCCTGTGCTGCCCGTCTACGTGCAGCCGATGTGCCCTGAGCCGAACCTGATGTGGACACCGGGTTATTGGGCTTATGCCTCTGACCAGGGAGACTATTACTGGGTACCCGGCGCGTGGGTGCCTGCGCCGTACGGCGGCGCGTTGTGGACCCCTCCCTACTGGGGCTGGAATAACGGGCAGTATGGCTTCCATGGCGGCTACTGGGGTCAGACCGTGGGCTTCTACGGCGGCGTGAACTACGGCTTCGGCTTCGGCGGGATAGGTTTTGCCGGCGGCGAGTGGCGGGGTGGAAGCTTCGCCTACAACACCGCGGTTACGCAGGTGAACGTGAATGTCATTCACGTGACCTACGTCAATGAAACAATCGTTCACGAAGGAATCGTCGAAAACCCCAATCACGTGGCGTTCAATGGCGGTCCCGGCGGAATCCAGCACACCGCGACGCCGGCCGAGCAGGCAGCCGCAAAACAGCCGCACACCCAGCCGACAAGCTTCCAGACGCAGCACGCCGCATCCGCCAAAGCCGACAAGAGCTCGTTTGCCAAGGCCAACGGCGGACACCCGACAAACGTCGTTACCGCCAAGCCGCTGGCCGCGCAAAGAACTGATCCTCCAAAGGGCGTGAAGCCGGTAGCTTTGGAAGCTCCCAAGGTAGAGCCAAAAGCAGCACCGAAAGCTGAGCCAATGGCCGCACCAAAGGCTGAACCGAAAGCCGAGCCTAAGGCTGAGCCTAAAGCAGCACCGAAGGCTGAGCCGAAAGCCGAACCGAAAGCTGCTCCCAAGGCAGAACCTAGAGCCGAGCCAAAGGCTGCGCCGGCCGAACATGCCGCACGAAAAGCTGCGCCTGCAGCCCATGCCGCCCCGGCAACGCACGCTGCGCCCGCGGAACACGCTGCGCCAAAGGCCGCTCCGGCGGCGCATGCCGCACCCAAGGCCGCTCCGGCTCCGAAGGCGGCTCCTAAAGAAGAGTCCAAGCCGAAATAGCCTCCTGTTTCGAAGGACTTTTCCGGATAAGAGGCTCGCGGTCAGCCGTGGGCCTCCTTTTGTCTGGCCGCCTTTGGAATGAAGCATTGAGCGCATATTTCCGGGGCGAAAATTGCCTGAAAATGCGTGGTCAACAGTGAACAGCCACCGCCGCACCATGCAACTTCAAATAGCCCTACGGCCTCCAAGTCGCTTATGCCTTCAGGAAAGGTGTCGTGAAGGCTGGAAGCAAAGAACAAAATGGAGGAAAAACCTATGCGACTGAAATGCTTTGGGCGCTGGTTGTTGCTGGCGCTTCTGCTCTCTGTGATTCCCGCATCCTCGCGCGCGGGAGTTCTCATCAGTGTCGGTTTTGCTCCCCCGGTGCTCCCGGTTTATGAACAACCGATCTGTCCCGATCCCAACCTGCTGTGGACGCCGGGATACTGGAGCTACGCTGACGGCGGCTACTTCTGGGTGCCTGGCGCCTGGGTTCCCGCACCCTACATCGGCGCGCTGTGGACGCCCGGTTACTGGGGCTGGAACAACGGACTTTATGTATTCAATGAGGGCTACTGGGGCCCGCAGGTCGGCTACTATGGCGGCGTGAATTACGGGGGCGGCTACCTCGGCATCGGCTTCGCCGGAGGTGAATGGCGGGGCGGTTTCTTTGCCTACAACACCGCGGTCGTCAACGTGAACACCACCGTCATTCACAACACCTTTGTCGATCGGTCAATTATTGAGAGAAGCACCGTAGCCAACCCCGGCCACGTTGCCTACAGCGGCGGCCCTGGCGGTATTCAACACCAGCCCACGGCCGAAGAGCAGGCTGCCTCGCACCAGGCGCATACTCCTGCTACCCGGTTCCAAACCCAGCATGTCGCCGCGGCGCGGGCCGACAAGGCCTCGTATGCCAAGGCCAATGGCGGACACCCAAAGACACTGGTAGCCGCAAAACCGCTCACCGCCGAACACCATGCCGCGCCCGCGGGAACAAGAACGGCAGCCGGCTCAGCGGGAAGAACAGCGGCCAGGACCGCGCCCAAGACAGCGCCGAAGACCGAATCAAGAACAGAGTCGCGCGGGGGAACTGCAACGCACACAACTGCCAGGAGCCACACGGCTACTGCGGAACATGCGAAGACTCCGCATAGCACGGAGCACTCAACTACCTCGACAACACGCACGACTCCACGTACAACAGAGCGCAATAGCCCTCGCACGGCCGAGCACACAACCACTCCGGCAACACACACCGCTCCGCGTACCACTGAGCACACGGCCCGTCCGGCAGAGCACACAGCGCCGCGGACTACCGAGCATACGACTCCACGTACAGCGGAACACACAACGCCCCGGGCAGAGCACACAACCCCGCGTGCTACCGAACACGCCGCAACGCCTGCTGAGCACGCAACGCCGCATACCACGCACACCGCTCCGCGCACAACAGAACACACTGTAACGCCGTCGGAGCACACCACCGCCCCCAGGACTGAGGAGCACACAACCGCTCCTCGTACTGAAGAACATACAACTCCTCCGCGGACCGAAGAACACACACTTCCTCCGGCGGAGCATAGTGTCCCAACCCCGAAGGAACCTGCGCATGAAGCTCCCGCACCGAAGGAGCACAGCGCCCCCGCGCCTAAGGAACACTCTGCACCGGCGCCCAAGGCCGCGCCGGCACCTCGCGCTGCCCCGGCGCCCCATCCCGCACCGGCACCAAAGGCTGCACCAAGGGAGCAGTCCAAGCCAAAGGAACAATAGCGAAAGACACATTGCTTGACCTTGAAGGCCTGCGGTTCGCCGCCGGCCTTCTTGTGTAACAGGATAGGATTGCCCACCGCGAGCAACTTCTGGACGAAACCTGGGTCTGAATTCGCATGGCTGAACCTTTGATAGCGTTTTGGAGTCGCGGTTCAAGCATGTTCAGCAATAGGAATTTCAGGAGGTATGTATCATGCGAATGTTTCGTTCCGCGCGCTGGCTTTTGATGGCGCTGCTTGTAGCTCTCGTTCCCGCTTCTTCCTACGCAGGAGTCTTTATCAGTGTCGGGTTTGCTCCGCCCGTCCTGCCGGTCTATGAACAGCCGCTCTGCCCTGCTCCCAACCTGATGTGGACGCCCGGCTACTGGGCATACGGCGACGACGGCTACTACTGGGTCCCCGGTGCCTGGGTCCCCGCACCCTACGAGGGCGCGCTGTGGACCCCCGGCTACTGGGGTTGGTCCGGCGGCTTCTTCGTCTTCCATGACGGCTATTGGGGACCGCAGGTTGGCTACTACGGCGGCGTAAATTACGGCTTCGGATACATGGGCATCGGCTTCGCCGGCGGTGAATGGCGCGGCGGCGTGTTTGCCTATAACACCGCCGTGGTCCATGTGAACGAGACGATCATCCACACCACCTACGTCGACCGCACAATCGTGGAAAGACACTCGATCGCGAATACCAAT
>Ga0116135_1001170_pt1 | contig 13672 bp, 13 predicted proteins | sample June2015DPH_20_1_FD_89738 | JGI IMG/M metagenome (GOLD analysis project Ga0116135, IMG submission 89738) | Peatland microbial communities from SPRUCE experiment site at the Marcell Experimental Forest, Minnesota, USA - June2015DPH_20_10 | ecosystem: Environmental > Terrestrial > Soil > Wetlands... | reverse complement strand
CGCCGCGATCGGCAAGCTGTTCCCAAGCATGCCATGGATCGGGCTGTCGCCGGTGTTTTTCGTGTTTCTGGGTGATGCGCGGCGGCTGCAGCGTGTCGGGCAATTGCGCGGAAAGCCGGTTCGCAACGGAACGCTGGAAGGTTTCTTCAACGCCAGCATCGATGCCGCGCTGGCGATGCAGACCATGATCCTGAGTGCGGAATCCGCCGGGCTCGGCGTCTGCCCCATCAGTGTGATCCGCAACGAGGTCGACAAGGTCGCCGCACTCCTCGAACTGCCTGATCTGGTGTTTCCGGTCGCGGGACTTTGCCTCGGCTATCCCCAGAGCGAGGGGTACGTCAGCCTGCGCCTGCCGCGCCAGGTCACGACACATCGCGATCGTTACGATGACAGCGCGCTGCCCGCAGCAATCGACGATTACGACCGCCGGCGGGATGCGCTGCACGCGATCCCCCGGGAGCAGCAGCGGTCCAACGCGGAATTCGGCGACGCCGCCTTTTACGGCTGGTCGGAGGACAAGGCCCGGCAGGCCGCCAAGGCCGAAGGCGCGGCGTTCCCGCCTTATCTGCGTTCACATGGATTCAACTTCGACTGAAGGGACCACCACGACCACGACACGTCGCACGGTTTTATTTGCTGGCCGTGACAGGCCATCACTCAACGGAGGAAGACTCGTCATGAAGATGTATTCGATCGCCTACCCCCATTCCTTGTCACGGCGCCTGCTGCTCGGCTCGATGGCCGCGCTGTTTGCGATGCCGATGCTGATCGGCAACGCGAAAGCCGCCGGTCTCGAAGAGATCAAGAAGCGCGGTCTCATTGTGGCGACCGAGGACGATTTCCGTCCGTTCGAGTTCGTCAAGGACGGCAAGCCGACCGGATTCGACAATGAACTGATCGAAGACCTGCGCAAGGCCGCGCCGTTCGAGATCAAGCAGGAAATCCTGCCCTGGACCGGCATCCTGGCCGGCGTCAGCACCGGCAAGTATGATGTCGCCATTACCGCCGTGATCATCACCAAGGAGCGCAAGCAGTCGCTCGATTTCACCAGCCCGATCGCGGACGCCACGCACTATTACATCAAGCGCAAGGACGACAAGTCGATTACCTCGATCAAGGACCTCAGCGGCAAGACCGTCGGTGTTCAGGCCGGCAGCGCGCTACTGGCCCGTCTCCCCGAACTCGGTGCGATGCTGGAGAAGGAAGGCGGCAAGCTCGGCAAGGTCGTGGAATATACGTCCTATCCCGAGGCCTATCAGGATCTGGCGCTCGGCCGACTGGATTACGTGGTCAACACCGTCATCAATCTGCAAACGCTGGCGGCTGAAAAGCCCATCTTCGAGGTTGGTCAGGCTGTTTCGGGGCCATCATTCCCGGCTTGGGCCGTTGCCAAGGACAACAAGGAACTGCTGGCCTTCCTGAACGACTTCATCGCCAAGGAAAAGGCCAGCGGCCGGTTTGCCGAATTGCAGAAGAAATGGTTCGGCGAGGCATTCCCGAACCTGCCGGTGGCGTTTGATCCGCAATTCTAACGGTCGATCCGGCAGAACCGGTCTGTCATGAACGGCAGCGACATCGCAGCCATCTTTCAGGGTGCCATCGTGACAATAACACTGTCGCTTGTTGGCATCCTGATCGGGCTGCCGATCGGCCTTGGCCTTGCGTTGATCCGCTGGGCCAATGTTCCGGTCGCCGCCCGGATCGTTACGCTCTACGTCAGCATGCTGCGCGCCACCCCGTTGGTCACGCTGTTGCTGCTGCTGTTTTTCGCGCTTCCCAATATCGGCATACCAATGAATCCGATTTCGGCGGCGATCCTTGGGCTGGTCATGAGTACTTCGGCCTTCAACTGCGAGGTATGGCGATCGGCGCTGATGAATTTTCCGAAGGATCAGTACGAGGCCGCGCAATCGGTCGGTATGCGGGCGGGGCAGCGCTTCCGCCGGATCGTCTTGCCGCAGATCGTGCGGGTCAGCCTTCCCGGTCTCGTCAACGAAATGTCGTTGCTGATCAAGGTTACGCCGGTTCTGGCGGTTGTCGGGGTGGTCGATATCACCCGCGCCGCGGTCAGGATCGGCGCCCAGACCTACGAACCGCTGCCGCCGTTTCTGGTGGCGATCGCGCTCTATGTGCCGATCGTCTACGCGCTGGTGTCGCTGCAGCGTTGGATCGAGCGGCGCCAGACCGCGGCCGAGGCCCTCGCATGATCCGCGACTTCGGCATTGTCTGGAGCGAGCGCTCGCTGCTGCTGAGCGGGCTTGCCAATACGGCGATACTATCGACGGTATCGGCGGTCGTGGCGCTGCTGTTGGGTTTCATGGTGACCCCGGCGCTGATGTCGAAACAGCCGGTCGTTTCGGGGATCGCACGCGTCTTCGTGGACGGTATGCGATGCGTCCCGTTTCTGCTGTTTGCCTATATCATCTATTACGGCCTGCCGTCGCTGGGCCTGCGGCTGGACAACTGGACCTCGGGCCTGGCGGCGCTGACCATCTACAATGCGGCCTACATGGCGGAAATTCTGCGGGGCGCCTGGGTGGTGCAGCCGCGCGAACCGATCGAGGCAGGCATTGCGTTCGGCTTTTCGGGACTCCGGCTGTTTCGCAGCATTATTCTGCCGCCGCTATTGTTATCGGCGGGTCCTGTGATCGGCAATCAGATGATCCAGATCATCAAGGACAGCGCCTTTCTCACCATCATCGCGCTGCCGGAATTGACGCACGCCGCCAGTTCGATCCAGTCGCGGCACTACATTCCGTTTGCGGCCTTCATCACCGCGGTGTTTTTGTATTGGGGGCTCTGCCTTGTGATCGAGGCCGGGGTCAGTTCGATCGGCCGCGTCGCCGAAGCACGCCGGTAGGAGCGCGCGATGGCCGAATTCAACAAGGTTCTCGACGTGGCCGGTGTATCGAAGCGGTTTGGCGATAACGAGGTTCTCTCCGACGTCAGCTTCCAGGTCGACAAGGGCGAGACGATCTGCGTGCTCGGACCATCCGGCTCGGGCAAGTCGACCTTGCTACGCTGCATCAACTGGCTTGAACGACCGGACGCCGGGCAGATCTATTTGAACGGCGAGCGGGTCGGCATCAACAACGCCGGGATCGTGATGGGCGATCGCGACCTGTCGAAGATCAGGACCCGCATCGGCATGGTATTCCAGCATTTTGCATTGTGGCCTCATCTCACAGTGCTGCAAAATCTGATGGAAGCGCCGGTTCAGGTGCAGCGGCGGCCGAAGGCCGAGGTTCGCGACGAGGCGCTGGCATTGCTGGCCAAGGTTGGGCTGAGCGAGAAGCGCGATGCATTTCCGGCGAGACTGTCGGGTGGACAGAAGCAGCGCGTCGGCATCGCGCGGGCGCTGGCGATGCGTCCGGATCTGTTGCTGTTCGATGAGCCCACCAGCGCGCTCGATCCCGAACTCGTTGGCGAGGTGCTGGTGGTGATGCGGGATCTGGCTCGCGAAGGCATGACCATGGTCATCGTCACCCATGAAATGGCCTTCGCGCGCGATGCGGCCACCCGCGTGCTGTTTCTCGATCGGGGGCGAGCCGTTGAAACCGGGTCGCCGGACCGATTTTTCTCCAATCCCGAGACTGAACGGGCGCGCCAGTTTCTCCAGCGCTACGCTGGTGACATCGCCAACGGCAAGCGCTGAGAACCGAAGAGGACGTCTACCATGCATGCGATCTTTCATCTGTTGCCCGATGCACCGAAACCGGTCGCGCCGTATAGCCATGCCGTCGAGGCTGGCGGATTTGTGTTCGTGACCGGACAACTGGCGACCGATCCGGTTGATGATTCTCTTCCTGTTCCGCCCGGCATCGAGGCGCAGACCCACAAGGTAATGGACAATCTGATCCGCGTGCTCAAAGGCTGCGGGCTGACGCTGGCCAACGTGGTTTGCGTGCGCATTTTCCTGACCGACTTCAACGGCGACTACGCCAAGATGAACGAAATCTACGCGACCTATTTCGCCGCCGACAAGCGTCCGGCCCGAACCACCGTCGGCGTGACGGGTCTTGCCCGCGGCGGGATCATCGAAATCGACATGATTGCCATCCGGCCGTGAGGCGCTAGCATGACAGAGTCACTCATCGAAATTCCCGCAAGGCGTGGCAAGGCCGCTTTCGTGGCGGCCGGGCAGATTGTCACCGTCGTCAACACCCATGGCGAACAGGTGGTCGATACCTGGGCCTTCAACCGCGCCGATCTCGGCGAGTTCATGTCAAACGAGCATACCCGTGCGCACAGCCTGCATTTGGTGCCAAAGCCGGGCGATGTCCTGCGCACCAACAAGCGCCGGCCGATCCTGACATTGACCGAAGACACGTCGGGTGGAATTCACGACACGCTGATCGCGGCCTGTGACCGCTATCGCTATGCCTTTCTCGGGGTGGAGGATTATCACGACAATTGCACGGATAATCTGTTCGCTGGAATGCGTGAACTGGGTCTGGTGCCCGCGGAAGTACCAAGCCCGCTCAATTTGTTCATGAATATTCCCTGGACCGCCGAGGGCACACTTGGCTTCGCCGCGCCGCCGCGGCCGGTGCCCGGAAGTTATGTGCGCCTGCGAGCCGAGATGGACCTGGTGATCGCATTCTCCGCCTGTCCGCAGGACATCCTGCCGATCAACGGCAAGGCGGGAAAGCCGGTCGAGGCGCATTTTACGATCACCGAAGGGCAGACCACAGTCGGAGCGACGGCATGACCATGGCACAGACCAAGCTGGAGATTTCCGAAGCCAATCGGCGACGCTACGAGGAGCTTCGGGCAGCTGGACAGGAGTTGACGCCCAAGGGCCTGCCGGATGCGACGCCACTTGATGGCGTTCCGATCTCGCCTGATGCGGTGGTCGGCCGCGAACAGGTTCCTGCCGGCTGGTATGCGACGGTTCGATTGCGACGCGGCGAGGCGCTGCGGATCATCGACGATTCCGGCCGCTCCAGCGTCGCGCTGATCGGCTGGCGCGAGGAAGACACCTCCGAGCGGGTCAATTGCGCCGACACTGTTAAAGTGCAGTGGAGTGCCGCGGTCTCGAAAGGCCGCGTGCTGCTGTCGGATATGGGACGCGTATTCCTGTCGCTGATCGAGGATACGAGTGGCGCCCACGATCTGATGGTCGGAGGATCCACGCCGGCCTCGACGCGGGCCACGTTCGGCGCGACCACCCGCAACACGCAGGAGAATTTCCTTGCGGCCGCGGCCAAGATCGGGCTCGGGCTTCGAGATATTCCGCCCTGTGTGACGTTTTTTGCACCGGTATCGCTGGATACCGAGGGACGCTTCTTGTGGATGTCCGGCCGAAAGCGGCCGGGCGATTTCGTCGACCTGCGTGCCGAGATGAATCTGGTGCTGGTGCTGTCGAATTGCGCTCATCCGCTCGACCCCGCGCGGCCGGCGGCCACCGATCCCGTCACGCTCATTCGCTACCGTGCGCCACCGCCGGGGTCCGACGATCCGTGCCGGACAACGTCCCCGGAAATCGTTCGCGCCTTTGAGTTCACCGATCGGCTCTTTGCCTAAAGGAGAGTCTTCCATGACTGGTCTCGCAGCCCCATCATCGACGCCTGATGCGTCCGACGCGGTCTATGCGCACGATATTCCGGCAGAACGGCCCTGGTCCCGCGTGCTGAAGCAGGGACAGACCTTGCGGATCATCGACAGCGAAGGACAGCAGGCGGTCGACGCGCTGCTCTATTGCGCCGAAGATCCGGCCGAGCGTTACAGCAGCCAGGATACGCTGCGGGTTCAGGGATCGGCCTATGTCGAACTGGGAACCCGGCTGATCTCGAACAAGGGCCGGGTGATGGCCCATCTGACCGCTGATTCCTGCGGACGGCACGATACCTCGGCGGGGTGTTGTTCGTGCGAAAGCAACGCCGTCCGCTTCGGGGAGGCGACCAAGTATCAGCACGCCTGCCGTGAGAACTTCATTCTCGAACTGTCGAAACATGGATTGACCAAGCGCGACATCGTCGCAAACCTGAACTTCTTCATGAATGTGCCGATCGATCCTTCCGGCGCGTTTACGGTGGTCGATGGTATCTCGGCCCCCGGAAATTACGTCGACGTGACGGCCGATATGGACGTGCTTTTCGTCATCTCCAACTGTCCCCAGGTCAACAATCCCTGCAACGGCTTCAATCCGACTCCGATACGGGTGATGATCTGGGATCCCCGGGAAACGTAGCGTGAAATCGACGATCAAATCTGTGGTACCGTTCGTGATTGCAGTGGTTGTGGCATACCGTTTGCTTGATATTAGCTTGGACTTAGAAATGAACTTGGGCGTCGAGAGCGCCGCATCTTTTGGTTCGTGGCCGCAACAATGAAGCTGGCAGAGCCAGCATAAGAGTCCCCCATCGTGAAAATATCAAAAGGGAGTATCTCACATGCCGAAAAATCTGACGCGCCGCCAAGCTCTTGTTCTTCCTGCCGGGATCGCATTGGGGAGCCTCGTTGGGCGCTCCGCGATGGCGGCAGAACCCGTCAAAATAGGTTTGGTCGCAGCCCTTTCCGGACAGTCCGCCAAGTCGGGCGAGGGGATCACCCGTGGACTGACGATCGCCATCGATGAGATCAACGCGCACGGCGGCGTGCTCGGCGGGCGGATGCTTGAACTCGTTCGCCGCGATGATGAGTCGAATCCAGCCAAGGGCCAGACTGCGGCCCGGGAACTGATCGACAAGGAGGGGGTGGTCGCTATCTTCGGAGGCATCGACAGTCCGGTTTCGCTGGCCATCGTGCCGGTGATGAACACGGCGCAGGTGCCCTTCATGGGGGTGTGGGCTGCGGCGACAAACATCACCCGCAACGGCGCCAATCCAAACTACATTTTCCGGGTCTCGGCGGTCGACGTGCTGGTGGACCGCGCGCTGATCAAGCATGCCATGACCACATTCGGCTCCAAGACACCGGGGCTGATGCTGGTCAACAATGGCTGGGGCGAATCCAACCTCGGCGGTTTGACCGCGGCGGCGGAAGCCGCCGGCATCAAGCTGGCGGGCGCGGAAAAGTTCGACGACAAGGATGCCGATATGACGCCGCAGTTGCAGCGGCTGCGTGAGGCGGGCGCGGACACCGTGATCCTGGTCGGCAATGCGGCGCCGGGCGCGCAGGTCGTCAAATCGCTTCAACGCTCGGCCTGGACGGTGCCGGTGGTCTCGCATTGGGGTATTTCCGGCGGACGCTTCCCCGAGCTTGCCGGTTCCTGGGCGGGCAAAGTGCATTTCGTCCAGACCTACAGCTTCTTCGGTCCGCAAAACGATGTCGGCAAGCGTGTGCTCGCGGCGATGATGGCGAAATATCCCGATGTCAAAGGCCCCGGCGACGTCACCCCGCCGGTCGGTGTCGCCAACGCCTATGATGCCATGCAGTTGACCGCGCTCGCTATTGCGAAAGCCGGCTCGACGGAAGGTCCCAAGCTGCGCGAGGGATTTCTCGCTATCGAAGGCTATCAGGGCCTGATCAAGAACTACACGAAGCCCTTTACCGATGCGAACCACGATGCCCTCAACGAAAATGACTATGTCATGGTTCGTTACAATGGAGACCAGATCGAGCCCATCACGGGCTGATCGATGCTCGCGACCGCACTTGTTTCAGGCCTCAGTCTCGGCAGCATCTACGGCTTGATCGCGCTTGGCTTCACCCTGACGTTTGCCGTCTCCGGCACGGTGAATTTCGCGCAGGGTTCGTCGGTGATGCTCGGGGCGGTGGTTTGCCACGCTCTGGCGGTCGGGATGCACTGGCCAATGATCGCAGCGATTCCCGCGGCGCTGTTGGCCTGCGCTCTCTGGGGTCTGGTGGTCGAACGGATCGCGGTCCGGCCGTTTGTCGCGCGCGGGACCAATTCCTGGCTGATGGCGACCGTGGCGCTTGGAATCGTGCTCGACAATGTGGCGATGGTGCTGTTCGGCAAGGAGCCGCGCGCGCTTCCGTCGGCGTTGGCCGATGATCCCTGGGTGATCGGCAATGTCGGCATCTTTCCGTTGCAGGTTGTGGTGCCGGTGGTCGGACTGGGTCTGGCATTGCTGGTCCATCTCGGAATGCATCGAACGAGCCTCGGGCTGAAGCTGCGGGCCGCGGTCGAGAATCCGGACGCGGCGCGGCTGATGAGCATCGATGTGACGATGCTGATCGCGCTCACCTATGCGGCGGCGGCGCTTCTGGCCGGGATCGGCGGCATCCTGATCGCGCCGCTGTACAACGTCGCGTATGACATGGGCACGTTATTCGGCATCAAGGCGTTCGCCGTGGCGATCCTTGGCGGTCTCACCAATCCCTGGGGTGTGGTGATCGCCGGGCTTGCTTACGGTCTGGTTGAGGCCTGTGCCACCACCTGGCTGGGTTCAAGCAGTACCCAGATCGTCACCTTCACCGCCGTCATCGCAGCGCTGGCGCTGGCGCCATCCGGACTATTCGGTGGCCGGACCAAGGTGCGCGTATGAAGGCCATGTCAATCGTGATCGCCGCGGTGCTGGCCGCTGGCGCCGCCGCAACCTGTCTGTTGGCGCCCGGCTACTATGCCTATTTGATGGGAACGTTGGCGACGACCGCCCTGGTCGGCGTCGGCCTCAACGTGCTGCTCGGTCTCGCCGGTGAAGTGTCGCTGGGCCAGGGCGGGTTTCTGGCACTCGGCGCTTACGGCGTCGGAATTCTCACGACCAAGGCCGGCTTGAACTTCTGGGAAGCCTTGCCGCTCGCCGTTTTGCTGGTCGCGGCGATATCGGCCGTGCTCTCGATCCCGGCGCTCCGGGTCACCGGTCCCTATCTGGCGATGGTCACCATCGCCTTCGGCTTCATCGTTGAATCCGTCTCGATCGAATGGAAGGGCCTGACCGGCGGTTCCAGCGGTCTCGCCGGAATTCCAGCGCCCTTTGGTACCGGCGGCACGGCGCTGTTGGCCTGTGCTCTCTGCGTCCTCGCGCTGGCGCTGTTTCACACTTTCACGCGCAGCCCCCTCGGCCTTGCGATGCAGGCGACGGCGACAGCACCGGCCGCGGCGCGCGGCATCGGGATCAGCGCGTTGCCGGTGCGCACCGCGGCCTTCATGCTGGCCGCCGTCGCGGCCGGTCTGGCCGGGGGATTGCAGGCGGCGCTGACAGGCTTCATCGCGCCCAGTTCGTTTCCGTTCTCGCAGTCGATCCTGTTTCTCCTGGTCGTGGTGGTCGGAGGTGCGGGCCGCACCCTCGGTCCGCTGGTCGGCGCAGCGGTGGTGGTGCTGCTGCCGGAATTCCTCGCGAGCCTTGCCGAATATCGTCTGTTGGTTTTCGGCGCGGGGTTGTTGATCGTTCTCTGGGCTGCCCCGGGCGGGATTGCCGGCGCCATCGCGCGGCTGGTGCTGCCGGAAGCACCCGCGCCAAATCCCAAGCCGGATATCGATCTCGCGCTGGCCCACATCGCGGGCTCCGGCGGCAGCCTCGTGGCCGAAGGGGTTCGTGTCGCGTTCGGCGGCGTGGTGGCCGTGGCGGGGGTCGATCTGACGGCGCCGCCCGGCCGCGTCACCAGCGTGATCGGTCCCAACGGCGCCGGCAAAACCACGCTGCTCAATCTTGTCAGCGGTTTTCAGCGCCCGGATAGCGGCACAGTACGTGTTGGAAGCCAAGAGATCACGGGCCGGCCCGCCGACGACGTCGCGCGCGCGGGCCTCGCCCGTACCTTTCAAACCGCGCAACCTTTCGGCGGCCTGAGCGTGCTGGACAATGTCCGCCTTGGATTGCTGCGCGGCACCTGGCGAGGCGAAGCACCGGCCGCATTGGCGCGTGCGCTGCTTTCTCTGGTCGGCTACGCCGGATCGGAGACGAGGCTTGCCGCGACGCTGCCGCATGTGGATCGCCGGCTGGTCGAGATCGCCCGCGCGCTCGCGACCAGGCCGGCCGTGCTTCTGCTGGATGAACCGGCCGCCGGGCTTGACGAGGCCGACACGGTGAAGCTGGGCGACATGCTGCAACGGCTGGCGCGCGCTGGTTTAGCGGTCGTGCTGGTCGAGCATGACATGGCGCTGGTGATGTCGATCTCGGACGAGATCGTCGTGCTCGACGCCGGACGCCGCATCGCCTCAGGGGCGCCGGCCGCCGTGCGCGCCGATCCCGCGGTCAAGGCCGCCTATCTCGGCGCCACGACATCGATCCAGCCATTGGCGCCGCGGGAAGCCGGCGCTTCCTTGCTCGATGTGCGCGAGCTCAATGCAGGCTACGGACCTCTTGGGGTACTGCATCAAATTGACTTGCGTGTCGGCCGCGGGGAGACCATCGCGGTGCTGGGTCCCAACGGCGCCGGCAAGTCGACCTTGATGAAAGCTCTGAGCGGGCTGATCCGTCCCGTCGAGGGCGCGATCGGCTTTGGCGGTGTGGAGCTGATGCGGCTTCCGGCGCATCTGGTCGCGCGCGCCGGCTTGATCTTGGTTCCCGAGGGCCGGCAGGTATTTCCGCAATTGACCGTCGCCGAGAACCTCCGCCTGGGCGCGACCCGCCGCGGCGACTTCAAAGATGCGGAGATCGAGACGATGCTCGATCGGTTTCCGCGGCTGCGCCCGCGGCTTCATACCGCGGCGGGTCTGTTGTCGGGCGGCGAGCAGCAGATGCTGGCCGTTGCCCGTGGGTTGCTGGCGCGGCCCGATATCCTTTTGCTGGACGAACCGTCGCTCGGTCTGGCACCCGCGGTCGCCGCAGAACTGTTTGGGCAGTTTACGCGGTTGCGGGAAGAGGGCATGACTTTACTGATTGTCGACCAGATGGCAGATCATGTGCTCGCCATTGCGGATCGTGGTTATGTGATCGCAGGCGGCCGCGTGGTCGCGCAGGGCGAACCCGCCGGGTTACGGGATGCGATGCTGGACGACGCCTATCTGGGCGCCCAGCCTACCGTGGTGAATTGATGGATCTGATTGTTCGTAACGCCGCGACACTAAGGGGCAGTGAGCTTGCTGTCGTCGATATCGGCATTGTGGGCACCACGATCGCCGCGATCGCGCCTGCGCTGCAGGCGGAGGCTCGCGAACTGGATGCCGCGGGTTGCCTGGTGATCCCCGGCATGATCGAGACCCACATCCATCTCGACAAGACCTGCATCCTCGACCGCTGCCGGATCGAGGAGGGCACCGTCGCCGAAGCGGTCCAGGAAACCGCGGCGGCCAAGCGCGGCTTTACCGTCGAAGACGTCTATGCGCGGGGCAAGCGCACGCTGGAGCGCTGCATCACGCAGGGTACGATGCGCATGCGTACCCATGTCGAGCTCGATCCCGGCATAGGCATGATCGGCTTCGAGGCGGTCGACCAGCTTGCGCGCGATTACGCCTGGGCGATGGACCTGGAATTATGCGTCTTCCCGCAGGAAGGGCTCACCAACAATCCCGGTACCGAGGAACTCTTGATCGAAGGCTTGCGCCGCGGCGCGCGCGCGATCGGCGCCGTGCCGTATTTCGATACGGACCCGCGTGGCCAGATCGACCGTATCTTTGCGATCGCGCGCGATTTCGATGCCGAAATCGACATGCACCTCGATCTCGCCGAGACCACGCAGGGAATGCAGATCGAATATGTCTGCCGCAAAACCGAGGAATTCGGCTGGGGCGGCCGGGTTGCGGTCGGTCACGTCACCCAGATGTCGCTGCTGCCGCCGGAGCGCTTCGGCGCCATCGCAACGCAGTTGGCCAGCGCCGGCGTTGCCGTGACGATATTGCCGTCGACCGATCTCCATTTGATGGGCCGCAGTCACGACCATGCGGTGCCGCGCGGCGTCGTGCCGGCCGAACCGCTGCGCAAGGCCGGCGTGACCTGCTCGATCTCGACCAACAATGTGTTGAATCCGTTCACGCCGTATGGCGACGGTTCGCTGATCCGGATGGCGAACCTCTATGCGAATGTCTGCCATGTGTCGCGGCCGGCCGACCTCGCGGGCTGCCTCGACATGATCACCGGCTCCGCGGCGCGGCTGATGCGCCTCGAGGATTACGGCATCACGGTCGGCGGACCGGCGGATCTGGTCTGTCTTGACGCAGCCAATCCCGCCGAAGCGGTCGCGACGCTCGCGCAGCCACTGTGGGGCATCAAACGCGGCCGGGCGTCCTTTACCCGGCCCCGTCCGCAAATACATCCGCGGGCGCTGGACTGATTGCTACTCCGCGGCCTTGGCCGTCTTGTCCATGAAGATGCGCGTCGGCGCCGGGAAACCGCAGGAGGTGCCGTCGGTAACCTTGACCTGGTCCTCCCATGGCAGCCGGAACGTGCCGGCGACCATGTCCTGCATGAAGGTGTAGGGACAATCCATCGCGCCGCCCTTCACCGCGACATAGCCGCGGTGCCAGAGCTGATAGATGTTGTTCTCGACGCCCCAGTGAATCCGCGCCTCGCGTACCAGATCAGGGCGTACTTCCGCCGTGATGATCTCGTCAGCCCGTCCCGTCGTGCCATGGGCGATGATGCTGCCGTCGAAATTCACGATCATGCCTTCGCCCATGGAATCGAACGAGCCATCCGATCCGCACATGCAGACGTTCGCGGTCACCATCAGGTTCTGGAACGCATTGGCCTGATTGGTGAAGCGCCAGCTCTCGCGGATCGGCGCGGTATAGCCGGCGGTGCGGATCATGATTTCGGCGCCCTTGTAGGCGCATTCCCGCGCCATTTCCGGGAACATGCCGTCATGGCAGATGATCAGCGCGATCTTGGCGCCCTTGGGGCCCTCGATCACGGGGATTCCGACATTGCCGGGTTCCCACGGCTCGACCGGAATCCAGGGGTGGAATTTCCGGTAGTACAGTTTGATCTCGCCGGTGTCGTCGATAATGAGCCCCGAATTGTAGGGATTGCCGTCGGGGTTGAACTCCATGATCGAAAAGCAGCCCCAGATCTTGTTGTCGATGCAGGCCTTCTTGAAGGCCGCGACTTCGGGGCCGTCGAGCCGGCACATGATCGCGGGGTTGGTGTCCATCGACAGGCCGTGCAACGAATATTCCGGGAACACCACGAGATCCATGGTGCCGAGATTGCGGCGGGCTTTGCCGACCATATAGACGATCCGGTCGGTCTGGCGGGCCAGGTCAGCCTTGGTTACCACGACCGGCAATTGCAGTTGAACGAGCCCGATGACCACGCCTTCGGGGGATTTGTTGAGGCCGCCAAGTCCGTTCATGTTTTACTCCTTGCAGAGAAACCGTATGTCCGCGCGTCGTTGCGCGAATATCCCGGCACGAAACAAACCCGATTTTCACAAAGAGCAAAAGATCATATTTCAGGCGATCGGTCAGTCGGTTTTTCCCGAGCGAAAGCGAGATTTTGGATCGGGCGAGAAGGCTCTCGCCGGGAGCCGGGGCGAATAGTATAGGTCCTCCCGAGATCGCGGCACGTCTATCGTTGCGGTGCGGTCATTCGGGGATAGAGAACCAACCCATGTCGAATGTATCGAAAAGCCCGGGAACCAGGTTGCGGGTTGCTATTGCCGGGCTGGGACCGATCGGAACCAAGGTCGCCGAGGCACTGGACCAGGGCATCGATGGAATGATGCTCGCCGCGGTGTCAGTGCAGAATCCCGAGAAACACCGGACCTGGCTCGGCAAACTGGCGGCCAGGCCAGCGGTCCTGCCGATCGAACAACTCTCGGAGGCCGCCGACATCGTCATCGAATGTGCGCCGGGCAGGCTCTTGAGGTCGATCGTTGCTCCCTTCGT
>Ga0116135_1001169_pt1 | contig 13676 bp, 11 predicted proteins | sample June2015DPH_20_1_FD_89738 | JGI IMG/M metagenome (GOLD analysis project Ga0116135, IMG submission 89738) | Peatland microbial communities from SPRUCE experiment site at the Marcell Experimental Forest, Minnesota, USA - June2015DPH_20_10 | ecosystem: Environmental > Terrestrial > Soil > Wetlands... | reverse complement strand
CACCCGCGCCAGCAATTCCGGCACCGAGAACGGCTTGACGATGTAATCGTCGGCGCCGGTCGCAAGACCCCGAACACGCTCGCTTTCCTCGCCGCGCGCGGTCAGCATGATGATGGGCAGCTGCCGGGTTTCCGGCCGCGCCCGCAACCGCCGGCACAGCTCGATTCCAGACAGGCCCGGCAGCATCCAGTCGAGCACGATCAGGTCGGGAACGCGCTCCTTGAGACGGGTATCGGCGTCATCGCCGCGCCCGACGGTTTCGACATCATAGCCTTCGGCGTCGAGGTTGTAGCGCAACAGCGTGGTGAGCGCTTCCTCGTCTTCCACCACCAGAATGCGCGCGCTCATGTGCATAGCCTCATGTTGTTTTCGAAATCGCTGATTCAGTTTCCAGGAACAGTAGTGGCAAAGGCCGTCATGTCGCCCTTCGGGCGCTTGTCGAGTATCTGCTGGCCTTCGATCATGTAAAATACGGTTTCCGCGATATTGGTGGCGTGGTCGCCGATCCGCTCGATGTTCTTGGCACAGAACATCAGATGGATGCAGAAACTGATGTTGCGCGGATCTTCCATCATGTAGGTCAGAAGTTCGCGGAACAGCGAGGTGCAGATGGCGTCGACTTCCTCGTCGCCCTTCCAGACCGTCATCGCCGCCGGCAGATCGTGCGCCGCGTAGGCATCGAGCACGGACTTGACCTGCGACTGCACGAGGTCGGTCATGTGTTCGAGGCCGCGGATCAGCTTCAGCGGCTGGAAATCACTCTCCAGCGCCGCGACGCGCTTGCCCATATTCTTGGCAAGGTCGCCGATCCGCTCGAGATCGGTCGCGACCCGCATCGCGCCGACGATTTCGCGCAAGTCCACCGCCATCGGCTGACGCCGCGCGATGGTCAACACCGCGCGCTCTTCGATCACGCGCTGCAGATTGTCGATTTCGGCGTCGGCCATGACCACGCGTTTGCCGAGCGCGACGTCGCGGCGGATCAGCGCATCGACGGATTCGACGATCATGCGTTCGGCAAGGCCGCCCATTTCGGCAACCAGCCGGGTCAGTTCCTGCAGATCGCTGTCGAACGCCTTGGCGGTATGTTCCGATGCCATCCTGATTCTCCCTTAGCCGAACCGGCCGGTAATGTAGTCCTGGGTACGTCGATCGTTCGGCGATGTGAAGATCTTGTTGGTTTCGTCGAATTCGATCAGCTCACCGAGGTACATGAACGCGGTCTTGTCCGAGACGCGGGCGGCCTGCTGCATATTGTGGGTGACGATGGCGATGGTGTAGTCCTCCGCCAGTTCCTGGATCAGTTCCTCGATCTTGGCGGTCGAAATCGGATCGAGCGCCGAGCACGGCTCGTCAAACAGGATCACCTCGGGGCGCACGGCGACAGTGCGGGCGATGCAGAGCCGCTGCTGCTGGCCGCCGGACAGGCTGAGGCCGCTGGAGTTCAGCTTGTCCTTGACCTCGTTCCAGAGCGCTCCGCCGCGCAGCGCCTTCTCGACGCGGCCATCCATCTCCGATCTGGAAATCTTCTCATAGAGCCGGATACCGAACGCGATGTTCTCGTAAATCGTCATCGGGAAAGGCGTCGGCTTCTGGAACACCATGCCGACCCGCGCCCGCAGCAGATTGAGATCGAGCTTGGGATCGAGAATGTTGGTCTGGTCGAGCATCAGCTGACCGGTGGCGCGCTGCCCCGGATAGAGATCGTACATCCGGTTGAAAATCCGAAGCAAGGTCGATTTGCCGCAACCGGACGGTCCGATGAAGGCCGTGACGCGATGCTTACCCAGCGTAATGTTGATGTTCTTCAGCGCCTGGTTCTCTCCGTAATAGAAATTCAGGCCGCGCGCGGTGACCTTGGCCGGCGCGTCCGCCTGGCCGGACACCGACGGCGCCGGCGCGCTTGGAACACTCACGGATACGGAAACGTCGGTCATTTTGCAGTCCTCTCGGCGCCAAGAACGCGCGCGCCAATATTCAGGGCGAGTACGGTGAGCGTGATGATCAAAGCCCCGCTCCAGGCGAGCTGCTTCCAGTAGGCATAGGGGCTTTGCACGAAATTATTGATGGTCACCGGCAGATTGGCCATCGTCTTGGTAAGGTCGAGGCTGAAGAACTGATTGCTCAGCGCGGTGAACAACAGCGGCGCGGTTTCGCCGGCAACGCGCGCGGTCGCCAGCAGCACGCCGGTGATCAGGCCGGAGCGCGCCGCGCGGTAGGCGATGCGCTTGATGACCAGCGAGCGCGGCAGGCCGAGCGCGGAGGCCGCCTCGCGCAGCGGATTGGGCACCAGCAGCAGCATGTCTTCGGTGGTGCGCACCACCACAGGAATGACGATCACGGCCAGCGCCAGCGAGCCGGCGAAAGCCGAAAAGCCGCCCATCGGCACCACGATGGCGCCGTAGATGAACAGACCGATGATGATCGACGGCGCGCTCAGGAGAATGTCGTTGATAAAGCGGATCACCGATGTGAGACGGTCGTTCCTGCCGTATTCGGCGAGATAGGTGCCGGCAAACAGGCCCAGCGGCGCGCCGATTCCGACGCCAATCACGGTCATGATGATCGAGCCCACGATCGCGTTCAACAAGCCGCCTTCGTTGGCTCCCGGCGGCGGGGTGTTCTCGGTGAACAGTTGCAGGCTCAGCCCGGCAAAACCGTTGAACAACAGGGTGAACAGGATCAGCGCCAGCCAAGTGACACCGAACAGCGCGGCTCCACAGCACAGCACCCGAATGACGATGTCGCGGCGGCGGCGGGCCTTGTAGATCGGGTTCATGCTCAATTCCCCGCCTTCTTTTCCAGCCGCTGCAGCATCAACCGCGCGGCCGCCAGCACGAAGAAGGTCAGCACGAACAGCAGCAAGCCCAGCAGAATAAGACCGGACTGATGCAGGCCGTCGCTTTCGGCAAACTCGCTGGCGATCGCCGCGGATATCGTGGTGCCGGGCGCAAAGATCGAAGACGAGATGCGGAAGGAATTTCCGATGATGAACGTGACCGCCATGGTTTCACCGAGCGCACGGCCGAGCGCCAGCATGACGCCACCGATGACGCCAACGCGGGTGTAGGGAATAACCACATTGCGCACCACTTCCCATGTGGTGCAGCCGACGCCGTAGGCGGCCTCCTTGAGAACCGGCGGCACGGTCTTGAACACGTCGACCGAGATCGCGGTGATGAACGGCAGCACCATAATGGCGAGGATCAGCGCCGCGTTGAACAGGCTGAGATAGGAGGGCGGCCCGCCGAAGATCGATCCGAGAACGGGAATGCCGTCGAACAGCCAGATCATGAACGGCTGGAACGTATAGGCCAGGAACGGGCCCAGCACGAAGAAACCCCACATGCCGTAAATGATCGAGGGAATGCCGGCAAGCAGTTCGATGGCTATTCCGATCGGACGGCGCAGCCATTGCGGACAGAGTTCGGTGAGGAAAATCGCAATGCCAAGCCCGACCGGGATCGCAATCAGCATCGCGATGAAGGAGGTGATCAGCGTGCCGTACATCGGGCTGAGCGCGCCGAGCACCGGCGGATCCGCCGACGGCGCCCAGCGCTGCGTCCACAGGAACGCGAAGCCGTATTGCTTCATCGCCGGCCAGGCGCCGGCAATCAGCGAGAGAATGATGCCGCCTAGGATCAGCAGGACCGAGATCGCGCAGGCGCGGGTGATCCAGTAAAATGTGACATCGCCAAGCTTGAAAGCATTGAGCGCCTTGGCGCGATCGTAAGGTCCGGCAGCTTCCATTAGATCGCTCTGAACGGCCATGTCTGCCACGCCAATGTCCTCTGTCTAGTTCAAAGCCACGAAAATGTCGCTACGTCGTGGAGTGATTTTTTACCGACTGATTTAACCGCGTCGTTCCGGATCGGGCTTTTCTTGGGGGTCTTCTTGGGTTTTTGGTGCAGACCCGGAATCCGACCGCACTGCGACGGTGGATTCCGGGGCTTGCCGGTTTCTGCCGCCCCTCGAACGCGCCGGCCGGCGCGCCCGGGAGTGGCGGCTTTACGAGCGCACTCAGCTCTTGATATCGGCGGACCAGGTCTTCTCGATCAACTTGACCACAGCGTCCGGCATCGGAATGTAGTCGAGTTCCTCGGCCATCTTGCCGCCCTTGGCGAAAGCCCAGGTGAAGAACTTGACGGCTTCCGCGGATGCCGCCTTATCAGCCGGCTCCCTGTGCATCAGGATGAACGTCGAGGCCGTGATCGGCCACGACTGGTCGCCGGGCTGATCGGTGAGGATCACATAGTAGCCGGGAGCCTTCGCCCAGTCGGCGTTCGAAGCGGCCGCCTGGAACGCCTCCACGCTCGGCTGCACGGCCTTGCCGGCCTTGTTGATCAGCGCCGTATAGGTCAGCTTGTTCTGCTTGGCATAGGCGTATTCGACGTAACCGATCGAGTTCTTGGTCTGGCCGATATTGCCGGAGACGCCTTCGTTGCCCTTGGCGCCCACGCCAGCCGGCCATTCAACCGCGGTGCCGGAGCCAACCTTGGTCTTCCACTCCGCGCTCGCCTTGGAGAGATAATCGGTGAAATTGAACGTCGTGCCCGATCCGTCGGAGCGACGCACCACCGTGATGGCGTCGGTCGGCAGCTTCACGTTCGGATTGAGCTTCTTGATCGCCGGATCGTCCCATTTGGTGATCTTGCCGAGATAGATGTTGGCAAGGGTATCGCCATCGAACACCAGTTCGCCGGGCTTGACGCCCTCAAGATTGACCACCGGAACGATCGCACCCATCACCATCGGCCACTGCACCAGGCCGTCTTTTTCCAGCTGCTCGACCTTCAGCGGCATATCGGTGGCGCCGAACGTCACGGTCTTGGCCTCGATCTGCTTGATGCCACCACCCGAACCGATCGACTGGTAGTTCAGACCGTTGCCCGTCTCCTTCTTGTAGGCATCGGCCCATTTCGAATAGATCGGGAACGGGAACGTCGCGCCCGCTCCAGTGATGTCGGCGGCGAACGCCGACGTCGATGCGGCGACCAGGCCGGCAGCGACGATCGTTTTCATGAAATTCATTGCTGGTCTCCATCTCGTAAGCGAAGCGCTCACGACGCCCGTTTAGGAGCGGTCAATGCTGCTTTTACGAAGGTTTGATGACAGCTAGATGACAGACTTAACCAATTGAAATTGTTTGATTTCAGGTCGATGCCGGGGGCTTCACCTGGGGAAAACAGGCGGTAAAAGTGGCGCCGTTTTTCGGCACACTTTCGATCAAAAGCCGGCCGCGATGACGGTTAACAATATGTTTCACCAGCGATAACCCGAGCCCGGTTCCACCCTGGGCGCGGCTGTCGCCGACATCCACCCGGTAGAACCGTTCGGTGAGCCGCGGCAGATGCTCGGGGGCGATCCCGGGACCGAAATCGCGCACCATGACCCGAACCTCAGGCGCGCCTTCGCCGGACATCGCCTGACTGAGCGAGACGATGACCTTGCCGCCGGACGCGCCGTATTTGAGCGCGTTCTCGACCAGGTTTTCGAACAGCCGCAACAATTCCTCGCGGTCACCGGCGATCGCCACCGGTGTCTCGGGCAAGTCGATATCGATGTCGACCTGGCGTTCTCCCGCCAGCGGTTCCAGCCCATCCGCCACCTGCCGGATGATCGGTACGATATCCACCAGCGTATCCGGACGGACATGGGCGGAGAGTTCGACCCGCGACAGCGACAGCAGATCGTCGATCAGCCGCGCCATCCGGGTTGCCTGGGTATGCATGATGCCGAGAAAACGCTCGCGCGCCTTGACATCGTCCTTGGCCGGCCCCTGCAGCGTATCGATGAAGCCCGACAACGCGGCCAGCGGGGTCCGCAATTCATGACTGGCATTGGCGACGAAATCGGCGCGCATTTCCTCGACCCGGCGCAGCGGCGTCTGGTCGTGAAAGGTCATCAGCATGCATTTGTCGGTTCCACCGAACAGGGTCGGCACCGGCACCGGCGTGATGATCAGTTCCATCCAGCGATCGACCGGCACGTGATCGAGATAGGTCGCACGCCGGGTTTCCGTGGTCGCGATGGATTCGCGCAGCGCCGTGATGATCTCGGGCGAGCGCAACGCGAACTGGGCGAGTTCGTTCTTGCGCAGCGCCGGCGCCAGTTGTGCCGCGGCGGCATTGAGGTGAATGACGCGGCCGGCGCGGTCGAGCAGCACCGCGGGATCCGGCATGCCGGCCACGATGGCGCTGACCGCGGCGGATTCGACCGGGTTGACCCCCCGGACATCTTCGCGTGATGCGGCGACATCATGCAATCGCCACGGCACCAGCGCGGCCGCGGCGATGCAGACAAACACCGCGGCGGCGCGGACCGGCGACAATTCGCCGAACGTGACCAGCACCGCCAGCGCCATGGCGGCCGCAAGCAGGATGATGGCCGAATGCCGCAAGCGATCCGGCCACGGCGAGAAAAAGGAGGAAGAAGGAGAATCGTCTATTGCCATCGGCCGGCTCTCTTCCCATTCGGGTCCGTATCGTCAGCCGCCGGAGTCCCCACGCTCGCGCACGTACACGGCTTCGCGTTTCGCTATCCCGTCGGAGGCGGACGCCGCCTGCCGCAGACGCTTCAGCCGCGCGCCGACGATAACCTCCCGAAACGTCAGTAAGATTACAGATATGACGAATGGCGCAAGATAATAGAGGACGCGGAACAAAAGCATTCCCCCCAGCAGGTCCTCCCGGTCCATTTGCCACAGGCCGACCAGCATGGCGGCATCGAACACCCCGAGCCCCCCCGGGGAATGGCTGGCGAAGCCCAGCAGCGTCGCCGAGACGAAAATGACCGCCACGACGACGAAGCCGAGATTGGGTTCGTCCGGCACCAGCACGTACATCGCCAGGGCGCAAAAGCCGAGATCGACGATACCGATGGCGATCTGCAGCAGCGTCAGCGGACCGCCCGGCAGCACCACCGTCCAGGGCCCGCGACCCACCCGCCTCGGCTGCATCCAGACCCAGACCACATACGCCACCAGCCCCACAATGATGGCGAAGGCGACCATGCGGTTCAGCCATGGCGGAAGCTGATCGATCGCCGCCGCCGCTTCCGGATGATAGGCGATCCCGAGCCCCAGCACCGCGGCATTGCCGAGCCAGAACGTCAGGCCGGCCAGAAAACAGATCTTCGCGACGTCGATCGCGTTCAGCCCCCAGGCCGAATAAATCCGATAGCGCACCGCGCCTCCGGTGAAGACGCTGGCGCCGACATTGTGCCCGATCGAATAACTGGTGAAGGCTGCGAGCGCGTTGACGCGGTAGGGAATGTCGGCGCGGCCGATCGCGCGCACCGCGAACAGGTCATAGAATGTCAGGGTGAAATAGCCCGCCGCCACGAACAACGCCGCCAGTGCGATCGAGCGGGGCTCGGTTCCCTTGATGGCCTCGATCACCTCGTCGGTATCGATGCCCCGCAGCATATGGTAAAGCACGTAGCATGCGATCCCGATGACCGTGACGCTGACCGCGACACCCAGTTTGTGCAAGATTTGCTTGTGGCGCAGAAACGAGATCGCCCTGCGTATTGCTTCCAGCATCTAGACCTCGAATTACGATCCCACGACCGTGGCTGCCGGGCGAACTTTGCCGCCGCCAGTGCCACGCTTGCTCCCTGGCCATATGTCGTAGCTTGTTTTGAGCCGGAGTGGAATTCGCTTGATGTGAATAAAACGCGCTCCTTCAATATATTAGGGGGATTGAGGACGGCAGACCGCACAGTTTTGCTGCATTCGCCCCGGCAGGGCAAACTCTGCAGGACGCAACCTCGCGCACGAGTGGTGAAGTTTCCGTGACTTCAGGCGGCCGGCTTTGCCGACAGCCGCTGGAAATACAACAGATCGAGTTCCGGCGCCTTGCCGGCCAGGCCGGTCAACAAGGCATGGACTTGCCCGCGGTGGTGGGTTTGGTGATTGAACCAATGCGCCAGCGCCGGGGCCAGCTGCTGCTCGAATTGCTCGGGCGAGGAGACGCGGCGGTATTTGATCGTTCCCGCGATACGGATGTCATCGAGCCGGTCGACGAAATCGACGATCCGCCGATCCTCCGCCTCGCGCGCCGCGCGCAGTTCGGCCAATGTTTCGAACAGGATCGCATCCAGCCGGTCCGGCGCGTCGCCCTCGCCGGTAAACCGCTGCATCCAGATCCGGTCGGTCACCAGCAGATGATTGAAACTGCCGTGCACCGATTTGAAGAAGGCCCCGCGATCGGCGCGATATTGTTCGCTCGAGAGCTCCGCCGCCGCGTCGTAAAGCCGGCCGTTGGCCCAAGCATTGTAGCGACCGAACATCTGATAATGAGCGGTGGGGGTCATTTCTGTCTCATCGGATCGCTGGAGATATCAAGCCGCCGGCGCATGGCCCGCAAGCACCCGGTCGCGCAGCCACGATCCCACCGTGCAGCCGGCCAGGTACAATGCAAACATGACAAGCCCGAGGTCGAGCCAGTAACCGGGACGGCCGGGGAGGATGCGCGCCAGCGCGACGGCAACAAGTGCTGCCACCAGCACCGCCAGCCATCGCGACGTCACTTTCGACACGCCTTGACCGCGATGGACCACCGCGATCCAGCCCATCGCCAAACCCAGCAGCAGCGATGCCAACAGCCAGCCCCAATGAAATGTCGCCAGATAGACCATCGCTATTCCCTCACCACGAATTCGATGCGGCGGTTCTGCGCCTTGCCTTCATTGGTTTCGTTTGAAGCGATCGGCTGCGTGCTGCCGTAACCCACCGCCGTGAACCGGCTCGCCGGCAATCCGGCCTTGACGAGATAATCCGTCACCACCCGCGCACGCTGTTCGGACAACGCCTGGTTAAAGCCATCCGGGCCATCGGCGTCGGTATGTCCCGCGATCTCGATATTGATGGTCGGGCAGCGCAGCGCGGTTTCGATCAGATGATCGAGCAACCCGGCTGAATCCGGATCAAGCGTCGAAAGCCCGGATTCGAAACGGATGGTTCCCCTGGCCAGCAGTTCCGACAGCAGTTGCTGACACACGGTGGCATCCACCGGCGCCGCCGCGGGCTTGACCGAAATGTCCGCCTTGAGCTGCCAGCCCTGCGGGAAATCCTTGATCAGGCCGGCACGGATCTGGGCCGGCGCCGCGTCGTAGAAGGCATCGCCCGAGAGCTTCACCTCCCGGTCCGACACGACAAGCGTGCCCGTCGATAACCGCGACAGCGCGCCCAGCGCCGGCACCACCGCGTTGGCAAATCCGGACGGCGCGCCGACGCTGGCCTTGAGATTGTCGACCACCTTTTCGCTGAAGAACTTGCGGCCGGCCGCCGCGACCAGCGCCGCATGGACGTTATTGTCGGGCACATAGCCGGTCAGCGTCAGTGTCACCGCGACCGGGTCCTTGTAGGCCTGGAAGATATAGGGCGGCGCCTTGATTTCATTGGCGGCGACCGAAAACCCCTCGGGAAGATTTTTCAGCGCGGCTGCGATCGCTTCCCTGCCGCCGAGGTCGCGCGCCATGCCGGACAGACTGACCTTGGTATCCGAAAGGGTGATCTTGCCGTCTTTCAGTTTGACGATTTGGTCGAGCAGCAGCAACGCCGCATTGTCGAACCGCGCCGGCGCGCCCCGCGACAAATTCATCTGATCGACGACCTCGACGCCGCCGAGGCCGGCGCGGGCCGCCTCCAGCAACTTGCCCTTGCTGGCCGGCAAAGGCGAACTGCCTGACAGCGTGACCCTGGCCACGTCCCGTTCGGCCGACCAGACGAACGGCTTGGCTTCGGGCACCAGGCGGGTGTCGTCGTTGACCAGCCGCACGCCCGACACGGCTTCCACCGACGCCACCGCGCTACGCCGGCCATCTTCGGAGAACGCATCGGCAGCAAAGGTTACGTCGCGGCCGGCGAGCGTGATTCTGCTCTTATCGAGCACGGTGTCCTTAAGTGCGGCGGCAGAGCGGGCAGTCAGGTCGGATTCCAGGGGCGCGGTGCTGGTCCAAGCCGCCAAGGCCCATAAAACGACCAGCGGAATGACGCCCGGCCACCATTTGCTGCTCCACCTGAAAAGTCCGTGCATTCGATGTCCCGCGGGGCCTGGCGCCCCGTTTCCGAAGTTCATGAATTATTGCAGGAACGTCAAACCGGCGGCACTGGGAACAGAGAGAAAACAAACCCTTGCAGGGCTGTCAAACCCGAAATAACACGGAATAGCCTGCGATGGGCAGCCGTCCGACTAACCGTTTCTTCAATGATCCCCCGCTAGCTTCGGAATCACGTCCCAACCGGCCAACCACCCCCGATGAAGCAGTTTCGCAGCAACGTCATCCGCGCCGGACTGGGAGTGCTTTACTTCACCGGCGCGCATTATCTGCTGCGTCCGATATTCGCCGGCGTCGGCACCATCTTCATGCTGCATCATGTCCGTCCGCGCCGGGACGCCGCGTTCCAGCCCAACCGTCATCTTGAGGTGGCGCCGGAGTTCCTGCGCGCAATGCTGGCGCACCTTCGCTCGCATGACGTCGACATCGTCACCATGGATGAACTGCATCGGCGGCTGACCGAACGCAATTTCTCCAGGCGTTTTGCCTGCTTCACGTTCGACGACGGTTATCGCGACAACCGGGATTTCGCGCTGCCGGTGATGCGGGAGTTCGGGGCGCCGTTTACGGTGCATGTCGCCAGCGATTTTGCCGAAGGTATCGGCCATTTGTGGTGGATCGCGCTGGAGATGCTGATCGCCAGGACCTCCTCGATCGACGCCGACATCGCCGGCGTGGCGACCCGCCTCGATACCAGCACGCCCGCCGCCAAGGAGGCCGCGTTCCAGCGCCTGCACGACTGGCTGCGCGGATTGCCGGGCGGTGGCGATATGCAGCGCGAGATCAGCGTGCTGTGCGCGCGTTACGGCTTTGACGAGACCACCATCAGCCGCGACCTCTGCATGTCCTGGGACGAGTTGAAGGCGTTCGCCAACGACCCCCTGATCAGCGTCGGCGCGCATACCGTCACGCATTCCAATCTGGCCAGGCAGCCAAAGGAAATTGCCAGCCAGGAGATGACGACGAGCCGCGCGCGGATTGAAAACGCGGTGCAGCGTCCAGTGCTCCATCTGGCCTATCCCTATGGCGACAGGATCGCAGCCGGTGCCCGCGAATTCGCATTGGCGCAAGCGGCCGGATTCAAGACCGCGGTGACGACGCGGCCGGGCATGATCTTTCCCGAAAGCGCGGGACATCTGACCGCGCTGCCGCGGGTTTCGCTCAACGGCAACTATCAGGACAAGCGCATCCTCCCGGTACTGACCTCCGGCGCCGCCACCGCGATGTGGAACGGTTTCCGTCGTATCAACGCGGCGTAGTGACTTCGTCGTCCCCGCGGACGCGGGGACCCATACGCCGCGGCCTCACGTGAGAGCAGGATAGCCGACGCCTTCCTCAACCGTTTTGTCGCCGACTACAATCGAACCCGGCTAAAATGCCTCGGCTATCTCGCTCCGCTCGAAGCCCTCGCCAATCTCCCGGGACCAAACACGAACGCAGGAACGACAACAAGTCCCTTGCTTGACTCGTCCACCCCCCGCGCCCAAAACCATCGGCAAAATAGCGGGAGGACACCATGTTCAAGGATTTATTTTCGCTGAAAGGCCGCGTCGCGCTGGTGACCGGGGGATCGCGCGGCATCGGCAAGATGATCGCGGCCGGGTTTCTCGCCCAGGGCGCGGCCAGGGTCTACATATCAGCGCGCAAGGCCGGGCCGTGCGAGGCGACGGCGAAGGAACTGAGCGCGGAATATGGCGGCGAATGCATCGCGCTGCCGATCGATATTTCCTCCATGGCCGGCATCGACATGCTGGCAACCGAGGTCAAAAAGCGCGAGCCGAAACTGGACATTCTGGTCAACAATGCCGGCGCGGCATGGGGCGCGGATTTCGACGAGTTTCCCGAGAGCGGCTGGGACAAGGTGATGAACCTCAACCTCAAGACGCCGTTCTTTCTCACCAAGGCGCTGGCCGCTCCGCTGCGCGCCGCCGCCAGCGCGCAGCGGCCCGCCAAGGTCATCAACATCGCCTCGATCGACGGCATCTTCGTCAACCCGATGGAGACCTATTCTTACGCGGCAAGCAAATCGGGCCTGATTCACCTGACGCGACGCATGGCGGTGAAACTGATCCAGGACCATGTCGTGGTGTCGGCGATCGCGCCGGGGCCGTTCAAGTCCGACATGAACAAGGCCGCGCGCGACAATGCCGATGAGGTATCGAAGCGGGTGCCGTCCGGGCGCATCGGTACCGACGAGGACATGGCCGGGACGGCGATCTACCTCGCCTCACGCGCCGGAGATTACGTGGTCGGCGCCACCATCGCGGTCGACGGCGGCATCGTCTATGCCAATCCGGGCATCCATGGAGATGGTTGGGATTAGTTGGGTCAGCTAGCAGCCGTCATACCGAACTTACTCGTCACACCCGCGAAAGCGGGTATCCAGTACGCCGCGGCTTCAATTGGTGAGAGCGTTTTCGAGCGAAGTGGCTGCCGGTTCGCGTAAAGAAAACGCGTCAAAAAATAGTTCCGCGGCGCTTCTACAATGAACGTCGGTGTTTACTGGATCATCCGCATTCGCGGATGATGACGACCTGTGATGTTGCGCTGCTGTCAGCGCCGGCCTGCCGCCTCGCTCACGTCTCGATCTTCACATATTCGAAATCGCCGGGCTTGTTGTCGATCCCGACCTTGGGCGGCGAAATCCATGGGGCGAATTCGCCGATCTCGGTCACCGGCGTCATCAGCGAGGCGATGAAATCGCCATCGTCCATAGAGGGCAGCCATTCGCTCTTGCGCTTGTTCCAGGTCGCATCGTCGATCAGCACGCCGTCCGGGGTGGCGTGGATGTCCTTGAACTCGCCGATCTGGCGATGGAACGCGACATTCGGCAGCGTCAGCTTGAAATCGTAGCCGGCCGTCGAGATGATCTTGTTCCAGCGCAACAGGCCCTTGATGCAGTCCTGCGTGTAATCGTCGCGCAGCCGCATGTTGAGCGCGGTCAGCGCCGGCTCATCGACGCGCTTGATCTGCCCGTCCACCAGCTTGAGCACCGGATAGGTCTGGTTCTGCAGCCGGTGATCGTCCTTGATCTGGGTTTCATGGAAGCGGCCTTTGATTCCGGAATTAAAGGCGTTCGCCGCATTGGTCGAAACTTCCGAGCCGAACAAATCGAGCGACAGCGTGTAATGCAGGTTCAGCTTCTTCTGGATGGTCGGCAGATCGATCACCCCGAGCGCGCGGACCCTGGCGACATCGGCGGGATCGCTGATGCCTGCGGCCTGCATCGCCTCGCAAGTCCGCTGCACCACGCGGCTGATGCCGGTCTCGCCGACGAACATGTGATGCGCCTCTTCGGTCAGCATGAAGCGGCAGGTGCGCGACAACGGATCGAAGCCGGACTGCGCCAGCGAGTGCAGCTGCATCTTGCCGTCGCGGTCGGTGAAATAGGTGAACATGAAGAACGACAGCCAGTCCGGGGTCGCCTCGTTGAAGGCGCCGAGCATGCGCGGGCTATCGGCATCGCCGGAGCGGCGGCGCAACAGCTCGTCGGCCTCCTCGCGGCCGTCACGGCCGAAATATTTCTGCAACAGATACACCATCGCCCAGAGATGGCGGCCCTCCTCCACATTGACCTGGAACAGATTGCGCAGGTCGTAGAGCGAGGGCGCGGT
>Ga0116135_1001166_pt1 | contig 13685 bp, 9 predicted proteins | sample June2015DPH_20_1_FD_89738 | JGI IMG/M metagenome (GOLD analysis project Ga0116135, IMG submission 89738) | Peatland microbial communities from SPRUCE experiment site at the Marcell Experimental Forest, Minnesota, USA - June2015DPH_20_10 | ecosystem: Environmental > Terrestrial > Soil > Wetlands >... | reverse complement strand
GGTTGTAATTGCCGATAATTTTGTGCGGCGGCTGTGGGACCACGAGCTGGGCGTGCAAACCTTGACGCCCATTCGTACGCTCTCCGAACGGCTGAGGGCCTGGCAAGAGCTGACCGGGAAAGAGATCGATCTCTTGGTTGGCGATGTGACAGAGTACGATTTTCTTTCGTCGATCATCAAGGATTTCGAGCCGGATGCGGTGATCCATTTTGCCGAGCAGCGCTCTGCTCCTTATTCGATGATCGACCGCAGGCATGCGGTCTCGACGCAAGTGAACAATGTTGTGGGAACGCTGAATCTGCTGTTTGCGTTGCGCGAGTTTCGGCCCGATTGCCATCTGATCAAGCTCGGCACGATGGGTGAATATGGCACTCCGAATATCGATATTGAAGAAGGCTATATCACGATTGAGCACAATGGGCGCAAGGATACTCTCCCTTATCCGAAGCAGCCCGGGTCCTTTTATCATCTTTCGAAAGTTCACGACACGCACAACATTACCTTCACTTGCAAAATATGGGGGCTGCGGGCGACCGATCTGAACCAGGGCGTGGTTTACGGAACAATGACCGACGAGGTAGGACTGGACGAAGCGCTTATCAACCGCTTCGATTATGACGAGGTGTTTGGCACGGTGCTCAATCGGTTTTGTGTACAGGCGGCGATTGGACATCCGCTTACTGTCTACGGCAAGGGGGGACAGACGCGGGGATTTCTGGACATCCGCGATACAGTGCGGTGTGTCGAACTGGCGTGCCTGAACCCCGCGGCCCGAGGCGAGTTCCGCGTGTTTAATCAATTCACGGAACAGTTTTCAGTTTTGGAGCTGGCACGATTAGTGCAGACCGCTGGAGAGAAGTTGGGTTTGAAGGTGAAGGTCGACCACCTTCCCGATCCGCGAGTGGAAGCGGAGGAGCATTATTACAATGCGAAGCATTCGAAGCTGATTGAGTTGGGATTGAAGCCGCATTTGCTCTCCGATTCCTTATTGGATTCGCTGATGAACGTTGCCATGAAATATCGCGACCGGATCGATGGAGCGGTGATGATGCCGAGAGTCAACTGGCGGCAGCCGAGTAATGAACGGAGAGCGCAGGTCCATCGTGGATCGGCGCCGGTGGGCGAAGGTCCGCTTGAGGTCGTGGGGAGCGCGGCCGGGAATAGCGATGGAAGACGCGCGGGGAAGAAAACGCGCGTGGGTTAATACCGCGAGTTAAGCCAGTGCGGCGAATCGGATGGCGTGGATTTCAGCTTGCCGGTTCGGCATCGGCTGAAATCGCCGGCACGAGAGTGCCGTCGCGTATGTAATATTCGGCATTCCGCCAGCGAATGCTGTTGCGCGAAAAACTGGTCAGCCAGATGGCGAAGGCGAGGGCATCCCACAGCGGGATCAGAGCAAGTTGCTTCCAGAGAGGGGTATGTTTCAAGCCCCAAATCCCGATCATCCAAGTCATGGCAAACCTCAGAAATAGATAAGCGCCGATATAGCCCATTGCGACGGCAGGCGAGGGATGAATCGCAACTGCCGCCAGCGACCAAGGCAAGCCTTGAGTAAGAAGCAGACCTAGATGTCCCCAGGGACGCAAGTGGCGCATCACAACGATCCATCGCAGCCGCTTGTGAAAGAGGTCGCTCATGGAGCCGAAGTCGGCGACCGTCAGAATGGTGTAAGGCAAGAGCTCAACGTCGAAACCCTGCTCAGCGATGAGTCGGCCGACCAGCAGATCGTCAGCGGGACGGTTCTTAATCGCATCGTAGCCACCGAACCGCGCCAGCCGCGTGCGGGTTGTGGCAATGGTTGGCCCCAGGGCAAATTTCACTCCGTCCATTTGCCTGGCGACGAGAATACCTGGATAGAAATCAGAAAACATGCCGATGGACTGGAGATGATCAGGAAATGTTTTATCTTCAATCGGAGCATAAAAACAGGTCACGGCGCCTACCCTGGGGTTGGCCAACGGGGCAACAACATTGCGGAGATAGTCAGGCTCGACCCGTACGTCGCTGTCACTAATCACAACAACTTCGTTCTGAGCTTCACTGACCAGTCGCGCCAGCTTGAGCACTTTGTCGTTGGCTCCTGTGCCACCGGAGCCAAACAGTACGCGGATGCGGCGCTCGGGAAAATCGCGTACGAGCTGCTCCAGCACGGGAACGGCAGGGTCCTCCCGGTTCCCGACGCAGAACAGGATTTCGTAATCCGGGTAGTCTTGCCTGCAGAAGCTGGCGAAGTTTTCGTAGGCGTCTGGATCGAGGCCGCGAATCGGCTTGAGATTGCTCACCGGCGGCGTAAAGGCAAGATTCGCCGGAGAAGCCCCGCGCCGAAAGAACTGCCAGGCGCTGAACAGCGCAATTAAGTAATAGATAAATGGAATACCGGCAATCGCAAGGACCGCATCGCGGACGATTGACGTCATCGACCGCCTCGAGCACCAAAGCCAAACGCCCTGCTTAGAAGCCGATGGGGTATGCACTCCTGCAGCCCTTCGACGTCAAGATGAGGGTTGGACTGACGCACGGCATGTGCTTGAATTTTATTTTTCACAATATTCTTAGCCAAGCCTAACCTCTGTCATTTGCAGGCGGCAAACCTGACAATCGAATTGCCAGCATACACTGATAGTGAATATATTCGCCAGGTTGCTGCTGTCGCTCGTTGGGCGGAATTCAGGACATTTCATGGCTAGCTTTCTGGTATAAAACATGTTTCATATTGACATTGCAACATGCATTTGTCATAGTCTCAAAGCGGTTAGACGAAATGAGATTTTTCGAGCTATTTCAGAGATTACTTTGGAGTGCGGAGGAGTTGTGAGCAAGCTTAATTTCCTCTTCCATTCATCCCGACTGCCCGACCAGCAGAGCGGAGAGCTTTTGCATTTGTCGCGCCAGCAAGCCGGATGGGAGTGGATGAGCTTCTTCGTTCGCCGGCTTTCTGCCGGGCAGGAATATCGCGCCCGGACAGTTGGCGAAGAAGCGGTGTTTGTACTGTTAGGAGGAACTTGTACCTGCGATTGGGGCGAGGGGCCGAAACAGATTGGAAAGCGCAAGAATGTTTTTGGCGGGTTGCCCTACACCTTGTATTTGCCAACTGGAAATGAAGCGGTATTCTGCGCCGAAACGGTTTGTGAAATTGCGGAGTGCAGGGCTCCTTCAGAGGCTGCGCTCAAGCCCCAGTTGATCACTCCGGATGGGGTGGTCAGCAGCCTGCGGGGCGGCGGAAACGCATCGCGGCAGATTGTCGACATCATCGGGCCCTCGTTTCCGGCCGACAGGCTAATGGCAATTGAGGTCTATACACCGGGAGGAAACTGGTCGAGCTATCCTCCGCATAAGCATGATGTGCATAACCCTCCGAGTGAAGTCGACTTGGATGAGATTTATTACTATCGCATCCAGCAGCCTGAAGGTTTTGCCTTTCAGCATCTATATTCGGGAAGCCATGCGGGCGAGCAAACCTTGAAGCCGCGGGATGGCGATGCGGTGTTGGTGCATAGTGGCTACCATCCAGTGGTAGCGGGGCCTGGGTATGACGTTTACTATCTGAATTTCCTGGCAGGGTCCGATCGCGCGCTGGCTGTGACCGAGGACTCGAGCCATGTTTGGATACGTTCGACGTGGAAGGAAACCGATCCTCGCTTGCCGCTTGTAAGATAGCAATCCTCATTTTTGGAAGAAGGGTCGAACATGCCAATGTGCTGCTCGAAGGGCTTCGAAGCTAGCGCGCCGGTATCGGCCACAGACTGCGGCTTTTTTCCGAACGCACCGCGTAAGAAGCGCAAGAATTCTTTCCGCTTAGAATCTTTCCGCCAGATTATTGGTTTCCGCGGAATCTGGGCACCCTCATTCAGGCGAGAAGTTACAACGCTTCCATCGGACCCGCAGCTACGGAGGGCATTTTGACGATGACGAAACGAACGACTGCAGCTCAGGCGGTCGTCGCATTCCTTAAGAATCAATTTTCCGAGAAAGATGGAAAAGAGTATCAATTTTTTGGAGGATGCCTCGGGATTTTTGGACACGGAAATGTTGCGGGGATCGGGCAAGCTTTGGAGCAAGACCCTGGGCTGCGCTACTACTTGTTTCGCAACGAGCAGGCGATGGTACATGCGGCGACAGGATTCGCAAAAGCGAACTTCCGGAAACGTACTCTCGTTTGCACGAGTTCCATTGGGCCGGGGGCGACAAACATGGTGACGGGCGCCGCGACTGCCACGGTGAACCGGCTTCCGGTTCTTTTATTGCCAGGAGATATTTTCGCGCGTCGCAATGTGGCTCCGGTTCTACAGCAAGTGGAATCTGCGGCGACGCAGGATGTTTCCGCGAACGATTGCTTCAAGCCGGTCTCGCGTTATTGGGACCGCATCCAGCGGCCCGAACAGTTGCTGACCTCCCTACCAGAGGCGATGCGCGTATTAACTTCTCCCTCCGACACGGGCGCGGTGACGGTTTGTCTTCCGCAGGACGTGCAGGCGGAGGCTTTCGACTTTCCCGAAGAATTCTTTCGCAAACGGATTTGGACGATTCCGCGCGCCCGTTGCGACATGAGTCTTTTGAACGAAGCCGCCAAATGGATAGTGGCTTCGAAGAAGCCGCTGATTGTTGCTGGCGGCGGCGTCCTGTACTCGGAGGCAAGTCAGGGGCTCTCGAAGCTTGCGAGTGAAACGGGCATTCCGGTGTGCGAAACGCAGGCAGGAAAAGGATCGTTGCCCTTCGATCATCCCCAGCAACTGGGAGCTGTCGGGGTGACGGGCACGCTGGGCGCGAATATTGTGGCGCGCGAAGCTGATCTGATTATTGGAATTGGAACGCGTTATAGCGACTTCACTACGGCCTCGAAAACTGCGTTTCAAAATCCGTCGGTTCGCTTCGTCAACATCAACGTCGCCGAATTCGATGCGTACAAGCATTCGGCGCTGCCGCTCACCGGCGATGCTGGCGCTACTTTGGACGAGCTACAGTTGTTGATTGGAAACCATAAAATAGACGAAACATATAAGAACCAGATTCAGAAATTGAGGTTGGGATGGGAAGGTGAAGTCGATCGCATTTATGGCTTGGCAAAGACGCCGCCAATTACTCAAGGAGAAGTAATTGGGATTTTAAATAACTTCACGCAGGCTTCCGATATTGTGGTTTGCGCCGCGGGGAGTTTGCCGGGAGATCTTCACAAACTGTGGCGGGCGCGGGAGCCTGGTGGTTATCACATGGAGTATGGAAACTCCTGCATGGGTTACGAGATTGCGGGGGCACTTGGCGCAAAAATGGCTGATCCGTCGCGAGAAGTGTACGTGCTGATTGGCGACGGATCCTATCTGATGATGGCGCAAGAGATTGTTACCAGTTTGCAGGAAGGCTATAAGCTGAACATCGTGCTTTTGGACAATCATGGGTTTTCGAGTATTGGAGGGCTAAGCCGCGCTTGTGGGAATGAAGGCATGGGCACGAATTATCGTTACCGTAATGGCGGGAGCTACGGCGGCGACTTATTGCCAGTCGACTTTACCGCCAACGCTGCCAGCCTGGGGGCATGGACGACTCGAGCGAATACGGCGGCGGAGCTTAAGGAAGCGCTAGTTTGTGGAAGAAAACAAAATCGTACTGCGGTGGTGGTGATTGAAACTTCCTACGATCAAAGGGTGCCTGGATACGAGTCGTGGTGGGACGTGCCGATTGCGGAGGTTTCCGAGCGAGAGTCCGTGAACGCGGCGCGCCAGAGTTACGAGGAAGCGCGTAAGAAAGAACGCTTCTTTCTCTAGGATGGTTTCAGCAGTCTCTGGTTTTTGCAGCGAAGTGATTTCGTTTAGCCGTTCTCGGGCCAAAAGGGGTGAGCGTGGCGACATCAACTGGCGCGGAGCAGAACGCTACATCGGCAGAACCTCATCTCAAGCGAGTTCTGAGTCTCTGGGACCTTGTCTACTACGGCATCATTCTCACCTCTCCTATCGCAGCGGTTCCTTTGTTTGGAGAAGGGCAGGTACTTTCTCACGGACACACGGTTGCGACCCTGCTGCTGGCGATGGTTGCGATGTCAGTGACGGCGGTTAGCTTTGGGCGCATGGCTACTGTGTATCCCTCGGCGGGTTCTGTGTACACGTATATAAGCCGGGAATTAAATTCTCACGTTGGGTTTGTGGTTGGGTGGGCGATGTTTCTGGAATACCTGTTCCAGCCCGTCCAGAATGCCTTGTATGCGGTGCTCACGTTTCAGCGAATGACGCCGCGTATTCCTTTTGCCGTTCTGGCGGCGTTCACGGTGGGATTGATTACGGTAATGACGGTCCAAGGAATTCGTTTTACAGCGCGAACCAATGAAGTGCTGCTTGGGTTTATGGTGCTGGTCACCACTATCTTCCTGGTGGAAGCGTTTCGCTATGTTGTGTTGCATCATCGGTTCGCGGGATTAGTTTCCATGCAGCCGGTTTACAATCCGGCGACTTTCAATGTGCGGGCGATTGCGGCGGGAACTTCGCTGGCGGCGCTGGTCTTCATCGGCTTCGACGGGGTTTCGATTCTGGCCGAGGAGGTGAACAATCCTAAGAGGAACGTGCTGCTGGCTTCCGTGTTGGTTGTGGTTTTCACCGGACTTTTTAGCGGACTGCAAGTCTATATGGCGCAGCGAGTGTGGCCGGATTACACCACGATACAAAATCCTGAGACCGCATTCATGGACGTGGCGCGGCTGGCCAGCGGACCTTTTCTGTTCGCGGCTTACGGCGTGATGCTATTGATTTCAAGCATTGCTTGCGGATTGGCGGGACATGTGGGAGCGTCTCGTCTTCTTTACAGCATGGGACGCGACGATGTGCTTCCGAAAAAGATATTTGGCTATCTCAGCGCGAAGAAAAGCAATCCGGTTTACAACATCTGGATTGTAGGATTGGTGGCTTACATTTGCGTCATCACGATACCGTGGGAACATGCCGCGGAAATTGTGACGTTTGGGGCGCTACTCGCTTTCATGGGCGTGAACCTTGCGGCGATGATGCACTTCTGGTTTTCCGCTGGGTCTGGCAGGCGCAACTTTTTTGTGGATGCGTTTGTTCCAAGCTTTGGGATTGTCTTTTGCTTCGTTCTGCTCATCAGCCTGCAATCATGGACAAAGTATGCCGGCGTCGCCTGGCTTGTGATCGGGATTCTTTACGGGGCTTACAAGACGCGGGGATTTACGGTTCGCCCGAGACTCATCGATTTCAGCGAGACCCAGCGAGAGAATTAGAGAGCTGACGGAACATTCCGGGTGACTTTCTTTTTCGGGCGATTCTCTTCTCGGATGCGGATTCGCGCGCGTTTCGCTCTTGGCCCGTGGTTGTTGGTTTCCCGCGAGCGTCCCTGCGCAATGCTGAGCGCAAAGCCGCAAGATTCGCGAATGCGCAGTTCGGTTGGCAGTTTCTTGGTCCCGGGAGCGCTGTGATCTCCTGCTATTCGCCGGATGAGTAGTTCTGAAGCCTCGCTCCCAAGTTGGTGCTTGGGCAATTCGACCGTGGTGAGCCGCGGATAGAAAACATCCAACCAGGGATAATCGTCGAAACTTACCAGCCCAAAGTCTTCAGGACAGTGCAGGCCCATTTCCTCGGCAGCTTTTAATAATCCAATGGACATGAGGTGATTGGCTACATAGATTCCATCGGGGCGGTGAGAAAGAAGGGCGTGTCCGGCGCGATATCCGGATTCAATTCGATAATCTCCTTCGATAACCAATTCACGATTGTACGGAAGAGCCTCGGCTTCCAGCGCATCGCGGAATCCCTCCCAACGGGCTATGGCGTTGCTAACTTTTAGTGGGCCGCTGATCAGTCCGATCCGCCGTCTTCCGGAACGGGCGAGGTGGGAAACCGCATCGTACGCGCCCTGATAGTCATCGGTGATAACAGCGTCCTTGGTCAACTTCGGATATGTGCGCATCACGAGCACGAATGGGATTTGCACCTCCTTGATCATCTGGCGCAAAGATGGCCGGAAATCGTCGGCAGCTTTCGTAAGTAAAATTCCATCTACCCGCTTTGCAAGCAGTAACTCGACGGAGGCTTCCTCCTTCGCGAGAGTGTCGTCGCTATTGCAGAGCAGAAGGTTATAGCCGTGTTTTTGTGCGGCGTCCTCGGCGCCACGAACCACCATGGGGAAAAATGGATTGGCGATATCCGGAACGATCATTCCGATCGTGTGAGTTTGCTGCTTGGCCAGGCTTCTGGCTATAAGATTGGGACGATAGTTAAGCTTGCGGATTGCCGCTTCTACCCGTTCGCGAAGCTTATTCCCGACGTGGGCCTTGCCGTTGATTACGGCTGAGACAGTGAATACCGAAACGCGCGCTTCTCGAGCAACGTCATATACGCTGGCCGACTTGGGAGGCTTCCTGCGGCTGCCGTTCTCCGAGGATGACATAGCTTTTGTGTAGTTTCTGAAATCGACTGTGCAGCAGAGGGATAAGTCAATTTCGACGATTTCGTCAGTACTTTATGGCAACAGTTCGTTTTTCTCGCGCCGATCTATAAATGGCATCGATGATGATTATATCCCGGTGACCCTGGACTCCATCCGGCTCTATCGATGCGCGATTTTGGATAGCCGAAGCAAAGGCCTCAATTTCCGGGGCAAATTCGTCGACAATGTTGAAAGTGCGCTGGAGATGGCGTTTCCCGATCTTTGCAGTCACGTGCCGCTCCTCATCGAAAGGAAAAGCTGGCGAGAGCGACGCCCAACCCAGGGTTCCCTGAACGTAAATAAACGAGGAGGGAGCCGCACCGTAGGTTGAACTAGCTAGAACGATCAGTCCACTTGGGAAGCGCAGCCGGACGGAGATGCCTTCCTCAACTTCCTTGTATCTTTCGGTATCGTTGACCCACAACTGCGCGATGACCTCGATTGGATCTTCGTCTACCAGCCATCGCGTCGTATTCACGCAATAGACGCCCAAATCCATCAGGGGTCCGCCGCCAGCCAGATTTGCGTCGAGCAGCCATGGGATCGATCCTCCGGGAATGTGCAACTCACTGAATGCGGTGTGTATCACGTCGATACGGCCAAGCTTGCCACTGTGAATGAGATCTTTTAAGTAGATCGTGCTGGGCTCGTAATACTTACGATAAGCAGTCATCAGCAATACGCCCGCGCTTCGGCAAGCCTCCACCATCGACGCAGACTGCTCGAGGTTCGCCGCAAGCGGTTTTTCACAAAGAACATGTTTGCCGGCCTTTGCCGATTGGATGGTGAGCGACGCGTGCTGGCCTTGCGGGGTGGCGATATATACGGCTGAGACTTCAGGATTGGCCAGACACTCGGAGAACTCATCGCTGGAATAGTGGGAACTAGCGTTGAATTTTCGCGCGAGCAGCGCAGTCTTCGCGGCGTCCCGCCCAACAAGCGATACCAACTTCGCGTTATTGCAATTTGCGAAGGCAGGAAGAACAGAACTCTGCGCGATGCTGCCGAGACCGACAACGGCGAAGCCGACTCTTCGCTGTGCGGGCTTCTTTCCGGCGGGCTTCCTCTCAGCAATCATTTTGCCTGTAGTCTTTTGTCAGTAATTTGTTTTCCGCCAGACTTTTTCTTGATGGTCATGAAATCGTTCGACAAGTCACGCTTGAGGCGAGTTCCGGGCGGCTAACTCTCGCGATCCGCCCGGCCAAGTTTTTGGTTGCGAATCGCCTTGTGATCCAACCCACGGAGCTCTTCAATGTTGGTGAGAACCTTGTGAATCGCATCTCCAATTGCGTCCACGTCGGCGCTGCTCCCAAGGAAGTGCTGATGGGGAAGCCAGACGGCTTCGTAATAGGCGGCGCGGTCGGATTCGGGGCAAGAATACATGTTCCGCAGGTCGAGTGCTTTTTCGCGGGCCCAGCTGAGGGCAGGAAAATCCGCGGAGTCAACGGGAAAGAGCGAACTCTTGTAAACCGGCTCATAGAACAGCCCGTCGCAAGGGATGCCCTCTAACTGCAAAGCCGCGACGAAAGCGGCGCGCGGAATATCTTTGACTTTGTCCGCGAAATATTTGAAGACATAGCCGTAAGGAGCCAGACGAGTGATCCGGGGATCGGGTTTAAGCAGTCCAATTCCTGTTGTATTTTGCAAACGCGTTTCGAAATGCTTCATGTTCTGTTCGCGAATGGCAGCTTGTTTCGGAAGGCGCTCCAGTTGAGGAACGAGAACCGCCGCTTGAAATTCGCCCAGCCGATAATTGAATCCGATAATGCGGTGATGATACTGATCGGTAAGGCTTGCGCGGCCCGCATTGATGTAGCTTTGCACCAGTTCCATGTATTCGAGATTGTTGGTAATGACCGCGCCGCCTTCGCCGGATGTGATCAGCTTGCTGGATTGAAAACTGAATGCGCCGAGATCACCCATAGATCCGGCGCCCTTACCGTTCCACATGCCACCGTGAGCATGGGCGCAATCTTCGATGACTTTGAGGTTGTGCTTTTTGGCGATGCGGAGAATTTCGTCCATGTCGGCGAAGCGCATTCCAAGATGCACGGGGAGAATCGCTTTGGTTTTCGGAGTGATGGCTTGCTCGATCAGTTTGGCGTCTAAACAATAGGTGTCAGGGTCGACGTCAACAAAAACGGGAACGGCGTTGATCAGCAGAACCGGGCCAACCGTTCCCTCCCAGGTGTATGCGGGGACGATCACTTCGTCGCCTGGGCGGATGCCCACGGCCTTCAACGCCGCCTGAATCGCGACGGTGCCGGTGTTCACGCATTGCGCGTATTTGACGGTGTGGACTTCGGCGAACTTTCTGGCAAACAAATCCGCATATTTGCCGGGAAAAGGTTGGCCTCCCCACTTTGTGCTGGTAAGCACGTCGTCGAGCACGGCAGCCTCGTCTTTGGTGGCGATGGGCCACTGGGTGAAAGGTGTCTTGCGCAGCGGTTCGCCACCGGTAATCGCTAGTTTTCCCACGTACGAGCCTCCAGTCAGATAATCGAGATTGGGTAAAGCTTACGGCTTGAGATTCGAGTCTCGCGCCGGTCGACTGCAGAGTTCCGAACCCGCTAGGGCATGTCGGGGTCGGGAACCAAAACGTCGCGCACCACGGCATCTAATTCGTGACAGGCAGAGATGAACTGGCGAAGCGTGCGCCGTGTTGGCGCAAAGGAATCGAATTCTTCCACAGAAAGGCCCTGCTCCGTGCTGGCGCGCCGATAGTCCGCGAATTTTTTTGACAGTTCGGTTTCAATCTCCTCGCGGACCGGTTCATCGATCCGGGGACGGACTTCAATATCGCTCGCGTTGAAACGTAACTGCCAGGAGTAAGGGGGAGAGATGACGACGTCCCCTCCGATGAATTGGCTCCAGTGCATGTGATTGCGGAATGCGGCTGAGAGCAAACGGGTACGGTAACCCCGCTGGCGGTAGAGGCGATAGGCTTTCTTAAAGACTGAAACTCCGGCCCACTCGAGGTACCCGGGATCGAGCGCGACATTATTTTTTTCGACCAGGACTTTCAACCAATCGTCGAGGCGGCCAACCATGATGGTGCAGACGGGCCCCATGCCTGCGATTTCCAGACCTTCGGACTCTCTGCGCTTCAATCCTCGCTCAACCGCTTCTGCCACGGCGATGGCTTGCGGCAGGGTGAAGCTGACCGTGGCGTTGATACTGATGCCGCAGTACGTGGCTTCTTCGATTGCGGGGATGCCGGCGGAGGTCGCAGGAATCTTTACGATTATATTCGGAGCAAGCTTGCTGAACTCTAATGCTTGCTCGAGCATTGCGCGCGAGTCGCGAAAGAGGCGCGGGTCGGTTTGAATCGAAAGCCTCCCGTTCCTGCCCTTGTGCTGGCGAAAAACCGGATCGAGAACCCGGGCAGCTTCAATCGAAACCTCGCGGACTAATTTCCATGCGATTTCGTCTTCAGTCGCTGTGGGGAATTCTTTTATTAAAGTCTGGATGCGCCCTTTCCAGGTCTTCAGCTCTTTCTTGATTACGCTGAGCACGATGACCGGATTGCAAGTAGCGCCGACCGCCCCATGCTCGACGGAGTGTTGAAGTTCCTGCACCGACGCGGAGTCGTTCCAGAGACAGGTGGAAGTAGTTTGCGTCATCTTGTGCAGTGGGCTTTTGTAAGTTGTAATTTCTGCAACACTCATAAACTTTTCTTTCTTGCGAAGAAGCGCGTTGGCTGCCCCTGCTGGTTACGAAGTGGAGCAAGTTGGTTCATGCTCGACCGCTATTGGCAGAGATCGTTTCTGCGATTCTTCCGCGGCCACGGCGATGGCCAATGCTTTCAGGCCATCGTCGCCAGTAACGCGCGGCTCGCGATCAGTCAACATGGTCTGAACAAAATCTCTCATCTCCGCGAGATAAGCATCGGCAAAGCGCGATAGAAAATGGTCCGCCAGCATTTGTTCGCCGCCTCGCGCGGTCATGAACACGGCAGGAACGCGATCCAGGGTGCCGATCATGATCGTTCCCTTTGAGCCTACGATCTCGGTTCGAACGTCGTAACCATAGACGGCTTGCGCGTAGGACTCGATGTTTCCAATGGCTCCGCGCCGGTAATGAAGATTCACCAGGCTGGCGACGACATCGCCGTATTTTGCAACTTCGGGGCGAATGGCGCTGGTGGTGCAGGCTTGAACGGTCGTGACCTCATCCTGCATAAGCCAGCGCGCCAAATCAAAATCGTGAATGGTGTTGGTGTAGAAGATCATTCCGTTCACATTCGATTCGTACGCGGCCAGCGGGGGCTGGTCCTTATCGCGGCCTATCGATTTGAAGACTACCGGAACGCCGATCTCGCCAGCTTCGATTCGTTGCATTGCGGCCGCGTACGCGGGATCGTAGCGTCGCATGAAACCAACTTGCAAACGCGCTCCAGCTTTCGAAACAGCGGCGATTGCTGCGTGGGCATCTGGCAGATTCAAGGCCAGAGGCTTTTCGCACAAGATATCCTTGCCGGCGGCAGCGACAAGTTCAATAGCACGAGCGTGGAATTTGTCGGGGGTGGCGATAACGACCGCTTCGATTGCTTTATTTTCAAGCATCGCATCCAGGCCGCTGTAGAAAAGATCGACTTCCAACTCTTCGGCTGTGCTGCGAGCACGATCCTCGGAGACGTCCGCAATTGCGATCAGCCGAGCTTGGGGCACGTTGCGGCGCAGGTTTTCCGCGTGACGCCTGCCCATCTCTCCTACTCCAACAATTCCAACTCCCAGCTTGCGCATCAATACTCCTGCAACTGGATTCTGGTTCTACTCGGGCGCTTGGCGCCATAGTTAGCGCGCTGTCGTGAGCCCTAGCTCACTCACCACCTCACGCAAATACTTCAAGCTTGCTGTAATGCTCTGGGCCGGAGGAATGGGCGTCGCACCAAACTTGACGTCCTGCTCGACCACCGACCAACCGGAGTATCCATTTTCGACCAGTGCACGAAAGAAGGCGGGAAAGTCGATATTTCCCTGGCCGATCACGGTGAACACTTTATGTTCGATGGCCTCCTCGAAGGTCCATTTGTTTTTACGGGCCTGTTCCAAAACCTTCGTATCGCAGTCTTTGATGTGAACGAAGCGCAGTTTGTCTTTGTACTTCTTCGCTTCTTTGACAGAATCACCGTGGCCGTAAACACAGTGGCCGGTATCCAGGCATAGCCCAACGTTGGTGTGTGAGGTTGCGTCGAAAAACAATTCGCATTCTTCCGGGGTTTCGACATAGGTGGCCACATGAGGATGGAAAACCAGATC
>Ga0116135_1001155_pt1 | contig 13757 bp, 15 predicted proteins | sample June2015DPH_20_1_FD_89738 | JGI IMG/M metagenome (GOLD analysis project Ga0116135, IMG submission 89738) | Peatland microbial communities from SPRUCE experiment site at the Marcell Experimental Forest, Minnesota, USA - June2015DPH_20_10 | ecosystem: Environmental > Terrestrial > Soil > Wetlands... | reverse complement strand
AGTCCGCCCTTGGCCGGGCCGCGCGCAATCGAGTGCTGCACACGAAACCCGGTGAAGACCTCGAGGTGCCCATCATCCATTTGAACGGGAATGTAGACCGTGAGTTCGCGGTTGGGATAGCGCAGAACCCTCCACAGGCCGTCGTCGAGATTGAGCTTCTGCGCAGCCAGGTCAAAGCGCGCCCGCTGCGACTCCCAAGGATTGCTTTCTTTGTCGACATGCGGCGGGGTAGTCATTGTGGTCATAAAATCTGGTCTCCGGAATGATTGCGGTTGAGGTGTTAGCCGATGCCGGATCGATTTCCCGGCGTGAGAGGGCAAACGTTCAGAGTATATGAGCCGGGACGGTAGGGAAGCAAGATGGAGGGGCGGTGGTGGGATAAGGCGGAAGACTGCTACAGGTTGATCTCCATCCCCTCCGCGGCGGCGCGCACTTTGGGATAGTAGTTGCGGGCTTCGTGCACGACCTTGTCGATGATGGCGTCGGTGTGGTCGGGATCGTGGTGAAAGAGCACGAGTTCTTTAGCGCCGCTTTGCATCACAACATTGACGGCTTCGCGCCAATGGCTGTGTCCCCAGCCGCGGCGGCGCGCTTCGTATTCCTCCGGGAGATACTGCGCATCGTAGATCAGCACATCGGCGCCTTCGGCCAGTTTGCGCACAGCCTTGTCGAAAGCGGCGTCGCCGGGCTCGTTGTCGGTAGCGTAGACGAGGATTCCATCTTTCGTTTCGAGACGGAAGCCCATGCATCCCTGGGGATGGTTGAGCCACGCGGTCTGCAATTGGACGCCGTCCTCAATGGTGATGCGTCCACTCTCGATGTCATAGAAATCGCGCCGCGCTTTCATTTGGCCAATATCCACGGGAAAGTACGGTGCGGCCATCTGATCGGCCAGAACTTGTTTGAGGCTGCGGGTTCGACTGGAGCACTGGAAGAGGAAGCGGCTTTCCGCATTTGCATACAAAGGGCGGAAGAACGGCATGCCTTGTATGTGGTCCCAATGAAAATGTGAAACGAAGACCTGAGCGGAAAACGGCCGGTCGCCGAATTCACTTTGCAGTTGCTGGCCTAGGACGCGGAACCCGGTGCCGCAATCGAAGATGTAGATTCGATCGCCGAAGCGCACTTCGACGCAGGAGGTATTGCCCCCGTAGCGCATGTTCTCGGATTGTGGCGTGGGCGTGGAACCGCGCACGCCCCAGAACTTAATCCGCATAGGCTCGAGACCGCACACGAGGGCCGCTTGCTTGGTATCTTCGGATGATGGGCGGCGCCCCGTCAATTGCCGGGTTGGTTCCCAGCTAACTATTTCGCGGAGCTGATGGCACCGACGATCCGGCACGGGAACCCGTCCCCTATAATGAACCGCGAGGCTGCGCTGAAGTGAGGCGGCGGCCCTCATTTTTCGGATGGCTTATCTTTCCAATGGTTAACCCCGAGTTCAAGGAATTCTCGCGTCTGGCGCGGGCGGCGACGCTGGTGCCGGTGGTGAAATCGGTTAGCGCCGATCTGCTTACGCCGGTCTCCGCATTCCTGGCTATTGCGGAGAAAGAGCCGCATGCGTTTCTGCTGGAATCGGTCGAGCGCGGCGAGCAGATCGGCCGCTACACCTTCCTGGGCGCGCGGCCTTACATGCGGGTGCGGGCGCGCGGTTCTGCCATCGAGATTGAACGCGGACGTAAGCGCGAGCGGCGGCAGGAAAACGTGTTTCAGGTGGTGAAGCAACTGCTGAGCGAGCATCATCCTGCAGCGATGCCCGGGCTGCCGCCATTTACTGCGGGGGCCGTCGGCTATTTTTCATACGACGTGGTCCGGCAACTGGAAAAAATTGGCGAACATGCCAAGGACGATCTCTCTCTGCCGGATTGCGAACTGATGTTTTTCGACCGGCTGCTGGCGTTTGATCACTTGCGGCACCAGATCCACATTGTGGCGGCAGCGGACGTTTCGCGGGAAAATCCGCAGCGCGCTTATGACCGGGCAGTGCGGGACATAGCTGCGCTCGAGAGAAAGCTGGCCGCGGGATTGCGCCCCGCAATGTGGCGCAACCTGAACAAGGCTGGCGCGGGGAAGCTGAAGATCAATGCGGGAACTACTCGCGCTGCATTTCTCCGCGGCGTCGAGCGCTGCAAGGAATACATTGCCGCGGGCGACATTTTTCAGGTGGTGCTTTCGCAACGGCTCGACTTCATCCCCGGGGTTCAGCCGTTCGGCCTTTACCGCGCCCTGCGACAGGTGAATCCCTCGCCGTATCTTTATTTCCTGCGCATGGGAGAGACACAAATTCTCGGCTCTTCGCCCGAGATGCTGGTGCGTGTTACCGGACGCAAGCTGGAATACCGTCCCATCGCAGGGACACATCCGCGCGGCCGCGATGAGGCCGAAGACCTGCGCCTCGAGGAGCAGATGCGGAACGATGAAAAGGAGCGCGCCGAGCATGTCATGCTGGTTGATCTTGGTCGCAACGATCTCGGTCGGGTGAGCGAGTATGGCTCAGTCAAAGTGAAAGACCTGATGTACGTGGAGCGCTACTCCCACGTGATGCACCTGGTTTCCGCGCTGGAAGGAACGCTGCGAAAAGATCTCAATGCGCTCGATGCGTTCGCCGCCTGTTTTCCCGCTGGTACCCTGAGCGGAGCGCCCAAGGTCCGCGCCATGCAGATCATCGAAGAACTGGAACCCGTCCGCCGTGGCATCTATGGCGGTTCGGTGCTCTATGCCGATTTTGCCGGGAACCTGGATTCGTGCATCGGCATCCGAACCATGCTCATGCAAGGGAAACACGCTTACTTGCAGGCGGGAGCCGGCATCGTGGCGGATTCCGACGCGGCGAGCGAGTTTCAGGAATCGATGAACAAGGCGCAGGCGCTGCTAAGGGCAGTGGAAATGGCTAGGGGTGGTGGTCAGTGAACAGTGGCCAGCAACAAAAAGTTGGAGTTGCGCGTCATCAGGCTCTTCGTGGATTTTCCTAAGAGCGGAGTTCTTGGCTGAGAGCCGCGCAACTGCCGACTGATCACTGGCCCCTGGCCACTGCCAGAAAATTCTCCACCAGCTTTTTCCCTGCGTCCGTCAGCACGCTTTCAGGATGGAACTGCACTCCTTCGACGGGAAATTTTCTATGGCGGAGACCCATGATGGTGCGGGTTCCATCTTTGTCTATAGTCCAGGCGCTCACTTCAAGCTCTGCCGGCAAATCTTTCTCCTCCACGATGAGCGAATGGTAACGAGTGGCCGTCATGGGCATGGGCAGGCCATGAAAAATGGTTTTATTATCGTGCATGACTGCGCTTGTTTTGCCGTGCATCAGGCGAGGAGCACGCACCACGTGTCCGCCAAAGGCCGCACCAATGGCTTGATGTCCAAGGCAGACACCAAGAATGGGTACCTTTCCTGCAAAGTGGCGGATCAGATCGATGCTGATGCCGGCTTCCTGCGGCGTGCATGGACCCGGAGAAATGACGATGCGCTCCGGCTGCATCGCCTCAACGTCGGCGATCGTGAGCTGATCGTTGCGTTGAACCTCAACCTGGGCGCCGAGTTCGCCGAGATACTGCACGAGGTTATAGGTAAAGGAATCGTAGTTGTCGAGAACGAAGACCACTGAAATGTCCGACTTTTAGATTACCACCCTGCGGGCACCGGATCGGATCGGGCGAGACTCTAGCTATAGCTAGGGGCTTGCTCGAAGATAGTCGCGGCGCGTCCCCGCCGGAACGGGCCATCCCCCTCCCCAACGGTGGTATTGACGAGATAGGCACCTAACCCTCATCCTTGAGCGAAGAATATAGCTATCGGCCACTTCAATAGCTTGGAGCAACGCATGGCAGAAGCCCAGGAGAAAAGGGCTGCACGACGCTTCGCGCTCCGGATTCCGGTATCCGTCGCCCGAGGTGAAAACTCAAATCACAACGAACCCGCGCAACTCCGTGATGTGAGCGCGCGCGGTATTTGCCTTTATCTCGATTCGCCCATCGAGCAGGGCTCGCCCTTGGGCTTTACCCTCACACTTCCGCCGGAAATCACGCTCACCGAAAGCATCCGCGTGCAGTGTAAAGGGCGCGTCGTGCGGGTCGAGAGCTCCGCTGATGAGGGCAAAATGACGGTCGCCGCAGTCATCGAGGAGTACGAGTTTCTTACCGAGAGTTGAAGCAAGAGCGTCTTCCGATTTTCCTTCAATAGCCCGCGCTACAGCTACGCTCGTTCGCACAGAGCGTCACTTCCCCGCTTTCGCATCAAGTGATAAGGTTCCCTTCAGAGGGATTTGAGGGGATTTCTTTGCTGCGAGGGCGCGTTCGACTTCTTCATACCCTGCTATTGGCAGCGCTGGTTGGACGGTGCGCCGTGTCGCAAGTTCGTTCGATGGGCACGGCTATCCAAAGCCTGGGTTCTACGAAGCCAGAGACCGCGGTGGTGACCAGCGTACGCGTTGTTCATGAGCGAGGAGTCCCGGCGCTTGAAATTCTTGCCACCCGCCCCGCAGCACCGTCGATTCAGTTTCTGAATTCGCCGCCGCGTTTAGTCATCGACCTACCTCATGCTCGCATGGGACTCCTGCAGAAGCGAATCGCAGTCCAGCAGGAAAATATTCTCGGCATCCGTGCCGAGCAATTTCAAACAAGCCCTCCCGTCACGAGGATTGTCCTCGACCTGCTCGCTCCGTACGGATACACGTGGGACGAAGCAGGTAACCGGCTGATGGTCCGGCTGAAGCCGCCGGAGGATATGAATGCGGCAGGCAAGAAGTCACCCTTTCAACCACCCGCGGTGCTGTCGCTGGGCTCGATGGGCGCGCCGGCCGTCGTGCCAGTGACTGGAGTTGCCGGTAACGTCGTACTGGCAGATAGCCGTCTCGCCGCTGGATCGTCCCTGACCGCCGGCTCCGATACCACCGTTCTGCACTTAGCCAGAGGCGGCGAGGTTCGCGTCTGTCCCGGCACCACCGTCTCGGTGACGGCTTCCAAGAACGCGAAGGACTTAATGCTGGGCATGAGCACGGGTGCGCTGGAGACCCATTATGCACTCGATGAATCGTCCGATACTGTGCTGACTCCGGACTTCCGCATCCTGTTCGCAGGGCCGGGGGAATTCGACTTTGCCGTCAGCACGGACTCGCATGGCAATACTTGCGTACGAGCGTTGATGGGGAACACTTCCTCTGCGATCGTTTCCGAGCTGATGGGAAACCGCATCTATCACGTGGAACCGAGCGAGCAGGCAGTCTTTCGTTCGGGACGGATCGACGAGGTAGACGGCAATGTTCCGCTGGAGTGCGGTTGCCCTCCGCCGGTTCCAGTGATGAGGGCCGACTCAGGCGCCGCTTCGAATTCTGAGTTACCCGCAAATACCACACTTACGCCAGGCGAGATGCCCTCAAGAACGGTGACGAAGGCGGAAGATAGCGCGCAGGGGAATGCGACAACGAACGAACCTCGTACACTTTCCAGCGGGCCTGAGACTCGGCCCCTGCCACCTTCGCAGCCGAACGACATTCACGTTCAGGTCGACGCACCCTTCGTATTTCGTGGCAAGAAAAGCTCCGTCGCCCCGCCGACAGCTGTCGATGAGGCTGCTGCGCTGCCCGTGATGGAAGGGCAAAAGCCGCCCCAACTCGAGATACAGATCGAACCGGCGCCAGCCGCATCCCAGAATTCGACTCAGCCCGGCTCCCGCCCCCGCCGACTTCTCCGGCGACTCAAGGGGTTTTTCGTCACGATCTTTCAGTGATGGATCAGGCTGGACGGATCCAGCGCTCCGGCTGCGAAGTTATCCGCGATTGATGGCTCGCCGCAAGGGTTCCACTTTTTCGCGCAGCTCGTCGGCCAGGGTGGCGCCGCGCTCCGCTACGTCGCGCACACGCTCTTTGGCGTCGCGAGCCCGGTCCTTCGCTTCTTCGGTCCAATCCTGTAGCGTGTCTTTTGCATCTTCATAGCCGCGTTTCAGGTCGCGCCGAAATTGTTTGCCGGTCTTCGGGGCAAGCACCAGTGCCGCGAGCGCCCCCGCCCCAATTCCAATCAGCAGGAAGGTGATAGCTGTTCCTACACTGTTGCTGTCGGAGGATTCATAACGTCCAGAACTCATGATTTTTGACCTCGTTTTTGTTTTCTACAAACCGGAACCTAATCAGGGCGGATTTGCGCGCCCGCCCTTGACGCTGATAACAATTCTAGTCCCGCAGACGTGGGTGTGCGACTTCGCGTAAACGAAGAGAAAGGGGGGAATCTCTCGCCGGTCCAGAAATACGACGCGCCGCTTGACGAGGAGACCACCTCTTCGCTGGAGGCCCTGAAAGCTTACAGTCGCAACGATTAGTTCTTACCGAACTGAGCCTCAAAACAAACGGCGCAAGGTTTGTTGTTGTTTACCATTCCGAGAAGAACGGATTGGATACTTCCCTTCGGATTCGTTTTCGACTCCAATCCAGCTTGCATTTTGACCCCCTTTGAAAACCGGGCTTGCTGGATCGGTGCAGCATGCAAAGCGGACAGCCAAGTGTGGATAGAAACTTGCGGCTTGCGCTGACCACCGGAGATCGATGTCGCAATCAAACCTTTACACTCACGATCCCAGTTAATGAGTGCCCGTCCATCACCATGCTCGCCGTTACAGCATCCCGCCGGTCTTTACCGCCAGAACATTCAGCGCCATTTCCAGTTTCGTAATGGCCGCGCCGAGTTCTGGATGCTTTCCAATCTTCTCTTGCAGGGCCTTCAGAATCTGGTGAGCACTTGCAATATGCGCTGCTGCCTGGGCTGGATCTTGCTCGGGATTGCCTTCGCTATGTGTTTCCATGGCCACTCGCTCCCCCTGTACCTCTCAAAGTCTATACGGCATCTCCTACTTATTTTACGCATCCGACGGTATCGGGAGTATGGTGACGAATTCAGGCGAGGGCGCTCAGCACGTGGTCAATAGAATTTGAAGCGAATGTGCGTACTCAGAAAGTGAAGTGGGCTGTTTCCGGTCGAGCGAAGGATTCTCGCAGGCCACTCCGACTTGCGGAGCTTCCCCCGCCTAATTTTGCTCCCATTCGGCGGCATCCCTAACAGCCCAGGGTTATAAAGAGAATGCTAGCGGTGTGCCGTGCGGGTTCGAAAGTGACCGGGGTAACTAGCAAAGTAGGCGGACCTGAGCCATCGGCCAAGAATCCTGCCAAACGCACGCGGGAAAACAGATTTCATGCTCCCAGCCTAACCCCCCGCGCAAGCAGAGGAAACTCAACTGTCGAAATCAGCGATTTACATAAACTGAGAATTGGGCGACCAAAGGGCCAAAGGCAACTCTATTGTCTCGGCTGCACTTTGGAGGAGCTCACCGATACGGGAAGAAGTAAGTGTCGCCGTTGCGTGACGTAACTTTTGTGGAGTGTTTGGCCTGGGTGGCGCCCTCCGCGCTAGGACGTACGGCAGTGTGAATTATTCATCGTCCCTGCTCCTTGTGCTCTTGGCTCTTGGGTAATCGGCGCAAACATGGGATGTAAACTCTTTGTCGCGCTGCAACTCGAAGTTGCGCATCATTTCATCGAAAGACGTGCCGATGGGCGAGCCAGAGGGTTCGAACCGCCAGCCACATTCGGAGCAACCAAAACCCCGGAAACGCTGTTGCTCAATCCATACCAGCTTCCGGTTCATGGCCGCCTAGATCGCCCCAACGTTGTCTGACCGCATGCCTAGTAACTGCTTGCCGTCAAGGGACGAAGCGTTCTCCTTTCACAGCGGCGTTCTGCCTGATCGCAGCAGAAAACCCTCGCCCAGTCTGGGCGTGGCGGAAGATGCACAAGAAAGATGGGCAAAGTCTACATGCGCTAATTCGGATGGTCTGTCGGGCATCCTACATGCCCGGAGAAGTTTTGTTCGTGGGAACGTCTGATTTCGGGGCCTGGTTTGAAGTGAAGCGGAATCGCTTTGAGTGTTGGTCACGTTTCATGCGCCGCGATGCTTGCGCGTCGCAGCGGTGAGGCCAATGTAAGATACCCTACAGAAGCGTCGGTTTTAGACCCGGTACAATCTTCTGCGTAGCGCGAATAAGCAGAGTTCCTGTTTCACACACCACGACGGGTGGGTTCATCCCCGCGTCCGGGAGGGTTTTCGCTTCTCGCTTGTGGCACGCAAGGACCTCCAAGTCGTGCAGTCTGGCGAGCGGACGAATGCCGCAGGAAAGCCAGTCGGCAACAAAATACTTCTATCGATCTCCGATAGCGAGTACAACTCACTGCGCCCTCACCTCGAATACGTCCGCTTGCCAAACCATCTGGTCCTTCACGAAACAGGTGAAAGGCTGGACTTTGCGTATTTTCCGAATCGAGGTTTGATTTCTCTTGTCGTCGTAATGAAAGATGGCAAAACCGCCGAAGCTGGCGTAGTTGGCAATGAGGGCTTTACAGGAACACCGGCGGCTGTTGGCCTGAGCAGGGGACCGCTGCGGGCGGTGGTACAAGTTACGGGGGACGGATTTCGGGTAAAAGTTGGGGCTTTGCAAGATACGTTGGAATCCGCTCCACACCTGCAAATGATGTTGAACCGCTATGCCGCAATTCGGGGTATGCAGGTTGCACAAACGGCTGCGTGTAATCGGCTGCACGATATTAAGCGGCGCCTTGCGCGATGGTTGCTAATGACTCAGGACAGAGTGGACTCAGGGACGCTACCCATCACTCATGATTTTCTCGCAACGATGCTAGGGACAGATAGGCCTAGCGTGAGCTTGGCAGCTGGTGTCTTGCAGAAGAAGGGGCTCATCGAGTATACCCGTGGCGCAGTGAAGATCGTGAATCGTAAGAAACTTGAAGACTTTGCCTGCGAGTGCTACGGCGTTATCCGACAGTACGATGGCGAGCTGGGCTGGAAATAAGTCCGCGGGTGGAGACTCGCCCTGTTGGCTCTCCTCCACTGGGAACCAACTCAAACTATTGTGGGTGCTTGTCGTTCTCGGCTTGAAGTGTCTTCTCGCTCTCTTCCTGGCCGCTCTCAGGAGCGGTAACTCTCTTGACTGCTTTCCGTGGTGTCTTGCTTTTTCGCCCCGAACCATGAGACCACTTCACGCCTGCCGAAGGTTTACCTTGTGTAGTCTCGTAGCCCGTCTCCTCGCGAACCTCTTGTGTGACTCCGAGTTTAATGGCCGTCGAGGCATCAAGCTGCCCTGTGACTGGCAGATTCTCAGCTTTCTGAAATCCGCGAATGCTCGCCCTGGTTCGGAGACCGAACACACCATCGACCACTCCGCTGTAGTGTCCTTTGTCCTGCAGACTTTGCTGCATCTTCTTGACATCGTTCCGATGCGCGACCGCTGGCACTTCTTTGCTGCGGTTGGGTCCCGAAGCGAGCGGCGTCGGGCGTGGTCCCGAGATCCCCGTCGCCAGCAATATGAAGGCAATCCCAGCGCACGCGGCTTTACTAGCGAAAAACATTTTTTCTCCTCAATTTGTACGCCGGCACTAGATTCGCTCACTTGCTCTAACAATACTGTGCAGAACGGCTCATTTCGTGAGCTCTCAAACAAACTCCCCTAAATCCGCGTGATTTGGGAACCGTTCAGCCATTTAAGTAGTATTTTTCGGCTATTCACGCTGTCGAGGAAAGCGATAAAATGAACACGGCGTTGTTTAGGCTGAGGGAGGTGTCTATGTCTCCTGCTGGCCAACCGAGTGGTTCTCCACGCAAAGGGAAGATCGCCCGCCAAACTTCGACCTCCCCGGCATTCCAAACAGAGCGTAAGACCGTAGATCCAAGTGCGAAGGCCAAGAAAGGGCGCGACTTCGATGCCCAAGCGTTCCTCGCAACCATCGGCGAGGGCAGGCAATCTGTGCTTTTCCAGAAGAAACAAGGAATCTTTGCCCAAGGGGATACCGCTGATGCGGTGTTTTATATCCAGACGGGCAAGGTAAAGCTCACCGTGGTCTCGAAGACTGGCAAAGAAGCAACGATCGGCATACTAGGGGAGCGAGACTTTTTCGGCGAAGGTTCGCTTGCGGGCCAAGCTCTCCGCATGGGCTCTGCAACCGCAATAACGGATTGCACAGTTTTGCGAATCGACAAGAAAGCCATGATGGAAGCGCTCCATCGGGAGCACGATTTTTCTGACCTGTTCGTGGCGTATTTGTTGTCGCGGAACATCCGTTATGAAGAAGACCTGGTTGATCAGCTTTTCAATTCGAGCGAAAAGAGGCTGGCCCGGATCCTTTTGCTGCTCGCTCATTTTGGCAAGGAAGGGATACCCGAAACCGTAGTGCCCAAGATCAGTCAGGAGATGCTGGCGGAAATGATCGGCACAACCCGCTCGCGAGTCAGTTTCTTCATGAACCGGTTCAGGAAATTGGGATTTATTCACTACAACGGCGGGCTGCAAGTCCACAGCTCGCTGCTCAATGTAGTTCTGCACGACTAGCTGTTCTTCCCAGCGCAATCCCTCAAGAAACCAGACAGCAACGGCTCGGGTGAGATTGCGCGTGCGTTCCACAAAAAGTCAACCGCTGGGCGTGGATAGGAGGGTGATCGGCAAGCAGTGTTGCAAGGAACATAGGTGAGCAATTTTGAACAGTTTCCTGGACCCCGAGTATTGAAAATGGGTTCCAAGGTGAACTATGCCCGTAGAGGCTTATCCGGCACTCCAAAGCGCAGTCGTTCTTTGCATCGACGATAACGAGGATGTGCTGGAATGCGAGAAATCGTTCCTCGAGAGCTTCGGCTATACGGTTCTGACTGCTCCAAGCGGTAGCAAAGGATTGGAGCTGGCCTCTATGCACTCGGTTGACGTTGTAATTGTCGACTACCCTATGCGGGAAATGAACGGGCAAGAACTTGCCGTCGAGATAAAGCGGCTCAGGCCGCTCGCGCCAATCATCATGCTCACCGGGGCAGTGAAAGTTCCGGAGCAGGCGTTGAACCTGGTTGACGCCCTGATAGCCAAGGATCGATTGGCCAGCCAATTGTTAACCAAGATCGCACAATTATACGGACGCGGATCAATCCCTCCGCCTTCATATGACTCATGACTGCGGCGGTTTCTCGTCCCGCAATGCTCCTTCAATGAAGCTCGTTCAGTGAACGATTAGGACTTTCCCGTGGAGGGCGATCTTACCTCCTGGCCGGTTCCCGGCTCGCGGGTTGCTGTCTCTGTTGCAACTGCTGCGTCTGCTGTTGGTGTTTTTGCTGCAATTGCTGCGTCTGTTGCTGGTGCTTTTGCTCCACCTGCTGCTTTTGTGCGTCATTCGCCTTCTGTTTATCCAGCTTCACGTGCTCCTGGTCCTGCTTTTGCTGGAGTTTGTCTCGTTCCTGTTGCTGCTTCGCGATTTGCTTTTCCTGCTGCTGCTGGTACTTCTTGTCCAGCTTCGGGTTGCCCGTATTTGGAGCGCTCCGTGCCAAGGGCGGAAGGTCGTGAGGATGGACGGCCGTGCTGGTTCGTGCGGCGTTGTTCTCTGAACTTCCCTGATTTCATCCCCGATTGCCTGGAGTATAAGGCGCTCCTGCCTCTTTGGCCGGTAACGCGCCACGGTCATTAAAATCTCCGGGCCTGGGTGTCGCTGCCACGCCCGGCTTGCCCATGTTTACTGACGCGCGTTCCTGCGGGTTGGCTCGGGCCGCCTGCGCATGTTGAGTTTGAGCCGCTACCGGCGGGATATGTCTCTCACGCGCCGCAGCCTCCTCTTCAGGTGTCGGACGCACGCTGATTCCGCCATTGCCACCGTTGTAACTGACGTGGCTGTCGTTGTGGTTCAGCACGGGGGTGTTGTAAACGTTGTGAATTTCATTCATGTTCACGTTGTTCACGGAACGGTTGTAGAAAAAGTGTCCGTTATCCCAACGCCCGCCTTCAAAGCCCACACCGAAATAACCGAAGCCGTAATTGATCCCGCCGTAGAAGCCTACGTGCGGCCCCCAATAGCCGTCATAGAAAACAAATCCGTCGCCGCCCCAACCCCAATAGGCTGGAGTCCACAGGAAACCAACTTCCGGCGACATCACCCATGTGCCCGGCACCCAGTAGTAATCGGTGACGTCGTAATCGTAGGCCCAGTAGCCGGGCGTCCAGAGATAACCGTCCCCCGGACAAAGCGGCTGCTCATAGACAGGCAGCGCGGGCGGGCCGATCCTGATGGCCACGCCAATTTGCGCAAACGACGCTGCCGACATCGACAGCACGACGAGCGCGAACAAAAGCGTACGAATGAAACGAATATACATTGTGATTCCTCTGGCCCATCATCCCTCGCTTGCTCGGTGATGCCCTGCTGACACGGGTTGCGTGGATTGAGGGCCGATTTTCGGACGAAACATAACCGCGGACTCCGTCTCGCTCGCAAATGGTTCTGGCAGAACTTTCTCATTCCGGAGATGTCGAAATCTGTTCAAAAAAGCTCAGTTCCGAGCATCCATCCCATAGTCCTTGTGGTGAAAAGGGAATGAATCGGCCAACTCGATGAAAGCTTCGAATCCACCCTGAAGAGTGAGCTACTCGGTCGTGAGGATCCGAGTGGTCGGTGTTCCGCCGCTAACCCATGACCGCGCTTCGAGCTCTCCGAATTGGGCCGTATTTTTGCCAGCAACCTCTACTGCGGCTTCGGTGTTGCGGCTGCGGAAGCCTGAACTGGTTGGTCTGAGGTTGTTTTGGATGGGATAGCCGCCTGCGTCTGCTTGTTGGGTGGAGTTTCGGTCCCGATTGGATAGATGAAGATCTGCACCGCACCCCAGCCAGCATCCGAATTCGCTTCCGTCTGCTTGCCCATTCCGAGAGTCTTAAGTTGACTATCATCAAATCCGAAGTTTTCAACCAGATACTCGCGCACGACCATGGCTCGGGCTTCAGTTAGGACCAAGTCCTTCTGGGTATCGCCTTCCATGCCTGCGGATGCCACGATCACCGCAAAGCCAAATTGGTTATTCGCCAAAAACTCGCCGCCAGCGTTTAGAGACTTCTGGTTCTTCAGCTTGGCCGAATCTTGCTTATCGAAAAGCTGCTTCGCTGAGTAGGTAAACTGCTTTGTCGGCGTGCCTTGCGGCAGCCGCTCGATCTCATTCTTGGCGAGTTCGGCCGAATCTTCGTATCCGCGGCTCTTGAAATACCCGCGCAGGAAGAAATTGTGCTTCATGGCTTCCATATTCTCCTGGAAGTCGGTAACCCCGGCTTGCGCCTCCACCATCGTGTCACGCATGGCACTCGTCGTCTGTTCGAGGTTGCTGTAAAGCTGTTTGTCGTTAACCAGCGCTCCTGCGGTTCCCTGACCCCCATCGATCTTGGCGCTGATCGAGTCTAGATTCGCTGCCGCCCGAGTTGCGTTCTGAATGGCTTGTTGGCTGCTATCCAAAATGCCGCTTGTCTTCTGGAGCAGGTCCGACATTTCGAGTGGCGGCTGGCTGGCGATGGTATCACCATCCCGCACGTCGGCTGTGCCAGCGGATCCAAACGAGATCGCCAGATACTGGTTGCCCAACAACCCCTCGGTTTCGATTGTGGCCACGGAGTCTTGCTTGATGATCTCGTGTGTGGATTTACCGAGATCCATGATCACCGTTACCTTTTCGCCCGGCTTGTGGGGCAACACGATGCTGTGCACAGTCCCACTGTGAACGCCGCCCACGCGCACATCACCCCCGGCATCCAGGCCCGCCACATTGTCGAACTGGGTCTTCAATTGATATGTGGAGCTGAACAGATACTGCTTACTTCCGATGATGAAGATACCAGCCACCAGAATTGCGAGTGTCGCAACAATGAAAGCTCCAATTCGCGCCGCTCTCGACATGTGTCCTCCCTACGAGTGCTTT
>Ga0116135_1001154_pt1 | contig 13769 bp, 10 predicted proteins | sample June2015DPH_20_1_FD_89738 | JGI IMG/M metagenome (GOLD analysis project Ga0116135, IMG submission 89738) | Peatland microbial communities from SPRUCE experiment site at the Marcell Experimental Forest, Minnesota, USA - June2015DPH_20_10 | ecosystem: Environmental > Terrestrial > Soil > Wetlands... | reverse complement strand
GGCCTGGCTGCGCCAGGGTCGTCGCGCGCAGCATCGAGACACGTCCGTGAATGAGGCGCAGCATTTCGACCAGCACGGGATTGTGCGCACCCGCGGTCAACGCCGCGTAGAACCTGGCCTTGACGGTCAGGTGATCGGCGCCGAGCTTGCTGGTGCAGCTGCGTTTCATTTCGGCGAACGCGATTTCCAGGGCCTTGCATTCCTGCTCGCTTGCGCGTTCGACGAATGAGCGCCCGGCCATTTCCTCCAGCGCCGCCCGCACTTCGTAGATCGATTTGGCGTCTTCGGCCGTATAGACCGCGACGATCGGGCCGCGATGCGGGATGATCTGGACCACGCCCTCGGCTTCGAGCTGACTGAGCGCTTCACGCAGCAATGTGCGGCTCACATCCAGCATTTCGCATAATTCGCGTTCGACCAGCCGGTCTCCCGGTGCGAAGCGTCGATCGAAAATGGCAGTACGCAGGGATTCGACGACCTGCTTCTTGAGCGACACGATCGAGCGAACCACGCGAAGCGATGCGACAGTCATGGCAAGAACCTCTCCGGTCGGTCGGTATCCATCATGTGATCACGCATTCGGTGGCTCATCGAGGCGCACCACGATGCCGTCCAGATCGGGGCGGGGCGCCTTGTAGCGCTGCATCACGAGAGGGTCGTGGCCAGGAACGATGTGCTGGGGCGAGGGGGCTGCGGCGCGAAGCTTGTCGAAGCCTTCCAGCATATTGCCGATATGGAAGGCCGTGACATAGGGCTTGTAGGCCTCCATGTTCTCGTAAAAATGGGTGACATCGGAGGCCAGAACGACCCATCCGCGTTTGGTATGGACGCGCACGAACTGCAGGCCTGCCGAATGGCCGGGCGCCGGATGGATGGTAATCCCCGGCGAAAGCTCGGCCGCGCCATCGTAGAAATTGACCCGGCCGGCGTAGTTGGCGCGGACCATGCCGACGACGTCTTCGATCTCGTAGGAATGCTGCAGCTTCTTGTATCGCATGTAGCGGCCGACCGCATAATGCATCTCGGTTTCCTGCAGGTGGAAATTCGCTGCCGGAAGCTTGTCGAAATTGCCGACATGATCGTAATGCAGGTGAGTAAGGATGACGTCGGTGATCGCTGTGGGATCGAGGCCCAGCAGTTTCAGCGCTTCGATCGGGCAGCGCAGATAGTCGCGCTTTCGCTTGGCGGCGATCTCGGCGGTGAAGCCGGTATCGATGACGTAGCTGCGATCCGGTCCGATGGCGGCCCAGACATAATAATCCAGCGGCATCGGACCATCATGCGGATCGCCGCCGACGAAATTGTCCGATCGCTTCGATGCCCGCGTGGCGTAGCGGATGGCGTAGACTTCGTAATTCGGAAGATCTGACATGGCTCTGCTCGTTCAGGGACGGGAGGTGTAGCGCCGGAACGCTTCGGCATATTCGGTCACGCCTGCATCGAGCGGCCATTTCGGCGACCAGTTCAGAAGGCGCTTGGCCGCGGAGATATCGAGCGATGCCCGCATCCTGACGTTTTGCTGTTCGAGCGGCGTCAGGGCGTCGCCGATCTCGATATCGGCCCCCGGGATCGCATCGCGAACGGTCTTGGCCACCTCGGCGGCGGTTCGCGCGCTGCCGGAGGCGATATTGACGATGCGTTGTTCGCCGGCGGCCCATCGCGGCGCCTGCAAGGCCGCGACAATGCCGTCGCTGCAGTCGAGTACATGGGTGTAGTCTCGTTTCATCAGTCCGCCGGTTGCAAAGCGCGTCGGCCGGCCGAGCACCGCGTTCTCCACCATGGGCTTGATATACATCGGGCTGCGCATGCCGAAGCCGTAGATGGCGGTGACGCGCAGACTGAGAAAATCGAGATCCTGGAAGGTCGCGTAAGCGAGCCCGATCGCTTCGGCGGCCATCTTGGAGGTGCCGTAATGACCGGCGGGATTGCCGTCACGGATCGAAAACGCCGGATCGGTTTCGATCAGGCTGCTGCCGGAGCCCTTGTGATAGGCGGCATTGCTCGACACGAAGACGACGCGCCGCATCCGCAATTGCCGCGCGACCTCGCAGACATTGACCTGTCCCATGACATTGGTCTGGTAAGTCGCGACCGGTTGCTCCAGCGACACTTCAAGCCCCACGATCCCCGCGGTGTGGACGATCGCTTCGATGTTCTCGCTGCGGCAGACCTCGAACAGCCGGGCGATATCGCCGATCTGACCGGTCCGAAGCCGCGTTGCGACATCGGGCGCAACCGTCAGTGTCTCCGCACTTGGTGACGCGATGTCGTAGGCGAGGGCCTGATGACCCTGCTTGGCCAGCGCCGCCATGACGTAGCCACCGAGAAACCCCGCTCCTCCGGTCACCAAAACATGCATCGATCGTGTCCGTCCGTCCGTCTGAACCGTTCGTCGAAAAGCTTCCTTCAAATGCAAGCGGCCTGGCTCAGTGTGCCGGCGTCCGTTCGGCCAACATCACGCTCATCAAGGCGACCGCATGTTCGCTCTTTGGCCTGGAGTGAACGTCCGCTGCCTCGCGTCCGAACTGGCGCAGCAGGCCAAGCGCCTTCGGATCGAAGGAGGCCATTTTGTCGGCGACCTCGAGCGCTCGCTTCAGCGTGGTGCCGGCCGGCACGATGTCGGTGAGAATGCCGGCATCGGCAGCTTCTCGCGCCGAAATCTGCCGGCTGGTGACGGCGAGCTCGAAGGCGCGCTTGTAGGGCACAAAGCGGAACAGATAGGAAAACACGATCAACGGCGGCAGACCGTGGGACATCTCCGGAAGCGAGAACACGGCGTTTTCCGCCGCGATCGCGTAATCAGCCTGAGCGGTCAGTCCGAAGCCAAATCCGAACGCCTGGCCTTCGACCGCGACGATCACGGGAACGCGCAGCGCGTTGAGGGCATGATTGACCTTCAGGATGGCGTTGAGATCTTCGGCAACTTCAGAGGCGCGCGTCAGGCCCTTGGCACCGATGCGGCCGCCGCAAAAAATGTTGCCGCGGCCGGTGACGACCAGCGCCCGCAAATCCTTGTCCGAGGCGCAGGTCGTAAGCACCGCCGCGAGATCGAGCAGGTCCTGGGTGTACAGGAAATTGCCGGCATCATGACCCGCCAGGGTAACGACCGAAACACCCTTTCCCTTGGCATCGATCTCGATGGCCATGGCGCCTTCCTCCTTTTGATATTTTGCTGGGGCCCGTGATGAGCCGATCTTCGCGAAAATCTATCACGTCGAAATCGGAGGTAATAGGATTGTATGATAATCTGTCAATCAGTTTGTCGTGTTACTCTGATGGCTGGACGCCTCCGCGGAACAGGTCATCCAAGTGCGATTTGGGGACCATGCGCCGCCGATTGCCTGATGACGGCGAGTTCGGAATCCAGGATCGCGGCAACTCCACACCCGCAGGACTCTCCGCCGCTGCGCTATCGAAGACTAGTCAGGCGATCCCAGCTTCCGGCCGCGACCGAGCGCAAATTGACCGACCGGGCCCTCGACGTGGAATTCGAGCCCGGTCATTTTCGAGAACAGATCGATATTGATGCTGCCGATCGCGCATCCACCAAGCCCCATATCCGTCGCCATCAAATAAAGCGTCTGGGTCAAGACGCCGGTATCCTTCAAGACCAGCGAATAGGCGATGGAACTGTACTTCCACGCGGTCCGGTCGAAGCGCGCCGCGATCGTGATCAGGACCTGGGGAACGCCAGGCGCGTCCATCGCGAATTCAGCCGCCGCCAGCTGCGCATCGAGCTCGGGCGTGGTCGCGCCGATCAGCACCAGCGCGTGCCGGTCGGCGTCGTAATGGTAGAAGCCGCGGGCAAGTCCTTCGCAGTTGGCCACGGCCAGATAGAGCTCGAGCTCGTAGGCGCTGCCTCCGGAAGGATAGGGCCGCGCGGCATAGGAGACCACCGGACCGCCGCCGCCGAGGTCGATCCGGCTTTTCCATTTCGACTGGATGCGCGCGGTGCCGTCGAGAAACCGCGCCAGCTCGGGAAGGGTGATCGGTTGCCGGTCGTCGAAGTCGCGCGTCGAATGACGCTCACGCAATAGCTTGGCGACCGGCGAGGCGATCTCCGACGACGTCGCCGCCAGCTTGCGCAGGTCGATTTTCTTTCCAGGCCAGCGGGGCCGCACCGCTGATGGCGCCGGCATGACGCCGGCATAGGGATAAAGCCCGCCCAGCGGATTGGCCTGTCGGCCTTCCGTGCTGTGGGTGTGGAACAGCAGATCGTGAAAATCCCAGAGCACGAGAAGATCGCCGCCTTCGGAGGGTCTCAGACCATCGCCGCCGGCGGCGGCGTCGATTTTGAACAGGATCTGGCAATCCAGCAGCAATGCGAGAAGTTCATGCCCTGGAAAACCGTCCTGCCGCCGGAACTGCTTGATCTGTCGCGGCGTCGACAGCATGGCGAAAGCAGCCGCAATTGTCGGATCGCAAATTCGAAACAGGGCACCGGCGCGCGGCGATTCCAGCACCATCTCATTGCCACGCCGTCGCAAATACGCAAATCGCGACAGCACGATGACATCGGCGTCGCCGAGCGGCGGCGTTTGCGGCCAATAGTCGGAAATCTGGGGCTCGACGACGACCCGGTCCTTGTCGTCATCCGCGCTACCGAGGCGATATTCCAGGAGACCGCGCCGGGCCAATCGCCGGACCAGCAGATTGATTTCCTTGTCGACGCCGCTGTCAGACGCAAACGAGGCGAGCGGCAGGCCTGTTCCAAGCGTCTGCGCGCGGGCCGCCGCCTCGGTGCTGAATTTTCCCAGACCGACCGCATAGCCGTCGAAGTAGGCGACGATATTTCCGTCCGTCTGCGCTTCGAGTGTGATGTGACCGATCAGCCGGGCGGAAATGGCCGGCGGAGCGATCCGCCGCGCCTGCTTTCGTCCTTGTTTTTTTCCGGGAGCGCGCATCCGGCATGCCCCCTTTAGGTATGGGGGAGGAACTGAGTGAGTTCGCTTTCCGGTAGCGGTCGATCGCGTAGTCCGAGCTTGATCGGGATATCGTAAAGCCGGCCCGGTGCGAAGCGGCGATAGAAGTGCCGCAGGCCGGGAACGATCACCCTGACGACGGAGACTTCGACGTCAGGCCGCGTCTGATTGAGGACCATGAAATCGAGGCCCGCGCGCCTGGCGATCTCGACGCAGGCATCGACTTGCTGGCGGGTGTTATCGAGCGGGACAACTTCCCAGGGGGAGGCCGGTTCGACGATCGGATGCGCACTCGGTATCAAGAACGGATAGTCCTGCAGGCGCAATGGCGTGACGCCGTCGAGGCTCGATTTCTCGCCGGTTCCACCGCCCATCAGGCCGATCGACAGGAACTGGTTCAACTCGGTCAAGGCGCGCAGCAACGCAATGCGTTTATCGAAATGCGCGCCGGAGCCGAACTCGATGTTCTCCTGTCCGTTCTGCATCCAGTGCAATATCGCCACATACGAGGGAACGCCGAGGTCACTGGTGATGTCGAGCACCCAGAGCTTGCGCCCGGTGTCGGCGAGCTGACTTTTTAGATCGTTAACATAGGAGTCGTTGAACTGGCTGAGGTCGACTTCGGCCCGCTGCGAGCGGTTGTACCACCAGATAGCGTAGGAATCCCGTTCCACAAGTTCAAGGAATCCCTGAACGATGGCCTCCTCGACCGTGTTGCCGGCCGCGCAGCCGTTGGAATCCGCGTGGAAGGCGCCGGGACCGCCGTAGAAGAAATACAAAAGGCTGGTCGGAAGATATTTGAAACGCTGGTCGCGCAGCGACCACACCGGCGTCCATTCGACTTTGGCCGACGGATCGAACGGCTCCGGCACCAGATGAGAATCCGGCGGTTCGTCTCCCGGATTCCGATATTGCGTGTCGCTAAACAGCAGGACGTCGTTGGGTAGAATGGCGTCGCCTGGCGGAAAATCGGCGAACCGCTTTGCCATTCGTATCTCGTCGCCCTGGAAAATCCCCGAATAGCGCTCGATCGCCTCCATCAGCGCGCTGGCTTCACCCTGTTCCGCCGTGCTGCCTTTGCCGAAGCTACCGCCGGTCAATCCCGCCCTGAGCGCATCGACGGTCAGAGCCGGCGCCGAGAAATTGTGTGCCGCATAATAGTTGGTGTTCATCGGCAGATCGGCTTCGATCCGCTCGAGCCGCGTGACGACTCCGGTCAGCGCGCTCACATGCTTTCGGAAACGCGCCACCGTGGCGCGCGAGGATACGGTCCGGTATCCGCCACTCGTCATCATCAGCTTGGCGCCAGAGCCAAGCTCGATCGGCGTCGGCGCCCGGCGCGGATTGCGCAGCTTCTTGTTTCCGCAGGTCGGACATTGCGGGCGTGTCGCAACGTAGTGCTTCACAACATTCGAGCCCAGCAAATCATGACTGATGATGTGATCGTTCAGTTCGGTACGAAAATCGGTCGCGATCGCCTTGGCAATTTCGAGGGCCGCAAATTGAATGGCGCCTTGTCCGAGCGCGTTGCGGGCGAGTGGCGAGATGGCGACAGCGTGCCCCGGTGCGCGGTCGAGAAATCCCTTGACCTCACGATTGCGGATCATGCGATCGAAGAGGCAAGTCCAGCAAGGGCCGTTGCCCGGGTTGAAGAAGGGGCCCACCAGGGGAAAGGCGCCGGAGGGTTGCACCAGCAGCCAGGGCGTTTGGTCCGCCACCCGCTGCTGGTTCAATTCGGCAAGCCGGCGTTCGAGATAGTCGTTCACCAGCGTGATCGTGAGATCCGGGTCGCGCTTGACAACGTTGACGCCGAATTCGCTCAAGGCCGCGGTGAACTCGGCGGCGCCGTTTACGTCGATTGATTCGACGCGCACACGACAATTGCCGAGGTTTTGCTCGGCGATACCCGGCGGCAGGCCGAGGCTCGCCCAATAACCTTCCACCACGCCGGCGGGAGCACCCGATACCGGAACGATGTAGCGGCGCTCGATAAGCCGTTTGAGAGCTTCCTCGACCTTGTCGGGCGGAAATTTTTTTCCGAGATCGTGGGCGAGCTCCGGGAGGCTCTTGCCGCCTTTGCCGATCGCGGCGGCGAGGGCGCAGTAAAGCTCGCCGTGCAGGAAAAACTTTCGGTCCTCGGAATAGAGGCAGACCACATCCGGCGGCAGTACGTAGACGGAGAAATTCGGTGCGAATTGCGGGACGTCTTTTTTAACGGCGTTCCGTGTTGCGCTTTTCTTGGTTGCACTCTTCTTGCGATTACTTTTCATGATGTCAGCACGCGTACCCTGCCGGCTACGCCGGTTCGCCCGTATTCTCCGACCACTGGAACTCCCTCATTCAGCTCGCACGCTGATATGTCTCGATGAGATGTGAGACGGTTCGATCATCAGGCGTGGACCTGCCTGCGCAATCAGGCGGGCAGTACTAAAACATGGATTGGCCGGGTCGACCTTGTCGAACCCGGCCATGACAATTTGCGTCTATCAACCTAGGTGGAAAGCGATCCGCCTTAGCACGGACGGCAAGAGCCCCACGAGAAGCAGCAGCCGCCACAACCGACGCCGCAACGGCAACCGCGGCAACCACGGCAGCCTCTGCAACCGCGACAACCGCCGCAACCGCGCCAGGCGACCTGTACGCCGCTCTGCGCCGCTGCCGTGTTTTCCTTGTCGAAGACATAGAACGTCGCCAGACTGACGTCGGCGATTTCTTCTTCACCGAGGGTGATCGCATGACTCGGCGAATAGTTCGGCGTCTGCGGTACATCGTTTACCGGAGCGACCGCTGCGGATGCGCCACCCACTAGTGAAAAAGTCAAACCGGCAGCCCCGAGTGCCGGGACGGCTTTTGTCACGCGCTTTCGCTTCGAAGTCTGCTTCACTTCTGGCATTGTTGCTTCTCCATCACATTGCGAAAAAGATTTAGTCCAGCATGCAAACTGTACCGCAACGGTTCTCAACCCGCAAGGTGACGACCATACGTGTGCGCGCTGCGGGCACGCTGATTTCGAAGATTTCATGTTTATGAACGGTGTCGGCGCAACCTTTTATTCATGATCCATTCATGATGTCTGTTGTTGTCGACAAACCAAACTTGCGAAGCTCGGAAAGGGCTGCGGCACAGGGTGTTCCGACACTCGTGCCGTCAAACAACCGACAAAAGACATCGCGGTCAACAACCAGGATGCCACGCCGTTCATCTGCGGCCGAGCCGCACGGCTTCTGCTGGCGATTCGCTTCTGGGTTGAGCGAGGCGCACCGCGTCGGTCCTTGCATTCGCTGCTACCCGCCTTTATTGAGGCCAAACGACTTAGCCTCTCAATCATGCGCCGGAAAAGTAGCCAATTCGGCTCAATGCGGCACTGCGACATTTTGCAGGCGCGAACGGAGAACCGACGTGGTCGATTATCCCGGACACTTCGCCTGGTACGAACTGATGACCACGGACATGGCGGCCGCCACGGCCTTCTACGCCAAGGCCGTCGGCTGGGGCACCCAGGACGCATCGACGCCGGATCTGCCCTACACCTTGTTTACCGCTGGAAAAGCCCCGGTATGCGGGATCCTCGACCTGCCGGCGGAAGCGAGGAAAATGGGCGCGCGGCCGAGATGGATGGGTTATGTCAGCGTCAATGACGTGGACGCGACCGCCGACCAGTTCAGGCGCCTTGGCGGAGCCGTGTACGTTCCGCCGACCAACAGCAATATCGGCCGTATCTCTGTTGTCGCCGACCCGCAGACGGCGACGCTTGCGCTGGTCAAAGGCCTGAAGAAACCCGCCCGGCAGCAACCGGCCGAGCTCGGCAAGCCAGGGCATGTGGGCTGGCACGAGTTACTGGCCTCCGACTGGGAGCAGATGTTTGGGTTCTACCGCGGGGTTTTCGGCTGGCAGAAAGCGGACGCCGAAATCGGTCAAACCGATACCTATCAGTTGTTCGCTGTCGGTGGGCAGACGATCGGCGGCATGTTCACCAAGCGTCCGGTAGAGCCGCTCCCGTTCTGGCTTTTCTACTTCAATGTCGAGGATATCGACGCGGCCTCAGCGCGCGTGAAGAGCGCTGGCGGCGAGGTTTACGAGGGCCCGATTGAATTGCCCGATGGCATCTGGATCGCCCGATGCACCGACCCCCAGGGCGGCGCGTTTGCGCTGCAGGGAAAGCGAAGCCACGGTTCCGCGGTCGGATGGTCCACCGAATGGAGCGGGTTTTCGTCGAGAGGCAGATTGCTGGCGCCCAAGCCCCGCGGCAAGGCGTGAACCCTTGATTTCGAGTCAGGCCGGCTTGGGTGCCGAGGTTTTTGGAAGCGGCTTGTCCTGCCTCTTCGACCAGGAGATGTAGTAGGCGACGATGGTCATGAGCGCGATGCCCGTCACGCTGACAAAGATCTGGGCGAACAGCGAGCCGGAACTCATCATCAATTCGAAATGCCCGACAAAGGACAGGAAGACGCCGACGCAAAACACCGCGAGCGACTGCTGACCGCAGACAATGACGGGGTCGAATATCTTCCATTCCAGTCCCGGCCAGTCCTTGGGAACAAACCGGATGATCATGATCACGATCGTCACGAAATGCAGGAAGCGGTAGGGCGCGAGATTGGTCTTGTCGTTGGGATTGAAAGTGTCATAGAGCCAGTGGGGGAACAGCGCCCCGAAATCCGGAAACTTGCCGGCCATGGTCATCACCATCGCAAAAATCAGATAGGCGATGCAAACATACAGGGTGAGGGGCGCATCGATGATCGAGCGGGATTTCCTTGCCCCACCCAGTGCGCACCACGAGCCGAACACGAACAGCACCTGCCAGCAGTACGGATTGAAGTACCAGGACCCCCCGGGATAGGCCGGCAGGTTCCAGCCGAACTGCCGGGATGCGAGCCACAGCCCGATCGAAGCCAGCATCGTCAGCCCGGGCTGCCGCAGCATCATCCACAACACCGGTGGGAAAAAACCCATCAGCACGATGTAGAGCGGAAGCACGTCCAGATTGACCGGCTTGAATTTCAGCAGCAATCCCTGACGCAGCGTTTCGACCGCGCTGTCGACCAGACCTGCCACGTTGAATTCGCTGATGATCTCCGGATCGCTAAAGCGCTGCGCCACGTATCCGATCGCGACGATATAGATAACGAACAGGATGATATGAGCGACGTAAAGCTGCCAGACCCGCTTGGTCAGGCGGGTGGCGCCGACGATGAAGCCGCGATCGATCATCATCCGGGCGTAGACGAACGAAGCGGTATATCCCGAAATAAAGACGAAGAGATCGGCGGCGTCGCTGAAACCGTAATTTCGCGTGGTGATCCAGTTGACGACGTTGTCCGGAATATGATCCAGGAAGATCGCCCAGTTGGCGACACCGCGGAACAGATCGAGCCGCAGATCGCGTCCTTTTTCTGGCAGGGTTGCGTTGATTTTCATGGGGGCCGTTTCGAAAAATGATGCGTTCGAGAGGATCGCTCAGCCGGGCGGGCGTCCGCCACGCGACCGGGCAAAGATTGTCACCGTGCGGCATAGTGACTATACCACTCGAGAAAATGTAACATAAAGCCGGGAATCATCGACCGAATTAGTGATAAGGTGTTTCTATCCTATCCCGACCGTCTCTGCCACGCGCTTCCATGCCGCAATTCTCAAGGGGCCCGACCATCCATGACCGCACGCATCTTTAAGCCCGCCAAAAACGCGATGCAATCAGGGACCGCCAAAACGAGGGAATGGCAGCTCGATTATGAACCCGAACAGCCGCGGGCCATCGAACCGTTGATGGGCTGGACCAGCTCCGGCGACATGAAACAACAGCTCACCATTCGCTTCGATACCAAGGAAGACGCCGTGGCGTATTGCGAACGCGAGGGCATCCCCTATCAGGTATTTGACCCGAAGGAGCCGGCGCGCCGGCAGGCCGCCTATGCCGACAATTTTGCGTTCCGGCGCGGCGAACCCTGGACCCACTAAACGCCAGCCGAGGGCAGCCATGCCTGGGGAGCATTCTGGCTTCCCACTGGTGAAAGTTCTGGGTTGCCTAAGGCGGCGGCGCAATGACACCATAGCGCAAGCCCGATGCGCTGATTGCGGCGCACCATAACACTGCTGAAGGCCATGCCGCTCCAGTCCAGCACCGACGCCACCTCGTCTGATTTTGCCCGTAACGCCGAGGCGATGCGCGCCTTGGTCGCCGAACTCCGCGAGAGGCTCGATAACGTGGCCGGCGGTGGCGGCGAAGCGTCGCGCGCCCGGCACACCGCGCGCGGCAAGATGCTGGCGCGCCGGCGGGTCGATCTCCTGATCGACCCGGGAACGGCGTTTCTTGAATTATCCCCGCTGGCGGCGTTCGGCCTCTATGGCGGTGATGTCCATTCCGCGAGCATCATTACCGGGGTGGGACGAATATCCGGCCGCGAATGCATGATCGTCGCCAATGACGCGACCATCAAGGGCGGCACTTATTACCCGATGACGGTGAAGAAGCATCTGCGCGCGCAGGATATCGCGCGGCAGAACAATCTGCCCTGCGTTTACATGGTCGATTCGGGGGGCGCGTTTCTGCCGCAGCAGGACGAGATTTTTCCCGACGAGCGGCATTTCGGCCGCATCTTCTTCAATCAGGCGCAGATGTCGGCGCTTGGCATTCCGCAGATCGCGATCGTGATGGGCTCCTGCACGGCAGGAGGGGCCTATGTTCCGGCGATGTCGGATGAAAGCATCATCGTGCGCAATCAGGGCACGATTTTTCTTGGCGGACCGCCGCTGGTGAAGGCGGCCACCGGCGAGGTTGTCACCGCCGAAGAGCTGGGCGGCGCCGACGTGCATTCGAGGCAGTCCGGCGTCACCGATCATTATGCGCAGAATGACGCGCATGCGATCGGAATTGCACGGCGGATCGTTGCCACATTGAAGCCGCCGCAACGCGCCTCCTTGAACATGCGCGAACCGCGCGATCCCCTGTTTGCGCCCGAGGAGATCTATGGCGTGGTCTCCGCCGATGGGCGTAAACCGTTCGATGTGCATGACATCATCGCGCGCGTGGTCGACGGTTCGGAGTTCGACGAATTCAAGAAACTTTACGGCCAGACCCTGATCTGCGGTTTCGCCCATATCTGGGGCTACCCGGTCGGCATCATCGCCAATAACGGCATCCTGTTCAGTGAGAGTTCGCTGAAGGGCGCGCATTTCATCGAGCTGTGCTGCCAGCGCAATATCCCGCTGGTATTCCTGCAGAACATCACCGGCTTCATGGTCGGTAAGAAATATGAGGCCGGCGGCATCGCGCGCGATGGCGCCAAGCTGGTGACGGCGGTCGCGACCGCCGCGGTGCCAAAATTCACCGTGGTGATCGGCGGTTCCTACGGTGCCGGCAATTACGGGATGTGCGGCCGCGCCTATAGCCCGCGCTTCCTCTGGATGTGGCCGAACGCCCGGATCTCGGTGATGGGCGGCGAACAGGCGGCGATGGTGCTGAGCCAGCTGCGGCGCGACAATATCGAGGCCAAGGGCGGTTCCTGGTCGATCGAAGAGGAGAACGCGTTTCGAGCCCCGACGCGCGCGCAGTTCGAAACCCAGGGCAATCCCTATTATGCCACCGCCCGGCTCTGGGACGATGGTGTGATCGATCCCGCCGATACCAGGCTGGTGCTCGGGCTGGGGCTCTCGGCCGCGGCCAACGCGCCGATCGAGCCCACCCGTTTTGGCCTGTTTCGGATGTGATGATGGATCGGTCGAAGCATTTCAGGCGATTTCGTACCCTGCTGATCGCCAACCGCGGCGAGATCGCCTGCCGCGTGATCCGCACCGCAAAGGCAATGGGCCTGCGCACCGTGGCGGTCTATTCCGACGCCGACCGCGACGCCATGCATGTCGCGATGGCCGATGAGGCCGTCCTGCTCGGGCCGGCGCGGGCGCGCGACAGCTATCTCAACATCGCGCGCGTGATCGAAGCCGCGCGCCAGAGCGGCGCGCAAGCGGTGCATCCCGGCTATGGATTCCTGTCAGAGAATGCGGAATTCGCACAGGCTTGCCTTGATGCCGGCCTGGTGTTCGTTGGTCCTACCGCCGAGATGATGACGGCGATGGGCTCCAAGTCCGGCTCCAAGGCGCTGATGGAAAAAGCCGGCGTGCCGCTGGTGCCCGGCTATCACGGCGAGGCCCAGGACGAGACGACACTGGCAAACGCCGCCGACAAGATCGGCTTCCCGGTGCTCGTCAAGGCTTCCGCTGGCGGCGGTGGGCGTGGCATGCGTGCCGTCAATTCGGCCGGCGACTTGGCCGCCGCTATCGTCAGCGCCAAGCGCGAGGCCAAGGCGGCGTTCGGCGACGACCGCATGCTGATCGAAAAATTCGTCCAGAATCCGCGCCACATCGAGGTGCAGATCATCGGCGACAGCCACGGCAATCTGCTGTCGCTGTTCGAGCGCGAATGCACCTTGCAGCGGCGACATCAAAAGGTGATCGAGGAAGCCCCGTCGCCGACGCTCAATGCCACCCAGCGCGAAGTGGTCTGTGCTGCCGCGCGCAAGGCGGCAGGGGCGGTCAACTATGTCGGCGCCGGCACCATCGAATTTGTCTCCGACGGCAAGGATGTGTTCTTCATCGAGATGAATACACGGCTGCAGGTCGAGCATCCCGTCACCGAACTGATCACGGGCATCGATCTCGTGGAATGGCAGTTGCGTGTCGCCTTCGGCGAGAAGCTGCCGCTGACGCAGGACCAGATTACGCTCAACGGTCATGCCATCGAAGCGCGGGTCTATGCGGAAAATCCGCACAAGAATTTCATGCCCTCGGTCGGCAGGATACGGACCTGGCATACCCCGGAGCCATCGAACGGCCTGCGGATCGACGCCGGAT